>Ga0256410_1000026_pt1 | contig 340327 bp, 315 predicted proteins | sample PhyWR1_FD_185983 | JGI IMG/M metagenome (GOLD analysis project Ga0256410, IMG submission 185983) | Leaf surface microbial communities from wheat plants in UC Gill Tract Community Farm, Albany, California, United States - DLSL W.R1 | ecosystem: Host-associated > Plants > Phyllosphere >...
CTTCTCTGTTATACAAAGAAACATCCGTATCTAAAGGGTTGTTTGCGTTTCAGTCTGTCGAAGAACATTGCCTTGAATGCGGGTGCAAAAGTAGCAACCTTTTCCGCTTTTCCAAACTTTTAATCCACCTTTTTTTGACTTTTTTCTTAACTTTATCTTAACTGTCTGATAAGGCGTAGTTTGTATCCAAAAGTTTTTTTGACTGTTATTGAAGATGGAGACCCGATGGATCGGGAGGGCGTACTTTCTACTTGTAAGACCCCACCACCGGCACCTCTCCAAAGGAAAGGGAGACGAGATGTGCCGAGAGAACCTACTTACTCTAATATATATGTATAGACAGAAACTATAAACCAAAAGCTGACTCTTAGCCCTGACCGAAGCGGCATCCCCGAAGCAGAGCAAGGGATAAAGTGCAGCGCGGGAATAGGGAGGGCAAAAAAGCACTGTGTTTTCTGCTCCTTATATATGCCTATATATAGTGTGGTAATTTTTCACGTACGGGCATTACGTTTACAAACAATTAAAACAACCGATAGGCTACAATTAAAAACCCTTTGTCAAGCGGCACTAAATACCCATTGTTGTGGAGGGCATATCCCGCCGGTTTAAATATATTTGTACATAACCAACACACTACTTATGAAAATAAAACAATTGCAATGGGCTGCTTGCGCGCTCCTTATTATTATTATGTCGGCGTGCAAGGTCGACGTTGATGATACCGACCTGCTGGTTCAGGAATGGTCTTTTGACAAGGTTGTTCCGGAGGATATGAAAAATACTGTCGTGAAAACCCACGAGAAAACTTTTGAATACGAAGGCGACAAAGCCAGGGTGAGTATCGAGACGGTTACCGATGGCGAAAGGGGCTACATTAAAAAAGTGTCGCTGTTCCAGTCTACCGCCAAGAAAGTGACGGTTAAAAACGCGTCCGTTGGAAACCCTTTTAATGTTGGGACATCCGATAAGCCGCAGATGGCCCTGATCGGGCATTTTGAATTTGACCATTCGCTTGCGGGGAGTATTAACATCAAAGGAGAATCGTTTTATATAGACCCATCCGGAATTCATACTGATTGGGACAAAAACGCAACGGAAGCCAAAAAGGCCAATACTGCTGTGCAATAAACTGAAACCCGCCTAAAGTTTTGTAAATTAACACGATATTATGAGGCCAGCCGGAATAAAAGGCGCATCTTTACAGAAATCGGGGTTACGGCCCTGAATTCTCCGAGCAAAAAGAAAGCCATGCTTACTTCTCCCTTTTTGCCGGAAGGACACTTTACTAATTTTAATTTTTTACGGATTATGGCTAAAATGAATCACACACAGACAGTGAAAAATGGAAAAGGAGCTGCGTACAAGCCATCGAACTATGTCGCCACTGCCGCACACGAGGTTACCGACCACGGGCGTATTGCATGGGGTATTATCATCTCGCTGTCCGTTATCCTGTTTTTTGTCGCTGCCTTTGCTACAGATGTAACTGCCGCTAAGGCCTGGTAAGCAAAGAAGAATATAGTTTAAGAAACCGCTCAAGAAATTGGGCGGTTTTTTTATTTCCTTACGTTTACTTAAGTTGAAATTGCTTTCTCAATATCCTCAGTTTTTTTATTACTATCAATTTTTATGTCTTGTAATCTATAGCTCTTTGAATTTGACTTCTAAAGTCTTATTACCATTAGACTTAGTAAACTATGCAGATATAAATAATATCCTGTATTTTCGTACGCTATAATCTACTCTTAACCAACATACCATGAAAAAAATCACCCTGTTCCTGCTGTCATCACTCGTCCTTACGGTAATAACGGCTTTTTCCGTTGTAAAGTCACAAAACGGCACCATCCCTGAAAAATATACAGCGAAATTCGAAACGACGAAAGGCGACTTCTTCGTGGAAGTGCAGCGCAAATGGTCGCCCAAAGCTGCCGATCGTCTTTACGAACTCATTGAGAGCGGCTATTTTAACAATGTAGCCTTTTACCGCGTTGTGCCCGATTTCGTGGCGCAGTTTGGCAGTACCGACCCCTATACCCTGGAAGCCTGGGCTAAAAAGATCGTTCCTGATGAAGAAGTAGTGCTCGGCAACAAAAGGGGTACTTTAAGCTTTGCCCGTCTTGGCAAAGACTCCCGCGGCACCGATGTTTTTATCAACCTGAAAGACAACACCCGCCTCGACACGCTCGACTATAACGGCGTTAAAGGCTTCCCGGCGTTTGGCAACGTGACTAAAGGGATGGATGTGGTAGACAAGCTTTACTCCGGTTACGAAGATACTACTATGGAGAGTTCACATATGTACACCGATGCCAAGCTGTTCATGAAGGAATTCCCGAAACTCGACAGCATAAAGAAGGCATCGATAGTAAAAAAATAAGTTCGTCTTGCCGGAGCAGCCGTTTCCGGGCTTTTCAGCACAGGCCGGTCCCGTCCTCCGCTATATCTCCCGCGGGAAAGCGGGAGGATGCCGCTTTGGCCGGGGCTAAGGGCAAAGGAAAGTGTTTTTTTGAGTTGTCCAGGTGCCATTTCAGGTATCAAAAAGACCCACTATCAGGACCCAAATCTGAAAAACCAGGCTATTTTTCGCAAGCACGCTGATAGTGTTGTTAGTGTTGCGCCAAACCCCTATATTTGCGTCCATTAATTTTTGTAAAAATGATAAATATTACATTGCCGGACGGTTCGGTGAAAAGCTTCGATGCGGGTGTAAGCCCCATGGATGTTGCCATGAGCATTAGTGAAGGATTGGCCAGGAACGTTATTTCTGCCTCCTTTAATGGTACAACTGTTGAAACCAAGACACCCCTGACGACGGACGGCTCTCTAATATTATATACCTGGAACGACAAAGAGGGAAAGAAAGCCTTCTGGCACTCGTCTTCGCACGTATTGGCACAGGCGCTGCAGGAAATGTACCCGGGCATCAAACTGACTATCGGGCCCGCTATTGATAACGGCTTTTACTACGACGTAGACTTTGGCAGCCATGTGGTTACGGATAAGGACTTCAAGGCTATTGAAGACCGCTTCCTTGCTATTGCCCGCGAAAAATATGAATTTACAATGCGCGACGCCTCCAAGGCTGAAGCACTCGATTTCTACAAGAAAGAAGACAACCAATATAAGGTAGAGCTTATCGAGAACCTCGAAGACGGAACCATTACCTTCTGCGACCATGCTACCTTTACCGACCTTTGCCGCGGGGGACACATCCCTAACACCGGTATTATCAAGGCTATGAAGATCATGAGTGTTGCGGGAGCTTACTGGCGCGGTGACGAAAAGAACAAGCAGCTTACAAGGGTGTACGGTATTTCTTTCCCGAAACAGAAGGACCTGACCGAATACCTTGAGCTACTCGAAGAAGCCAAACGTCGTGACCACAGGAAATTAGGTAAAGAACTCGACCTTTTTGCCTTCAGCAGCAAGGTCGGACAGGGCTTGCCGTTGTGGCTGCCAAAGGGTGCCGCACTACGCGACCGACTGGAGCAGTTCCTTAAAAAAGCACAGAAAAAAGCCGGTTATGAGCAGGTTGTAACACCGCACATCGGGCAGAAAGAATTATATGTAACTTCAGGGCACTACGCAAAATACGGCGCAGACAGCTTCCAACCCATCCATACTCCAAATGAGGGCGAGGAATTCCTGCTGAAGCCGATGAACTGCCCACACCATTGCGAGATTTACAATACCAAGCCATGGTCGTACAAAGACCTGCCGAAGCGTTATGCTGAATTTGGTACCGTATACCGCTATGAGCAAAGTGGCGAGCTGCACGGGCTTACACGTGTTCGCGGATTTACCCAGGATGACGCGCACATTTTCTGTACACCTGACCAGTTGGATGCGGAGTTCAAGAACGTAATCGACCTGGTACTGTATGTATTCAGCTCGCTTGGTTTTGAAAACTTTAGCGCACAGATATCCCTTCGTGACCAGGAAAACCGTGAAAAATATATTGGTACCGACGAAAATTGGGAGAAGGCGGAGAACGCTATTATTAACGCGGCACGCGATAAAGGCCTTAATACTGTTGTAGAATACGGCGAGGCGGCCTTCTATGGCCCTAAGCTCGACTTCATGGTTAAAGATGCCCTTGGCCGCCAGTGGCAATTGGGTACCATCCAGGTAGATTACAACCTGCCGGAGCGCTTCGACCTGACCTACAAAGGCGCTGATAATGAGCTGCACAGGCCGGTAATGATACACCGCGCACCGTTCGGCTCCATGGAGCGTTTCATCGCAATTTTACTCGAAAATACAGCCGGAAACTTCCCGCTTTGGTTAATGCCGGAGCAGGCTATCATATTGTCTCTTAGCGAGAAATATGAAAATTATGCCAAAAAAGTTTTAGAATTGCTGGAAAATCACGAAATTCGCGCCCTGATCGACAACCGAAACGAGACTATCGGCAAGAAAATACGCGAGGCAGAAGTGCAAAAAATGCCGTATATGCTGATAGTTGGTGAAGAAGAAGAGAAGAATGGCACGATTTCTGTCCGTCGTCACGGTGATGCCGGCAAGTCGAACCAGACCATGAAAGTCGAAGAATTTGCGGCACTTGTGCAGCAGGAGATAGACAAAACACTAAAAGCATTCTAAGTTTAACTTTAAATTTTTAAAGCCATAGCAATCAGAAACAACAGGGGCCCAGCCCGCGTAGAAAAAAAAGATCCGCACAGGATCAACAACCACATCCGTGTACCTGAAGTAAGGCTCGTGGGTGAAAACATTGAGCCGGGAGTTTACAAGACTTCACAGGCTATGCAAATGGCCGAGCAGCAGGAACTTGACCTTGTGGAGATCTCTCCCAATGCCGAGCCGCCCGTATGTAAGATCATGGATTACAAGAAGTTTCTTTACGAGCAGAAGAAACGTGATAAAATGCTGAAGGCTAAGAGCGCGCAGATCACCGTAAAGGAGATTCGTTTCGGCCCTCAGACGGATGAGCACGACTATGAGTTCAAAAAGAAGAATGCCGAGAAATTCCTGAAAGAAGGCTCGAAGCTTAAGGCTTTCGTATTCTTTAAAGGACGTTCGATCATCTATAAGGAGCAGGGACAGATCTTATTGCTAAGACTGGCTACCGACCTTGAAGAATGGGGCAAAGTAGAATCGATGCCGGTATTGGAAGGTAAGAGGATGATCATGTTCATTGCTCCGAAAAAGAAAAAAGTTTAAAAGTCGAATGACAAAAGTCAAAAAGTTATAAAGTCTGTTGCTAAAGACACTTTCGACGTTATGACTTTTGACTTTCAAACTAAAGAATAGTAAGTAAGATAATTAATAATACAGGAAGAAAATGCCTAAAATGAAAACCAAATCCGGTGCCAAAAAGCGCTTTAAAGTGACTGGCTCCGGTAAGATCAAAAGGAAGCACGCTTTCAAGAGTCACATCCTGACTAAAAAATCGAAGAAGCGTAAGCTTGCACTTACTCATTCTGCACTGGTTCACCCAACAGATGAGAAGAGCGTTAAACAGCAATTAAGGCTTATCTAATACGCCGCTGTTTCGGTTAAAACAATTAATAACCCTGGAGTATGGCTTTTAAGTCCCTAAAATTTAAAGGGCGCCTGCTACAAAACACATTTAAATTATGCCAAGATCAGTAAATTCAGTAGCTTCAAGAGCTCGTCGCAAGAGAGTATTGAAGCAGGCCAAAGGTTTCTTTGGACGTCGTAAAAACGTTTGGACAGTAGCCAAAAACGCGGTAGAAAAAGCAATGGTTTATGCTTACCGTGACAGAAAACAAAAGAAAAGAAACTTCCGCGCTTTGTGGATCATGCGTATAAACGCTGGTGCAAGGCTTCACGGAATGAGCTATTCTCAATTCATGGGGCAGGTTAAAAAAGCAGGTATCGAATTGAACCGTAAAGTTCTTGCCGACCTTGCAATGAACCACCCTGAAGCGTTTGCTGCTATAGTAAACCAGGTTAAATAAGAACGTTTTATAAACAATATATTTATCTTACTTACATAGAAAGATCCCGTTTCGGCGGGATTTTTTGTTTTTATAGGATTTGTCATTCTTAGTGAAGTAAAAGCGAGCCGAAGAATCTCCTATACATAAAAGTGCCGTAAATTAATTATAGTGGTACTGTTACACACTATGTTTCAACATTAAAGAGCTCAAAAGTTTTTACACATTTAAGCTCTTTAATATTATGGATATGTCTTTTAAAGTGATCATTCAAACACCTTCTCCTCCACTCCATCATAACTTGAATACACCATGCTTGGGTGCGAATCCTGATGATACACATTTCCGCTACGGTCGATAGCAATTGCACCGCAAAAACCATCGTAAGATTTCATCTCCTCAAAAGTTTTAGCGAAGGCTACCTGTATCGGCATACCGTCTGTTACCCGGGTTACGATTTTTGCAGCAGTAGCATTGCTTACAATGTCTTCTCCCACCCCTGTACAGCTCACGCCGCAAAATTCATTGGCATAATTTCCGGCTACTGTAGCCGAATCGGATATGCGTCCCGGTATTTCAAATCCTTTACCGCCAGTAGAAGTTGCCACGGCAATATTACCTGTAGCATCAAGCGCCACACAGCCAACAGTACCCAATCCTTTCGATTCAAGCTTTGCTTCATATTCAGCGCGGCGTTGTGGTACCTCTGTAGAGAAAGCCTCAAAACCATTGTAGCGTGCAAAGTTGGTTGCCCCTCCCCCTCCAAGTATCCTGTCGTCTACTTCCATGAGCTTTACTGCTACCTGCACAGGGTTTTTAACTTCTTCAATATTGATAACACCGCTCATTTTTTGGGTAGCGCCATCCATCAGGGCGGCACTCATACGTATCTTGCCATCGCTCTGTATCTGCGACCCGGTACCCGCGTTAAAAAGCGCGTCATCTTCAAGAAGGGTCACGGCATAGGCCACTGTTTCTACCGCAGTATGTTCTTTCAGGTATTCGTAAGAGGCCTTCGCAATAGCTTTCATAGCTTCCTGCTTGGCTAGTTTCGTTTCGGGATCGGTATGCGATTCACTGAAAAATCCGCCGTGGATGATGATTTTCATGTTTTATTTTTCTTTTAAAGATACCAGATAGCGCATGTAGGAAATTATATTAACATACAAACAAATTACGTTTACTCCATATCTTCGCTATCCGGTTGTGCCGGATCACCGTCTGCTTCTACAGGCATAACGAGTGCTGAAGAGTATTGTGAATTATGAATTTCGAGAGTGTGGGAGTTCAGGTCGTAAATATCATACATGCTCATTACGTGTACTGTAAGGCTATTTATGGAAATAGGCCTTCCCAATTCCACCTGGGTAAGATTAGTATCTTTTATGTTGCGGCCATCCACCAGTATAACAAGTCCGGAACCGATGGCTTCCATCTTGCCGTCACTTGTGATTAACAGTCCTGTATCTTCGCCCAAACCGATTCCCAAAACACGTGGATTACCCACTACCGCCTGGAAAAGCCTGCCAATACGGCCACGGTGAACAAAGTGTGTGTCGATAATCACGTTTTGTATCAGGCTAAGGCCACTGGTGATCTTTACCTCACCTTTCAGCAACGCCTCATGGCTGCTGCCCTGATATATCATATTATTGGATGCTGCCGCAGCACCCGCGGAGGTACCGGCATAGATAAAATCTTCGTTCTTAAATTTATCCAGGATGATATCGTGCAGCTGCGTACCGCCTAATATTGATGTGAGCCTGAGCTGGTCGCCTCCGGTAAACATTACCACATCTGCGGCTTTGATGCGCCTTAATATTTCAGGATCAGAACACTGCTCCCTGCGTTCAATATGCATCAGGCCTACATTTTTGGCTTTCAGGTATTCAAAAGCCTTTACATATTCCGGCCCTACTTCTCGCGGAATCACCGATGCTGTAGTAATCACTTCAATATGCGAATCCTCATTGTGTTTCGATTCGCGGATGATCCTCCTTAATATCCCTGTTTCAAAAAAATTCAGGTTGTTGGCAACATTCTGGTCGAAAGATGCTTCAGTAAAACTGCCTTTATCTACCGCCCCGCCTATAATTATCAATTTTCCTTGTACATTCATATGCCAAAAGTAAGTATTTTTACAAAAACAGCAATTTTGGGAGCATCATTAGATAAAAAGAATTTATAAAAAAATCTTTACAAAGATAGATTTAAATTAATTTTTTAATTAAATTTCTGTCGATGAATCCAAAGTTCACATTATAGGCATTAAAAAACACAAAAACATCTATACTATCTTAAACTACCTTTCCTTCCAATTATGAAAATATTGAAAATTCAGGCCCTGCGTGGACCTAACATCTGGAGCGTTTACCGCAAAAAACTCATCCAGATGCGGCTTGACCTTGAAGAAACGGAACAAACCCCCACCAACCTTATTCCCGGCTTCCGTGAGCGTATAGAAGCACTTATCCCCAGCCTTATAACACATCGCTGTTCTGAAGGTACGGAAGGTGGATTTTTCTCCCGCATCGAACGCGGTACCTGGATGGGACACGTAATTGAACACATCGCACTCGAGATTCAGACCCTCGCGGGTATGGACACTGGCTTTGGGCGTACCCGCGAAACAAAGACTCCGGGAACCTACAATGTAGTGTTCAGCTATATTGAGGAAAATGTTGGAATATTTGCCGCCGAGTCATCTGTACGCATTGCCGAAGCATTGATTAAAGGTGAAGAACACGACCTTGACGCCGACATACAGAAAATGCGACAGATACGCGAACGCGACCGCCTCGGGCCAAGTACAGGAAGTATCGTGGAAGAGGCCGTATCGCGCGACATACCCTGGATACGCCTCGGAAGCAACTCACTTGTACAGCTTGGTTACGGCATAAACCAGATGCGTTTCCAAGCAACCATTACCAATAAGACCAGCCATATCGCTGTAGACATTGCCTGCAATAAGGAAGAAACAAAACGAATGCTGGAGGCTGCCTCTATACCCGTAGCGGGTGGCGGCATCTGCCGTACGGAGGAAAGCTTGGAAGAGATTATTGCCAAAATTGGCTATCCCATAGTACTGAAGCCATTAGCAGGCAATCATGGCAAGGGCGCTTCTATAAACGTAATGAATCTGGAAGATGCCAAGGCCGGACTTGAGTTTGCGCAGAAATATGGTGAAAGGGTGATTGTGGAGAAATTCATTACCGGTTTCGACTTCCGTGTTCTGGTAATCGACAATAAGGTGGTTGCGGCTGCACAACGGGTTCCGGCCCACGTGAAAGGCAACGGGAAAGACAATATTCAACAGCTTATCGATACAGAAAACCTCGATCCGCGCAGGGGCTACGGCCACGAAAATGTGCTGACCGAAATTTCTGTAGACCGTGATACAACCGAATTACTTGCCAAACAAGATTATACACTCGAAACCATACCGGCAGACGGGGAGATCGTATATCTGAAATCGACGGCCAACCTGAGTACCGGTGGCACCTCTATAGATGTGACCGACATGATGCACCCCGAAAATATATTCCTCGCGGAAAGGATAGCAAGGGTTATCGGGCTGGACGTGTGCGGTATCGATATCATGGCAGAAAACCTTACGCAGCCACTCAAAGAGAATGGTGGTGTGATCCTGGAGGTAAATGCCGCGCCGGGCTTTCGCATGCACCTTGCGCCAAGCGAGGGCCTTCCGCGAAATGTAGCCGCGCCGGTTATCGATATGCTGTATCCTCCGGGAAAACCAAGCCGCATCCCGATCTTTGCTATTACCGGGACAAACGGAAAAACCACCACTACGAGGCTATTAGCCCATATTGTAAAGAACAATGGCTTCAAGGTAGGGTTTACCACTTCCGATGGTATTTATGTGCAGAACCATATGCTCGAAAAGGGCGACACTACAGGCCCTATGAGCGCCGAATACATCCTTAAAGACCCAACCGTAGAGTTTGCCGTACTGGAGACCGCACGCGGGGGTATACTGCGTTCAGGGCTTGGTTTTAGCCGATGCGACATCGGTATTATTACCAATATACAGGAAGACCATCTTGGCCTGAATGACATCCATACGCTGGATGACCTCAGCAAAGTAAAACGCGTGGTTGTACGCAGCATTAAAAAAGACGGATGGGCGGTGCTGAATGCCGATGATGCTGAATGCCGAAAGATCGCGAAGGAACTGGAATGCAATGTAGCTTATTTCAGTATGGAGGAGGACAGCCGCTTTATAAAAGAGCTGGCTAAAGAAGGCCGTATTACCGCGGTATATGAGAACGGATATATTACCGTGAAGCGGGGTGAATGGAAAATACGTATCGAAAAAGCTTCTCACGTGCCGCTTACTATGGGGGGAAGGGCGAAGTTTATGATACAGAATGTACTTGCCGCAACGCTTGCCTCGTACTTATGGGGCTTCAAAACAGACGATATCAGCCTTTCGTTGCAAACCTTTATACCGGGTGCAGCGCAGACACCGGGCCGTATGAATATTTTTGACTTCAGGAATTTTAAGGTACTTATCGACTTCGCACACAATCCTGCAGGTTACCGTGCCGTTGAGGATTATTTATCTAATGTTGAAGCTACACATAAAATCGGGATTATTGCCGGTGTGGGCGACAGGCGCGATGAGGATATCCGGGAATGTGCCTCAATTGCCGCACGTATGTTCGACCATGTGATTATCCGCCAGGAGAAACACCTGCGTGGCCGTACCGACGAAAATATCAACGGGCTGATTATGGAAGGGTTTGCTGAATCGGGCCATACCGTTACTCACGAAATTATAGCCAAAGAGACGGAGGCCCTTAAACATGCTATGAACAATGCACCAGAAGGTAGCTTTATTGTTGCCTTAAGCGATGTGGTAACCAATGCTATCGATGTGGTTCAGTCATATCTCGACAAAGAGAATGAAGAGATCATTGGGGAATAACATAACCTTCTTCAAATAAAAATGCCCTGTAGCTAATGTTACAGGGCATTTATTTTATATATCCTTGACTATTTACGCAAGTACCGATTTCAGGTCACCGTTCATAGCCCTTACCGCATCGGCGCTCTTCGCGAACAAAGCTTTTTCTTTCTCATCAAGCTTTATATCAAGAATCTCTTCAAGTCCATTCTTTCCGATGATGCACGGAACACCCATACAAATATCTTCCTGTCCGTACTCCCCTTCAAGAAATACCGAGCAGGCGATCATTTTCTTCTGGTCGTTCAGAATGCTGTCTACAAGATATGCCACAGAAGCTCCCGGAGCATACCATGCCGATGTACCCAAAAGGCCTGTAAGCGTAGCGCCACCCACCATAGTGTCGGCAGCTACTTTATCAAGTACTTCCTGTGAAAGGAAATTAGACACAGGACTACCATTATACGAAGCAAGCCTTTTAAGCGGTATCATAGTCGTATCACCGTGTCCGCCGATAACCATACCCTGCACATCATTTGACGGTTTGTCCAGCGCTTTTGAAAGATAGTATTTAAAACGTGAGCTGTCCAGCGCGCCACCCATACCGATGATCCTGTTCTTAGGAAGGCCTGTAGCTTTTAATGTAAGGTAGGTCATAGTGTCCATTGGGTTGGAAACTACTACTATAATTGTATCAGGAGAATGCTTAAGTACATTCTCGGCAACCGATTTTACGATACCCGCGTTGATGCCGATAAGCTCTTCGCGTGTCATACCCGGTTTCCTCGGGATACCCGAAGTAATTACTACAACATCGCTGTTGGCTGTTTTAGAATAATCGTTGGTTACGCCTGTCACTTTGGTATTGAAACCTGTAGTGGTAGCACATTGCATAATATCCATGGCCTTACCTTCTGCAAAACCTTCTTTGATGTCGAGCAAAACTACTTCACTGGCAATTCCCCTGTAAGAGATAACATCTGCACATGTAGCGCCCACATTACCGGCGCCCACTATTGTTACTTTCATAATCTAATCTGTTATTTGTGGTTTGTTGTTTTTATTATTAATAGTATACTGTAACGATATGTTCGTGTTTACAAATTTACCAAAAGCAACAATAGTTTGCACATCGAAATTGCCAATATTATACCTGATTGCCGCTTCTCCTATATAATTCACCCTGGTTTTATATATACCTTCTAATCTTTTGTTGAGGATCTGCTGTAGCGGGAGTACATCTTCTATACTGCCCTTCTCCCCGCTTACCCTGTATTTTACGTCGCTTGTGTTTACAATAAAACTTCCCATAGCTTCCCACCGGCCAAATTCTTTGGAACCGTTAAGCTGAAATTGCCAGGTATCTACAAGGCCGGTAATTTTGTCGATGCCCAAACTGCCGAAATCGGTCTGCACATCCAGGAAATTCACAGAAATTTCTTCATTAGAATAGCCTGCCATCACCGAAAGGTGGACTTTATTCTCCTCAAGCTTTTTGAAGTAACGGCTTATGGTATGCTTCAGCCCCACACCATATACCTGGTAATTGCTTTTTTTGAGTTTTACGCGTGTGGAATATTTTGCGATAAGCTCGGTGTCAAACCAAAGTCCTATACTTCCCTGCAGGTAGGGATAAGCAACCGTTTGCATATCAATACCTTCAGGAGTTTCCAGGCGCACCGGGCTGTCACCCAATGTACCGACAAGATATACCTGCTGATCATTACCCAAAGCAGTTGGGACAGTTGCTTCTGTACCCTGTTCCACTTGAAAAAAAGAAAAATCGCTGTTTTGGATTTTAAACTTCCTGTCACTTTGGGGCGTGAAGAATACATTGGCATGGAAGCCGAATGACACTTCGAACAATCCCTTGGCTTTAGGACTCCTCACCCAGGCGGATGAAGACTGGTATATCGCGGCATCAGTAGCCGGTGTTATATACTTATCCGAAAAAAACAGGGCATCGTCTAACAGATGCCCTATTTGTGTTATCGCAGTTTCAGGGTCTGTCTGAGCAGTTGCCCTACCTGAAAGCAGAAGCAAACCCAACAAACCTATTAAGAGCTGCTTACGCGTCGATTTTCGCATAAGCGGCGTTCTTTTCTATGAATTCCCTACGTGGCGGAACCTCATCACCCATTAGCATCGAGAAGATCCTGTCCGCTTCAGCAAGGCTGTCAATATTTACCTGGCGCAGAGTACGGTATTCCGGATCGAGCGTGGTTTCCCAAAGCTGTTCCGCGTTCATCTCACCAAGACCTTTATAACGCTGAATTGTGGCTCCATTACCCATCCTTTCAGACGCAACATCACGCTGGGTATCAGTCCAGGCATACTCTTTCTTATTACCTTTTTTTACCATGTAAAGCGGCGGAGTGGCGATGTATACGTGGCCGTTCTCGATAAGCTCCTTCATGAAACGGAAGAAGAATGTCAGGATAAGGGTTGCGATGTGCGAACCGTCAACGTCGGCATCACACATGATCACCACCTTGTGGTAGCGCAGCTTCTCAAGGTTAAGTGCCTTACTGTCCTCAGCCGTACCGATGGTTACACCCAGTGCTGTGAATATATTGCGTATCTCTTCGTTCTCAAATACTTTATGGTGCATGGCTTTTTCCACGTTAAGTATCTTACCCCTTAGCGGCAATATCGCCTGGAATGCCCTGTCACGTCCCTGCTTGGCTGTACCCCCCGCAGAGTCACCCTCTACAAGAAATATCTCGCACTTTTCAGGATCCTGCTCGGAGCAGTCGGAAAGCTTACCCGGAAGTCCGCCGCCACCCATAACGGTTTTACGCTGTACCATTTCGCGTGCTTTTTTAGCCGCATGGCGCGCCTGTGCCGCAAGGATAACCTTCTGCACTATGGTACGGGCGTCGTTCGGGTTTTCTTCAAGATAGTTTTCAAGCATTTCACTTACTGCCTGGCTTACAGGGGCCACTACTTCGCGGTTACCCAACTTGGTTTTGGTCTGCCCTTCAAACTGCGGCTCCTGTACTTTAACCGAAATAATCGCGGTAAGCCCCTCACGGAAGTCATCACCCGAAATCTCGAACTTCAGTTTTTCAAGCAGGCCGGAGTTATCAGCATACTTCTTCAGCGTATTGGTCAATCCGCGACGGAAGCCCGAAAGGTGTGTACCACCTTCGTGGGTATTGATATTATTTACATAAGAGAAAATATTCTCGCTGTAGCTGGTGTTATAGATGAGCGCCACCTCAACCGGCACTTCGCCCTTATCGGTCTCCATGCTGATCACGCTGGCAATAATAGGCTCACGGTTCCCGTCAAGAAACTTAACAAATTCCTTAAGGCCTTCCTGAGAATGAAAGGTTTCGCCTACGTATTCGCCCTTATCGTCCTTTTCCCTTTTATCAGTCAGCGTTATGGTAATTCCTTTGTTCAAGAACGAAAGCTCACGCATACGTGCCGCAAGGGTATCATACGAATACTCGATCGTCTGGGTAAAGATCGTGGTATCGGGTCTAAAGGTTACGGTCGTACCTCTCTTTTCGGTAGTACCGATCTGCTTTACAGGGTATAGCGACTTCCCGCGCTCGTATTCCTGTTCGTATATTTTTCCGTCACGGAATACGGTCGCCCTCAGGTGGTCGGAAAGCGCGTTTACACACGACACACCCACACCGTGAAGTCCCCCGGAAACCTTGTAGGAATCTTTGTCAAATTTACCACCGGCACCAATTTTGGTCATTACTACCTCAAGAGCCGACACGCCTTCTTTTTTATGTATATCTACCGGTATACCACGGCCATTATCCTCAACGGTAACGGAATTATCCTCATTAATAGCAACAAAAATAGTATCACAATGCCCGGCAAGCGCTTCGTCTATCGAGTTATCAACAACCTCATATACCAGGTGATGAAGCCCTCTCGTACCCACATCGCCAATATACATCGAAGGGCGCATCCTTACGTGCTCCATCCCTTCAAGGGCCTGAATACTATCTGCCGAATAATTGTTTTTCTTTATTTCTTCACTCATAAAATTTCCTCCTTGAACGGATTTTAAGTTTAACGAACAAATATAAGGAAACAGGAAGGATTATGCCACAAAACAGGGTGTTTTGGGAAGCAAGTTATTAACAATTTATTAAAATTTGAATGGTGTTGGCAATAGTGTAAATGAATATGTTTTCTATTGAAAATTACTTAACCGCAACAACATACTTTTTCAGTATCACCTCACAATCGCACTCATACCCTTCAAGGTAGGATTTGTGATCGTTGTACACGGCATAGGCGCCATCGGGCGACCCGTTAACCAACTGTATGGCGGCAACCATCGTCAACGCTTTGCATACCTCATCCTGGCTGCTTATCTGAGCCATGGCTTTTTGCAGGTACTTTTCTGCCGAAAGTCCATAATTGCGCTTAAAGCTAATGTATGCCAGCATACTGTTGGCGGCAAAGCTGTCTTCGAGTTCCAGGGCCAACTGTGCGTGGACTTCAGCCTGCGCCAGATTACCCTGTGAAATAAATATTCCCGCGATGCCAAGGTATGCCTCTTTTTTTATTATTGCCGACAGGTTATTAAGACTGAGCTTCTTTGTAAGCGCATCTATGGTTTTATCATACTGATTATTGAGGTAGTACACCCCGGCCATATTATCATATATTTCGGCCGTGTTGAACTGGAAGCCTCCTTTACCTTTTGGAAAAGCCTGTAGCGCCATTCCGAAATAATCCAGGGCTTGAGGGAACTTTTTCTGTGCATAGCTAAGGATTCCGAGGCTAAAGTATGCCCCGTAAATATTGGCGTTCTTATCCTTCAGCACTTTTTTAAAGAATTCCTCTTTTGCCTGCATATAGGCTGTGTCTTCTTTCGATGGTGTAAATACACCACCCGGCTCGAGTCCCTGCGAGTATTTAAAGATACCATTGAATATTCCAAGCATTTGTTTCGCCCGTACAAGTTTCGGGTTTTTGGCATCCATGTATTGGTCAAAAGCATCAAGGTCAATCAACTTTGAAATATCCTGTTTAAGGAATTTATCCTTATCCGCATCCTTCATACCCATAAAAGATGAGGAAACACTGTACATCTCAATAATTCCAAGCATCAGGTAGCTGAAATCTTTCATTTTATTATCCTTATCATTGAGCGCATTGATAACCACCGACTTCGCTTTCCTAAAATCATTCCTGCCCGCAAGGACAAGCGGGTAAAGCACCACCGCCAGCGAATCCGATTTATTGATCGCAACTGCCCGTTCCATATCCGCTACCCCTTCCTGTCCCAGGTTCATTTTCAAAACTGCCCGGAACGAATAATAGCTAGCCGAATCTGCCGCTTTTGGGAACAACTTATGGTTATTGAGCGCTTTGGTGTAATAGTCCCTGGCATTGGTTTGGTCGCCCTTATTCTGGTAATAATTGGCAATATTATTATAAATGACAGCATTGCCGGGGTGTTTCTTAAGGTGGTTTTGTTGCTCTTCCAGATAGCCCGGCTGGTAGCTTTTATCCACCGGGATATCCTTATACGACAGTAAGTGATTGTGCGAAACATTGAAGCTTATATTCGGCAGGTAATAAAATAACGAATCGGCGCTTTTCAGCAATTCTTTTTGCTGCGTTTCGCCAAAATCGCCTTTATATTTATAGCCTTTCTGGGCGAATGTGTTCGATATGAAAAGGAAAAATACGAAGGCGATAAGCTTTTTCATGCAAGGTGGTTATTTGTGCGAAATATAGGAATTAAAATCAAACAAAAAACGCCCCGGCTCGTCGGGGCGTTTTTCTACAAACAAACAAACTAAATTCCAAAAAACCTGAAATTATGCTTCTGCCTTCACTTGGGCAATTGCGGTATCGGCGTGTACGTGCGCCGCATTGGCCCTTCCGCTCGGGTCTGTATTTTCCTGCCACTTCGGTATCCATTTCCTAACCGTTTGCGCCGCGCTCACTTGCGGGAAATGTTTGTGGAAAACGGACCTGTAAAAATAGGCCTCCTTGGTAACAGGTGTATTGTAAGGGAAACGCTGTTCGGCAGTTTCCAGTTCTTCATCGGTAACGCGTGCAGAGCAGTACTCTATCAGCGTGTCGATCCAGCTATAGCCTACGCCGTCGCTAAACTGCTCCTTCTGCCTCCACAGCACCTCATCCGGCAAGTAAGGCTGCTCCGGCGTGTCAAAGGCTTTGCGCAAAATGTATTTTTCAACGCCGTTGTATGTTTTCGGCTGCTTATCTTCAGGATTGATCTTGACAGCCAGTTCCAAAAACTCCTTGTCCAGGAACGGTACGCGTGCTTCGAGCCCGTGTGCCATAGTGCTCTTGTCGGCCCTTAGCAGGTCGGCAGTAAAGAGCTTCTGCACCCTTTCGATGGTTTCTTTTTGAAAAGCCGCCGCGGACGGTGCATTCCTGAAGTACAGGTATCCTCCAAAAATCTCATCGGCACCCTCACCTGAGAGCACTACTTTCACGCCCATATCGGTAATGGCTTTCGAAAGGAAGTACATCGGCGTGCTGGCCCTTATGGAGGTTACATCGTAGGTTTCAAGGTGCCATATCAATTTATCCAGTATCTCGATGCCCTGCTCTATGGTAAAATGTATCTCATGGTGCTCTGTGCCCAAAAACTCTGCTACCTTGCGTGCTGCAACGGCATCGGGCGCCATGGCATCCAGCCCGATGGAGAAAGAACGCAACAGCTGTCCCCTCTCTTTCATCAGCCTTGATGCAATGGAAGAGGTTAGCGATGAATCCAGCCCACCCGACAGCAATACACCCACCGGCACATCACTCATCAGCCTTTTCTCAACGGCTTGCGTAAGCGACTCACGAATGGCGGTATAGTCAACCGCCTCCACTGCTTTGGCAGCATCTTCCCACTGCGGCCTGTAGTATTTTACAAAACCTGTTTGTGGCGTATAGTAATGCCCCGGAGGGAAAGTTGAGAATGTCTGGCACTGGTCGGAAATAGACTTCATCTCTGAAGAAAAATAGATCCGGCCCCTTTCATCAAGCCCGTAATAAAGCGGCTTTACACCTAGTGGGTCACGTCCGGCAATGTAGTCGTCGCCATCAATTACAACAAATGCAAACATACCGTCGAGGTGGTTGCAGAAATCGTAACCGAACTCTTCATACAGATGGACAATAACCTCCGAATCAGATGTTGTACGGAATGTGTGGTGCTTCAGCAGGGTATCGCGAAGCTTCTGATGATTGTATATCTCCCCGTTGTGTACCATCCAGGCATTCTTCGTTCCCTGTATCGGCTGCCTGCCGGTATGGAGGTCGATAATGGATAAGCGCTCATGGCTGAGTATATGTCCTTTTTCGGTGACATGCAGATCACTTTCGTCAGGGCCGCGATGTGACATTCTTTTGGAAAGCTGTTGTACCAGTGCTTCATCTTTACCCCGTCCTATTATTGCTAAAATTCCACACATAAGCTATCCTTGTTTTATATTGATATCGAAAACAAATGTTTTAGTGTTCTCAATAAGACAAAATTGTGCTTTTAGTTTAAATTTTAAAATATAAAGTCATTTTATGATTAAAAAAAGAAACTAAAAAAAGAAACAAGATATAAAATCGTAAGATCGAGGGCTATTTTAATCAGAAGGAGGTTACAAATCATAAAAAAACCATCGCTAGAGGATGGTACATTATTAGTGTATTTCTTCTATTACATATTTTGTTGTACCGACACCGAATTCGCCGCCGGTTTCCATACCCAGCATTTTAATACCGAGAGGCGATTGTGGCGACAGTGCAATTACAGTAGTGCCATCAATAGTTATCTTAGGCAGTGCGGCACTTACAAACAGGTACATGGCATTCGCCTTTACCAAACTCCCAAGTACAACTTTTTGGGCTGTTGCTTCAGGATTGATCTTATCCAGTATTGCTTTCTGATCCAGGAACTCCTTTAGCTTATGATTGAGCTTTTCCTGTTCCAGGTGCATCATGGAAAGCGCTGTTTCGTGCTTATCTCCGGCTGAGCCTTTGGCATCGTTGGACGCATCTTCCGTAAGCGCTGCGATCATATCGCGAAAGGCATCAATACGATCCCCGGTTTGCTGTTTGTAATAGGCGAGAACTTTTTGTTTAAGTATTTGCATAGTGTGAATTCCCTGCAAGGTTTTTAAAGCCTTGTAGGTATAAAATTAAACAAAAAACCTGCAACACTCTAATGCTACAGGCTATAATAAACCTGCAAGGTTTTAGAAACCTTGCAGGTTGTGCTTAAAAATTAAACTTATACGATGCCCCGAGAAGGAACTGGAAGCCCTGCACAGGGTAGTTAACCCAACGCTGGTAATCCTGCCCTGTAATGTTGTTCAGCTTCAGGAAACCGGTAAGGCGCTCATTGTATTTGTAGCCCGCATGCGCGTTCAGGTCAAAGAAGCTTTTCAGGGTAACGGTTTCCATATTGCCTGAACCAGGCATCACAACATCTTTTCTGTCACCTGTAAAAAAGACATTTGTTCCGGCATACCATTTTTCTGTAATGTCTACATCCAGGCTTGCTCCCACTTTTATCTGCGGAAGGTTGAATGCTTCCTCCAGGTCGTCTGTAGAATAGCTGTAGTACGTACCGTTGATCCCAAAATGGATTTTCTGTGAGAAATCCGCCTTCAGTTCCCCAAAAAAGCTAATAGTCTGCAGCCTGTCATACACCAGCCCAAATGAGTTACCATATCCGTAACCCTCATCTACCGGAATGGTGCTGATTCCAGCATTGTTCAGGAAGAATGCCCTGTTGTCCTCGTTCATATAAGAGCCACGGATATTATAAGCTACCGTGCTCGCGAGTTTTCCTTTCAAACCAAAATAAATATCATATTGCTGGTCGGTAGGCGCAACGAATAATGTTGGGGATACAAATGGGTTCTGGCTTACAAAATCCGCGTACGAATTCTGGCGCAGCATACCTTCTGCACCTGCGTAAGCTACCATAAGGTCGCCCACCACTTTGTACGAGGCTTTTACCTGAGGGTAAACAAAGAACTTGTTATCGGTCTCATCGTTCATTTTGCCCATGCTGTAGAAGATTCCGGCACCCAATTGCACCGACAGGTCTTCTTTCTGGTACACTATGCTTGGCTGGATCCCGAGGTTGAAGTGGCTGTAGCTAAGGTCGGTAACATCATTGATGTCTTTTTCAAAAGTACCTCCTACATAATCAGCGATAAAATCTACCTTAAACTTCTGATCCATCATATCAATGTCAAGGGATGGCTTTATAAAGAAGCGGTTCTCTGCCGATCCGAAACCGTCCCAAAAGCGCTTATACTGCGCCGATGCATCACGGAAGAAACTGTCCTCTGCGGCTATCTTACCACCGATATAAAATGTGTGGTACGTCTGCTGCGGGTCAATCTCCGCTATTGTTTCTGCCGGAATGTCTCTGTAATCCAGTGGTAGTCCATACCAGTTATATACCTGGTTCTGGTAGCCAAGGTCGGTGCTCCAGTTGTATTTCTGCTGGCGGCTACCGTATGTCAGGTCGAGTGATGTATTGTAATATTTATCATCAAGCTTTACCCCGTCAATTCCTCCCTGAGACGAAAGGTGGCGAAGCATACCGCCCATATAGTCGGTATCGCTTATGTTCTCGGTTACGAACAATTCCGCGTTAATGGTTCCGTAGTTACCTACACCAAGGGTTGCGTAATTGTTGAATAGTTTTTCGCGGGCTTCTTTATCTACAGCTGCGGCACGGCCTTTGGCAGGCGCGAATGTAGAAGCTACCGGAAAGGAGAAAATATTGTATTTAATCTCTTCCTTCTGCTTTTCCTGCTCGTCCTCTATAACAGGCGTCTCCTTTACCTTAAAAGCGTCTGATATCGTTGGCGTATAAGGCTTAACAACATTTACTACCTCTGTACCGAGGTCTTTATCATCTTTTTGCGCAAACGCCTCCTGTATCCCGGCAAATGCTATGGCTATGGCGATATATCTGAATCTGGTCTTCATGGCGTTCATTTAGTTTTGGATGGATGAGTTACGTTTGGATTCTTCATTTTTAATGAGGTCGAGTTCTGCCTGGGCTTCCTGCACCACATCGGCATAGGCAGTAAAGTTCTTAATAACACTCTCCAGTATATAAGTTGCCTGGTAGCTGTCCTTCAGCCCGTAGTAGTTCTTCGCCATCACGACAAGGCCTTTGGCTCCAAAGTACTTGTATCCTGAAAAATCCTTGGAAAGCTTTTGCACTGCTGTGTTCGAAGCATCGAATTTCCCTTCTTTATTCTTAAAATAAGCGTCGTAATACAATGCTTCGGCGGCGAGTTCGCCTTTGGCAATGGTTAATAGTTTAGCATATGCTGCTTTTGCTTTCACCTCATCATTGGCCTTGATAGCCGAACGGGCCACAATAATCTGCGCGTCGCTCTTCACCCTGTCGTCCGTTTTGGTGTTGGCCAATACCTTATCGGCATAAATTACCGCATTTCCATAATCTTTGCCTTCGTAGTACGCCTTCATGAGGTTCGATTGGGCAAACGTTACGTTCTGCGGGAAATCGGCTTCAGCTTCGAGCCTTTTCAGCACAGGAATGGCCTTTGCATAATCATTCTTTTTCAGGTGCATCTCCGACAGCCTTGCAAGCGATTGCTCGGTATATTCGCTTCTCGATTTCGATATTACATATTCATAATGAGGGATAGCATTTGTCTCCAAACCATCAGCGTAATACGATTGTGCCAGGTAGAAATTAGCCTTCAGCGCAGAGATCCCGTTCGGGAATTTCGACACATAACTGCTAAGTGAAGCGATCGCCTGCTTGGTATTGTTTTGCAGGTATTGTTTTTCAGCAGCTTCAAAAGCGGTGTTATCAAGATCGGAATCACTAATATCTACAAACGTGAGCGTTTTCACCCATGCCGCATATTCATCGGTACGCCCGTTGTCCACATAAATCACCCGCGCTGTTTCCACAGCCTCCATGGCTTCCGGCGTATTCGGGAAGTCTGCCACTACCCTTTTGAATTTTGCAAGGGCCTGGTCGTCTTTTTCCGCGTTATAATAAATCTGTGCCTGGCGCATCATGGCCTTAGACACATACGTACTTCCTTTATAATCGTTGATAAGCCTGTCGTAAGACTGTATCGCTTTGTCGGTCTGTTTTTCCGTTACGTAGGTATTACCAAGTTCAAACAGCGCGTCATCGGCATATTTCGATTTAGGGTACGCCTGTACAAATTTGGTCAGGTCTTCGATTTTTTTCTCGTTCCTGCCTACAAAACCATAACTGATGCCTTTTTGGAAGAACGCATAATCGGCATCAATGCCTTTCATATCGATAGCTTTATTATAAGCTTCCATCGCAGGCCAGTACTTACCCGACACAAAATAGCTGTCTCCCTGGCGGAGCAATGCGTCATTCAGTCGGATTTTGTCGTCTTTGGCCGTAGCGGTATAGTCGGTAAAATGTTTGGAGGCCTGCTCGTATTCTTTCAGCTTAAAGTACGTGTAGCCCACATTATAATTGATATTCCTATATTCCGGCGTAGTCTTGCCTTCCGGATAACCAAGGAACTGCTTATAGCTGATAAGCGCTTCGCTAAACTGGCTCAGGTTGTATTCGGTTTCAGCCTTCCAATACGTAGCCCTTGCGGTGAAACGGGCATCACGCTGCTCTGAAAGCGATTTTTTGAACAATGCCAGCGCTTCCTGATAATTGCCATTGTCATAAAGCTCGGTACCACGGTAAAACGTTACTTTTTGGTACGCGGCCCTGTTCTCCGGCGATTTATTTTTCTCAAGAAGTACTAACGCTTCTTTGTAATTCTTGGAAGTGATATACGAGTTCACCAACAGGTTCTGTATTTCCTGCTTAAACGGGGTGGCCGGATACTTCTCAAGGAAAGCGCCCAAAACTTCCGGTACGCTTTGGTACGGATTACCAATGTCGTAGCTCAGCTTGGCATAGTTCAGCCAGGCATCCTCCTGTATTTTCAGGTCGAATTCCATTTCCGAAGCATTTTTAAATGCGTTCAGTGCCTGTTGCTTACGGTTGGTCTTCAGGTAGCTTTCGCCAAGATGGTAGTAGGCATTTTGTGCCACGCTGTCTTTACCGCCAATGATTTTATTGAACTCGGTAATAGCGTTTTCAAAATCGCCCTGCTTGTAGTACGCATAGCCCAACTGATAAAAGTCTGTATTGTTCCACTTGCCCTGCTTGCCCCGGTAGTTTTTAAGATACGGTATCGCCTTATCGTACTGGCCAAGGTTAAAATAACTCTCACCTATGATCTTGGAAAGTTCCGATTTCTCATTGGCATCGCTTTTTGGCAATTGCGGCACGCCCAGCTCAATAGCCTTTTTGAAGTCGCCTTCCTTAAAAGCCATATCTGCCTGAAAGTACGACATCTTATCGCTGTACTTTTCTTTTTCCTCTACCTGTTCGAAGTACTGGCTTGCCTTTTTATAGTCATCGCCTTCATAGGCCATGAAGCCCAGGTAGTATTTCGCCTGTGAGCCATATTGTTTTGAATCTTTTACTTTTATGAGATACTTGTCGGCGTTTTTCTTATCGCCTGCACTAAAGTAGCTGTATCCTTTCTGGAAGTTATAACGATCCCTGTCGTTGTCGCCAAGGCTGTTCTCATCTACTTTGTCATACCATTCGAGCGCGTCTTTGTACCTCCCCTGGTTAAAGTGCAGCGATGCTGCCTCAACCATTGCCTGGTTCTGCCTTGTACTGGTCGGATAATCTTCAATAAAGTTTTCCATCAGTTCATCAGCATTCTTCTGGTTGAGCCTTGCCGCGCTTGTAGCAATATAATACGAACAGTCGGCCTGCACTTCAGCTTCCTTGTTTTCCGTCTTTGTCTTTTCGAAAAGTATCTGGGCCGCCTGGTACTGCTTGTCGTTATACAACGCCACAGCCTTATCATAATCCTTAAGTTCGTGGGTGTAAATAGCAGACTGCTGTGCCGCCGCCGTAAGCCCCATGAGTGAGGCGGAAAGCAGCAATGACCTGTTTAGTATGCGCATAGTTCGTGTTTTGTTTGTGGTAACCGGAAGATACCAATTCGTACTTTTAAATAAACGGGGACTGCCCCGTGTTTAGTATAATGCCCGCACTTCTGCAACAGAAGAAGCCGACCGTCAAACATACAATTTAGTATGGGTGCAAAAAGGGTTTTTAAAATTTTATTAACGACGATTTATTAACATTCTATTGTGGAAAACATAGCGAACAGGTATTGGGGAAATAAAATTTTGAATACCGCCGTTATCTTATTACTTTTACCAAAACAAACATATTCAGCTTTATGTCGCAACCCGTGCTTTCATTACAGGATGTTACCATTTTTCAGGATAACAACGCAGTATTATCAGAGATTAACCTCGAGGTAAACCATGGTGAATTCATTTACATCATCGGGAAAACCGGATCGGGGAAGAGCAGCTTTATGAAAGTGCTGTATGCCGACCTGAAACTGACAGAGGGCAACGGTACGTTTGTGGATTATGACCTGAGGAAACTCCGTGAAAAAGACATCCCCTACCTGCGCCGCAAGATCGGAATCGTGTTCCAGGATTTTAAGCTGCTGCCGGACAGGAATATCTTTGATAATTTACAATTTGTCCTGAAAGCGACAGGCTGGAACGAAAAAGAGGAAATGCGTGTAAAAATCGACCAGGTACTCGATAAAGTAGGTATGAAGAACTCTGCCCACAAAATGCCGCACCAGATATCGGGTGGCGAAATGCAGCGTGTAGCAGTGGCACGCGCCCTGCTTAACGACCCCGAAGTAATCCTTGCGGATGAGCCTACCGGTAATCTCGACCCGCAGACCAGCGTTGAGGTAATGCAATTGCTGCGCGAGATCAACCAGAACGGCAAGACCATTATTATGGCGACGCACGATTATGCCCTGCTGATGAAGTTCCCTTCGAAAACATTGAAGTGCGATAACGGGACACTGTTTGAGGTAGTACAGCGAACAGTTTAACGACTCTCTATAAAAATAAAACCCTGCCGATTGGCAGGGTTTTGTGTTATTAGGAGCTCTTGGCTTAATCTTTAATCAGCTTTTCGGTATGCAGCTGCCCTGTTTGGGTAGTAACCGTTACGCTATAGAAACCTTTTACGTAGTTGCCGACATACAACTCGTAATTATCCACGCCATCGCGTAAATCTATCTTAAATACCGTCTTGCCTTCAAACGAAGTCACTACAATACTCTGGATATTTTCCGTTGCCGAAACCTTCACTATTTCTGATGCCGGGTTTGGTGAGAGAGTGAAGAGTTTTACCTGTTGTTGAGATATATCGGTAACGTCTTCTTCTATATGTCCCGGACGGCCCACATAGCCGGTATTACATCCATTAATATATCCCCTAAACCTTGATCCGTTTGCACTGTGAAAGCCAGGAGTAAGTACTATAGTCTGTTCTGAATGATAAATACCTACCCCGCCACTAAAAATTCTGTTGGAAGCATTAATAAGGATTTCGGTCTGCCTTGTATCTGTTGCTAACACATCGTCGCCCGCTAGTGTAGTTAATGTTAGAATTGGTACGCAATCTGGTTCGGCAACAGAACATATATCGTCAGTTACTATTTCAATTTCCGCAGGACTTAAGTTAAAGTCGGTCTTCACTAAGAGAAATCGTGGAAGTGTAAACTGTCCTTCAGGGTCTGAGGGATATCCCTCGATTAGATTTGGAGAGGTATAAGATCCGCCGACACTTGCTATTGATGCCGCAGCTGGCGCTGCAGTAGTATCCCCCGGGTTTACAACCAACGTGACAATAAATGTAGCCCCAAAAGTATTCTTAAAATTTGTATAGCTAGCAAAAGCAGGATCTCCAGCACCAAAACCTGTTACTAAATCGCTATTACGGATTGCATCTGTAAATAGATATACAACTAATCCATTACCAAGAGTACGGTTCAGTTTTTTTTGTGTACTGGTAATACCCGCAGCTGCAGGAAGTATCCCTAGTGCATTGTTTATCAAATCTATCGAACCCGGAATATCCCCAGCATTCATGCTATAAGCTCTGGTAAAAGTGTAGCTTGCTGAAGTAAAATCGGATTGTATAAATATTCTCGGATTGCCAATTGAACTATATTGAATAACACTTACTTTATTATTATCATTGCATTCAAGCACCTCTGTCATTAATGAGGCAATTGATGTCTGCATCTGTAAATACTCCGCGTTGGAAATAGAACCACTATTATCCACCAAAAATATCACGTCGCTACCCTGTCCTCTGCCCTGTGCGCATAACAACAGCACAAGACTTAAGTATATATATACGTTTCTCATAATTTTAAAATTTAAATTAAACGTATATTATTGTTTGGCTGCTATAGCTTTTACTGCGGCTTTTAGTTCGTCAATTTCTTTTTGCTGCTGCTCCAGTTGTTTCGATTGCTCATCAATTTTCTTTTCCTGCTGTATGGCATAGAGTGTAAGCTCCTCGATTTTTTCCTGCTGTATATTTGCCATCTGGCCGAGCTCGATACCATCTTCTTTTACGCGCTGCGCAGAGGGTACGTTAGGTAAATGTCCATTTTCAGTAATGAATTTCTCAACTTCAGCAAGCGGCTTTAGATTGTAATCATCCGCAAATACATAATCAGCCCAACCGCTTTCAAGATGTACACGCACCTCTTCTGTAAGGATACCTCCCTTAACAAAAAGTTTGTAATTAGCCACACTAACACTGCCCGCCATAGACGGAAAGTTGTCAGGTGTAGCATAACTGTGGTTAATGCCGCCGATCCCTACTTTCCCGGTTGTAAAATCGCCGTAGATCATTGGGGTTGCGGTATTAGTATTTGCAATGTAAAGTTTGCTGCTTCCTGTCTCATTATATCCCGCCATATGTCCGAGAAATATATTTCCATTGCCAACGTTGTTAAAACCACAGAAAGATCCGATCAAAGTATTTTGGGCCCCAGTATTATTATAGCCTGAAGCATGCCCAAAGAAAATATTATCGTAGCCATTGTTTATGCGGCCGGTCTCGATTCCTAAGCAATTATTCCTTTGTGCCGTTTTAGCAAGCTGCCCTGAGGCAGCTCCAATATATATGTTATCTCTTCCTGTTGTATTATCCTGCCCAGCCGAATTTCCTACGAAGGTGTTGTTAATTACAGAGGCTCCTCCGATTGTTGAGGTTCCCGCTCTGTAACCTACGAAAGTGTGTCCCCATCCGGAAACATTCGATCTTCCTGCCTCAAAGCCAATAAACACGTTATTATTACCTCCAGAATTATTACTATATCCAGCCCTATATCCAAGAAAAACATTTTGTACTCCTGCCTGGTTGGTAAAGCCTGCTTCTGTACCAATAAAAGTATTGAATGAAGCACTTATGTTATTCATTCCTGATTGAAAGCCATAAAATGTATTGTTACTGGCAGTATTTGAAAAGCCCGACCTGTAACCCGTAAAAGTATTGTTACTACCTGACATACCTGACTGATATCCAATAAATGTATTCCTGATTCCCGAAATATTAGCGGTTCCGGTAAGCCCTCCTACAAAAGTGTTTTCGCTACCTGAAGTAGTAGCTATTCCGGACTGGTTCCCGACAAAAGTATTATTGGGCCCCTGTACTTCTTTACCTGTGTTAGCAAATCCTGCACGATATCCAATGTGGGTAATTCCAGGATTAATCGCTGTAGAAATAAAAGCCCCGTTTTGAAGTCCAAAACCTGTTTCAGTAATGGTTTGTTCTTCCTGAGCATTCATTTGAGCGACTCCGGCAAACAACAGTCCTGCGAATAAAAATTTTGATTTCATAATGAATTTGATTTAATTGGTTCGACGCAATTTAATCAAATAATTACTTTAAATTTTATATAAAAATTGAAATATAAATAAAATAACACACAAATAAATGTAAATATCTAAAAAATAAATAACAAGCCTGTTATTATTTAAAAAACTCTTATTTGCAACCTCTAAAACTCAAAAAAATAATTTACAAATAACGTTTTCTTACATTTGCAGCTATGCTTTCGATACTTATCCCAACATATAATTATAATGTTACTGCCTTGGTGCAGGAATTATGCCGGCAGACACTAAAGGCTGGGATTGTTTTTGAAGTACTGGTGTATGATGATGGCTCATCTGATACTACAACTATACAGGAAAACACCGGGATCAACAGCATACCCAACTGTCTTTATAAAGTATTGCCTGCTAACATCGGGCGGAGCGCCATCCGTAATATGCTTGCCGATAACGCGCAGTTCGACTGGCTGCTGTTTCTCGATGCGGACACCATCCCTGTTAATGATGATTTTATCAGTAATTACCTGCCGCACTTGAACAACGAAGAAAAAGTAATTTACGGAAGTATTAAATACCAGCCACAACGCCCGCATGAGAATCAACTGTTACGCTGGGTGTATGGAAATGACCGCGAAGCACTGTCTATGGAGATACGGCAAAAGGAACCCTACCTCTCGCTGCTGACACTGAACTTTGCTATCAGTAAATCTGTCTTTGAGAAAGTGCATTTCAATGAGGATATACCTAACCTGCGCTATGAGGACACGCTCTTTTCGTACGATCTGATGAAGGCTGGTATAAAAGTGGAACATATTTCGAATGAAGTGTATCACTTAGGCCTTGAGACCAGTGAAAAATTCATTACTAAATCTGAAGAAGCCACAGAGGGACTCTATTACCTCATTAACAATAAGCTTATAGACCCGGAATACATCAAAATTTCGCGGGTGTACCGAAAACTTGCAAGAGCCGGATTAAAGCCGTTGGCCGCTCATTTTCATGCTGCTACCAAAAATGCATTCCGTAACCATTTGCTTGGCAGTAATCCTTCGCTTTTTATTTTTGATTTATACCGATTAGGCTATCTTTGCTCCTTAAAGAAGTAATATGCCTTTTTTTTCAGTCGTAATACCACTCTATAACAAAGAGAATTATATAAAGGAGACACTGCAAAGTGTACTCGCGCAGACTTTTACCGATTTTGAAATTATCATAGTAAACGATGTTTCTACCGATAACAGCGCAGGCAAGGCTGAACAAATTAAAGACCAAAGAATACGTATTATAAACCATGAAATAAACTGTGGCCTTTCCCCATCAAGGAATACAGGGATAATAAATGCGAAATCTGATTATATCGCCTTTTTGGATGCAGATGACCTCTGGAAGCCCGAATTTTTAGCAACCATCAGGTCCCTTATACTGCGGTATAGTGAAGCCTCGCTTTTTGCCACAAAATATACCGAAATCTATTACGGCAAAATACCTATTGAACCTTCTTTCAGGGCGCAAACAGGCATCATTGATAATTTCTTTATTGAGAATCTCAATAAGCCTATTTACTGTCCATCATCCCTATGTGTCAAGAAAAGCGTTTTTGAAGCCGAAGGCTTTTACAAAAATGTTTATCTGGGGGAGGACACCGATTTCAATATCAGGGCAAATTTAAAATACAGGCTGGCTTATAGCGCGGAGCCCCTCGTGTTATACAGAATGCACTCCGAAAACCAAATTACCCATAATAAACTTGCCGGCAGAACGATAGTTGATTTTGATTTTTACCAACATCAAAATCCTGACAGGGCTGACCTGAGGCAGTTTTTAGACTTTCAACGCTACATGTGGGCAAAGCGTTATAAAATGGAAGGAAGTATCGAAGAATACAGAAAACTGGCAAAGGTTATTAGCCCTCACAGCCTTAACTACAAGCAGCGTATTCTACTCAAACTGCCACAATTTGCCTTGCAGCTTATCAGGAAATTAAAAGCCATACTTCACAAAAAAGGGCTTAACCCAACGAGTTATTAGTCTTAAGATAGCTGATATATTCTTTATAATCTCTGATGTAATCTGCCTCATCATACACATCAGATGCCAACACCATGCATACAGCACCGGGCGAAAAATGTTCCAGTTCGCTCCATATCCCATTTTTAACCAACAAACCTTTTACAGGACTATTAAGCGTTATACGCTCCTCATCGCGCCCGTTCTTCACTATAACATCAAAGCTGCCTGAAATAGCAATGATGAACTGCATAAGCTCTTTATGCGCATGACGGCCACGCGGTGCTCCGTCGGCAATATCATAAAGATAAAATACCCTTTTTATCTCAAATGGCAAGACATTTTTTTCTATAATGCCAACGTTTCCGGTATGGTCTTCTACTTTCGGTATGTCAATTATCCTGATATCCATCTATTTAATTTTAAGGTAATCCAGCCAGGCCTGACCAACATTCTCAACTGAAAATTTTTTTATGCTTGCAGTTGCATTTGCTTTGCACAAACTGTATAAATCATTGTCCAGATACATTCTATTAATCCCTGCAGTAAGTTCTTTAAAGTCCTGGTCTTTTATCAGCAATCCATTAATGCCATCTTCAATAATCTCCGATGGACCGCTGAAACAATTGAATGCCACAGCAGGAGTTCCACAAGCCATAGATTCCATTACTACCATTGGCATCCCTTCGAATTTACTGGACAATACATAAAAAAGTGCATCACGCATATAAACGTAAGGATTCTCCATAAATCCGGCGAAGATAATTTTATCCTGCAAATTCTTCTCAATAACCAATTGCTCCAGCAAATCTCTCTGCACACCTTCACCCAAAATCATAAGCTTAACATTATTCTCAGGAAGCAAAGAAACAGCATATGCTTCGATCAGCTTATCAAATTGCTTAACATTGTCTTCACTAAGCCTCCCAGCAGCCATTATATATTCAAACGCGGGCGTGCTGGTAATGTCATCATGTAGCCTTTTCTGTATATACGGAATATCTATGGGATTATAAATTACCGCTACATTTTTAAGGTTGTGCCGCTGTTCAATATATTCCTTCAGGGCATAATTCAGGGCAACTACCCCATAACTTTTCCCATAAATAGCCTGGGTAAGCCATGACTGTTTTGGCATATACCACTCGATATTAGAACTATGTACTGTATAAATTGTTGGCGCTGTAAACACAAAGTTGGCTATCAGCCAATCCTGTAAAGGCTTCCTTCGAATACGGAAGTCAATAATAAAATTGAAATGATTTTGCTTTATATACCTTTGTAAGATATTGAACCTTTTAAATTTGTTCAGGAATCCGTTGGCAGCATCTTTTTCCAGTCCGAGGTTAAGCAATTTGCCGGAATAGTTATAGGTAATTCTGTCCTGTACAATAACATTGTGTACTTCTATATTATTAGCTGCCAGATACCTCGATAATGCCGCATGAGCTTTTTCGGCCCCACCTGAAGACAACATATCGCCAACGAGGCATATTTTAATATTACGGGGTTGCTCCATTTGGGTTTATTGGCTACTTTCGTACAAATATAAAAATTCTAATGAAGATATTGCTTTTAGGAGAATACAGCAGGTTTCATAATTCTTTAAAAGAAGGTTTGACAGAGTTAGGACATGAAGTGACCCTAGTGAGTGATAATGACTTCAAAAATTACCCTGCTGATGTTTACCTTTATGCGTATTGGTTTAAAGATAGTTATATTTTAAATAAAATAAGGCAGGGTATTTATAGGGTATTTAATACTGACTTGGCGCAATGGGAAGTGGCATTCCGGTTTTACCTGAAACGTAAAAAACTCACAGGATTCGATATTGTACAGCTTGTAAATGAATATCCCATACAAAGCACCCCCCACCTCGAAATAAGGATGCTCGATTACATATTTAAAAACAATACGAAAGCATTTCTCTCTTCATCAGGGGATGATTTTATTTGTGTAAGCTATATGCTTAGCGGCAGGCCAAAATATTCTGTACTGACACCATGTGAAATTAATCCAAAAGCCTGGCATTGTAAACATACACTTAGGTATGTCACAAAACCTTTTAAAAAGCTGCATGATTTCGTATTTGAACACGTTATGGCTGTAATACCCGGTGACATGGATTATTCCCTACCTATGGAGGGACATCCAAAATCTACAGGCCTTGTACCCTTTCCAATAAATACCGAAAAAATCAAGGTCGTTGATGTTACCTCTCCTATAGATTCGAAAATCATAATATTTCATGGAATCAATATCTACAATTATTATAAGAAGGGGAATGACTTTTTTGAAAAAGCACTTGAGATCGTCGAAAAGAAATATGGAGAAAGGATAGAGGTCATTACCACGCGATCAATTCCTTATAACGACTACATAAGGCTTTATGATAGCTGTCATATATTGCTGGACCAGATCTACGGATACGATCAGGGATACAACGCCCTTGAAGCCATGGCCAAAGGAAAAGCAGTATTCTCGGGTGCTGAAGATGAATTTATGGAGCATTTCGGCCTTACCCAGGAGCAGAGGGTTGTTGTAAATGCCATACCCGATGTAGATGCAATTGTAAAAGAATTATCCTTCCTTATAGAAAACCCCGAAGAGATCGTAGCTATGGGCAAAAGAGCAAGGGCCTTTATAGAAAAGGAGCATAACCATATAATGATCGCGAAAAAGTATCTTGAGAAGTGGGAGCTTTAAAAGAGATATTCTATAGCTTCTTCCATGAATAAGTTGCAAGCATACAAGTATAAATAAAATAAGTAAACGCGTGTGCCATAACAGCCCCCTCTATTCCGTACTCCCCGATAAAGAAATGACTGGTGAAATATAAAATTGTAAACGAAAGTGTCTCCGTTACGATAAACACGGTGGTTTTCTTTTTTGCGATAACCTCATAGCCAAGAATGAGAGAGCAGACCTTAAAAAAGTCACCCACCATCTGCCAGAAGAATAGCTTTTCCATGGGTACAAAATCTTCGGACAACAGCATCTTTATCATGAAAACCCTAAGCAGGTAAATAACGATAAGACCTAGCGCAAAAATAGGTACTATACCCGTATAGTAGCTGCGAAACACTTTTTTTGTAGCCGAAAGGTCTGTGGCAGTAGAGAGGCGGGGCAGGAAGTGTACCGTAAGCAGTGTTGAAATAAACATTAGGTAATACGTAGCAATACGGTTTACTGACTCCCAATAACCGGCTTCATCGGCGCCAATTTGTTCTATAATAGTATTTCTTACCGATATGTATACTATTGGAGCCAGAAGCGCAGTTACCAAACTCATAAGGCTAAATGAAAACAATCTGTGCAACAGGGAACTGTCATAATACTTTTTCCTGAGGAACGGAAAGCGGGGAAAGCCTTTATATACCCAGTAGAATGACATAATGAAAATTAGCGCAGGATTTAATAACAGCCCGAAAAAAGCACCTGTTACGCCAAACTGCCATATCAGTACCGCCGACAGCAGTACGCCTACAATATTACTCCAGATATTTACGCCTATTACCTGCCTGTACCTGCCGAGGCCATTAAGTATCGCCATAAAAAGAAGGTTGCCGGCATACCAAGGCATTGAGAAAGCCAACAGCCTGAAAATCCACGAATACTCTCTGGTACCAAATATCCATTCGCCCCACAGTTCGGCCAGAGTGAAAAGAATAATCGAAAGTACCACAACCGTTGCCAGGACAAGATAAAAAACAGTAGCAAGTACATGGTAGAGCTTTTCGCTATCTTTTTCATGCTCTGCGGTGTATTTGATAATACCATTTTGCAAGCCCAAAACACTAAAATAATCGAGCGATGCAAGGAAATTCCGGAAATTACCGACCAGTGCCATTCCGGATGGCCCCACAAATAGAGCAAGCATTTTAGAAGCAAGCAAACCCCCAAGAATACGGACAACAACACTTACCGAGTTAAGCGATGTAACCCGGAACAGAGGAGTTTGGTATATCTTTTTTATATAATCCAATAGTACTATTTTGCCTGTCTAAAATTAAGTCAAAAATCTCATGAGAAGGCTATAGTTTGCAGTCTCCACTTCATAGAAATCCTGTACTATTGTTTGTGCACCGAAGCTTTCCTTCCAATAGCTAAGGCCGCCGTTGAGTTTTCTTCCCTGCTGTTCGTTGGATATTCCGAAATCAAAGTATTTCTTATCAGCGAACACCTCTGTTATAAGATGATGGTACAAATAATCAAGGCTTCCGGTCTCATTCTTGCCTTCCACTGCAGAGGTATACTGGGAATGCGCAACCGTATCTGTTACAAAAAAAGTTGTGCCGGCTACAATTGTATCATCTTTGTAAACATTAAACTGCCTGATATTATTGGGAAACCTTTCATGAAGCAGCATGATTTCTTGTAGTGTATGAACAGGTATAGCATTATGCTTAGTGCTGAGGTTTGGTATAAGTACATTCTCCCAAAATACTTGAAAGTTGGCTTCTTCTACTATCCTGAGATTGTTTTTAATCCCTCTTTTTACGCCGTCCCGCCTGTCTTTGGATATCTTACCGGGATTATCCGGATTAATAACCGAAAGGCTGTCTCTTCTTACCAGTTTAGCAGTAGCAAGAAAGAGTGCATAATTGATCTCTTCGGATGGCATCACAACATATATTGAAGGAATCAGCTTGATATAAAGTTTTGCTATCCCTTGTTCCAGAGCGAACCGTAGCAGCACACTAAAAATTTCCACTACTTTTGCAAGTTTCAGGCTGGACCCGTATACAAGCCCCCCATACGTGAGTCCCTGGTGCGAATGTATCTCGTCCCCCTGCCTGTTGGCCGGAAATACCGCTACAAGCTTTGCATCGTCAAAAACCATGAGGGAAAAATCTTCAAAGCGGTCACTGTGATACTCCATAAAATCACGATGGAACAGGAAAGTGCCATTCTTCGATTTTATGATAAAATCATTCCATAATGTAGCATCGGCGCTGTTATAATTCCTTATGCTATATGCCATCAGTTATGTTTTTCGCGAACAATTTTGCCATTTTCATCTATAAGCTTACAGACATCATCAAAAATATTTCCCAGACGTATGTTATAGCTCTCATTTTTCTCCAAATGGTTAAGATACGAAGTATTTTCTGCAAGGCAGGAAAATAATACCCGAAAGAGATTCACATTGCTTTTAAGGTTTTCATCGTAACGCTTATGGTCAAGGCCGTTCCATCGAATAGCTGCAAGATTGCCAAATGTAGAGTAGATCAGGCTCTCATCTTTGGTACTGTACATTTCATTGTAACTATCAATACCCACCCATCCACCGTGGTCAGCAAGAATAATAATTACGGCATCCTTACTTTTAGCTTCTATTTTATCAATAGTTTCTTTCAGCCACGTATTGGCAAGTTGTACCTTTTCGATATATACGTCTCTTTTTGCGATTTTTCCCTCATCGCCATAAAGCGGTACATGATGCGGAAGTACTCTCTCGATAAAAACAAATTTTGGTTTTTCTTTATCAGTACCGGGTACTTTTTCCAGGTCCGCCGAAACATCCCTCGTAAGTTGCGGATGCGGCACAATAAAGGGTACATCTTCCCTTTTTATATTATAGTGGTCATATATACCCTTTCTCTTATTTTGTTGAAAGTATTCGTCCTGTGCCAGCAAAAAAGTCTCATATCCATTGCTCTTCAAAATCCTGAGTACATCATTATTAAGGATTACTTCCCTCGCATTAGGCACTTCTTCAGAAGGAAATAAAACCGCATCGAAGTAGTGGTGTTTCATTGCAAACATCGAAGCATTTGAGGCTAAGCTCGCGGGATAGTTGCTCCTGAAACCATCATATACTTCAAAACCATTGTCCTCCAGCCAGCCAAAAAATTCATTTTTATAAGAATAGGGCGGCTCCGCCATTGTTTCCTTCCCTGCATAGCCATCCGGTTGAATAATGTAAATATCCGGCCTGTGCCTGAGTTTTACATTTACTATATCATCCGGCTGCTTAGTCCAATGCATAGGCCTTATATCTTCATAAAGATGTACCGTTACACGAAACAAAGGCATGAGGCTCATAACGATGATGAGTACCAACAGACGCTTATAGTGTTGCGATAATTTTAAGGACAATAGCAGGAGTACCAGCAATATCCCCAGCAATATCTTTTTCTTGAAAGTAAAGAACATCCCGTACGATAACAGCGAGCACATTATAATTACAGGCAGCACAAACAATAAATGCTTACGGTATGGCCTGAGTTTTTGATGAAGGCCAAAGAGCTTATATGTCAGAAATGTAATCACTACACTGGGCCCAACATATAAAAGGAAAAAGAAGCCGGCATGTTTCCATGAACTGGCCGATGTATAATTATTACTGTAAAAAAACAAGAATGGGTAAAGGCCGAAAATAAAGCCGGCAAATAAAGGCACGTCTTTGTCCGATTCTATAAAAGTCAAAAGCCTGTTTCGTAGTTTATCCAGCATACTATTTTCTTGTTAAAAGATACATGGTACGATGCGTATTGGGTATCTGCTCTTTTTCGATAACCTCAAAATAAGCAGCATAATCTTTCTCAAAATTCTCCCTGTTGTAATAATCGAAATACGAAGCAAACTCACGCTTGCTCTTTAGCAGGAAATCTACCCACGAATCTTCCCTGTCGGGAAACTCTATAATGAGGTAAGGCGTAAGGGACGCAAACATTTCTGCTGACATGGCAAAGGGTACATTGCCGGTAAGTGATATATGGTGAATGAGCGCCAGTGCAAGCGAGACATCATAATTGCTTTTTTGTATCCTTTCCTGCAACGGCAGCCTTTCGGTATTCTTAAACCCTATACCCGGCGCGGGATTGAGCAGGTCACTTACTAAAGGAGTAATGTTGCTTTCTTTGTTTTGAAGCACCTGCAGGTAGTTATGGTTTACGGCATTAGGATCAATGTCAGCCACCAAAAGCTCCTCAGCAATGTTCTTTAGTACACGGGAAAAAGTTCCGTCATTACCTCCGAGGTCTACCGCCTTTTTGGCGTTAATGGACTCAAACCATTTACGTACGAGGCCTTTTTTATAATCAAAGGCCCGCGAGTCATAATTCGTTATCGCGTAGTAATCTTTCCATTCTGTGTTCTCTTTCAGTTCCAGCCCATTAATATAACTGTACAAGGAATCGAGTATTTTCTCCTGTGACTGCTGGGAAAGCTTTATTGATTTACTGTTATCCGGCTTTTCATTAACAAACTTAGCGTCGTACTTTGCTGTAAGGAAGATATTGGTGTACACTACCGGATTAAACCTGGCGGTAAATGGCAACAGCTTCGCAGCTTTTTGAAGCGGAATGCCATCAATGTATTGCTGCAGCAGCTTTAGCATGTCGTTTCCATAATATTTTGCCAGCACCAAAGGTGCGAGAAAATGCGTAATGAACTGCTTGTAAGCCCTCCAGGGTTCGCCTTCAGCATAAACATCAAATGATAGGCTGTCTACAAATATCGGCTTTCCCTTATGGAATGTGATGTTGAATGCCGTGGCATCCTTAAGGGTATAGCCATTCTTCAGGCAGTATTTTTGTAATTTAAGCGTATGAAGTGCCGCATGTTTATACTGGCTGAAACTCCACTCGTATGGATAAGAAAAAAAAGGTATGTTCTCCGGCTCTAGTACTATCGAATCTTTTGAAGCGGAAACCTCGTTATGGGTTACCAGCAGCCCTGCATCAAACAGTTTTTTGTAAAAACCGCTATCCGTAAGCGAACGGTATTGTTTAAAGTAAACCGGATTTACCTGCCGCAGCAGCACACCAGCCTCCAAAAATATAAACCCGGAAGGATCCCTGAAAGATGAAGAGTGCCTATTTGTTGTTTCCTTCATCCTTATTTTCTTCAATATCGATATCGCCCATAAGCCCTTCATCCTGCTTTTTACCAAAAAACGACTGTAGGCCATACTTTATCCTTTTGTAAAAAAGCAGGACTCCCGCCCCTACTGCTGCCAGTGCCTGCGCTACCAGTGCACCGGTACCGGGATCGAAATATAATGGTAGTATACTCATAACAATTTTATATGGGTAAAAATAGAAAATATTCGACAGATGCCGCTACAATTTCCAATTATACATCACATCTGTAATAGCGCTTTACGTTAAAATCTTGGGTTTTAGCAAATAATTGTTAATTTTAAGCAAAAAGAAAATTGCAGTGAAACAAATTTTACTCTGCCTGTTACTGGCATTCACATACGTAACAAATGCCCAGGATATCAGCCTCTACCAACAATTTAACGGGCGGTATGATTTTACGTTTGTGGGTAATACGCTCAACGAATCTGAAAATAATCTAACATCTACCTGTACTATACTCACCTCTTCTTCAGAAAGTCTAAACCTGGCTGCCGGCGATAATATTATTGCGGCATACTTATATTGGGCCGGTTCGGGGACAGGAGATTTTGATATAAAACTTAATGGGCAGCCCGTAACGGCACAGCGTAATTTTCCACTCCTTACCAATCTCGATGCGACACAACGGCCTTACTTTAGCGCTTTTGCGGATGTTACTGCCCAGGTACAGGCTACAGGTAATGCGGAATATACGGTTTCTGAACTCGACCTTACCGCAGTAGTGGGCACAACCATGTATTGCGGAAACAAAACGAATTTTGGAGGTTGGGCCATTGTAGTGATCTATGAAAATCCCAATCTCCCCCTTAATCAGCTCAATTTGTATGATGGCCTTGAATATGTGCCTACTGCTATCAACATTACGCTGCCCAGCCTTAATGTTATTGATAATGTAGGAGCAAAAATAGGTTTTATCGCATGGGAAGGTGATAGAGACCTTGCTTATGGCGAAAGTCTGATTATTAACGGCAATCTTTTGAGCAATGAGCTAAATCCGGCGAATAACGCTTTTAACGGAACCAACACTGTTACAGATTCCAGTACACTTTACAATATGGATCTTGATATTTATGACATCCAGAATAACATAAATATTGGCGATGAAACAGCAGATATAAGATTACAGTCCGATAGGGATTTTGTAATGATCAATACCATTATTACTAAACTCAACAGCCAGCTTCCTGATGCTACTGTTGTGGTAGACAATATCGCCAAAACGTGTGATTCCCGCGTAATAAATGTTGCTTATACCGTACGAAACGTAAACAGCACCGATACCCTTCCTGCTGGCACTACAATAGGCTTCTACATCAATGGCAACCTTGTAGCTACTGCATTAACCACTACAGAACTGCCGATTGGAGGTTCGGAGAGCGGCACAATAAACATCACAATACCCAATACGTCTCCCATTGATTTTGAGCTGATGCTCATTGTAGACCATCTGGGCGCTATTACCGAAACCAATGAGGCCAACAACAGCTATATCATCAACGATTCTTTATGGATCCTGCCGGTCCCGAATCCCGCAGACATAACAATTTGCGAAGATCCGGGTACGCCCGGCACAGGAGTTGCCGATTTTTCCGGTTATGCCGAATCATTGAAAAATGAACCTGCCGATACCGTCACATTTTTCCCTACCCTTGAGGCAGCGCAGGGAAATACCGGGCCTATTACCAACCCTGAAGCTTATACTATACCGGCTTCCCCAACAGAAATATTTGTACGGGTGCAGAGTGCGGAAGGTTGTGTTGCTTACGGCTCATTCCTTGTTTTCGTACAGGAATGCTTTTTTCCGGATGCACGGATAACGATCGATACCCTTGCACAGGCGTGCGATTCGCGAACGATCACAATCCAATATACCGTAAGCAACACCAACAGCCTCAACACACTCCCGTCCGGAGCTACTGTAGCCCTATACGCTGACAACACGCTTATAGGCACTACGGCAACAATTGCTGCAATACCCATTGGCGGTTCACAAACAGGAACCATCACCGTAGCAATACCGGCAGGCATTCCACTCACCTTCACACTTACCCTTCGCGTAGACCATCTAAACGTGATACCGGAAATAAACGAGACCAATAATAGCGATACAGAACAGGTAAAACTTTGGATATCGCCGGTATTACAGCAGCCTGCAGACATTACAGGTTGCGAAACCTTTAATGGTTCGGGTATCGGACAATTTAATTTTTCAGCCTATCTGCAGTCGCTAAAGAACAATCCCACCGATGTAGTGACCTTCCACCCTACACAAAACGACGCAACCAACAATACAGCGCCAATAGTAAACCATGAAGCACATCAGGCGGCACATAATACCGAAATTTTTGTAAGGCTGACAGACGTAAACGGATGTTTTGACACTGCTTCGTTCCGCCTGCTGATCGTTGATTGTTACTTCCCTGATGGAGTAGTGATCATTGACAATATTGTACAATCGTGTGACTCAAGGGATATTACAGTCAATTATACCGTAAGCAATCCCGGAGGCCAGGACGTGTTGCCTGCCGGGACATCTGTGGCTATCTATGCCAATACAACCCTTCTCACCACAACATCCACAGCAGCGGCAATTCCGGCTGACGGCAGCCTGAATGCTACCATCACACTGAGCATTCCGGCAGCAATACCACTGAACTTCAATCTTGTATTCGTAGTGGATGATAACGGCACCGGAACAGGAAGCATAGAAGAGATCGACGAGAACAATAACTCATTTACGCTGCCTGTAAGGCTTTGGCTTTCGCCTATACTACAGGAACCTGCTGACCTTACAGCATGTGAAACGTTCAACAACTCAGGCGTAGGGCAGTTTGACTTTTCGGGCTACCTCCAATCGCTGAAGAACAACCCTACTGATACAATTACCTTTCACAGCACGCAGGACGATGCTAACACGGGAGCTAACGATATTACAACTGCGGAAGCTTATATTTCCAACGGTTTGACACAGGAGATCTACGTGCGCCTTGAGGATGATAACGGTTGTTTTGATACCGCTTCCTTTACACTAACGGCCATAGACTGCTATTTTCCAGATGCTACAATAACCATTGACGATGTATACAAACAATGTAACTCGCGAATCATCCACGTACATTATACGGTTTACAATTTAGGCAGTGCCGATATTCTCCCCGAAGGAACCCCTGTAAGTATTTACGTGAACGGCCAGTTCCTTGAGTATACCGAAACGCTTGAAGACATTGCTATAGGAGAAAGCGAAAGCAATTTTATATTGCTGACGATACCTGTTGGCATCCCTTTGGATTTCGACCTGACTTTTATTGCAGATGATATAGGCGATGGAACAGGAATTATTGTAGAATCTGATGAGACCAATAATGACTATACCTTACCCACTATGTTGGTGCTTTCACCTGTGTTACTGCAGCCGGAAGATATCATTAATTGTGATAAAGGCTTCGGGTTATCCTCTTTTGACTTTTCTGCTTACGCGGAATCACTCAGAAATTATCCGAATGAAACCGTAAATTTCTACCTAACTCAGCAAAATGCCGACCAGGATCTCGACCGCATATACAACACAACGCAGTTTTTTACTACCGAAAATCCGCAACGCATTTATGTAAGGCTTTTTAATGGTACCTGCCATACTACGGCATCTTTCCTGCTACGGACTAAAAAGTGTCCACCTGTTACCTACAATTATGTCACCCCGAACAATGACGGCTATAATGACTATTTCTTTGTGGAAGGCCTTCGCAACATCTTCCTGAACTTTAAGATGAGCATCTACAACCGCTGGGGCAACCTCGTATGGACGGGCGACCACAGCAAGGCCGACTGGGATGGTATTGCTACCGTAGAAAAGGTTGGCGCTGAAGGCACTTCGGTTCCTGTAGGGACGTACTACTTTGTACTGGAACTGAACGACCCCGATTTTCCGGAGCCTATAGTCGGATGGGTGTACGTTTCAAAATGATGCATTCGAAAACGTTTCTAACATAGGTTTACAGATAATGCTAATTCCCGATTGCCGTATGTAGTCGGGATTTGTTTTTATATACAAGTTCTGATATTTATAATATCAGAGAGACAAGTGAGTCAACTATTTCCGGGAGGGTAAATTGTTGTAAATAAAAAAGCTTAACATTGCTGTTCAGCTTTTGTCGGGGTGGCATCCCGATAGCTATCGGGAGAACCTTCGGCCTTCCCTCCTTAAAGCGGGACGCGATGACCAGGTTGCGCTACCACTAAATTCAAAATGCATATCTTCTAAATATCGTTTTATCCCTCGTTTCCTGATTTTGTTTCGAGCAAAACTGATTCCGATCTTGAGTCAAAACCTCTTGTATAAATTACAGTCCACGGCATTCCAAACTTTGTAGACTTATTTTGTCCGGAATTATGCCTATACAGCCTGTCTTCTATATCATTAGTTTGACCAACGTAAAAACGTAATCTGGATGCGGTATAAAAAATGTTGACTATAAATATGGTAAGATATAAAAATAAAAAAAGCTGAACATTGCTGTTCAGCTTTTTGTCGGGGTGGCAGGATTCGAACCTGCGACCTCCTGGTCCCAAACCAGGCGCGATGACCGGGCTACGCTACACCCCGAATGCGGTATCTCAATTAGAGGATGCAAATATACCATTTAATTCCACACTTCAAAATCAAAACAGGAAAAAATTTTTAAGGAAATTTTTTGACCCATTACGCCCCTGATATTGGCACATTTGCACCACATAAATAACTACAGGAAATCCTAACTTTACGTAAATCTAAAAAAGATGTATCATGAATAAACCCAAAGATACCGACGACTATATTTCTTCCTTTCCGGAAAATATACAAAAGCTTTTACAACAGGTAAGGGATACGATCCGTAAGGCAGCTCCGGAAGCTATCGAAAAGATCAGCTATGCCATGCCTACCTTCTACCTGAATGGTAATTTGGTGCATTTTGCGGCCTTTACCAACCATATCGGGTTCTATGCACTGCCTTCCGGGAATGAAGCCTTCCAAAAAGAATTATCGGCATACAAAACCGGCAAAGGCTCCATACAATTTCCCATTGACAAACCCATGCCGCTGGCCCTGATAACCAAAATAGTAAAGTTCAGGGTTGAGGAAAATATGCAAAAGCCGACAAAGAAAAAGTAAACCTTAAAAACCAAAAACCCCGCTGCGACTGCAGCGGGGTTTTATATCTAAGCCCGGACCGTATTAGAATATGATCTTCTTGCTTACTTCTCCTTTTTCGGTAGCTATTTTTACAATCAGTACCTGCTGTTGTGCCTGAAGGCCGTTTACAGAAGTTTCTGTTGCGTTGATACCCGAAGCATTGTAAAGCAGCCTGCCTCTTGTGTCGTATACTGTTACGCCTGTTATGGTAACATTGCCTGTGCTGATGCTGATAGCGTTGCCATTCTTATAAGCAATTACATTATTCGCGTCAAATGACGGTGTTTCGTTACCAAGTGGCTGTGCATAAATCACATCAAACCTTTCGTTGAATGTACCTGCTTCTGTAGTAAACTGGTAGGCACTCGTTTTAAGGTTGTGTGTTGTACCAAGAAGGTTGTCTTTTAAGAAGATGTCCTGATCCTGCGCGAACACGCCTTCCATACGGTGGAGTGAAACGGTATACGTACCGGCTGTTGCCTTATAACCCATCGGAACTACATCTGACGCGTCAAACACCGGCCTTGCCTGTATTCCAAGGTTGGTATCGCCAACTATAGAGTAGAATGCCGAAGAACCATCGGTAAAGGCCTTGCCGTCCCTTCCGTAATCGATGCCAGGTGTACCGTTTGCAGAGTATGACAACATTGTCTGGCTGTAGGTACCGGTTGCATCTGTAAGGTTAAGCCACATACGTGATGCTATCTGCTCTTCGCCAGGCACACTGAAGATTTGTCCATTGTTTACCGGAACACGCATCTGGTTGTTAAACACAATACCATTGCCGTTAGACTGTACAATAAAGCCCTGGCCCGGGTTTAATACCCATGTATTGCTTTGCGAAGCATTAGAGAATTCTCCCATACCGGCATCACCATAATTGATTTCAGGATGCTCAGGGGTCACCTGGCCGTTGGCGTTGTATCCCTCAAGTGTAAGCGATGCGTATGAACTGTAGTCCCCGCCATTCTTTTTCCTCCAGAAGTATAGCGCCGCATCTCCGCCAAGATTTCCTGTATTTGCCGCGTAGAACGCTGCAATGTTTATAGGCGACGGATAAGGGTTACCTACAGAATTATATCCTGCCGTAAGAGGCACAGTCGTAGTTCCGTTGTTAGGAGTACCTATGTACGTTCCAGTCCATGGTGTCCCCTGATAGTTGGTCGCAGCATCGTAAGCCGCGTGTGTATTATCGAGACGAATAAGGTATCCCCTGCCCTCTGCAAATTCGGTTGTTCCGGCAACCGGGTTGTAAGCGTTGCTTACAGGGTTGTAAATATAGAAACGGTTATCCAGCGTATTTGGCGAGAAGCCTTTTAGGGTCTCTCCCGATACCGGCGATGACCACATAGCGTAATCCAGCCTGAATACCCGCGCGCTGTTTTTGGTTACCGAAATAAGGCCACTATTATTTACATCATTTACCTGTATAAGGTTGGCATTGTTCTCAATATTAAACTGACCGCCTTCAATCTGACCTTCAGCATTAAGTTCATTATCAATAACCAATTCATTCTGCACGGTAAGGTTGGTTCCCGAAGCAATTGTAAACACTCCTGAATCTACCCTCATGCTTCCCGCAGTAAACGTACCATTCGTTTGTGTGTTATAGTCACCCTGAATGATAGCGATATCAACAGCCGTTGGCGCCGGGCCCGGTGTCCACGCTGTTCCGTCCCAAATGTTTTCTGCGCCTGTTTTTACATCTCCGCGCAAAGAATTTACAGAACTACTGTTAACTCCATTTGCCCTTACCCTATAGTAATACGTTGTGTTTTGCTGAAGGCCGGTTAATGTATGTGATGTCCCGTTTACCGTGTGATTCTGGTAATTTGGCAAATAGTCCGGATTTATACCACCGTAAGTATGCGTACCAAGATCTGCTATATAATCCATCGGATACGGGGTCCAGTCATTTGCGTTATATGTAGTAGTCGGAGCGCTTACAGAAGGCTTTCTCACTAATGTAACGTCTGTACCCCAGTTGGCTGCACTATTAAGAACACCAACCATATCGATTTGGTTACCGGATTGGTATAGTGCTACAACGTCATTCCCTGTGAAGCTAGGGAAGTTACCGCTTACTTGTCGGTCTGTTACTGCCAGGATGGCTGAACTAGCGGCTGAATTACTTACAACATATACTTCACCATCAGCAAGTGTACCTGACAAAGTAACCTCATCGGTAAAATTACCGGCTCCGTTTACCTGCCTTCTTAGTGAATACGAAGATAAGTTTACAGCAGCGCCGGTTCCGTTATAAATTTCTATTGACCTGTTGTTACTGCTTCCCTCAACATATTCTGATATGATAAGGTTTGGAATCAATACAATAGAGCCAAAAGTAGGCGATGTGCTTACATCCAGGCCGTAGTTTTGCGCTCCGCTAACAGCATTCCAGTTTAATGTAACGCCATTGGTTGTAATATTTGTAGCCGACGCTAATGCTGGTGCAATTATAGAGGCTGTAGTAAATTGTAGTTCCGAACCATATGCTGTACCAACAGCATTTGTAGCAAAAGCCCTCGCATAATATAATTTGTTATCCTGCAGGCCTGTTAAGTTGGCTGTAAATGTCCCTGTACCAGTACCACCGGCAGCAACACTACCTGTAATAACCGTAGGGTTTGCAACGGTAGAATATACAATTCCCCTTGCTGTAACAGGTGCGCTTCCGGCATCGGTCACGTTGCCTTGGCCATTTGCCGAATTATATACTACCGTATTTATAGCGGTTGTTGTAACCGTTGGTTTTAGGCCTTCGGTAATCGATATATTATCAATTGCCATAGGTACTCCCGTTCCATCCGTATTATCATTTACCCATCGGAAACGAAGTTTTCTGATACCCCCTACATACGGCGTAAGGTTAATCTCTTTCGTCTGGAAAGCAGTAGTTCCTACAAATTCCTGTTGTGTACTTATACGAACATCTGAAGTGCCATTATTGATAAACACTTCGCCATAATCATATATTGTACCACCTACAGAAACTTCTCCATTTGATTTCCAGTCAAAACTTAAAGTGGCTGAAGTTACGTTTGTAAGGTCAACTGAGATTTCCGCATAAATATCTGCTACACTCGATGTAGCATAGGCGTATGCGGCATTATTATTGGATATATAAAGTGACTTATTGCCTCCATTTTGGGTCGCATTGCCTATAATCCATTTATTAGTTGATGCCGCTCCCAATAACCACTCATTGGTTGTTTCTTCAAAATTTTGGATGTATGGTAACGATACAGGTATTGTTGAAGTAGTGAAACTTCCTATTGCACCTGTTGAATACGTTGTACCTGAAGTATTGGTAGCATATGTCCTGTAATAATAGGTAGTACCCGGTGTAAGAGCTGCAAGAGCTACCGAGAAACTGCCTGACGATAAATTCGATCCCGGCACCTGTATTCCTGTTCCGTTTACAAACGTTGAAGACTGGCTGTACTCTACACCATAAGCAGTTATGGCAGTACTACATCCTGAAACAGTAGCTGTTCCGGCGATCGTCGCTGCCTGTGGCGTAACGTTTGATGCGGCACCTGCAGTTACAGCAGGAGGGACAGAATTTACCACCTGAATAGTAAACGTACTGCTTTCAGCAGTAGTATTCGATGCAAAAACACGAATATAATATGTTGTTCCCTGAACAAGGTTTGAAGCAGTCAATACTTCAGGATTACCATTAGTAGAGGATACGGCACCGCTGTTAGATGTCGGACAAGAACCGCTAAACACAGTCATGTCGATATCTCCTGAAAAGCCACTTGCTGTTACTATATGCGTTCCGTTACAACCGGCTACAAAAGAATACCAAACATCTTTCCTGGTACCCGACACACCTGTAATAGGAGTATAACTTGACCCTACCATTGTACCGGAAACCGCAGCAGCGTTTAGCGTTAATCCCACCGCATTTGCACACAGGTCATTGGCCGGAGGTATTGCGAACGCATTTGAAGTAATTGATGTAAGGCCGGTTGATGTAAATTGTATCGTTGCCGAAGCAAGGCTTGTTGCACTGGTAGAGGCTGTAAGGCCGGTATAAGCAGCTGTTCCGTTTACCGCATTTATAGTTGCAGTACCCCCAAGCGTCCATGTGGAAGCCGTGGCTACAGCAGTTATTTGTGCCGTACTTGCAGTCAGGTTATCATATTGGTCACGAACCACTACCACAGGCTGGTTTGCCAAAACAGCGCCATTTGTAGCAGGTGCCGTTGGCTGCGATGTTATAGCCAGTTTATTGGGCGCTCCCACCGCAACATCTTGTGAAACGGTTGCCTGAGGATAGTTTGTAGACGTAATTAGTATCGTCTTGGTACCCGGGCTGCGTAATGGAGTTATAGTGCCGGGGGTTATTGTCAATTGTCCTGCGACATCTTTATTATACGCTGCGGCAGCAAGTGTCGTTCCATTTACAGTAATCGCAGAAATACCGGTTCTCCACGCAGCGTTATCTGGAAAGGTTATTGTAAACGGAGTATCCAGAGTTGCACCAACTGCGGGTGATAGCGACGGTACAGTACCTGTAGTTGTAAAATTTGAATTATTGGTATACGTATATGTCGTACCATCATACAAATAACCTTTGTATCGGTAGGCTGTTTCACCCGTCAGGTCAGAAATTGCGTAATTGTAATCACCAGTTACAATACCTGTAGCTGTAACAACAATTTTACTAACCCCAATACCATTTACTAAAGGATCTGCGTTGTCTGCAAGTTTAGCTATTACAAAACCTTTTTCTATTGTAACAGGGCAAACGCCCACTGTCTGTAATGTAGAACGGATGAGTGCAGAAGACGCCGTTACATTCTGAGCTGCGATTACAGTTACGTTTTGGGCTACACTTGCAGTTAATACAATGTTCGAATTGTTATCATTCGAGCTTGCTGTAGCCGGATCGGTATTTACAACCCTCACTCTATAGTTTCCTGCGGTAAGGCCAGATGGTAATGTTGCCGTAATAGCATTTGTGCCGGTTGACACAGTTGTCATTAAGTTAGTAGTGGTATTAGAAGGGAAAGTACCTCCCGCATTAGAATGCTGTACCTGAAAGGTACCAGCAAAAGAACCACCACCACCTGTAGTATAGTTTACAGTAATGTTGTTTGCTGTATTAGCACAGAATGGGCCATAGCTACCTGCTGTAGTAGTAACAGTAGGGTTAGAACTTGTTCCCTGAACGCTAAAGTCATCAATACGATAGTTACCATTATTTGCTGTCGCTGCTGAAAACCTGAACCTTAGATTTGCCGCACCTGCCGCACCAGCAGGTAGAGCAATCCTGTTCCCACCGTTAACCAGTGCCCAGGTATTTCCGTTTTTAGTATAGGTATACGTTACCGCGTTCCATGTAGAGCCATCGGTACTCCATTCAAAAACAATATCAGGAGTAAATGAGGAAGTACCTCTTCCTCCCCACAAAACGGTAATATTTGAAAAACCAACTGTAGACAAGGTGTTGCTATAGGTCAACCTATATACCGTATTATTACCCCCTGTACTGTTAAAAACAACATTACCACTACCGCTGGCTCCTGCATAACCTGAAGAAGCACTAGAGCTATTCCCTGCCCATCCATTTGTTGTATTCGTACTGGACCACCCTGCAGGCAGGGTTCCGGATCCAAAATTCGTCGAATAAATAGCATCCTGCCCCCACGAGTTCATTCCCGTCAGCATTAGTACCGCAAGCAGTACTTTCACTAAAAATTGTCGTTGTAATAGTTTCCGCATAACAGCATCATTTTAATTTTATTGTATTTTTTTAGGGTATATAAGTGGGCAAATTTAAGTTTTTTTTAAGACGAAATGCAAAAATAATCGACAAAACGCATATTTAAAAACATTATAGTAATTTTAAACTCAATAACATAAGAAAATAAAGGGGTTTATGTTGTGTTAATATTATGTTAGAGTTAGGTAAATGTTTTTTTAATGTAAAATTTTTTAATTTAAAGTGAATTTTAACAAAAAAATACTGCCTCAAATTATCGGAAAATGATGATAAGTGAAAGAAAACCCCACCAGGATGGCAGGGTTTTGCAACTATAAGAAAAAAAGTATGGGGGGCTCTTAAAAAAATATTTTTTTAGTTGTTTCACCATCCGCAGTATTGACTTTTACAATCAGTAATTGGTTTCCGGAAACAAATCCTTCCAGTGTTTTTTGAGCGGTATTTATACCCGCAGCCTTATACAGTACCCGCCCTGCAATATCATACACTACAATATCTTTCATCAGTACAGGTCCTGAATTTACAATAAGTGCTCCGTTGTTTTGATAAATCACCACATTCTGCCCGGCAATTGCGGGATTGACACCTAATGCCACACCATATACAATGTCGAACCGGCCTGTAAAAGAACCGGCTTCGGTGGTAAAATCATAAGCGCCCTGGCGTATATCGTGGGTTAAACCCAAAAAGTTATCCCTCAGGAATATCCCCTGCCCTTCATGAAATACTCCATCGGTATGGTCGAGTGCTATCGTATACGTTCCTGCCGTATCAGCCTTATAGCCTAGCGGCAGTATGTCTGAAGCATTAAAAGCCGGACGCGCCTGTATGCCCAATTTCGAATCACCCGCTAAGGAGTATAATACCACGGCATCGTTTAGCAACGCCCTGCCATCGTATCCGTAATCGATACCCAATGTCGCCTCGGGGAGATAGGCTACCATGGCCTGGCTAAATTCACCATTCGCCCCGGTAAGGTTCAGCCACAGGCGCGATGCCGAAGGCTGTTCCGCAGGCGTACTGAACAGCTGCCCATTGTTTATAGTACGCCTCATACTATTCGTAAAAACAATAGTATTGGATGCTGCCTGCACAATAAAACCCTGCCCCGGATTGAGTACCCATTCGTCACTATTATCGGGATCATCAAACAGTCCCATACCCGCGTCGCCATAAGCATTACCGTTATTGGCGGTATATCCCGCGAGGTTGAGCGATGCATAGGTTGTTGTATTTGTGCCGTTTCTTTTTCTCCACAGATAGATCATCGAGTCACTGCCTAGGTTTGCGGCATTCGCAGCATAAAAATCTGATATGTTTATCGGCGAAGGATACGGGTTACCTATAGCATTGTAGCCCAATATCTCAGCCGTTTCACCATTTGCTGCAGCATGCGGCGTTACAGCAACATTCACATTGCCATTGTTCAGCACACCGGTAAAAACACCCGTCCATGGCGTACCGATACTGTTGGCATCTACATACGCCGGATGAGTATTGGCTACCCTTATAAGATAGCTCCTGCCCTCTTCAAAGGATGTACCACCCGGAATGGGATTATACGAATTACTCAACGGATTATAGCGGTAAAACCGGTTGCTAAGGGTTTGTGGAGAGAAGTCCAAGAGGGTTTCACCTGAAACCGGCGACGACCACATTGTAAAATCCAGCCTGAATACAGGGGCGCTGTTTTTTTCTACACGGGTAAGCCCGGAATTTTCGACATCATTTACCTGTACCAGGTTGGCATTGTTCTCAACGATTAGCTTCGCACCCACAAGTACCTCATCGCCTGCCTCCCCATTGTATAATTCCTCTTCACCGAGCTGTATGACGTGTAGTGTATTCGCAATTGCTACAGCGTTTGTTACCGTAAGGTTGGCGCCATCAGCAATTGTAAGTACCGCATTATCCTCTACCGAAAGGCTTTTTGCAAACGCATTGTTACCTGAAGCGATCTGTGGATGGCTTCCTGAACCTGAAATTACAACGTTCGTATTTTGATCCGGCACAAAACCACAAGACCAGTTGGCCGCAGTATTCCAGTCGCCATTGGCGGCTCCCGTCCACATATTGCTGGAAAGTGTTATAGCCACTATACCCGAGTAGGCCTCGCTGCATACGCCACTTTTAACTATTGCGCGAAAATAAGTATCCGTCTGGATTGCTCCGATCGACGAACCTGCAAGCGTGGCGGATGCAACAGCAATATCACTAACACCCGATGTAAAATCCGGCGATATGGAGCGCTGCCATTTCATTACATTGCCTGTATATCCGTTAAGGGTAAGATTTGCGGGAATGCTTCCGCTGCACACCTGTTGCCCCCCATCAACCGTACCTCCTACAGCGGTAGCGTTGACGGTAAAAAAAGCTTTATAATTGGCTCCACTGTTGCTGGCATATTGCGTTCCCCAACAGCTGGTCGACATATCAGAATACACTTCCAGGGTATAATTACCCGGAGCGAGTCCGGACAGCAGATTGATGTTATACCCGGTATTAGACCATGTTTGATCGGCGCCGCCGCACCCGTTATTAAATCCACTGGTATACCCAAGATTGTTGGAGACAAAATTGCCCGGCGTTGTGCCATTAAGGTAAATCCTGTAGTAAATCCTTGTACTGGTGATATCGCAGCCCCCGCATTTGTATACTTTATGTTCGCCACCTTTAAAAACAATACCCGATGATCCCTGGCAAAAAGTACCAAGGGCGGCATTATTGAAATCGGGATTACCTGTAGCGGCATTCAGGTCATAATAGAGATCTCCGCCACTATTTATACTGAGTACTATAAATGTATTATTAAACCCGGCACTCTGTGCGAAAAGGCTTTGTGCCAAAACCAGAAATAATAATAGTAACGCTCTTTTCATACGATGAAATTTTAACTTAAAAACAAATGTTAAAGTAAAACTACATCTATTATATAAATACTGTTAACACACTATAAAACTACAACGTTTTCGTGTTGATAAGTTTAAATTTTACTCATCTATTCTGCTAACTTTCAAATTAAAAACTATATTTTTATCGATACAGCAAAATAACTGCCACCTAATTTATTATCGCATTATTCAAAATATAAATATTGTTTAAAGCAAAAACCTCCTCTCTTTTAATAAAGGAGGAGGTCTTTTGCCATTAGGCATTTAAGGGGAACATTTAGAAAAACACTAGAATATTATACGTTTGGTTACTTTCCCTTCTGTAGTACCTATATTGATAATAAGCACTTGTTGGTCGGAATGTAACGTATTAATCACAGTCTTAGTGGCGTTAACGCCGTCTTTGCTATACAGCATCCTGCCCCTTGTATCGTAGATCGTGATATCGCTCATTTCATAAATACCGGAATTGATATGGATATCGGTACCCTGTTTATAAACGATCACTTTGTTCGGATCCAGTGTAGGATTACCTGTACTTAGAGGCTGCGCATAGATCACATCGAACCTTCCGGCGAAAGTACCCGCTTCGGTAGCGAACTGATAAGAACCCTGCTTAAGATCATGGATGGTTCCCAGAAGGTTATCCCTAAGATAGATATCCTGATCCTGCGTAAACAACCCTTCATAACGGTGCAGCGAAATGGTATAAGTACCTGCTAACGATTTGTATCCTAACGGTACGATATCGCTGCTTTCAAATGCAGGCCTTGCCTGGATACCAAGGTTATTATCATCTACTATAGAATAAATTGCCATGGCACCATCGGTAAGCGCCTTACCATCGCGGCCATAATCGATACCCAGTGTACCATTGCTGCTGTACGACACCATTGCCTGGTGGAAAGTGCCTGTTGCATCAACAAGGTTCAGCCACAAACGTGCAGCAGAGCTGTCCGGAGTATTGAAAATCTGTCCGTTGGTATTCGTCCTCCTCATCGTGTTGTTGAATACAACCGGGTTACCATTGGTCTGTACAATAAAGCCCTGGCCAGGGTTAAGCACCCATGAACCGCTTTGTGTTTCGTCATCGAACAGGCCGTTACTTGAATCGCCATAGTTGATTTCACCTTCAGGAGTTTGCTCAATCTGCCCGTTAGAAGTAAAGCCTTCAAGGTTTAGTGAAGCATAAGAAGAATATTCAGAACCGTTCTTCTTCCTCCAGAAGTACAACATGCTGTCGCTACCAAGGCTTTGGGTGTTGGCTGCATAGAAAGCCGCAATGTTTATCGGTGACGGATATGGGTTACCCACCGCATTGTATCCCGCAGTATTTGAAACACTCACATTTCCATTATTTGGCGTCCCCACATAAGTACCTTCCCAGGTTGTGCCAAGATAATTGGTTTGGGCATTATACGAAGGGTGTGTATTGCTCAGACGAATCAGGTAACCTACACCTTCTGCGAACGGAGTTGTGCCTGCTACAGGGTTGTAGGCGTTACTTACAGGATTATACTTGTAGAACCTGTTGTCCAGTGTATTCGGAGAGAATCCTTTTAAAGTTTCACCTGATACCGGAGAAGACCACATTGCATAATCAAGCCTGAATACCGGCGCACTTTTCTTGTCTACAGAAGCAAAACCTGTGTTATTTACGTCATTTACCTGTACAAGGTTACCATTGTTTTCAATATTAAGCTGCCCTCCAACAATCTCACCTTCAGAGTCGAGTGAGTTGTTTACTGTAACAGCATTTGTAATAACGACATTCCCTCCGGAAGCTACAGTCATTACGGCTCCGGTTTCAATTGTAAGGGTATTACCCAATACAGTTTCACCATTGGTTACAACCGGCTGATTAGTAGCTGTAGATATCACAACATGATCTGCTGCTGTTGGTACCTGTCCGCCACACCAGTTCGCCGGGTTGTTCCAGTCGGAGCTGGTTCCGCCAATCCATGCTTTAGGATTTACAGTAACGGTAGAGCTGTTGGTTACAGTACAAGATCCATTAGAAAGTGAAATGGAATATACTGTTGTAGCAGATGGTTTTACATAAGCAGATCCTCCGCCTGTGTAAGGAACTGTTGCAGCGGCATTAGAATATAACGTTTCACCAGCATTGGATGACGTCCATCCAAAAGATGTAGTAACACCACCTGTGATTGTAATATTATAATCTTCAAATTCGCCGTACTGCGATTCACCGATACAAGAAGCTGTAGCCGAAGGCACACTATTGTATCGTGATGCTACACGCATACGTGTTGTTCCGTTCAGCGCAGTTGCAGGAACAGTAATATTACCTGTAGAAACAGATGGGCTAAAGGTAGCGGCAGTAGTATTGAAAACACTTTCTGATGCCGAGAACACACCATCCTGGTTCATATCTATCCATACCCTGAAATGCTGCGCGTACAAAGCTTCAGTACCTCCGGCACGTAGTGATATCGGATAAACGGTACCTGCTGTTACACTAGCGGTAATGTTATTATAGTACGTATAGTCTACCAGGCCTGCTGCTGTTCCGTTTCCATCTTCTGTAGTATTATTAATACCTGCAAAAGTAATGTTCGCAATATAGTCGCCGCTTTCAGAAATAGTACTCATTGCAGGCGTACAGTAGTTTAGTGTTTGCGAACCTGTAAGATGTACAATCTCGCCACTACATATCGAAGCCGTTGCAGGGCCAGATACCAATACCGGCGCAGCAGTCATGGTAGCTGTATAGGTCGTTGTGGTACTACAGCCGCTTGTTGGGTTCGATGCCGTTAATGTATAAACGGTATTTGTAGTTGGGCTAAAAGTATAACCCGAAGCAGCATTTCCGCTTACAACTGCATTGGCAGGAGCAGAAGACCATACAAAGTTGGTATAATTCGATGCTCCTGTTACTGTTACGAGTGCACTTGGCTGTCCTGTGCATACAGTTCCCGAAGCACTGCTGAGGCTAATAGTTGGTGGCGCTGACACTGTAAAGTTAGGGTTTGCAAGCCCGGAAGAAGTACCTGTTCCTCCCGGAGTAGTGACAGAAACAACACCAGATACGCCTGCATTTACTGTAGCAGTAATTACAGTACCCCCACCGGTTATAGATGTAATCGTAACTGCCTGTCCACCAATTGTAAGGGTTGCCCCGGTAAAGTTAGCACCTGTTACAGTAATAACCCCCGAAGCAGCACAGTAAGAATCCGGGCTGAACACTGATATTACCGGTGCAGCAGGCTGTGCAATAGTCACAATATAGTCTACTGTTGTACCCCTTTGCTGTTGGTTACATTCAAAAGCCTGGGTTATGGTACCCTGCCTTACGTTGCGCACCCTCATTCTTCTCTGGCCGGTTGTTACGTTTGCCGGTACTGCGATCGTAATAGAAGCGGTTGCTCCCGAAGCAATTGAAGCCGGTGTAAAGAATTCTCCCGGATCCAGGAAGTCGCCATCGTTGTTAAAGTCGATCCAGATGCCTACACCCTGTGCAAAACCGCCATTGTTTACGGTAATATTTGTGGTATAGTTATGGGCAAGCTCAAAAGTTGCGGTTTGAGGCATTAATGCATAATAATCGTTATCCGAAGTTCCTACCATACCAGGAGACGAAGCAAATGATATTGATGGTATTGCAATAGCCGACATAAAGTCTGTCGTAACTGCGGTATTTGTAAAGTCCGGAATACAGTAGTTGGTAACGCTCATCTGCGCGGTGTTGGACGTTACTGTACATCCACCGGATGTTACCACAACACGGTAGTAATAGCCATTACCAACAGCCGCTGTTCCGGTATTTACCGCAAGCGTAGCAGACTGTGCGCCCGAATAGGTTACACCTGTTGGAGTACTGTCGGCCACATTGGTATAAGTACCGCCGGATGTCGTTGCAAACTGCCATTGATATGTTGGTGACGGAGCCGATGTAGCTACTGTGAAAGTGGTAGCGTTACCTGTAATCACAGCCGAAGCTACCGGTTGCGACGTGATAGCAGGAGCATTTATGCTTAGGGTTGCCGCATCCGAGGTAGCGGTTGTACAAGGGGCTGTACCCGTTACTACAGCACGGTAGAAGTATTGAGATGCCGGCGTAGCTGTTGTAGTACTTACCGACAGCGTAGCCGAAGTGGCACCCGAATACGTAGTACCTGCAGGCGTTGCATTAGCAACGTTGGCATACGTACCGTTTACAGAGGTTGCATATTGCCACTGATAGGTAAGTCCGGTTCCGGTGGCGCCTACAGTAAACTGTGTAGTTGCGCCTGTAGAACAAGCAATACCGGCAGATGGCTGCGTATTTATAACCGGTGCCTGGTTTACCGTAAGCGTTGCAGGGTTAGACGCTGCGGTAGCAGTGTCCTCCTGAACAAACAGGCGGTACCTGTATCCGGAATTAGCAGCGGTAAGACCTGTCAATGTCAAGCCATTAGTATTTGCACCACTATAGGTTACCCCACCCACAGTACCGTTGGCTATTGGCAGCCAGTTTCCTGTGCCGGCATCTTCCTGCCATTCGTAGGTTACGTTTGCACCTGTAGCAACTGCTGTAAATGTTGCAGTTCCTGAAGTAGTAACACACAGGATAACATTGGACGGATGCTGCGATATACCGATGTTGCTTACATGAAGCGTTGCTACACCGGATGTAACCGGTGCACAAGGAGCGATTCCGTTTACAGTAACCCTATACTTAAGGCCGTCAACACTCATATCAACATCGTTTGCAGTTAGCGTAGCTGTTGTTGCCCCGCTGTAAAGAATATTATCGGTTACAGTAGTCCATACAGTACCATTTGAAGAAACTTCCCATACATAGGTAAGCCCAGTCCCCGTGGCTGCAATAGTAAACGACACATCGCTGCCCGGAACAACTGTTTGCGAAACCGGCATAGATGTTACCTGTACCGGGGCGCTAAAGGTTATAGTTGTAGTTTTAACCGTCGGACAGCCATTTGCCGTAACAGTATAGCTTATCGTTACGGTGCCGGCAGCTACGGGGGTTACCAAACCTGAACTGTTTACAGTAGCTATACCCGTACTTGAACTGCTCCAGGCACCGCCCGGCGTAGCATTACCCAACTGTACGGTATCCGGCATACATACTGCCGCTACCCCACCTGTAATCTCAGCAACTACAGGATAAGCGTAGACATTGAATGTTGTAGCGCTTGCGCCGGTACCGTTTGGCGACGTCACCCTTATTACACCCGATGTAGCCCCAGCCGGTACTGTTGTAGTAATAGATGTATCACTATTTACAGTAAACACAGGCTGGTTCGTGCCATTAAAAGTAACCGCGGTAGCACCTGTAAAACGTGAGCCTGTAAGGGTTACGCTCGTTCCCGCACCTTCACAAAGGCTGGTTGGGGTAAAAGAGGTAATGCGTGGTGGTGCCGGCAATACCGTAAAGACATAATCTTCGGTTTCTCCATCTGTGATGGAACCACAGGCAGCTGGTGTTACAGTATTCCAATCAGACCTAATCCTCATTCTGTGGTTTCCAACTATAGCTCCAGGAGGAACGGCAAAGCTGCCAGACGCAGAAGTACTATAGCTGGACGTACTGTACATCCTTTCGCTGTCGCTAAACACAAGGTCATCATTCCAATCTACCCATATACGGAATCCCGAACTACCAACCATAGTTGTAGAGAAGCTTACATTATTGGTTTCTGACTGGCTTACGATCATTGCCGGATTATAAGAATATCCATTTGCTGAAATACCCGACGCGTTATTGGTTATATTGGCAGTTCCTCCGGTTGTGCTAAACGAACTGATGTAAAAGGATGTGCCTGTTGATGTAGAAGAACAGTATCCGTGGAAGAATGAAGTGGTTGACCAATCACTATATCCATTAGCAGAACAATTGCTCCTCACATGAAGGTAATACGTAGTATTCATAGTAAGGCCGCTATAGCCTGTTACCGATGTTGCTGTTACAGCAGTACCGCTGGCAGGCGGCGTAGCCGAAGTTGTAACGGCATACTCATATCCCGACGGAACCGGTGCCGATGTTGGCGCTGTCCACGAAAGGTTGGCTGTGGTTGTTGTTACTGTAGCAGCAGTAAGTGCTGTTGGCATAAAGCAGGTTACTACAGGTACCACTTTCAGGGTATAGTCTTCCGCTTCACCGTATTCTACGGTACCACAAGCAGGAGGTGTTGAGCTATTGTAGTCAAGGCGCAGGCGGATACGGTAATTGCCCAAAGCAGTACCCCCAGGAATGGCTATCGTTCCGGATACATCACTATACACATAGCCTCCGGCTGTGTATACCAACTCGTTTGCATCATCAAAATCAAGGTCATTGTTCCAGTCAATGTATAAAGCTGCCCCCATGCCTTCTCCTTCCCAAGTATTATCAGCAATGCCAATTGTAAAGTTTACTGTACTGCCCGCAGATTGCGACACGAACATTTGCGAATTATTTACATATCCGGAACCGCCTGAAGTAGTACTGATGTTTACATAGCCTCCTGTTGTAGTAAATCCGTCAATATATTGTGTAGTATTAGAGTCTGACGCAGGTACACAATATGCCATCAGTTTGGAAACTGTAAGCCAATCGCTATAAACACCTTCGCTGCAAACAGATCGTACATGCAGGTACACAGTAGTGTTTGCCGCCACAGTAATGTTAGATACCGAAGTACCGCTTATTACTGTTCCTGACGCAGGCGGTGTAGCCGATGTAGTAACAGCATATTCGTATTGTGCCGGGGCATCTCCTGTAGCAGGAGCCGTCCAGCTTGCGTTAATAACGGTAGTAGATGCTGTTGCAATTGATGCCGTCGCAGGCACAAGGCAGGATGGTACCACATCAACCTTAACATTATCAAATGCAAGGTCAAAATCTCCCGTGGTCCAGCTTCCTGTGATCTTAATTTTCACATTCGACCCAACATATCCCGAAAGCGGGTACGTTTTTTTCCTCCAGCCTGAAATACCATCAATTGATACGGTTTCAAGCGTTGTATATGTAGCGCCCAAATCTGTAGATATTGCCACAACAAAACTTCCCGCCCCCGCTGCAGCCGCAGCGTAAGGAGAATTATAATTTGACGCTTTATAATCAAAGCTAAGCTGATAATTTGCAGGAATAGGACCAACATTTAATGTTGAGATAGACGCCGAAGTAGCTGTAGAATATAAATTGGTATATACATTAAAGCCCGGATTTCCTGTTACACCCCTTGTGCTATCAACACTCCAGGAGCCTGTAAGTGCAGCCCATCCTGTCGGCAGGGTTGCAACTGTTGCAAACGGCTCGAGGTATGGTGGTGCTACAATAGCTTCTGTCCTATAGGTTAGCGTACCCGAAACGGTGCCTGTACATCCTCCGGAAGTAGTTGCCCTTACCCTTACATAATAAGCAGTTCCCTGTGCAAGGCCGGTAATTGCAACGTTGGTCGCCGAACCAACATTCAGCAATTGATATCCCGGCACATACGAAGTAAAGGTACTGTTGGTAGCAACATCTACCAGATACGACACACCTGTTGTAGTAGATGCAGCCCACTGCGCTGTGAAAGAAGATTGTGTTGGCGCAGGTGTTACAGCCAATGTAGGCGTTGCAGATGCGGCAGGTATATCACCTGTTCCGCAAGATGTCACCGTTTGTGTTAACGGCGAAACAGTATTGTATACCGGGCCGTAGCAACCGGTGTTGTTGTAGCTGTATACATAGTAATCGTATTGTACGCTGGCCGCATTTGACGGATATGTCTGCGCTGAAGTAACAGCTGTGCCATTATAGGTTACCGTACCGGCACCCAAAGCAGCATTAAGCGCATACGCTGTATAATCAACAGGATTTGTTACAGCACTACCCTGAGGGTAGCGCACTACAATGTAGTGGCTCGGAGCAACTGTAGGTGCAGTATAAGCCAGCGTAAAGCCTGTAGCCGTTTTGCCAGACGCTACAAACGCTGTTGGCTGTGCGGCAGGGGCTGTACAGGGGTTAAGGTCTCCGTATGCGAAATATCCTTTATAATCCGCTACCGGTATAGCAGTTGCCGTTGTCAGCATTCCTGTGGCAAAGGTAGTAGTGCTGTTTACAGGCACATATTCACCATCTGCAGCAGGGGCCGTTACGATCTTATTTGAAGCGGCGATTGATGCGTCATTAAGCCTCACTATCACACTTGTAAGGTTTGCCGAACCACTTGTTGCCTGTGCAGACCACCTGTTTGGAGAAAGGGTTACAACCCCGGCTCCACGAGTACCTGTATTGGAAGTAAAGGCCTCTGCAGTAAAGGTTACCGCACCACCTGAAGTTGTAACAGGATCAATATTTACCGGAAGGTATACCCCTCCTTTACCCAGAGGGAACTGCACTCCCGCTACTGTAGCATTGGCAGCCCTGTTTGCAGGATATACCCTTGCCATTGGCCCGTTTACATAACTGGTAGCAGATCCGCCGGCAAGTGTTCCCGCTGCTGTTGTAATACCCAGAGTAAGTATATTTGCCGATGTTGTATTGAGTATACCGGCGGTAAGCGTAAGTGTTCCGCTAACACTAAAAGGTGTATTTAGGGTAACACCCGAAGCATTACTGTTCCTGATATCCAATGACGGCGTATTGGCAGTAGGCGCAGTTGTACTGTTTGCCATTGTACCATTGTTTGTTATTGCCTGCGGAATGGCAGAGTTACTGATTGTAAGGGTTGAGCTGTCATTATTAACAACATTGCAGGCAGTAAGTCCTGTTGTAATTACAAGTGTACCTCCGGTATTCACTGCAAGGTTCCTTCCGAAAATAAGATTGGCCGCAGTAAACGAACTGGATGCCTTAACTGTTATATCCCCTTTTGCTACAAAGTTATAAGCCGTTGCAAGGTTTCTGTTAGTACCCGTAGCGCCATTTACTTCAATCGATCCAAAAGACAGGGACGCATTGCTTTCCCATGTGTTTACATAAAATCCGCTGGTATGGCCGCCGGCATCGGTAGAGGTACCGTTACCAAATTGCGTGATGTGCGCCGGGGTGGCCGCGTGGGAAGCAGCACTTGGAGTAGTATTATTGAAGTAAAGGGTATAGCCGCTGCCGCTGGTAGTTGCAGTATGCGGGTCTACAAAAAGAAGCGTACCGCCTGCAAGCGTAATCGCGGTAGTGGCACAATTCATAAGCGGTGTTCCGGAGGCAACAGAATTTGCGGCAACGCCACCGGCATTACCGTCAATCCTGACAGTACCTCCGTTTTGGGTAAATGTCGCAGCGGTTGTATGCGAAAAGTTACCATAAATATTCAGGTTACCGGCAGTAACGGTTAGTGTACCGCTATTGGCAAATGTCCTGTTACAGAACGTATTGTTCGTAATACCTACATTCACGGTTCCCCCGTTAAGTACAAAAGTACCCGAATTGGCTATACCACTGGCAGCAGCACCTGTTACAGCAAGTGTACCCGCTGCGGCTGTTACTGTACCGGCATTTATAAGGGTATTTGCAACAATAAGCGTATTTCCTGACAGGGTTAACGCTCCTGTGCTATTTATGGTTAATGTGTTTATCGCGGCAGTATAGCTTCCGTCTACTGTAACAGTGTGTCCGGCCACAATTGTGGCTGTATCTGAAGATGCAGGCACAATGCCTTTGCTCCAGGTAGTGGCATCGTTCCAGTTTCCGGACTGCACACTAAGGAAAGGAACATCCGAACTGTTTACACCCATATAAAAGTCCTGTGCGGTAAGGTTGGCAAGTGTAAGGCCTGTCCTTTGCGCGTGAGGCATTGTAGTACCGGCCTGGTGTGTATTCACCACACCGTTTTCTGTAGTAATCCGCGCATTTGCCGCTGTAAGGGCTGTATCAAATGCTCCCGGTGCAGACATTGCTATTGTAAAGCTTGTGGCAGCAGGTGTTGTACCCAATGTGCTGAATGTCCACTTGCCGTTGGTACGTGTATTTACCGTATAAGCACCATCTGCTATTGATACGGCAGAATTGCCTGCCGCATGTGTGTATACCGCAGATACAACTCCTGTACCTGTAGGTGTAACACGCGCCAGCCATATTGATCTCGCATTACCCGCGGCATCAATAAACGGATACTGGGAAGTAGTAGTGGTTGGCACTGTGCTGGCCGAAATGGTGCCGCCTGTGGTACCTGCAGCCCATCCGCGTGCAAACGCACTGCCCGGAGCCATACCACCTGAATCTACTGTCAAAGTACCTCCAACAGCTGTAGTTGTACCTAAAAGTAAAGCCTTGCCGGAAGGAACAGTAATTTTACCGTGAAAAGTAAGGGCTCCTAAAACATTGGCAGCAACCGAAGAGTTACCGCTTACCTGGTTTAGCGCATTTATCGTAAGGCCTGTAGCCGAAGTATTTCTTGTTGTAAGGCTGCCAAAGTTAGCCGTAGCGGAAGTGGTAAGGTTTTGGATAGTACCTCCACCTATAACACTGACAGACTGAGGTACCGTTTGCGCAGCAACCGAGGCCCCTGTAAAGTCGGCGAAGATCATATTGGTTGTACCTGTAATAAGTACACCGTCGTTATCCACTACAATATTACCACCAAAATAGGCATTATTCGGGTTGCCAATGTTATATGTACCTTCTACAACGGTCAGGTTGCCGTTTATAACACTGTTATTGCCATTCAGGGTAACATTCCTGTTGGTTGCCGCAAGTGAGTTTTGAGCTGTAACGCTACCAAGGTTTAGCTTGCTGCTGCCATTTACCAGGTTATAGTTAAATCCGTTTGCATGGCCTCCGGCCTGTGTAGAAACACCGTTTCCAAATTTAAGTGTGTGTAACGGAGAGGCGTTTACCAGTGTATTTACATTGGCCTGGAGTGCAAATCCATTGGCTGCAGTACCCACGGCATGCGGGTCTACTATAGTAAGCGTACCTCCGCTCAGGGTAAGGGCGGCCGATCCAAAGAACACCAAAGGCGTACCGGAAGCGACCGATGTTGCCGTTGCCCCCCCGTTGTTGCCATCTACCAGTATTGTGCCGGCACTTTGTGTAAAGCTGCTTTCTGTCCCGTTAGAAAGGTTACCGTTTACAGCCAGTGTTCCGCCCGATACCGTAAGCGTACCCAGATTACTCAGTGTACTGTTGTTGTTGGTACAGCCTACCGTAAACGTACCGCCGCTTACATTCAGTGTACCGCCGCTTTGTATAGTTACACTGCCCGATGTTATCGTACCCGAGCTTACCGCCAGCGTAATACCGGACGGGATTATGGCTACCTGGTCGCATGCGGGGCCCGTACCGTTGTTCCAGTTCGCCGCAACACCAAAGTCTCCCGATGTTATCGCGGTGATCTGAGGGGATGTAAAAGATGCAGAGGTTACCCATCCGCTATAGCTGCCCGATCCGCAATCGGTACGCACGTGCAGGTAATACACCGTGTTTGTTGCAGGAAGCGCTACATTGTTTACAGCGGTAGTTGAAGTAGTTGTTCCTGATGCAGGAGGCGTTGCCGAAGTAGTTATCGCATATTCATATCCTGCAGGCGTACCTACCGCAGGTGCTGTCCAACTGATATTTGCCGAAATAGTCGAAGGGTTTGTGGTTACGGCAAGGCCAGTAGGTACAACACAGCCCGGCGTTTCAGCAAGGCTTATGTTATCCATAAACATATTGTCGCCATACTCGGAGTGGAATTTAAAGGCCAGATAAACAAATGGCTTATTCCCCAATTCAGACAAATATAGTATTTTGGTTTTCCATTGTGCGGTTCCCGAAGCTACGGAAGCATCATATCTTGCGAAAAAAGGGCCTATATTGGTCCAGGTAGCACCATCTGTAGAATATTGCAACTGTACCCCTTCATTAAGGTAATTGTCTGCATTGTAAGAAGTGCTGTTCTCGTTTCTCCAATCAAACTTTACAGTTATATTACTTACACCGGTTGTGTTGAGTGGCAGGCTAACCAGGCGTTCTTCCGCTCCGGCGCCTCCTCCCGAATTGGAATAGGCATTATAATATACCATGTTTGTGCCTTCATTCGGCGTGGTAGTCGGGTTTGAGCCGGAAGTTACAAAGGATATCTTGGTCACTGTCTGTGTACTGTTGGCAAGCATGGTTGTCCAGCATGAAGGCATGTTTATAGTGTTGAAACCCTGTGTAACCGGTAAACCTACCGGATTACAAACTGTGATAAAACTTCCCACACTGCTACTATAAGAAGTATCAGTGCCATTTACGGCATATGTTCTGTAATAATACGTAATACCAGCCGACAATCCTGTTACGGCAGTAGTAAAAGAACCGCCAGCAGTCCCGCTAAAACCGGAGCCTGCAACCTGTGTTCCGGTACCACCTGTAAAGCCTGAAGACGTACTGTACTCAATACCATAGGCAGTAACACCACTCCTGCAGCCAAAACTACTTACAACAGAGCCGCTAATAGTTGCACCTGTTTGAGTTATTGCCCCGACTGTACCCAAAGCTCCCATAGACGGGGGCGTATTCACGCCACTACCTGTTACAGCAACATTGGTAGTCCCTGTAGTGCCGCCACCAGTAATTGATATTGAACCGCTATAGGAAGTAACAGCTGTAGGGGTAAATTTCACATAAACTGGCACTGCAGCCAGGGAACCCGAGGAAGGTGTAAGTGTTAAAGTAGCAGAATAGCTGCCACCTGTAGCTGTACTGTAAGTATAACCCGAAGCCGCGCCGATTGTTACGTCACCTGTAAGGTTTTGACCGGTAACAGTAAAATTTGGCGCACTTGAAGATGTTGTATTAATACATATATTACCAAAATTCGCGCTTATCGTTGATGCCGACAGTACCGGGTTGGTAGGTGGAGACCATGTAAAAGTTAATCCGGATGCAGGAGCAACTCCGGAAGTAAAACGAACGGTCTGGCTATTACTGGCCGCTGCTGCCGTATCATCCCACGCCGGACTCGAATCTGGTACGGTAGTGGTAAGATTCCTCGACTTATAATCACTACTTGTACTCCCTCTCAATCCTACAAGTGGCTGATAAGTAGTACTCGCGTTTATTGTAACAAAATCACCATAAACCATATTTATCTGTCCGGAAGACTTTGTAATCCTGACCTGAAAACTGAATCGTTCTGTACTCTGGGCCCAGCGGGATGCATTTTTCCATTGAAATACCAATTCTGTACCGGTGTCTATCCACCTCCGCTCATAAACCTGTCCGGCTATGGCAGCGCTCCTGAGATCCATACCGAGTATAGAAATTATGCCTGCCGCGGTAGATGTGGAAGACAAAGGCCCAGTAGTACCATTACCCGTAGTGGCTGATCCCGGATTAAGCCATAATGCACCATCAGATGTCATATTGAGGCTTGTTATCATAACCCCGTTAAACCTGAACTGCGAGGAGGCAACCAATACTATGTTATTGCCATCGGAATCAAAACTTGTAGCCCCGCCTGTAGTAGTAACAAGTTGCGTACCGCCTGTAATTTCAGTATAAGTACCATTACTCTGCGCAAAGGTATAATTGGAAACCTGTGAAAAAGCACTATATCCAACTCCTAACAAAATGAATAACAGAAAGATACCTGCCTGCCGGAAAAAAGCATTTGATTTTGGTGTACCATACCCGTAATCGGGGAGCGTACCGAACGTTCGAGCCTTTAACAGTTTTATCCCATTAAATGACGAATTGTAGTTTTGGGTCATATTTTAAACATTTTAGCGTTTAAAAGTATGCTATTTAACATTTACCAAAACTAAACCGTAGTTATTTATTAAATAATCAGCTAAAACGTAATTAAGATTTAATTATTCGCAATGATATATGTTAACAATATCTTAATATTAACAAAAAATCAAATATTAGTGATATTTAAAAATACGTGTCTATACTATTTTTCCTACTTAATGATAGGATTTCTTCTTAAAAATTCTAATATTGTCGATAAAATGCAAAAAAAATCGACCAACTTACACATAAGCGTTATAAATACAACAAAAAAGGCTTTCCATAGTGGAAAGCCTTTTTCAATTATTTTTTTATAATCCTATTGTGTCAGATACCTCAGATGAGCCATTCTGATAGCTACAATAGCAGCCTCCGTTCCTTTATTACCATGCATGCCTCCGCTTCGGTCAATAGCCTGTTGCATATTGTTATCGGTTAGTACACAGAAGATAACCGGAATATCGGTTAGTACATTAAGATCTTTAATACCCTGTGCCACACCTTCGCAAACAAAATCGAAATGCTTTGTTTCGCCCTGTATCACGCTTCCTATGGCAATTACGACATCAACCTCCTGCGTTTCGATCATTCTTTTACAGCCATAAATAAGCTCAAAGCTTCCCGGCACGTTCCAGGTAATAATATTGTTACTATCTACCCCATTTTCTGTCAGCGCTTCGATGGCACCTTTATAAAGGCCGGAAGTAATGTTTTCATTCCACTCAGAAACAACGATCCCAAACCGAAAATCTTTCGCGTTTGGGACCGTTTTCTTATCGTAATGTGATAAATTCTTATTTACTGTAGCCATGTTATTCTGCCAACGCTATATGGGCATCGATTGATACACCTTCAGGGGAAGTTTCATATTTCTCCTTGATCTGTGTAAAATATTTAAGAGCTTCGGCTTTTTTGTTTTGTGCCAAAGACAGCAACCCTGCTTTATAAAGAAAACGTGGCGCAGTAAGGTCGTTGTCGCTTGCGCTTACAGCTTTCTCATAAAACTCAAGAGCCGACTTAGGATCGTTCAGCTGTGCGAAGGCATCACCTGTGGCTCCCAAAGCAGTAGCTTTAAGGATGTCGTCATCTGTCTTAAAATCTTCAAGGTGCTGTACAGCCTCTTTATATTTACCCGTATTAAGGTAAGCCGTGCCTGCAAAGTAATTCGCAAGGTTAGCAGCATCTGTACCTGAATAGTTATCTATTATGGCAAGGAATCCCATTTTACCTTCTCCGCCTTTAAGGGCAAGATTGTATAGCGAATCGTTTGCAGCCTGAGCATCAACAGCCTGTGCGAAATATTGCTCCGCCTGGAACATTTCGTTGGCAGCCTCTTCTTCTTTCGGCGCGACAACAAATTTGTCATACGCCATATACCCTATAATACCAAGGGCGATAGCACCGATAACCCCAAAAATAAGCTTTTGGTTTTTAGCTACCCACTCTTCTGTCCTGGACGCTCCCTGGTCTAAAGAATTGAATACTTCAGCCGTGGTGCTTTTACCGTCAAAAGTTTCTTCCTGTTGAACCTCTGTTTCGTCTGCTTCCGGTTCAGGCTTCGGAGCTTTGTAGCCTCTTTTGTTATATGTCGCCATCTATTTTAATTTAATGAGCCGCAAAAATAAAATTTTTATTGAAATTTAAAATATCTTTTTGTTGTTATTTTTCGATAATTTGCAGGTTATTAAAAAATAGGGAACATTTTTTATAAGGTTCTCACCATCAGGAATACTTTGCAGGATGCACCTAAAAAATCTTTCACTCCTTAATTATAAAAATATAGCTACGGCCAATTATGAGTTTGAAGCCGGCATAAACTGCTTTGTGGGACGCAACGGCGTGGGCAAAACCAATGTTCTGGATGCTATATACCACCTGGCTTACGGAAAAAGTTATTTCAACCCCATGGCTGTTCAGAATATTATGCATGGTGAAGAGTTTTTTATGATTGAAGGCGTTTTTGACAAAGCCGGAAAAAGTGAGCAAATTGTTTGCAGCCTGAAGAAAAGCCAGAAAAAAGTACTGAAGCGTAACGGCAAGGTATACGATAAATTCTCCGAACACGTAGGGCTTATTCCACTGGTGATCATCTCCCCTTCCGACAGCGACCTTATTATCGAGGGTAGCGAAACACGGCGCAAATTCATTGACAGTGTGATATCCCAACTTGACAGTGCCTATCTCCGGGAGCTTATCAATTACCAGAAAGTACTTTCGCAGCGCAATGCCCTGCTGAAATACTTCGCACTCAACCATACATTCGATCGTGACACCTTATATATATATAACGAACAGCTCGACGGCATGGGCCATGCCCTTTTTGAAAAACGAAAGGTTTTCCTGGAGGAGTTTATCCCGATCTTTAACAGGCACCACCAGTCGATAACCGATTCGGCGGAAAGCGTAAGCCTGAAGTACGACAGCAACCTCAACGAAAAAAGACTGCTGGAACTCTTTGACGATAGCCTGCAGCGCGACCGTGTACTGCAGTATACCAGCGTGGGCATCCATAAAGATGACCTGCTTTTTGAGATTGACGGCCACCCGATAAAGAAGTTCGGGTCGCAGGGGCAGCAGAAATCGTTCCTTATTGCCCTGAAGCTGGCACAGTTCGAATTCATGAAAAGGCAGGGAGGCGTACTGCCGATACTATTGTTTGATGATATTTTCGACAAACTCGACGAAAACCGCGTAGCCAAGATCGTGAAGATGATAGACGATGAGGTTTTCGGCCAGATCTTTATCTCCGACACGCACCCGGAACGCACCGAAGCCATTGTAAAGCAAACCCACCAGAACTATAAAATATTCACGCTATGATCACACAAGAATCCCTGGCATTTCTTGACGACCTGAAAGCCAACAACCACCGCGAATGGTTTCAGGCCAACCAGAAAAGGTACGATAGTTACAAAAAACACTACAGGCAGCTTACGGAGGCATTTATCAGTGAGATGAGTAAAGGCGATGACACACTCAGCCACCTGGAGTTTAAAGATTGCTCGTTCCGTATCAACAGGGACATCCGTTTTTCCAAAGACAAAGCCCCTTACAAGACCAATATGGGCATCTGGATGAGCCCGGGCAGCAAAAATACTAACCTGGCGGGATACTACGTGCACATAGAAAAAGGCGCTTCATTTATAGCTGGCGGCATCCATTGGCCCGACGCGGCCGACCTGAAAAAAGTACGCCGTGAAATTGACGGTTTTTACGATGACCTGGAAGCGATCGTTGAAGAGCCGGAGTTCAAAAAACTATACGGAAAACTGGATAGTGACGAAAACAATACGCTAAAAACCGCTCCAAAAGATTACGATAAAGCCCATCCTGCTATCGAATTCCTGAAACTGAAAAGTTTTACGGCTACCGCCAAACTCAGCGACAGGGATATTGAGGATAAGGATTTTATAAAAAAGACCGTTAAAAAGCTGCTCGTACTAAAGCCTTTTGTGGAATTTTTAAACCGAGCCCTTACTACAGAATAGGGTAAAAAGCTACTTTTGCACTTCAAACCACTACTATGGAGATCACAAGCCATTACCCGTTAAAAAATCACAATACGTTTGGCATAAGTGCCTATGCGGAAGAATTTGTACAGGTGCATACCGCAGAAGAACTTGCTGAAGTTCTTCGTGAAAATAAGAACAAAAAACTTTTTTTACTGGGTGGCGGCAGTAATATGCTGCTAACCAAGGATATTGAAGCGCTTGTAATCCACGTCGACCTGAAAGGCAGGGAAGTAGTATGGCAGGATGAAGAACATGCGCATGTAAGGGCCATGGCCGGCGAAAACTGGCACGAATTTGTAATGTATTGCATCGACAACAATTTTGGCGGGCTGGAAAACCTTTCCCTCATACCGGGGAATGTGGGCACTACACCTATCCAGAACATTGGCGCATACGGTACTGAAATAAAAGACACTTTTGTATCGTGTGAAGCCATGGACATAGCCACACAGAAAATAAAAACATTCACGCTTGAGGACTGTGAGTTCGCATATCGCGAAAGTATCTTCAAAGGCAGGCTAAAGGATAAATATGTGATCACATCGGTAACGTTCAAACTAACGAAAGCACACCATAAAATCAATACATCCTACGGTGATATTGCCGCCGAACTGACTAAAAACAACATTACCGTACCCACTATAAAAGATGTGAGCAATGCTGTAACGGCCATTCGCCGCAGCAAACTTCCTGACCCTAAAGAACTAGGCAATAGCGGCAGTTTCTTCAAGAACCCCATCATCACTATAGAAGAATTTGAAAAGGCCTACCTGCAGCACCCCACAATGCCGCATTATACCCTGAACGATACCCATGTAAAGGTTCCTGCCGGCTGGCTTATAGAGCAAAGCGGGTTTAAAGGAAGCCGTTTTGGCGACGCGGGAGTACACGCCAGACAGGCGCTTGTACTTGTAAATTACGGTAATGCAACGGGACAGGAAATACTCAACCTCTCAAAAAAAATACAGGAAACGGTATTTGAAAATTTCGGTATCCGTATCGAAGCCGAGGTGAATATCATTTAGCCACAGCTATTTTTTGAAATATGTTAATTCGCACCGCTGTTTTCACTAATTTTGCGGCACAATTGTAAATGAATCCGCCTGTATGCTGAACATTATCTTTTTTGTCTTTGTCGGTGTCATTATTCTTCAACTTGCCTACTACATTGGTGTACTGGGAAAATTTGCCTTTGCAAAACCGCAGCCGGCAACCCCAAAGCGCATTCCCGTATCGGTCATCGTATGCGCAAAGAATGAAGCCGAAAAGGTTAAAAAGTTCGTGCCTCTACTTGCAGGGCAAAACTATCCGGACTTCGAGATCGTACTTATTGATGATGCCTCAAGCGACGAAACCCTTGATATTTTCGAAGAATTTGAAAAGCAGTATCCTAACATCAGGCTGGTAAAGGTTGAGAACAACGAAGCCTTTTGGGGCAACAAAAAATACGCGCTTACCCTCGGGATAAAAGCCGCACGAAAAGAATACCTTTTATTTACCGATGCCGACTGCTACCCTGCCGGTAAAGACTGGCTGATGCAGATGAGCTCGCAGTTCACTATGAGCAAGACCATTGTACTGGGCTATGGCGCTTACGAAAAGGTGAAGGGTTCCTTCCTTAACAAGATCATCCGCTTTGATGCCATGCAGATGGCCGCGCATTACTTTTCGTGGGCAAAAGCCGGAAGGCCCTATACTGCCGAAGGCCGCAACCTGGCCTATAAAAGGGAGGAATTCTTTAAGGTAAACGGCTACATAGACCACATGAGCATCCGTACGGGTGAAGACACGCTGTTTATTAACCAGGCGGCAACCCAAAAAAACACAACGATCTCTTTTGCACCCGAAAGCTTCACGTATTGTGAGGCTAAGCAAACCTTTAAGGCATGGCGCCAGAAGAAACGCAGGGAGCAGTTTGTTACGGCATTCTTTCGCCCCTTCGATAAGCTGCACATTCGTTTTTACCATATATCACAGCTGGCATTTTTTATCCTTGCCATAGCGCTTGCAGTGCTGCAATACAACTGGATGTTCCTCGTTCCTGCCATTGCCGTGCGTTACATCGGCACATGGGTGGTAATGGGCTACAGCGCGACGAAGCTGAAGGAAAAAGATGTGGCATGGTGGTATCCGGTAATGGAAATAATCCTTATCTTCACGAATATAAACGTATTCTTTACCAACATCTTTTCAAAACCGGTACATTGGAAGTAGGATCTATCCAGGACAAGATAGAAAAAGCAAAGAAAGGCGACCAGGTGGCCTTTACCTTTCTGCTCGACCGTTACTGGAACGAGGTATATGGCTTTATGCTGAAACGTACCCAAAACGAGACTGATGCAGAAGACATTACCATCGATACTTTTTCGAAAGCATTCGACCGTATTATTTCCTACAATCCCGATTACGGTTTTAATACCTGGCTTATTGCCATTGCGAAAAACGTGCATATCGATATGCTGCGTAAAAAGAAATCGTCGCTTTTTATCGAAATAACAGATGAGGAAGACCAGCAAGCCTATCGTGTGGCTGACAGCTCTCCTTCGGCGGAAGACCAACTCATAAAGGAACAGAATCTTTCGAGCCTGCTCAACTGCATCAAACAGCTCAAGCCGCAATACCAGGAAGTAATCCAGTTGCGTTATTTCCAGGAAATGAGCTACCAGGAGATTGCCAACCAGCTTGGCGAACCGCTCAACAATGTAAAAGTGAAGCTGCTTCGCGCCAAAAAGCTACTGGCAGAGATCATTACGAAGAAGTAATATTCTGCCCAACCCGAAAAATTTTCATTCCTTCCCAACCTTTGTAACGGATATGGCATCCTTATGCTATAGCGTGATGTGAACAGCAGGATATTGATGTTTTAAACAATTAAGAAATTATCCAAAATATTTATATCAACTATAACGTTTTAGTAGTATAATCTTAGTACGAACCAAAAATTACCTGTTATGTCTAAAGTTGATGTTTTAAACTCCGGATGGATCGACCTCGTATTTGAAGGCCGCAACAAAGCGTATGGCGCATACCAACTACGCAAAGAAAGCTCTAAAACTACGTTAGTGGCATTTATTACCGGCGTAGGGATTATCGGGCTGCTGGTAGCGATACCCGTTGGGATAAATTATTTTAAGGGAGAAAAAATCATCCCCCCAACAGGGATAGTATTACCCGAAACAACCGTTATCCAGGTAGAGCTTCCCGCGTTTGAGGAACCTAAAAAACCCGAACCCGTTATAGAAGAACCAGCAGGTGCTGCCGCCCCGAAGATAAAGCCGACAACAGCGTTTACCCAACCTGTAGCCACCAGTGAGCCAGTTACAACGCCTGCTCCCACTACGGACGACTTTAAAAATAGCGACCCTGACGCCATAACCACAGCCGGAAGCACCACCGGAAGCCCTACAGGAGTGGCCACCACTACCCCAACCAACGGAACGGGTGAAGGCACCGGAACCGCGCCGAATGGAACAGGCATAGCCACAACCAATACTGTGGATGTAATGCCGGCGTACCCTGGCGGACTGGAAGCTTTCTATGAAGCGGTGGGCCGGAGGTTCAGGATTCCGGAAGTAGATTCGGCAAAGACAATGAAAGTATATGTATCGTTTGTAGTGGAGACCGACGGCACCATGACCAACATCAAGGTGGCACGCGATCCGGGCTATGGCCTGGGTAACGAAGCCATGAGGGTACTGAAGTCGATAAAAACGAAATGGAAACCCGGCCAGATAAAAGGCGTGAATGTACGCACCGCGTACAACCTGCCAATTACAGTAAATATCAAGTAAGCAAAATGCCCTCGAAATGAGGGCATTTTTTAGTTATTATTCGAATACAACCGGAAGGTTCGAACGCTGTATCTTTACAATATGGAAAGGCTGCGTCATTACGGTGGCTGCACTACCCGGCCCGCCGTCGGAGTTCTCCACATCTACAACCAGCTGGTTATTGCTCTCCGTAATTGAGGCGATAGTGATGTTATAACCTGCCGAAGTACGTAACTCATCGATTACCGCTATAATTTTAAATTGGGTAAAGTCGATTTCAGTCTCCGTAAATAATTCCGAATAGTGGTTATAAACATCCATTTGGTTTTTCAGCGCATTCCACTCTTCTTCATTTTCGATAACGAGCGTAGAAGCTGTAAAATTTTCCGAACCCATAAGCTCCCCATCACCGATCTCGGTAAATTCGACTGAAGAAGGATTTGTGTTTGCATCGAGCGGCCCGCTTTCCTCGCTCTGGCAGCTTAGCAGCATCGCCGCAAGCCCCACCGTTAAAATAATTCTTTTCATAGCTAATTGAATTAATTGGTTTATAATCAGACGAATTTAACAAAAAATAACACACGGAAAATAATTTATTAACCAATTTTCAGGATCGCCATGTTGTGCAGGGTTTACATAAATAAACCTTATCTTTGTACCCAAATGTTTTGAGCATGGATACTGTTTTAGATACTGTAAGGCCAACCGGCGTAAACGGACAGCTGACACCAAAGCCAAAATGGCTTCGGGTAAAACTGCCAACAGGACAAAAATATACCGAACTGCGTGGGCTTGTAGACAAATACAAGCTCCATACGATATGCACCTCCGGAAGCTGCCCGAATATGGGCGAATGCTGGGGCGAGGGTACTGCCACCTTTATGATATTGGGGAACGTATGTACACGTTCGTGCGGCTTCTGCGGCGTTAAGACCGGAAGGCCGGAAACGGTGGACTGGGACGAACCGGAAAAAGTGGCGCGTTCCATCAAATTGATGAGCATTAAGCATGCGGTAATCACCAGTGTAGACCGTGACGACCTGAAAGACGGCGGCTCGATCATCTGGGCTGAAACCATAAAGGCAATCCGCAGGATGAACCCGACCACAACCCTTGAAACCCTGATCCCTGACTTCCAGGGAATCGAACGCAACATCGACCGTATTGTAGAAGTAGCGCCCGAAGTGGTTTCACACAACATGGAAACTGTAAAAAGGCTTACCCGCGAAGTACGCATACAGGCAAAATACGAGCGCAGCCTTGAGGTATTGCGCTACCTGAAAGACACAGGAATCAACCGCACCAAATCGGGTATTATGCTCGGCCTTGGCGAAAAGGAAGAAGAAGTGATACAGACCATGCACGACCTGCGTGGCGTGAACCTCGATGTACTTACGATCGGCCAGTACCTGCAGCCAAGCAAAAGGCACCTGCCGGTAAAAGAGTTCATCACTCCGGAGCAATTCCGGAAGTATGAAGCTATCGGCCTGGAGCTGGGCTTCCGCCATGTAGAAAGTGGGGCTTTGGTACGTTCATCGTATAAAGCACAAAAGCATATTCTTTAGTTAGTTTGTCACCTCGAGCGCAGTCGAGAGGCTAAGACAAAAAAATTATTCCGGCTGCGCTCGATATGACTTCGTATTCAAGAAATGACCATTAAAACCAAAATAGCCATAAATGGTTTCGGGCGAATAGGCCGCAACCTTTTCAGGCTTTTGCTCGATAATCCCGCCATTGAAGTAGCCGCCATCAACGATATTGCCGATACGCGCACTATGGCGCACCTCATAAAATATGACAGCATCCATGGTATACTCCCTTACGAAGTAACTTTTGATGCCAACCACATCATCATCAACGGGAAAAGCTATCCGTTTTTTAGTAAAAAGAATATCAGCGAACTCGATTGGGGTGCGCTGAACATTGATATTGCAATAGAGGCTACCGGGAAGTTTAAGACGCTGGATGAAACCTCGCAGCATATCACATCCGGGGCCAAAAGGGTAATTTTGTCCGTTCCGCCGGAAGACGACCGGATAAAAACCGTTGTGCTGGGTGTAAATGAGGATATACTCGACGGTACCGAAACCGTGATCTCCAATGCCAGCTGCACGACCAACAATGCCGCCCCAATGATGAAGGTCATTAACGAGCTATGCGGTATTGAGCAGGCTTATATCACAACCGTTCACTCCTACACTACAGATCAAAGCCTTCATGACCAGCCGCACAAAGACCTGCGCAGGGCAAGGGCGGCGTCACAGTCTATTGTACCTACCACCACTGGCGCAGCAAAGGCACTGACCAAAATATTTCCTGAATTTACCGGCAAGATAGGCGGTGGTGGTATCCGCGTGCCGGTACCCGACGGATCGCTCACGGATATTACCTGTTACGTGAAGCGTGAGGTAACCATAGAGGAAATCAACGCTGCTTTCAAAACGGCCGCAGAGGGTAAACTGAAAGGCATACTGGCTTACACGGAAGACCCGATTGTTTCGGTAGATATCATAGGCAACCGCAATTCGTGCCTGTTCGATTCACAGCTTACATCTGTTATCGACAAAATGGTAAAGGTGGTGGGTTGGTACGATAATGAGATCGGGTATTCTTCGAGGATTATTGACCTTATACTGCATCTGGATAAGAAACACGGATAATACTAATTTTCTGAATTTTCACAGAAACTAAATTCCGTAAAAATCTTTTAGATTAGCACCATCCGTATTGCCAGACTACTGTATATTAATACTTCACGATCAGTTCTTTTATCAGGCTGCGTACTTTAGGTTCAGCGGTACGGGCCGCGATAAGTACCTCATCGTGGTTCACGTTGTCAATATTTTCTTCATTACCCATATCCGTAATAACGGATATACCGAATACCTCCATCTCCATGTGGCGCGCCACGATAACCTCCGGCACGGTAGACATTCCCACACAATCGGCTCCCAGTACTTTTACCATACGGTATTCAGAAAGCGTTTCGAATGTTGGACCCTGTAAACCAAGGTAAATACCATCTTTTACATCTACGCCCTGGCTTATGGCGATCTCCTTGGCTTTATTAATCATTTTGCGGCTGTAAGGCTCGCTCATATTTACGAATCTTGGACCAAAGCGCTCATCGTTTTTACCCCTTAACGGATGCTCCGGCATCATATTGATATGGTCGTAGATCAGCACGATATCGCCCACTTTGTAGAATGGGTTCACCCCACCCGACGCATTGGAAACCACCAGCTTTTCCACACCCAGGTACTTCATTACACGCACGGGAAACGTAACTTCCTGCATGTTATAGCCTTCATAATAATGGAAACGCCCTTGCATGGCAACAACACTTACCCCTCCTATTTTCCCAAATATCAGCGCGCCATTGTGGCCTTCCACCGTAGCAACAGGGAAATTTGGTATTTCGCTATATGGCAGGGTATGCTCAATTGCTATGTCTTCAGTAAATCCGCCCAGGCCAGAGCCGAGTATTACACCGTAAGCCGGTTTAAAATTGGTTTTATCAGTAATGTACTTAACGGTTTGCTGTACTTTTTCCCACATAATCAAGAATTGTTTTATCAAAGTCGTCACCATTACCAAGGAAACGGCAGGCTATAGGGAGGTAAAACAACTGTCCTTCCGGAAGCCTGCCCTTTAGCCGCATGTAGTCCTTTTCAGTAGTAACAACAGGTTTATTGTTGGCTTTATTTAGTATGTCTGAAATCTCATTATCAGTAAAGTCATGATGGTCCGGATAGTCGAGAATAATATCGCTGCCACCATTTAAATAGTCAAAAAAAGGCTTCGGCTTCGCAATGCCGGCCACCAGGACTTTCTCCTGCGCCCTAAGGGCTTCAGCACTCATTTGCCCTTCGGCAGAAAAGGCCAGGCCGTCATAGGCAATCGAAGTAAAATATACTTCCTGCCCCAACTCAGGCCTCAACTTTACGCGGATAATTTCCATCTCTCCCGCAGAAAGATCTGGAGGGCACTTGGTCACGATAATAGCATTCGCCCTTTTGGCGCCGCTTTTTCCTTCCCGCAGATTTCCGGCCGGCAGCACGAAGTCATCGGAATATATATCACCGTACGCGGTAAGCAGGATATAATAACCGGCCTTTACCCTGCGGTGCTGGTAGGCATCGTCGAGCAGAATAACTTCGGGCTTAGGCGACAGCGACAGAAGATTTTCGATACCCTTCTTCCGGTCGGCATCTACCGCCACACGAATGCCGTGAAACTTGGTATGAAACTGGAAGGGCTCATCACCCAGCATTTCCATTGTAGTATCAGCATCGGCCAGTACAAAACCTTCCGACTTCCGTTTATAGCCGCGGCTAAGCGTTGCAATCCTGTATTTTTGAGACAGCAGCCGGATAAGGTATTCCGTCTGAGGAGTTTTTCCTGTACCACCTGTACTGAGGTTTCCGACCGCTATTAACGGAACAGAAAAACCATAGGATTTAAAGATACCTTTATTATACAGGACATTCCGCAATGCGGTGACAGCCCAGTACAACAGCGAGAACGGCAACAGGATTTTCCTCAGGAATTTCATACCACGAAGATACAATTTTAATTGTACGGGCAATTTGCGTCCTGTAATTTCAATACTGATACATTTATGCTCCCTTATAACGATTTAACACAAATTCGTTAAGAAAAAATTAATGTTTAACGCATTTATTTTAGGTTTTTAGAAAGATTTTTCATTTTTTTGCTCCACGCAAAACTATTAATGTGTATCAACCATGAAAAAATTACTGTTATCGTTAGCAATCCTGGGCGTAATGACGTTCGCAGCCTGTTCTGACGACGAGAAGGATTATACGCCACGTTATACGATGTGCCAGCATTGCGATATTCCTGAAGAGGAAGGCTATGAGGTATGTACAGGCGAAAATGGTAATGCTTATGTAGGCAATGCCGATACCGGTATACCATTGGTACAGTATTTCAGCCTTTTCTGTGATAACATTCCTTCCGAGAATCCTAATCAACAGCCTGTGTATACCGATTGTGTAATGTGTATATCGGATGCAACTCCAGAGGGTAAAAAAATATGCAAAGGCGCCAATGGCAATGCTTTCACATTTGTAGGGAATACAGGTACTGATACAGGCGTTTTATATGCTACATATTTAACTGACAACTGTACCTCTACAACCGTGATTCCTGTAACCCTTACAAACTGCAAAACGTGTACATTGGGTCCTTTAACCTCAGAGGTTTGCAAAGGCCCGAACGGAAATGCCTACGATGGAAATAATGATACTGGAGCTCCTTATAATACATACATAGCTGCTTTTCAAGCAGGTGGAGGCAATTGCGAATAATCTCGACAAACACATACCCGACCGCTCTTTATGGGCGGTTTTTTTATGGATTGTTATTACCTTTGGAATAAACTAAGCACTGATGAAAGTAAAAGACATCCTCAATATACTCGAAGAAATGGCACCATTAGCCTATGCCGAAGATTTTGATAATGTAGGCCTCCTAACGGGCGACGCCAATACCAGGGTGACAGGTGTAATGGTTTGCCACGATGCGCTGGAAACTGTGATCGATGAAGCCATTGCCAAAAACTGCAACTTTGTAGTATGCTTCCACCCTATTCTTTTTTCGGGACTAAAAAAGATTACCGGAAAGAATTACGTAGAGCGTGCCGTTATTAAAGCCATAAAAAATGACATTTCTATCTATGCCGTACACACCGCGCTGGACAACCACAAACAGGGCGTTAATAAAATATTCTGCGATGCTTTGGGCCTCAAAAATACTCAGGTGCTTATACCCAAAGAAGGCTTTATACGCAAATTGGTTACATACACTATACCCGAAAATCTTGAAAAACTCCGCAATGCCCTGTTCGATGCCGGGGCGGGCAACATCGGGAATTACGAAAATTGCAGCTTCAGCAGTGAGGGGCTTGGCACCTATCAGGGGAATGAGGACAGCAACCCCCAAATTGGCGAACGCGGTGAGTTTGTGGAAGCACGCGAGATAAAGGTGGAAGTGACTTTTGAAAAGCATTTGGAAAACCCTATCCTAAAAGCGCTCTTCAGTAATCATGTATACGAAGAGGTAGCTTACGAAATATACAACCTTCAAAACCGGCACCAGAACATCGGGTTGGGGATGACGGGGGAATTTGAAACGCCAATGAATGAAAAAGAATTCCTCACTTTTGTAAAAGAAAAAATGCAGGCAGCCGGCATCCGCCACAGCGGCTTTACGGGAAAACCGGTAACGAAAGTCGCGGTATTGGGTGGCTCAGGCAGCTTTGCAATAAAGAATGCTATCGCGGCGGGAGCCGATGCATTCCTAACGGCCGACCTGAAATACCATCAGTTCTATGAAGCGGAAGGGCAGCTGCTATTGGCAGACATCGGGCATTTTGAGAGTGAACGCTATACAAAAAATTACATAGTTGATTATCTTACGAAAAAAATCCCTAATTTTGCAATCATTTTATCGGAAGAGAATACAAATCCAGTTAAGTACTTATAAATATGGCGAATACAAAGGAATTAAGCGTTGAAGATAAATTAAGGGCATTGTACGATCTGCAGCTGATCGACTCAAGGATTGACGAAATCAGGAACGTAAGGGGAGAATTGCCTCTTGAAGTTGAAGATCTTGAAGACGAAGTTGCCGGCCTTACCACAAGACTTGAAAAGCTGAAGGGCGACCTGGAATCTATCGAAGACCAGATCAAGGAGAAGAAGAACGCCATTGACGACCATAAAGCTGCCATAAAAAAATATACCGAACAGCAAAAGAACGTTCGCAACAACAGGGAGTTTAACTCACTTAGCAAAGAAGTGGAGTTCCAGGAACTTGAAATACAGCTTGCTGAGAAGCAGATCAGGGAACTGAAAGCTTCTATCGAGCACAAGACCGAAACCATTAAACAATCGGAAGAAAAGCTGGAGTCGAAATCTGCACACCTTGGACACAAAAAGTCGGAACTTGATGCAATTATGAGTGAGACTGAAAAAGAAGAGACTTTCCTTAACGAGAAATCTGCCGAATACCAGGGGATGATCGAAGAAAGGCTTCTGAACGCCTACAACAGGATCCGTACCAGTGTAAGGAACGGCCTTGCGGTAGTATCTATCGAAAGGGGTGCTTCTGCCGGTTCATTCTTCACTATACCGCCGCAAACACAGATGGAGATCGCTTCCCGCAAAAAAATCATCACCGATGAGCATAGCGGAAGGATTCTTGTAGACAGCGCGCTGGCTGATGAAGAAAGAGAGAAAATGGAACAACTGTTCGCTAAAATATAATGAAAAGGCTGTCTTCGGGCAGCCTTTTTTATGGCATCCTTTTTATAGCAATAAAAAAATCCGTAAATTAGGATTTCCGCTTCGCCCTGCTTTAGCCGAAACGGAAAATACACCGCCATGCAGAAAGTATTCACGTTTATTATCACCAAGCTGCTCGGACTTTATATTAACGCACTTGGTTACATTTCACCAAAAAAAGCCACACGGCTTGCTTATAAATATTTTAGCGAGCCCCGCGATGGCAGGCTCCTGAAAGAACAGCTACCGCCTATACTTAAAGAGGCAGACGCCGAAATGATCACCCATGGTGATTTTGTTTTCCAGATGTATACCTGGAAAGGCACGGGCGACAAAAAGGTACTGCTGGTACATGGCTGGGAGAGTAATGCTTCCCGCTGGGAGGAGTTTATTGCACACCTGAAGCGATCGGGACACACCATTATCGCACTCGATGCCCCGGCACACGGATTGTCTTCGGGAGAGGAATTCAATATACCGCGCTACGCGGAGTTTATAGATATCATTGTGCGGCAGCATAAACCAGACTACATGGTAGGGCATTCGGTCGGTGGGGCCACGGCGTTATATTACCAGGCACATTATCCCGGCAACAGCCTCAGCAAAATGGTGGTACTCGGCGCGCCGTCTGACCTTGACACATTATTACGCAACTATACCGGACTTATGAGCCTTAACAGCAATATACTCGTGCTGCTGCAGAAACATTTCTTTGAGCATTTCCGGATAAAGACCAGCGAGTTCTCCGGCAGCCTGTTTGCCTCAAAGATCAGGATTAATGGATTCCTGGCGCACGACAAAGATGACCTGGTTGTTCCCTTTAAAGAGGGCAAAAAAATCGCCGACGCATGGCAGGATGCCAAATTTGTAGTAACCGAAGGACTGGGCCACAGTATGCATGATAAAGGATTATACAGCAAGATATATAGCTTCCTATTTGACTAATCCGGGAACACATATCATTTCGGCCGTAGCTTACGATATGAGATTTCTCCTGTTGTCGAAATGGAAAAACGCGTGTCATTTCGGCCATAGTGTAGCGAAGTGAGAAACCTCAATTATGGCAAATGTTTCTCATTATCCATTTTCGATCTGTAATACACAGTCTTTACTTCAAGGTATGTAATTAAAGCTTTTATCAATTTGAACAGTAAGTAAAGGCCTATAATTGCTATAGTCAGAGAGATGATGATGGGTAGCACGTTGACTAGTAAGAGAAGGTCCATATATAAATCAGTTTAATTCCTTTAAACTTAATAAATATTTTTTAACCATTTAAATTTCATCACATTTAAAGATAAAAAACTATAGTTTAAAACAAAAAAATCCCGCACATAGCGGGATTCCAATTTATATTTAAAGGCTAAATTATTTCTTAATCACCCTCTTGCTAACGCTCCTTTCGCCATCGGTAACCTTCACGATGTAGATACCTTTCGCAAGATTGGAAAAATCTACCTGCTGGCCGTTGGCGCCAACGGCTGTAGTATTTACGATTTGCCCCAGTGAATTGTAAACTTCCGCTTTCGCGCTGCCTGAAAAACCTTCGGTAGTAATGGTAAGCCTGTCCTGTACCGGGTTCGGATAAACGGCAAAGCCGGCTTTCTCCGGATGCGGCGTGCCAAGCATATTAGCCATTTCTGCAAGGGCGGCCTCCATGTTCGGCAATGGCCCAATGTGCATTGTTTCAGTGGCGGCTCCCTGTGGTGTACCCGTGGCGATGAGCAGGTCACGGAGTTGCACACCCGTCAGGTAGTTGCCGGTAACGCTATGATAATGTGACTGCAGCACGGCAACGCACGAAGCCACAATAGGTGTCGCGGAACTGGTTCCCGAAAACATCGTATACCTCTGGTTAAAATCACCACCCACTGTCAATGCATCCCCGTAACCGGTAGTAAATACACCCTGCCCCCACGCATGAACATCTACCCGGCTGCCAAACGTACTGAAGTTGAGCCTGTCGTGCTGTGCATTGTTGCTGCCCGCACCCACTATAATAGCGCCACTGTCGCCCCTGTTCCTATAGGAAGCATACGCCGGGTCATCCAGGTCTTCACTGCCATTCCCTGCAGCTGCAACGATTACAATTCCTGCATCTGATGCCGCACGTGTAAGGTCCCATACTACATTGTCATATTCAGCGGGACAGTAATCACCCAGCGCACCAAACATTTGCAATTCGTATACGATAAGATCACCTTCGGTAGAGCCGGCAATCGATTGGGCAATAGCATAGATCCTGTTGTAATTTGCCACCACGGAATATTCCGGGTACAACACCATTTCGTTAGCCCCATGAGCCATCCCAGACACACCGTAATCACCTTTATCGGCATACATTACCCCAAAAACGGCAGTACCGTGCTCCTGGAATTCTACCGTAGCCTCAGAATGGATCTCAAAAGCATGGCTTATATTCCTTTCGTTAAACTCTTCATGGCCGAGGTTCACGCCATACTCAATATCCCTGATGTTGATACCCTGACCGTTAAGTCCCATATCCCATGCATGGCGCATATTCACCCCTATCGACGCGTTCAGGTAGAGTTGCATCATTTCGCGGTTGGGCGTAATCGGCATGATATCATACGGCGGCTTTATAGGTTCTGCCGATACCAGGTTGCAATATTCAACACCATCGAGCTTTTCCAGAGCCGTTGCAAGTGCCATAAGCCTCTCGTTGGTAGGATTGTCCACCTTTAGCTCAAAAATATTGGCAAGCTTTGCCACCGACCTTCCACTGCCGGTATTCTTTATAGCAAGAGCTTCAAGCTCCTGCAATTTTGCTTCCGGTATGGAAATGCCACGCTGCGGTACAATATGGTATGCTGCCGCAAGCTTATCAAAACCCTGCACCGACATATTAATTGATTCCAGGCTGTTATCTCCTTTGGTGAGGTCATTGGCAAATGATACATACAGCCGGTGGGTAGTACTGCCCGGCTCCAGCCTGAAGCCGCCTTTCCTGCCCTGTGCGAAAAGCGACCAGCAGGCAAGCAAAGTGATGGTTAGTAAAGTAATTTTTTTCATAGTTTTATTGGAAAAGTTATTAGCATGTCCCTGTTTTTGAGACATAAAACGCAAATATATAAGATATGCAGGGTATAATTCCCACCTCGCTAAAATATTTTACTTTTGCAGTATGGAAGAAGAACTGAAAAGGCTTAATAAATATATTTCGGAAACCGGATTTTGCTCCCGACGTGAGGCCGACAGGCTTATTGAGGAAGGACGTGTAATGTTTAACGGTGCTCCTGCGCTTATGGGCACAAAAGTGGGTCCTGATGACGAGGTGCGTGTAGACGGTAAACTGGTACGCGAAAAGACGGGTAAGCATATCTACCTGGCCTTTAACAAGCCTGTCGGAATCGAATGTACTACCAATACCGAGGTACGCAACAATATTGTAGACTACATTAATTACCCCAAACGTATCTTCCCAATAGGACGCCTCGACAAAGCCAGCGAGGGCCTTATATTTATGACAGATGACGGAGACATTGTGAATAAGATACTCCGCGCCCGCAACAACCACGAGAAGGAATATGTTGTAACGGTAGATAAGCCGATAACCGACCGCTTTATACAACGCATGGGTAACGGCGTACCAATACTCGACACCGTAACCCGCAAGTGTAAAGTAGAGCAGATCAGTAAGTTTATTTTCCGTATTATTCTCACACAGGGGCTTAACCGCCAGATACGCCGCATGTGCGAACATTTAGGCTATGAAGTAACGGCACTGAAGCGTATACGTATCATCAATATAGCATTGGATGTACCTGTAGGACGCCACCGGGAACTCACCCCGGCAGAAATTAAAGAACTGAACCAGCTGATCGAACCTTCGAGCAAAACAGAGGAAGCGAGTTTACTGCCACATAAGCCAAAAAGCCCCCCGGCCCACAAAGGGGAAGGTAGTACCGGTAAGCCTAAAGATACACGAAACAACCCGAGGAAATTTGGCCCAAAGCCCGATGAAAGGCAGGGCAACAGGCCCAATGGAAGGCCTAAGCGATCATAATTCTTGTATGCTTACGAAATTAAATTTTGCATACCTTTGCTTGAATTTTGTAACCGACGGATATGAAACGTGAATCACTTGAAGACTTTTACCAGATAAAGGACCTCCCCACACCCGACTTAAGCAACGGAATAGGCCACTTTAACGTGTTTCGTATTGAAGACTGTATGAAGCCCGGCAAGGATGTGCAATACGCCCGCAGGGATTACTACAAGGTCAGCCTGATACATGGCAACAACCGTTACCACTATGCCGACAAGAGTATTGAGATAGAAGGTACTACCCTGATATTCTTCAATCCGCAGGTGCCATATACGTGGGAATCGATAAGCGGCGATGTTACCGGATTCTTTTGCATATTTACCTCCTCATTCTTTAGCGAAGGCATGCGTAATAACCTTGGCGAGCTGCCCATGTTCCTGCCGGGAGGCAAACCTTCCTATATCTTAACCAAAGAGCAGGAAGTCAATGTAGTGGGTATCTTCGAAAAGATGCTAAACGAGATAAATACTGATTACGCGTTTAAATATGACCTGCTTCGTAGCTATCTGAATGAAATCATTCATGTAGCGCTAAAAACCGCGCCCGCCGAAAGCCTCTACGACCATCCTAATGCCAACTCGCGTATTACATCAGTGTTCAACGAGCTTTTAGAGAGGCAGTTTCCCATTGAAACCCCGGTACAACGGTTCCTGATGCGTTCTGCAAGCGATTTTGCCGACAACCTTGCCGTTCATGTAAATCACCTGAATCGTGCCGTGAAAGCGACAACCGGAAAAACAACCACCAAACTCATCAGTGAAAGGGTTTTAACCGAAGCCAAGGCACTCCTGAAACATACCGACTGGAATATTTCGGAAATAAGCAACAGCCTCGGATTTGAGGAAGCTGCCCATTTCAACAACTTTTTTAAAAAGCATACGACCCTCACCCCATCTCATTACCGAAATGTTTGATTTTCGCAATTCTTAGCTTGAAAGAGGTAATACTGCCCTTATACTGGCGTACTATCTTTGTACTGTAATAAATATAGTACAATATGAAAAATTCAAGAAAAACATGGTTCATCACCGGAGCTTCTAAAGGCTTCGGACTGGAATTCGTACAGCAGCTTTTGGCAAAAGGCCATAACGTGGCAGCAACTTCGCGCAAAATATCCGACCTCGAAAAAGCGGCAGGATCGCATGAAAATTTCCTTCCGCTCGAAATGGACATCACCAAAGAAGAAAGTGTGGCACAGGCTATTAACGCTACGATCGCTAAATTCGGTAGCCTTGATACCGTGGTAAACAATGCAGGCTACGGACTTATTGGCGCGGTGGAAGAACTCACCGATGCCGAGGCAAGAAAGAACTTCGAGGTGAATGTATTCGGTTCACTAAATGTGATACGCCAGGCAATGCCGCATTTGCGGGAGCAGAAAAGTGGGCACATCATCAACATATCGTCCATTGGCGGGTATGTGGGCGCATTCCCGGGGTTTGGTATCTATTGCGCAACTAAATTTGCCGTAAATGGGTTTACAGAAGCGCTGGCGGTTGAAGCAAAACCTTTCGGCATCGATGTAACCGTGGTGATGCCGGGTTATTTCAGGACTAACTTCCTTGAGTCGGACTCGATAGTAGTACCACAAAATCAAATCGAAGCCTACCAGTCGACCCGTGATTCGCAAAAAATGCACCAACAGGAGATCAACGGCAACCAGCCGGGCGATCCTGTAAAAGGTGTGGCAGCAATTATTAAAGCCTCCGAAGCGCAAAACCCGCCGCTATACCTGTTCTTAGGCAGCGACTCTGTAGCCATGGGTGAAGCGAAAAGCGACACCATAAAACAGGAGATCGGAGCATGGAGGGAATTGAGTACTTCTACGGATTTCTAAGATTCATTACAGAAAAATCCGGTTCAGTTTTTGAACCGGGATTTTTTATGGGTTAAACAAGTCTGTTACCTCTAGGATAAACTGCTTTTCTTCCCCATTATTAGCCAATACCACTATTGGCATTTTCAAATCAGCATTACGGCTTCGCAACAGGTCAACAATCTCACACCATTTCTCCTGCGGTATGTCTTTGGTAGTAACTCCGTTTATCGAAATGATGGCATCCCCCGGCTCTACTCCGTGTCGAGCTGCCACGCTGTTTTCCCAAACCATGCCTACGCGGAGGCTATCCTCAATATATGCAGGCAACATACCAATTGTCTTAAAAAACTTGTCTTCTTTTATTTCCTTTGCGCCCAAGTACAGTTTCTTTTTATGCCAGTCTATTATAACCGTTCCGTACTTTTCCAACAGCTCATTGCCTATAAGGTACGAGTCGCCTGCGGCAACACTTACAAACTGGTTCCTTAGCAAGTGGCCTCCAAAGTAGATACTGTCAAGAATTGCGGAATATTCATCATCCATCTTACTATCAAACAGTGTCATGGAACTTTTGCCCCTGCCTCGTACCATCTTTACAGCCTTGCTTTTTTGACTGTCAAAGAAAAGGCTGTCGCGTATCTTGAATCCTCCGTTATAGCCGGTATCCATTATGGAATGAAAGCTATACTTGCCAATGACCTGCTGTATCATCGGGCTCCCTGAAAAATTTTCTATAAAGTCAACTTCAGTTATTTCGTCCTCAGGCCTGATTCTTTTGTCTGAAAATGTTATCGTTTTTGCCTCGTAGTCAATTTTCCAATGGCAGGTACGCATGATATTGGTGCCAAATATCCCGTCGAGCCTGATACAGAATAGTTTTTCGAATTTTGAAATGTCGATTGCCGGCCCTACAACATCCTTAAAAGTAACCGGCCCAAGCTGCACCTGTCCGATGCTGTAAAACGGCTGGACCTGCACCTGACCCGATCCATCGACCATATTGTTGCTAAAAATGGTTTTCATGCCCAGCTTTTCCTTCAGTTCGGAAGATACAATGGTGGCCGCACCGGTATCGAACATGAAGCTGTAGGTTTTACCCTCAATGACCACAGGCACGATGATTTGTCCCAAGTGGTATTCGAATGGCAATGTATGGCTAAAGTTCTTTTGGACTGGCCGCGCAGCAAAAAGGTATTTGTCACGGTTTTTAAACGATTCTTTCCTTGCCAGCTTTTCAGCTTTTGTTTGGGAAGTTCCGATGGCCGGCAAAAACAGCAATATTGCAAGCAAAATAAATAGCTTATTCATTAGTAAAGATTTTCGGGAATATACGAAAAAAGGCGACTTCCAATCAAAAATTTGGATATGGAAACGGAATTTGATGGATGCATCTGACTAAAAAAGCCCAAAGTTTTCAATCTTTGGGCTTTAGCTATTTTTATTGATATTATTTACCTTCTGATAAAGGAGAAGTAATTACAAATTCTTCACGTATCGGGCTGCGTTCAGAATAACGTATGAATGATTACTTTATTACTTTCCGTTGTTCCCTTGCCAGTAAAGTATTCTTCAATAGCATGGCAATAGTCATAGGACCCACACCTCCGGGTACAGGTGTAATGAAGGACGCTTTTTTGCTTACGTTTTCAAAGTCAACATCTCCTGTAATCCGATACCCTTTTTCAGTAGTTTCATCAGCTACGCGGGTAATGCCTACGTCTATGATGACAACATCATCCTTAACCATCTCGGCTTTCAGGTAGTTTGGCACACCCAGAGCCGTTATAATAATATCAGCCTGTGTGGTAATCTGGTTGATATTCTTGGTATGGCTGTGCGTAAGTGTTACTGTACTGTTGCCCGGAAAGCCCTTGCGCCCCATAAGGATACTCATCGGCCTGCCTACAATATGGCTTCGGCCAATAACTACAGTATGTTTTCCAGCTGTATCAACATTATAGCGTTCCAGCAGCTCCAGTATCCCGAAAGGTGTAGCAGGAATGAAGGTACTCATATCAAGCGCCATTTTGCCAAAGTTTTCAGGATGGAAACCATCCACGTCTTTACTTGGGTCAATAGCCATAAGCACTTTCTGGTCGTCAATTTGCTTCGGCAGGGGTAACTGCACGATAAATCCATCAATAGCATCATCCTGGTTAAGCTCCTCGATTTTACGAAGCAGTTCAAGTTCTGAAATGGTGCTTGGCAATTTAATAAGTGTACTTTCAAACCCTACACGTTCGCAGGCTTTTACCTTGCTGCCTACATAGGTAAGGCTGGCGCCGTCATTACCTACTATTACCGCGGCTAGGTGAGGCACTTTTTCACCCCTTTCCTTCATCTTTTGTACTTCGGCAGCAATCTCATTCTTAATATCTTCTGCCGTTTTTTTTCCGTCAAGTAGTTGCATTGTGTTGTTTATGTTTAGATAGATGTTTCTGTTTTTTGTATAGTATAAAAAAAGACGCGATAAATCGCGTCTCGTCATGTCTTATGGCCTCATACCTTTCATTCCGCCCATCATCCGCATCAGGTTTTTGCCGCCGCCGCCCTGCATCATCTTCATCATTTTACTCATCTGATCGAACTGCTTGAGCAGTTGGTTTACCTGCTGGATCGACGTACCGGATCCTTTAGCAATCCTGTTCTTGCGCTTAGCGTCAAGTACAGCCGGCTTGCTGCGTTCCTGCGGTGTCATGGAATGTATAATAGCCTCAATATGCTTAAAGGCATCATCTTCGATCTCAATATCTTTAAGGGCCTTACCTGCGCCGGGGATCATCCCGACAAGGTCCTTCATATTACCCATTTTCTTAACCTGCTGGATTTGTGTAAGGAAGTCGTCGAAACCAAATTCATTCTTGGCAATCTTCTTCTGTAGCTTGCGTGCTTCTTCCTCATCATATTGCTCCTGGGCCCTTTCCACAAGCGAAACTACGTCACCCATCCCAAGGATACGTTCGGCCATACGATTAGGATAGAAGACGTCTATAGCCTCCATTTTCTCACCTGTCCCAATAAACTTAATCGGCTTATTCACTACCGATTTGATCGAGATAGCGGCACCTCCTCGGGTATCACCATCCAGTTTCGTTAGTATAACTCCATCAAAGTCAAGCCTGTCATTAAATGCCTTTGCAGTGTTTACAGCATCCTGTCCGGTCATGGCATCTACTACGAATAGCGTCTCATGCGGCTCTATCGCTTTATGAACATTCGCAATCTCATTCATCATCTCCTCATCCACAGCCAAACGGCCCGCTGTATCCACAATGACTACATTATAACCGTTTGATTTTGCATGCTTAATTGCATTTTGAGCTATCTCTACCGGATTGCGGTTGCCTTCTTCGCTATAAACCTCCACGCCAATCTGGCCACCTACAACATGAAGCTGGTTAATCGCCGCCGGGCGGTAAATATCACACGCTACAAGCAAAGGCTTCTTATTCTTTTTGGTCTTAAGGTAATTGGCCAGTTTACCTGAAAAGGTAGTTTTACCCGAACCCTGAAGACCCGACATCAGGATTACTGTGGGGTTGCCCGAAAGGTTTACTCCCGCAGCATCGCCACCCATAAGTTCTGTAAGCTCATCCTTTACCAACTTAACCATTAACTGGCCAGGCTGCAGGGTGGTGAGTACATTTTCACCAATAGCCTTATCCTTAACTTTTGTGGTAAAATCTTTTGCGATCTTAAAGTTAACGTCGGCATCAAGTAAAGCACGACGCACTTCCTTAAGCGTGTCAGCAACGTTTACTTCGGTTATTTTTCCATGGCCTTTAAGGATGTGAAAGGCTTTATCGAGTTTTTCGCTTAAATTATCGAACATATTGGGGTTTCATTTTACAGAAGTGCAAATTTAAGAATTTGATTTTGAAGTTACAGGAAATAAAGTCTAAAAATAAAAAAACAGCCCCTCCCAAGGGCTGTTTTAAACATAAACTATATATATCAAATAAAAGGGGCCTACTAAAACCCCAATTTGTTATAAAACATTATTTAAACGCGAAACCCTACCAAAGATTATACTTTTAACAAATAAAATCTGTAAAAAATAAACCGGCTGGGAAAGCCGGTTTGGGAAACTTGAATATTTAAAAAAACACAACTATTCTAAACACGTATTACAATCGGCAGATAACTCAAATAAAGTTTGAACTTCCTGCTGCGTAAGCACCTTTTTGTAAATTCTCAGGTCGTCCATCATACCCGTGAAATTTTGTCCGATGTAATAATCTGCTGCCTGCGCCCCGATATTGCCATTAGGATTTGTTTGCATATTACGTAAAATTCCATCGCGGTAAAGTTTCATCGTATTGTCTGAATCAACAGTTGCGACAAGATGATGCCAGCTTTGCATATCATACCACAAGGACTGATCCTGGTTCCAATCTGTATCCCATACCTCACCGGAAGTCATTCCGAACATGGGTGTATTCATATCATATACTGCAAGATAAAAGCCCTGCCCATTAACATCACCTTTTCGGAAAAGGAATTCTAAGTCGCCTTCTATCGTATTTTGCATTTTGAACCACAGGCTTATGCTAAAACCGTCTCCGGCAACAAGCGTATTTGTTGCTGACGCAGGTATATGAAGATATTCCTGCCCATTAAACATGATGGCACAGTTTCCATTTCCTGAACGGTCGGGGCTAAACCCTATATTTGATGGTACTGTAATAGTGTTACCCTTAAGGTCTACTGCAATGCCAGACGAAAAGGTAACGTAAAACAGAAGATCTTGGAACAGTACCTGCGGGTTTTCACAACCGGTTTGATCACATGAAATCATTGCCGCATGTATCGCAAGGCTCAATTGCTGGTTATTATTCAGAGATACGCTTTGTCCGTTTATTGTCAGAGATACAGGATAATTAATTGAATAGTATTCGCTGCTCTCTAAATTCTCCAGCAGCAGATGGAATTCAGAATCGTTGGTTACAACTCCGGTGCTTTCCATTTGAAAGCTGCTATTGTAGCTAAATACCGTTATAGGATAGACTATCGAGACACAATGATCCGTATCTGTATCAGCCGCCAAATCTGCCAACAATATTGTCAGCTCGGAAGAACTATTTAATGTCTCAGAATTATCTTCATCAGAAGATTCTTCCTGGCATGAAACTATATTTATGCAAAAAAACAATACTATAAAAAATCGATACATAACCTGTTTTATACTCTTTGAAACAAATCAATGAAAAAAAACCCTACTTATATAACGGTGCAGACCAAGAACAGGTTAAGTTAAGGTTAAGTTAAAAATACTGTTTCTAAAATTTTGATATTCAAAAATAACTTCTAATATTTGCACCAGTTTAAACCCCCCTTAAATATGAAAAGCAGTTTATTAAAATGGTATATGCTTGTGTTTCTCTTAGCAAGCGATTTTGTAATGTTTGCTCAAGTAGGAGATGAATGCGATCCCGCGGACCCCACATGTGACCCCGTTGAAGAGCAAGATCCCGAAGCTCCTATAAACACAAGGCTATTATTACTTGCAATATTTGGCATTTCATTTGCCATGTACTATTACAGAAGGCAGAAAGCATTGAAATCATAATAAGAAAAGATCCATTAGGGATCTTTTCTTATTTCTTTTTCGATAAATATCTTATCAAGGTCATCTTTGCAGATAGGCTTCAAAAAGTAGTCCTTGATTGCACCGTCATAATCTTTTGCTTTTTCAATATCAACTTCATTATTTGAAGAGCTTATTACGTATATAATCGGGGGATTATCAACGTTGGGACGTAATTCTCTAAACTCATCAAGAAATTGCCACCCATCCATTATTGGCATATTAACATCCAATAATATAAGATCCGGTAAATCAACATTCTCATTTTGCTTCATAAAATCTATAGCATCCTGACCGTTACTAAAGAACCTACTTTCAACATCTATACCATTTTGTTTCAGAAGGTGTTTTAACAAAAAATGATATATTTTATCGTCGTCTATAACATACAAACTTTTAATTTTCTTCATGAAAATAAACTTTAAAAGTTGTTCCTTTATTCATTTCGCTAAAAACCTCAATGTTTCCGCCCATAGCATCAATTTGATTTTTTGTAATAAACAGACCTATACCTCTTGAGTTTTTATTTTTATGGAATGTTTTATACATCCCAAACAATGAATTCTTATGCTTTTTAATATCAATACCCAAACCATTATCTGAGATTGAAAGGACTTTTTGTCCATCAACTATTTCAAAATCATAAGATATCATCGGCTTTCTTTCAGAACTCGAATATTTAATTGCATTTGTTGTAAAGTTAAGCAATATACTCTCCAGATACGCCGGATTATAATTCACTGTCACATCCAACGGAATATTAATCTCAACAGTAACGCCATGTTTGGTAATTTCGTTGTGCAAAATAGTCAATATATTTTTCAGGTAGTGCCTTAAATTTAAATTTTCACGTGTTATCTTTATTTCGCTCTGTATTTCTACAAGTTCCCGCAAATGATTTATCGTTACCGCTAATCCATCCGAAATGCCTTCCAGATGCTGCAGCATATCCTCTCTTTCCTGCGCTTCCGCAGTTTTAAACAAATCTATAAGCATTTTCAGATTACTTGAATGCGACCTTAAATTATGCGATACAATATGGGCAAAATTGCTTAACCTGTTGTTTTGACTTCCAATAATATCAATGGTATTGCCCAGTTCCATCTCTTTTTCCTTCATCTGGGTAACATCCTTTAGCGTACCTATTGCCCTCACGGGTTTCGACTTAGCATCATAATGTATTGCCTTACCCCTGCTAAGAACCCATCGGTATTTTCCCTGATCGGTCATGATCCTGTAAACACTCTCGTATGTAGCGGATTTATTTTTGAAATGATCTTTTTTGAGCTTGTCATATATATCCAAATCATCCGGATGGATTCTCGATAACCAAAATGTATTAGAATAAACAGCTTCCTTTTCCGGTTTTCCGAGTATCTTCATTAATTGCGCAGAATAATAAACCATATTGGTAGTCATGTCCCAATCCCAAATACCTTCTGAAGCCGCTTTAAGGGCATACTTAAAACGTTCTTCTGAAAGCTGCAGCTTCATTTCCTGCTGTTTAAAACCTGTAATATCTGTTATTCTGCCATAAAAAGAAACAGACTGATCCTGCATCTCGGGTATTCCTGTAATACGAACCCACCTCACTCCCTTTTTCGGCAGGCTAACCCTATATTCATGATCCCATTTTACAAGTTTTCTCTTAGATGACTCCAGAGAATTCATGAAACTATCCACATCATCCGGCACGATGCGCTTTGTAAAACCATCCATACCGGACGTAAATCCCAGCACATCCTGCTCATATATTTCCTTTACACTCTCATTAGCAAAGACAATAGAATACCGTGAGTCTTCCCAGACCATTTTAAAAATAAGATCCGGCACCTCATCCAATAGCTTTTTATAGAAAGCATTGGGGTGTTTATTAAAATGAGTATCAGGATTTTCTGAAAGCTCCATGAATAATTATTTGTTACAAAAATACAGTTAGTTTTAGAATCCCGAATATTTTGATACACAATTTACCAGCTGTAAAATGAATTATCTTCTGGGATGGTAATCGTTTAATATCTTATTAAGAAATTTTCTGTCAATATGCATGTAGATCTCTGTTGTTGTGATCGATTCGTGTCCGAGCAAAAGCTGTATCGATCTCAAATCGGCCCCATTTTCTAGTAAATGTGTTGCAAAAGAATGCCGGAAGGTATGCGGGCTAATATTTTTAATAAGCGCTGTTTTTTTTGACAGGCGTTTAATAATTGTAAAAATCATTGCCCTCGTTAACCCTTTACCATGCCTGTTTAGAAATAGTGTATCCTCATGCCCTTTTTGCACATCCATTTTATTTCTGACCTGATCTTTATATATTAGGATAAACTTCGTTGCAGATTTCCCGATCGGCACAAAGCGTTGCTTATTACCCTTACCCGTTATCCTAATGAAGCCTTCTTCAAAAAAAAGATCCGATATCCGCAATGTTGTCAATTCGGACACCCTCAAACCGCAGCCATACAAAGTTTCCAGCATTGCTTTATCTCTTTCACCCCGGCCATCATCTGTAAATTCTATTGCGTTGATCAAAGCATCAATCTCAGCAACCGAAAGTGTGTCGGGGAGCTTCCTCCCAAGTTTAGGCACCTCAACCAATTCCATCGGACTTTCCTTTCTGTAATCTTCAAAAACCAGATAGTTAAAAAAACTCTTAAGGCCAGATATAATACGGGCACGGCTACGGGGGCTCAATTGTCCGGCAACAAAATATAAAAATTGCTGAATCATTTCATCATCAATATCCAAGGGTGATGAATCTACATTATTATCATTCAGGTACGACACCAAACGGTGTATATCGAAAATATAATTTGCTATCGAATTAAACGAGAGGCCACGTTCTATTCTGAGGTAAGACCTGTATTCATTAATGTATTTATCCCAATTGGCCATGCGGTTAAAATTTTGTGAATTAAGAATTCCTTCGGAATAGCCCGTACTTTATTACCATAATTTTGAAATACAAAACTAAAACTTATAAATGATGAAACTATTTAAATTTTTATCGGCTGGCGCATTAATGTTTGGTGCCGTGGCTGTATCGAATGCACAGGACAATGCAAGCAACAAAGATTCAATGGCTCCAAGCTTTGGTGTAAAAGGTGGTGTAAACTTTGCAACTGTAACAGGAAGTGACATTGACACACCAGACTCCAGGACAAGCTTTCACGTTGGTGTGGTTGCCGAATTTCCATTAGCCGACATCTTTTCAATACAGGCGGAGGCTTTGTATTCCGGACAGGGTTTTGACTTCGACTTCGCAGGGCCGGATGGAGATAAAGCTGAGTTCCAGCTTGATTACATCAATGTACCTGTACTTGCTAAAGTTTATGTAGTTAAAGGACTGAGCATTGAGGCAGGGCCACAGTTCAGCTTTCTTGTAAACGAAGAAGTAGACCTTAATCCTAACTCTAACGATGGTGACTTCAACCTTGACGAAGCCGAAACATTCGAATTCGGTATTGCAGCAGGTCTAACCTTCCAAACAGACATGGGCCTATTTGCAACGGGCCGTTATAATGTAGGACTTACTGAGATCTACAAAGATGTAGACGCTAAAAACTCTGTATTCCAGCTTGGCATAGGCTATAAGTTCTAATATGTAAATTATCAAATAGTAAGCCTCCTTCCGGAGGCTTTTTTTATGGAAGCTTGTACCCGATGGAGAATTGAAGCACACCATTCTTACCTTCAACATTGTCAGTACCCTTATAGGTATTTGTAAGCCCAAGGTTATACCTTCCCTGGAAGAAAACGCCTGATGACTGAAGCTGATAGCTCAAGCCTGCGCTTAGCCCAAAATCAATAGTATTAAGGTCACTCGTAACATCTTGTGTACCGCTAACATTTTCTCCTTCATAGTTAAGATCATACGAGACTTTTCCACTCACCAAAATACCAATTTGAGGTCCTGCTTCAAGTGCCAGACCATTAGACAGGTAAATTTTAGCCAGAACAGGAAGATTCAAATAGTCCATTTTTGTGGTTCCTTCCCCACGAATAAGAATACCATTTCCTAAAAGATCTTCCGCTACACTTTCTTTAACACCCTGCATTGAATAAAGGATTTCCGGCTGTATGGAAAACATGTCAGATATCCTGAACTCTGCTGTAACACCAAAATGGCCTCCTACCCTGTTAGACGCATTACTCACGTCGCCCCTTATAGTGGCGAGGTTAAGGCCAGCCTTTATCCCAAATTGAGTTTTTTTAACCTGCTCGCTACTTTCCTCGCTTTCCTGTCCGTAAGTACTCAACATGCAAAAGATTGTCGTAAATAATAAAGCTTTTTTCATAAGATTTGTTGGTTAATATATTATGATAAATCTATATAATAATGGGGATATAAACAAAAAAGCCTCCTTAATTAAAAGGAGGCTTTCAGTATATCTGTTACAGGTTATTAAAAACGGTACCCTATACCAATCTGTATTGTCGTGTTAGTGATTTTATCAGTCGTTTCGCTCTTATTGATATCTTCAAGGCCCAGGTAATACCTTCCCTCAATAAGAAAGCCTGGTGTAAATTCATAAGACAAACCTCCGGCAACACCATAGTCTAAAGCCTTCGTTGCTTTGTTTACATACTTATTTTCTGTACCAATCTTGGCACCAAGCACAGGCCCTACCTGAAGGTTAAGCCCTTCTGTAAAATAAAATTTAGCCATAGCCGGGATTCTTAGGTAATCAATTCCCTCATCATTATCTGCTCCTTCTTTTGAATAAAGGATTTCCGGTTGGAAATGGAACATACCAATACAAGGGATATCCAATGATACACCAGCATAAAATCCGGTTTTTCCATCCGTATCAGCATCTGCTCCAAAATTCGAAAGGTTTACACCAGCCTTAACACCAACAATTGGAAATTCATCCTGTTGTGCCTCGGCGGAAAAACTTAGAGCCGTAATGGCTAAAACAGAGAATAAAAGTTTTTTCATGTGTTTTTGATTTAGTTGGGTATAAAAATAGGAATTTATTATTAAAAAAAAACTTCTCTTTGAGAGCTTTTGATTTTATTAACAGGAATACTTAAAAAAGTGACAATAACATCCTGCAGGCATAAATCAAATCATAAAAAAACCCCCCAAAAGGGAGGTTCAATATTATATACCTTATGGTATTAGAAACGCCATCCAAGACCGATCTGGATACCTGTGTTCTTAAAATCTACCTGGTCGCTTTCGCTGATGTTTGAAAGACCAAGGTTGTACCTTGCATCAAAGAACAATCCCATTGGAAGTTCGTATGCAACACCTGCGCCGATACCGAAATCGATAGATTTAGTAGCTTCATCCATTAGATCATTTTCCGCTGCAACTTTAAAAGCTACTTCAGGACCAGCTTGCAGGCTAAGGCCTTCCATAACATAATATTTAGCCATAATTGGCACCCTTAGGTAAGAAAGGCTTGCTTTGTCAGCACCTTCCATAGAGTAAAGAAGCTCTGGCTGAACGTGGAAGTTACCAGATACAGGAAGATCAACAAGACCGCCTACGTAAAAGCTTGTAGCTCCGTCTGCTTCATCAAAATCTCCTGTAAAGTTAGTAAGGTTCAAACCGGCTTTAACACCGAATTTCATTTCCTCAGACTGAGCCTGAGCTGCAACACCAAAGGCCATAACAGCTACCGCAGATAATAAGATTTTTTTCATTTTGTGTTTAATTTTTATTGTTACTTATCGCAAATGTATAAAATTAATTAATAAGAAAAATACCGATAAATGGGTATTTTAGCAAGAAAATTCATTTCTTAGAACTTATAGATCAATCCAAGCTGTATTGCACTGGTATCCAATCCAATAGAAAATGTATCTGTCGAGTCCGCACCATCCACATCCGGTTTGGATGTACCGTAGTTAAGGAAACCAAAAGTAGCCTCAAGAGCGAAATGCTCTGACACAAAGTAGCTTATCCCTGGCGCAAGGCCCAGCCCAAAACCATTGCGGGTTACATCATTACCCTGATTATCATCTTCCGTTTTGGTAGTGCTGTACGTTGCAGACAGTTGTGCGAAAAGCGAAAAGTCATTAGCCGGTTTAACGTAATAACGCCCAAATAAGCCTCCGCTAAAACCTGTTCTTTTTGCCTCAAAAGATCCGGCTTCACTTTTGCTTGAGTTATAGCCAAGTTGCGCGCCAATGGCAATATTCTCGCTAACAAAATAGCCGACCCTAGGAGTCACATTAAAATACGTGTTTTTATTATCGCCGGTCTTATCTGAAGATAATCCCATAGACCCGGAAATAAAAACATCATTTTTAGAAAAGCCTTTACCGCCTTCCTGTTCTTGCGCCTGTGCCCATCCGAAAGCGGAAAGGGCGGCAAGTGAAAATAGAATTTTTTTCATAATTAATAAATTTGATTATTTAACAATCATTCTTACAAACGGCGTGCCACAAATTTCACAAATTAACAATCCTTTTATACTGCTATACACAAATATTGATGTTTTCACAGATTAGATCTTTCTATTTTAAATTTAAAAAATAGCTAAAATAGGGTTAAATAACTATGTCAGGTATTCCTTTTCCTTACATTTGCCTTGTATTAAGGATTACAAATTTTATGAAGAAACTTATCGTTTTGGCAACAGCTCTGCTCTTAAGCACATATGCGCAGGCACAGACCTTCGGAGTTAAAGGGGGCGTAAATTTTGCAAATCTTACCGGCAACGACGCCGACAGCTTTGATGGCCTGACCAGTTACCATGTAGGTGCGCTTATGGAATTTTACATTCTCGACCGTATCAGCCTGCAGCCGGAACTGCTCTATTCTGCCCAGGGAGCAAAAATTGATGGCGAAGAATACAAGCTTAATTATGTTACTCTCCCTGTTGTTGCAGAGTTTGATATTGATGGGTCACTAAGCATTCATGCCGGCCCCCAGTTTTCACTCTTGGCGAGCGACAGTTCTGACAGGCTCGCAGAGGAGGCTAAAAATTACGATTTTGGCATTGCTGCCGGACTGGAATACGAAATTACAGGCGGGCTGTTTCTTCAGGGCAGATATGTTTGGGGACAACGCCAGATCTTTGACAATGCCGATGTAAAGAACTCCGTAATACAACTTTCATTAGGCTTATATTTCTAACCCACTAAACTATAATAACATGAAAAAAATTGTTTTTTTATTTGCTGCACTGGCAGGTAGTTTTGCCATGCAGGCGCAGGGACTTAATTTTGGTATTAAGGCAGGAGCCAATTTTTCCAACTTTACCGGTGATGTAAATACCGAAAGCATTACAAGCTTCCATGCAGGGGGTGTTGTAGAACTTAACCTTGTACCTACCTTTTCCATACAGGCAGAAGGGCTTTTCTCTTCACAGGGAGCTACGTATAAGGATACTGCACTTGACATTAGCAGGGATATCGACCTGAGCTATATCTCGGTACCGGTTATGGCTAAGTTCTATGTACTTCCTGAAAAGCTGAGCATAATGGCAGGGCCGCAATTCTCATTCCTTGTAGATGAGGCCGAAGAAGCTTTTGATACTAAAAGTTTCGACCTGGCGGCCAGCGCCGGCGTAGAGCTTAAGGTCATTGCCGGACTATTCGCCCAGGCAAGGTACAACATTGGCCTTACCGACGTATCGGGAGATGAATTTTCGGGAGATATAAAAAACTCCGTATTCCAGCTTTCTTTAGGTTACTATTTCTAGAAATACATACAATCGTATAAAACCGGTAAGCTCCCCATGCTGCCGGTTTTTTTTTATGCCTTAAATGTTAAAATAATTATTAAACCACATTTCGCAAACACAGTAATTCCTTATTTTTATAATAGAATCAGACACTCCAATGAACATAATCATTATTAACGGCCCCAACCTTAACCTTTTAGGCACCCGAGAACCCGAGATATATGGCGGACGCACTTTTGAAGATTATCTCGCGGAATTACAGCAAAAATACCCGGGTATAAAGCTTTCCTATTTTCAAAGCAATATAGAAGGAGAACTAATCTCTAAAATACAGGAAGCTAATGTAAGCCAGAATGCTGTCATCCTGAACGCTGCCGCCTACACACATACATCTATAGGTATCGCTGATGCCATAAAAGCAATAGATATCCCCGTTGTTGAAGTGCATATATCCAATACTTTTTCGCGCGAAACCTACAGGCACCAGTCATTTCTTTCTCCTGTAGCTTCAGGCGTGGTTATAGGTTTCGGGCTAAAAGGCTACGAACTCGCATTGCAGTCCCTTATCCCTTAAAATCTATGAAGAAAGCTTTAATGTTGTTTTTCCTCTTTTCAGGAATCGTTTCTTTCGCCCAGGTAAAGGGAAAAATAACATCGGCAGACGGCCGGCCAATACCTTTTGCAGCCATAACCGTTGCCGGCAACTATATGGGCACTTCTTCTAATGAAGGTGGCCTTTATACCCTCAACCTCACACAGAAAGGCAGGTATTCCTTAGTTTTCCGTTCGTTGGGATACAAGACCCGGGAAATAATGGTCGATATTGCTAAACTTCCGCATACGCTGAACGTAACCCTTCAGGAAGAACAATATGAGCTGCGGGAAGTGGTAATTTCCAATGCCGAAAACCCCGCAAATATCATTATAAGCGAAGCCATTGCCAACAGGCAAAAGAATTCTTCTAAAACTGAACGTTTTGAGGCCGACTTCTACTCGCGTGGCACTTTTAAACTGAACGATGTACCGGATAAAATTCTTGGCCAGGAAATTGGAGATGTAGGCGGATCGCTCGATACCACAGGCACAGGCATTGTGTACCTCTCGGAAACCATTTCGAGGGTGCAGCTGGAAAAGCCAGACAAAATCAATGAGCGGGTTATTGCCTCTAAGGTGAGTGGTGAAGACAATGGCTTTAGTTACAACAACGCCCAGGCCGCCGAATTCGATTTTTACCAGAACTTCCTTCCTTTTGAGGTACGCGTGGTATCCCCCATTGCCGATAACGCTTTTAACTACTACAATTATAAACTCGAGAGCGCCTTTTACGACGGCGACCACCTCATCAACAAAATTAAAGTAGCGCCCAAAAAGAAAAATGAGGCAGCCGTAAAAGGGTACATCTACATTGTTGATGGCACGTGGGAACTTTATGCTACCGATTTCTCCCTTCGCGGCAGCCAGATCGAACAGCCCTTATTGGACTCACTTGGCATACGGCAGAATTTCAGTTACAATGCGAAAGAAAAGCTTTGGGCGCGAAATGTACAGACACTCGATTTTAACGCCGGACTCCTGGGTGTAGCGCTTACGGGCAGGTTCAGCTATGTGTACAGCAATTTTAATTTCAAGCCGGAATTCGACAGGAAAACTTTCAAGGGCGAAGTACAATCCTTTGAAGAGAATGCCAATAAAAAACCCAACAGTTTCTGGAATACGCTGCGGCCTATTCCACTCACACCGGAAGAACGAAACGATTATGCACGGAAAGACCGCCTGCAGGAACTACGGGAAACCAAAGCATACAAAGACAGTACCGACCGTCAGCGGAACCGCTTCAAATGGCTGTCTCCAATACTGGGTTATACGTATAGGAATACCGACGAGAATTGGGATGTAAGATACACCGGTATCGCGACGAGGCTTGCATTCAACACCGTACAGGCCTATTGGCTGGCACCCGGTTTCCATTTTACAAAGTACCATCCTGAAAAGAATACCTATACCACTTTTGGCACCGACCTGAACTACGGCTTTGCGGAACAGCGTTTCCGTATGACGGGAACGTTCTCCCATAAATTCAATAATTTCTCCAAGCGGATCGTAACAGTTACGGCAGGCAGCAGTATAGAGCAGTTTAACCCCGAGAAGCCGATCAACAAAATCGTGAACAGTATCAGCACATTGTTTTTCCGGGACAATTATGCCAAGTTCTATGACAATGCTTTTATAAAAGTCGCGTATGAAGAAGAAGTGATAAATGGTATACAGCTGAGTGCCAATGTGGAGTACGCCCGCAGGCACGCGCTGTATAACAACACCAATTTCTCCACTCTAAAAGACCTTTACAAGCCTTACCTGTCCAATAACCCCTTACTCCCGCTGGACAATGAAACACCTGCTTTCCTTAAGCACAATCTCATGAAGGCATCCCTGCAGGCGCGGCTTAGCTTTGGACAAAAGTACCGCACAAGACCTGACGGAAGGGAAACCATTTCCAACCCCGATTACCCGAGGCTCTACCTGAAATATGAAAAAGGATTTGCGTCTAGCATTGAGGAGTATAATTTCAACCATCTGTCCACCCGCATTACCTATACGCTGGATGCCGGAAATAAAGGGGAAACCGGTATGGCGGTACGTGCCGGTAAATTCTTTAATTCAGAAAACATTGCGTTCACCGACTATAGGCACTTTAATGGTAACCAGACCCATATCGGGAAGTCGGAGCGCTACCTGAATGTATTCAATTTCCTGCCGTATTATACCCACAGCACCAACGACCAGTACATGGAAGGCCACCTGGAGCATAATTTTAAAGGCTATATCACGAATAAACTCCCCCTCATCGGAGAACTCAATTACCATTTGGTTTTAGGCGCGCACGCCCTATCAACCCCCGAGCACAAACCGTACATGGAGTTTACTGCCGGGTTCGACAACCTGGGTTGGGGCAAGTTCCGTTTTCTGCGTATCGACTACATACGCTCGTACGAAAGTGGTTTTATTATTGATGGAGTGATCTTTGGGCTAACGTTTCTGGATATACTGGAGTAAGGTTGTCAGTTGTTGGTTGTCTGAGTTCATTAGAGATATCAGTTTCGTTATCAAATAAAATACTATCTTTGAAATGACGTTAGTACTTTAGAATACCTCTTGCCATGAAACAATTAGTTATTAACATTAAGGATAACAAGCTTCCTTTTTTCCTGGAATTGATAAAAAATTTTGACTTTATCAGTATTGAAGATAATTCTGGCGATTGGTATAACCAGTTATCGGAGAAAGAAAAAAAATCAATTCAAAAAGGAATTGACGATTTAGATAACGGAAGGATAATAGCACATGATGAAGTTATGGCATCGGTTAAAGCGAAATTAAATGAATTAAAAAACAGATAATGAAAATTATCTGGTCCCAACATGCACAGTTAAGCTATTTAGAAATTCTTGAGGAAGTTTATGAGAAATGGAATTTCGAAACAGTCTCACGATTTGAAACGGAAATAACAGAATTAATTGAGCGTATATTAAATTACAATCACATTTGTCCTAAGTCAAAAATTGTACATTTACACAGATGCGTGGTAAACAGGCATATTTCCCTTATCTATCGAAAGGTTGACAATATTATTGAGATCATTACATTGGTCTTCAATCAAAGTAATCATAGTTTTTAGGACAATCATCCCATAAAAATTGCAACCGTAACCGACAACTATTTCTTCCTCAACACGCTTCCCCGGAAATCCTCCAGCGGCTCTTTTTGGCGAAACCGTTCGATGTCTTCCCAAGTTGCGCATTTTACATCTACTATTTCGCCAAACATATCAAGGGCAAGTGTTACGGTTTCCACCCCTGAAAGATCTTCATTAAGGAAATCCTCCATATCCTCAATTGAATAGAACCATTCCTTATCAAACTGCGTTTTATGGATCGTGGTATCTTTACGGATGATTGCTTCGGTTATCTTTTTCATCAGTACTATTGGATGCGCATTATTTATTTTTTACAAAAACATGGCGAATGTTGCCTTTTCCTGTCTCTCTTTCGTCCACTACAAAGTTATCAATGCTTTTGATAAGCGGCAACATTTTAGGAAAACCATAATTTCTGGCATCAAAGTCGGGCTGTTTCTTGAGTATAAAGTTACCCAAATCGCCCAGAAAAGCCCATCCGGTTTCATCGGCCAGGTCGTTTATACTATTTCGTATCAGCTTTATAAGCCTGCTGTCTATGGTACTGATGGTTTCTTTTACCTCTGCTGCCTCCGTATGTTCGGGTTCGGGTACCGGCTTTTCATCTTTAGCAGACTTTACAGGTTTCTTTACTGGTTTTTTACTTTCAGATGCGCCGGCAAGGATTTCGATGTAAATAAATTTATCACAGGCAGTAATGAAAGGCTTAGGCGTTTTTTTCTGCCCCATTCCTATTACTTTCATCCCTTCTTCCCGAAGTCGTGTAGCAAGCCTTGTAAAATCGCTGTCGGATGAGACAATGCAAAACCCGTCGATTTTCCCTGAGTATAAAATATCCATAGCATCGATAATAAGGGCGCTATCACTGGAATTCTTGCCAGTTGTATAACTGTATTGCTGTATGGGCGTTATGGCATTTTCCAGCAGCACACCCTTCCAGCCGGAAACCGTCGGCTTGGTCCAGTCGCCGTAAATGCGCTTATAGGTTGGCGTGCCATACTTGGCTATCTCCTCAAGCATACCTTTTACATTAGAATATGGTACATTATCGGCATCGATAAGTACAGCCAGCCTGAGATCCTGAATTGTTGTCATTAGATATGTATTTGTATAAAGATACGGAAAAGTGACCGATGAAATATTTTAGCTACAAAAGTACGCGGCTAGTATGCCATAAATAACTATCCAAAGCAAAGCCTTCCATAATTGAAACTAATTTCTGTAAAAAAAATTGTTTTACTTGTAAGAAAACGCTTTAGCGGGCGTTACCTTTCCTGTACACTTTTTTTTAATCCAATGCAACCATTTTTATGTAACAAACGTCTATCCCTGTAAACTAACACCTATTACAACCAATTAGAACCATGCAAAAAGTACTTACTACACTTCTTTTACTGTGCGGGCTTACGTCCATAGCCCAGATAAAAGGAAAGATTACTGACTCTAACGGCGAACCTATACCGTTTGTGAGCGTTACCATCGAGAATACCTACACGGGTACAACTGCCAACGAAGCAGGATCCTATGACTTGCCCATGAAAAATACCGGGCAATATACGGTGCTGTTTCAGTCGATAGGTTTTAAGACCCAGAAAATAACAGTAAATATTACTGCTTTCCCCCACGTACTTAACGTGACCATGCCGGACGAAAGCTACGAACTTAAGGAGCTTACTATCTCCAGGACCGAAGACCCGGCATACGAAATGATACGACAGGCGATTGCCCACAAAAAGAAAAATTCAGAAAAGATCGGGAAGTTTGAAGCCGACTTCTATTCCAAGGGAATTTTCAGGGTAAAGAATGTACCGAAACGCATTATGGGTATGAAAGTAGACGTGCCGGAAGGCCAACTCGATTCTACCGGTAGCGGCATTATATACCTGAGCGAAACCGTATCGCATATTACTTTTGAACAGCCCAAAAACCTGAAAGAGAAAATCATCGCCTCAAAAGTAAGCGGCGATAATAATGGCTTTAGCTATAATACCGCGCAGGGAACTTTTTACAACTTTTACGAAGATTATGTAGATATGGAAGATGTTGCCATGATCTCCCCCATCGCTAAAGGATCTTTCGGGTATTACCGCTTTAAGTTTGAGGGAAGCACTTTTGATGCCGATGGCCACCAGATCAATAAGATAAAAGTAATACCGCGCCGCGATAAAGAACCGGTATTTGAAGGCTACATCTACCTCGTGGAAGACAGCTGGGCCATATATGCCATAGACCTCGACATTAAAGGGTACCGTATACGCCAGAACATACTGGAGGTGCTTACCCTGCAACAGAACTTCAGCTATAATGCCACAAATGGTTTCTGGGCCAAGAACTCACAGACTTTCGACATAAAGGCCGGGATGTTCGGCGTAGGCTTTACGGGTAAAATGACCCATGTGTACAACAACTATGTTTTCCATGAGAAGTTTGAAAAAGGCACTTTTACGAAAGAACTGGTTTCTTTTGACAAAGAATCCAATAAAAAAGACTCGCTGTATTGGGCTACGGTGCGCCCGGTGCCGCTTACCGGTGAAGAACAGACCGATTATGTTAAGAAAGACAGCCTTGCCGAAGTGCGTAAATTATCCAAAGATTCACTTAGCAGCAAACGCAACAGGTTTAAATTTTTAGACCCGATTGAGGGCTACAGTTACCGCAGTGCTGATAACAAGACGTGGTTAAACTACGAAGGACTTATCCAGTTACCAAAATACAATACGGTACAGGGATGGAACCTGGATACCGATTTTAACTTCACGCATTCCAATACCGAGAAAAAACGCTATTTCTCTGCCTGGACCGAAATGAACTATGGCATTGCCGAGAAGCGTTTCCGGGCACATGGCGGATTTAGTACCCGTATTTGGAAACTGGGTACCTACACCTTTTCGGGGGGTAATACCATCAACCAGTTCAACCCTTCCGAGCCTATATCCCCTATCATGAATACCTTCAGCTCGCTCCTGTTCAAGGAGAATTATATGAAGCTGTATGACAAGACCTATGCAAGAGTGGGCACAAGCCGTTGGATCTTCAACGGGCTTACTATGGCAGGAAGCTTGGAGTATAACCGCCGCAGGCCACTTTTCAACAATACGGATTATGTATTAATAAAAGACAATAAAGACTATACCTCCAACGATCCGCTGCAACCCGACAACTATACTTCGGCGCCATTTGCCAAACATGAACTCTACAAGGCCAACATTAGCGGAACAATACGCTTCGGGCAGAAGTACATTTCACACCCCGACCGTAAAATCCCTGTAACGGAAGTCAATTATCCCGGCATATCGTTTATGTACGAAAAAGCATTCTCATCGAGCATAAAAGATTATGAGTACGATTTTATAGCTGCCCGGGTATCGTATAGCGAAACCTTCGCCAATAAAGGTACTTTCGGCTTCAATGTAAAAGGTGGCAAGTTCTTTAATGCCGACAACATTGCCTTTATGGATTACAAGCATTTCAACGGAAACCAGACGCATGTGGGTACCGCAGAGCAATACCTTAACGTGTTTAACCTCCTGCCATACTATGCGCTGAGCACGAACGACTCCTATCTTGAAACACACGTTGAGCACAACGACAAAGGTTACCTGATGAACAAAATACCATTATTGGCCGACCTGCAATGGAACCTTGTAGTGGGCTATCACAGTATCGCTTCACCGGATTACAAGCCGTACCATGAGTTTAGTGTAGGTATGGATAATGTGGGATTGGGTAAATTCAGGATGCTAAGAATAGATTATGTACGTTCCTACCAGGGCGGATTCCTTACCGATGGCGTAGTATTCGGATTGAAATTCCTGGATTTCCTTTAATAGGTTGTGGTTAAAACCAATAATAATAACCAAGACATTAAATAGAATGAAAAAACTGGTTTTACTACTGGCCGCCTTGATTATGCAATCGGCCATGGCTTCAACGCCTGTAACAGAAATCAAAAAGCTTGAAGCTACCGCACGCGTATGGGGCTTCCTGAAATACTACCATCCGCAGGTGGCCAAAGGAAAGTTCAACTGGGACCAGAAACTTATCGATATTCTTCCGGAAGTAGAAAAAGCATCAACCAAAGAAGAACTAAGCGCGGTTTATCTGAAATGGATTGATGGCCTGGGCGAAGTGCCTTTATGTAAAAAATGTGGCAGAGCTACTAAAGACAAGATATTCGAAAAAAACTTTAGCTTGGTCTGGATGGAAGATGCCGCCGCGTTTACTCCTGAAATCACCCAAAAACTTAAATACATTGAGTCCAACAGGCATTTGGGCGAAAGCTACTATACCGGATTCAGGGGTGCCCATAATGTAGAGATCAAACACGAAACAGAATACAAGGATTTTGATTATCCAGACAGGCATTACCGCCTGCTATGCCTCTTTCGCTACTGGAATATTGTAGAATATTACTTTCCGTACAAATACCAAACAGACCAGAAATGGGATGAGGTGTTAGTGGAGATGATACCGAAATTTACAGAATCCAGGGATCCGCAGCACTACCATCTTGCTATGTTGGAATTGGTTGCAAAGATAGACGACAGCCATGGCTTTCTGTATACTGACTATACAAACCAATATTTTGGGTATTACTTTGCACCCGTAAAATTTAGCATTATTGATGGCAAGGCAGTAATGACCAGTTTTTACGAAGACGAAAAAGCCAAAAAAGACGACCTGCGCGTAGGTGATGCCATTACGCATGTGAACGGTGTTTCCGTCAATAACATCCTTGCGGAAAAGAGCCGCTATATTCCGGCATCCAATTCGGGTGGAAAGAAAAGGAATGCCTATTTCGCAATACTAAATGGCAGTACGGATAAAACGACAATAACTTTTGAAAGGGATGGCGCAACAACTACCAAAGAGATACGGCGCTATACTAAAAAAGAAATTACCGCTGACAAAAAACAGGCACCAGAAAAGTATAAGATACTCGAAGGCAACATTGGCTACATAAATATGGGTATTCTCGAAGTGCAGGATGTAAAGCCTATGTTCGAAAAACTTGGCAAATGCAAGTCTCTTATTTTCGATATACGTAATTACCCGAATGGCACCATGTATGAAATTGGAAAATACCTGATGAAGGAAAAAAAAGAGTTCGTACACTTTACGGAACCCGACCCGGACTATCCTGGAAAGTACAAATGGGTATATAATTATTATGTGGGACCAAGGGGTAAGAGTCCGTATGCATATAAAGGCAAAGTAATAGTGATGGTGAATGAAACTACACAAAGCCATGCTGAATTTACAACTATGGCATTACAGGCCGGCGATAATGTAACTACCATAGGCAGCCAGACCGCCGGTGCCGATGGCAATGTGAGCGAATTTAATTTCCCCGGGGGATACAAAACCTGGATAACCGGATTGGGCGTATATTATCCTGATGGTACACAGACGCAGCGCGTGGGAGTAAAAATAGACTTGGAAGTACTGCCAACCATTGCGGGTATAAGAGCCGGAAAAGATGAAGTGCTGGATAAAGCCATCGAACTGGCAAATCAATAATACATTAAAAATAAAGGGCTGTTTCACGATCGAAACAGCCCTTTATTTTGGATATTAAATATTTTACGAAGCAAGCGAAATGACCGCTACCTGGTTTCTCCTCACTTCTTTTTCTGTATCTTCTAGTACCCGAATACCCAGTATTTCTACCGGCCTATACATCATGAAATTGTTCTCACTGATATAATCTTTCGCAACATCATCATAATCCTGAGGATGAAGCACCAAGGAATCATTTTCAGTTAAATTATGCTCAAGTATGTATTCGTGCAGCGAATCGTAAGTAACTGTAAAGGCCATAGGCTTAGTTGAATTTAACTTCAAGAACATCGATCTCGCCTTCATTGATTTCATTATTCTCGTCCGGGATAATATTGATGCCCGAAACGCAAAGTGTCTTTACTTTCTGTGTTCCGGTCTTCACCAATTTATCAAAATTAGACGGGTGAAGCATCAGCATCACGTTTTCAGAAAGAGCATTGGTAAGGATAAAATTCTTGATCGTAGTTAAGTCTATATTCTTTTTCATGGTGTTAGGTTTTTGAAGTTTAGTTTTACAAAGATGGGCTTTAAACCTTTAAAGTTATCTTAATACAATCCCAATCATTCACTAAAATTCTTAAGAAAAAACCTAAACTATTACGTTTGAAACAGGGCTGTTTACCAGAAAGCCAAGCTACCACACCAGTAGCTTGAGGAAGTAATCCAAATCGTTGGAATAGTCTTTGGTTTTCAGGCTTATGCCTATAATGGTATATTCAACTTCCTCATGCCCTCCTTCCACTTCAAAACTGCCTGATGCCTGATGCGTTGCAAGGAAGGCCTCAATATCAAAATTTAAATCCACCTGTTTTTCGGGCAGCAGCACAAAATAATCAATAACGGTATCTGTTCCTTGAAAATCGGCTTTCCCTTCAAAGTTCTTCAGTTCGTCGAAAACATCCTTTGCGTTTTGGTATTCCATACTTTTATGAGGTTATTGCGATTATATTGAGCCTGCGGCCTATTATTTCGAAAGCCACTTATACAGCTTCTCCGCGTTTTCTTTTGTAAACAGCCCGGTTCCTATACTCATCGTTGCCGCCGAGCCGCATGCCACCCCCATCCGTATCATCTCTGAATGCGAGCCGCCTTTTGCCAGCACCGATACCATCCCTGCCACCATACTGTCGCCGGCGCCTACAGTGCTCCGTTTTCTTACAGACGGTGCTCCGATATGTAATGTTTCTTCTTTTGTTACGAGGTAAGCCCCCTGAGGCCCCATAGATACGACCACAATTTCGGCTTTGCCTTCATCAATCAATTGTTTCGCTGCTTCATCAGCGCTTTCGTTGTCGAGATCCTCTAAACCGGTAAGTTTACTCAGCTCGCCCAGATTTGGTTTTACAAGATATACACCCACTTTCAGGGCTTCGCCAAGCGCCTCACCCGAAGTATCGGCAATTATTTTAATTCCTTTCGCCTTCAGCGCTTTCAGGAGATCTCCCAGATACCCGGCTTCCATGCCCGGCGGCAGGCTTCCGCTTATCACTATAATTTCAGGCAGCGGAGAAAATTCCAGTATCTTTTTCTCTATAAGAGAAGATTCATCACCCGTGATTTCTTCACCCGGCATCCCAAAACGGTATTGCTCATTGCTGGAAGCATCCACCACAATGAAGTTTTCCCGCGTTTCGGCTGCAACCTCAACGGTACAGGTATCAATATTTTCCTTCTCAAGCAGTTTTTCAAGCAGTTCTCCTGTACGGCCTCCTGAGGGAAAAAAGGCCGTAGATGCAATACCGAGCCGCTCCAGTCCGCGGGACACATTAATACCCCCTCCGCCCGGCTCGTATTTCGGCTGGGAGCAACGTAGCTTTTTGTCAGGCTTAATGGTATCTACTTCGCAGCTTTTATCTACGGTCGGGTTCAGCGTAATAGTCAGTATGTGCTTCATGGGCATAATATTCGTTCATTATAAGCTAATGTAACGAATATAAAGCTGCAAGGACACTAACGGACTGTTAAATAGAGTTGAAGAATGAGGTTAGGATTAATGTGTAAATCTTTCCAGTATGCTATATTCGTTGCTAAGCTCGATATAATAGCACCCTTCCGGGATCTCTACATCAAGTCCTGATATCTGCTTATCGGTAAAACCCAACTGTTTCAATTCGTTGCCTGTGTGCAGCAATACCGGCTCATCCCCAACATAATAAAGGTTATCGTCCGTTTTACTGATTTCTGTTACATGTCCGGAAATACCGTAATCCATAGAATTATAAAGCAACTCTTTCTCAAGTTCTTCATCGGTCAGGCTATCGAGCCAAACTTTTAGGTCTTTCAGCTTCATTTGCATTGAGTAATTAAAATTAATAAAGGGGATACGGTATAAATCTTTGTGGGGCAAAGAATTAAGGGTATAAATATATGTAATTATAACGAATACTTAACATTTTTATAAGATAATTTATTTGGGGATAATATTTTAAATCCCTATATATGTCCTGAATGTCAGGTTTATGCGCGGGTTTTTCACTTTCACAGAAGGCGGAAGTCGGTGTAGCCAATGCGTTTGCGTGATACCTTTCATAACCAGCAGACTCCCATTTTGTAAAATCACTTCAGTTTTCGTGCCGGTCTTTTTGTGCTTAAAGCTGAATTTGCGTTCTGCCCCAAAACTCAGGGAAGCGATAACAGTATTTTCGCCCAGCGCTTTTTCATTATCACTATGCCAGGCCATACCCTCTGTACCATCATGATAAAGGTTAGCGAGGCAGGAGTTAAACTTGGTACCCGATAATTCCTCCGCAACACTTTTTAGCTCCAGCAGGGCCTGGGTCCACGGCAGGGCCTGCTTCGTGGTATTGGAATAGGTATACGCATAATTGCTGTCGCCATACCATGCTACCTTACGTTTTGTAACAAACCTTTTGCCATAAATTATCGCCTCATCGTTTTGCCAGGATAGTGTCTCCAATAATATATTAAAATAGTTACAGGCTTCATTTTCAGGCATAATATACCCATAGTAGAGCGCCTCTCCATCATAAGGAAGCAGGTTATTGTCGCTGCTGAAGAGGTCTGTCATACAGTTTGGCTTTACTTTTGCTGCAAAGATAACGAGCGCGGGTGTTAAAGATTATCAATAAATAGCACAATACTGCGTTAAACTCTTATGGCCACACTCGACATAAAGCATACAGCATTTCATTCCCTTGTAGGATTATATATAATATGGGCGGTAATATTTGCCGTATTACTGGGCCTTGCCGCCACCAATGCATTTGGTGACAATAATCCAGAAATAGGCGGTGCGCTGCTCGTGTGGATCTGCCTGAACTTTTTTACCGGCGCGGCACTTTTCATCGTTATCCGGATATTTCGCACTAAACCGGTTCTTACAAAATTCATCAGGCTGTCATTCATCGTTCTCGGAACGGCTGCAATAGTGCTGTTAGCCATAATTTTCTTTAAAAAATAAAAAACCACCGGCAAACGTGGCGCGGTGGTTTTCAAAAAAATAACCAATTTATAACCTAAACCTATACCTTATAGATTACATAAAATTGAAAAGGTTGCGTTTGGTTATTAATTTTTTCTTATATCATTTAAAAAATATCCCGCTGATACTCTTTAGTCGGAACAAACGGCAGAATAATGCATATATTTGCCTTTATTTAAATGACGAATGGATAAAAAGAGTGAAGAATTTTATGTAAGGCTGAAACAGGAACTTACCGACTCGACACAATGGCCTGCCGAGTATCTGTATAAGTTCATTGTGCCTTCGGATGCCGAAAAAGTACAACAAGTGGAAAATGCTTTCAACAGCATGGGAGCGGTAATAGAGACCACACAGTCTAAAACCGGCAAATATACCAGCATCTCCGTCAATGTGAGGATGAAAGATCCGCAATCTGTAATAGATAAGTATATACAGCTCTCCGGTATAGAGGGCATTATTTCATTATAAACAAAACGCTTATGCCATATAGTCCTGAAGACGCCGTAAATTTCCTTGAGTACAACTCCGAAAGGGAGCACCTTATCATACCCGAATACGGCAGGCACCTGCAAAAGCTTATACAGCAAGCCGTTGCGCTGGAAGACCGTGATGAACGCAATAAGGCTGCTAAATACATTATTGGTGTTATGGGTACATTAAACCCGCACCTGCGCGATGTACCCGATTTCCAGCATAAGCTGTGGGATCAGATCTTTATAATGTCCGGATTTAAGCTGGAGGTAGATTCGCCATACCCTATTCCCTCACCTGAAATGCTGGCGCAAAAGCCCGAGAAGCTCGACTATCCTCAGAACTTCCCCAAATACCGCTTTTATGGCAACAACATCAAGTATATGATCGATGTTGCAAACAGCTGGGAAGATGGGGAAATGAAAAATGCGCTTATTATTGTAATTGCGAACCACATGAAAAAATCATTCCTGAGCTGGAATAAAGACACGGTAAAGGATGATGTAATATTCGAACACCTTCGTGAGCTTTCCGGCGGAAGGATCGACCTGCAGGGAGGCGATGAAGAGCTTTCCAACTCGATAGACCTGATGCGGGTAAACAAAAAGCTGAGCAATAAAACGCAGTTCAGCAACCCAAAAATAAAAATGCAAAGGCCCGGTATCGGGAAAAACAACCAGAATAACAACAAAAACAGAAAACCCTAATTTCTAAAGCGCTGCATGGGAACATTTAAAATTGAAGGGGGAGCGCCCCTTAAAGGAGAGATAACCCCACAGGGGGCAAAGAATGAGGCACTACAGGTACTGTGTACTGTGCTGCTTACCCCCCAGAAGGTAACTATTACCAACATTCCGGATATCATTGATGTGAACAAGCTCATCAACCTGTTGCGCAGCCTTGGCGTAAAAGTAGAAAAGCTTGCCCATGGCTCCTACTCTTTCCAGGCCGACGAGGTAAATCTTGCCTATCTGGAAAGCGAAGCTTTCAAAAAAGAAGGCGCGGCGCTAAGGGGTTCGATAATGATCGTTGGGCCACTGCTGGCACGTTTCGGCAAAGGGTACATACCAAAACCGGGAGGCGACAAAATTGGCCGCAGAAGGCTCGATACGCACTTCGAGGGCTTTATAAACCTTGGAGCAAAATTCCGCTATAACGAAGAAGACCATTTCTATGGTGTTGAAGCAGAAAGACTTAAAGGCGCTTACATGCTTCTCGATGAGGCATCGGTAACGGGTACTGCCAACATTGTTATGGCTGCCGTACTGGCCGAAGGCAAAACTACCATATACAATGCCGCATGCGAACCTTACCTGCAGCAGCTATGCAAAATGCTGAACAGTATGGGTGCAAAAATTACGGGTGTAGGCTCTAACCTTATTGAAATTGAAGGCGTAGAAAGCCTTGGCGGATGCGAACACCGTATTCTGCCGGATATGATCGAGATAGGTTCGTGGATAGGCCTTGCCGCCATGACCAAGAGCGAGATTACGATAAAGAATGTAAGCTGGGACAACCTTGGGGTTATTCCGGGCACTTTCAGGAAGCTGGGCATCACCCTGGAGCGCAGGGGCGATGACATCTACATTCCCGCACACACAGATGGCTACGAGATACAAAATTATATTGATGGCTCTATCCTTACTATTGCCGATGCACCGTGGCCCGGCTTTACGCCGGACCTTCTGAGCATTGTGCTGGTGGTTGCCACCCAGGCAAGGGGCAGCGTACTGATACATCAGAAGATGTTCGAAAGCCGCCTGTTCTTTGTAGACAGGCTTATCGACATGGGTGCAAAGATCATGTTATGCGACCCGCACAGGGCAGTAGTTATTGGGCTTGACTTTAAATCGCAGTTAAAAGGCATCGTAATGTCTTCTCCTGATATCAGGGCCGGTATATCAATGCTTATCGCGGCACTTTCTGCGAAGGGCGTGAGCACCATTCAGAATGGCGACCAGATTGACCGCGGTTACGAAAGGATTGACGAAAGGCTGAAAGCTATCGGTGCAAAAATTGAAAGAATCGAGTAACGATTTCAGATAGAATTTAAGGGCTGCTTTTGCAGCCTTTTTTTGCTACATAAATCACTTACTGTTTATATTCAGTATTTTAGAATATTTGATTGTGAACTTTGACCAAATAATAAATTTTAAATTTTCTATCGCCCTTTTTCATAAATTCGGACAAAATTCTGCCATGAAAAATATGTACCAAAACCATCCCGAAATTTACGAAATTGACCGAAAGCGAAAAAAGCGGACACGCAACATTATCATCCTTGTGGCCGGAGGCGTAATACTGCTGGTTACACTCCTGATTTTTGGCGTTTTTTCGCTGATGAAATCATCTGAGGCTTACAAAACCGCGGTGGAAACGATTAAAAATGATCCCAAAGTACTGGCGAAAACCGGAGGTATAGAGGATATTGGTATGTTCGGGGGAAGCATCAACACAACAAATGGTTATGGCACCGCGTCACTATCCATACCTGTCGACGGAAAAGACCAGGATGTTGATGTATATATTGAACTTGAAAAAACACCCAACACTGAATGGAACGTTATAACAATGTCTGTTGAATAAAAATTGAAACGAAAAAAAACTCCCTAACCGGTAGTACAGTTTGGGAGTTTTCGCATTTATGTGATTACGTTTAGTTTGATGTAAGCGATTCACCTGTAGAAATGGCATTTCCTGTAAATACCCCTGTCAGCCAGTTATCAAGGTAATCCAGGTTGCCCTGTGTTATTGGCGTAGGCCTTATCTTCTTTTCGTCCATAAAATATTTTTCGCAGCTGTTTACTACCGTCCTCATTTGTAAAGGTCCCATTTTTTCAAGGAATTTAAGGTTTTTAACTTTTACGACATACCCGTCATCCTTAACAAAAACCACAAATTCGAACTTACAATTGTTTTTCATCAGGGCAGTACCGCCTTCACCACCAATAGCGATTTCTTCGGTATATCCCGTATATACGTTGTCGATAAAACCACCAACCTTAAAAGAAGGCTGTGCTTCTATAAGTGACACTACATTTACATTGGTAACTGGAAACTCTTTTTCCCATACAATATTTCCATTATCAGCCACAAATGCGTGCTGTTGAGCCATCAGGGGCATCGAAAATAAAAGGGTGAGGATTAGATTTTTCATAGCGTTCGTATTTAATTGGACTTCGCTTTCACATTCATTTCTATAACAAAATTAAGTACACTAAAATCCATGAAAAAATTTTAGAAAGCATTTACCATTTATTTGTGACCAAACCTTAAAGTGGGGTTAAAAAAAGTATGCGTGCATATTAATTTTAACATGATGACGAATTTACCTTTAGAAGACCTTAAGAATACTTTACAATATAATTATAAGTACCTAAAGCAGTTAATAGGTAATTTTATGATGAATAACTTAAATAAAACTAACCATGGACACTACATCATCATCAAAACAAAATTTTTCTAAGTACGACGTATCCGGAACAGACCCTAATCGTTATGCATCGGTATCAAATACCACAGAGGCCGATACCTATCTGCACAAAAACAAAAAGAGTATTATTCCGGGATTGAGGGTGAATGTAAGTAAGACAGAACGCCTTCTTATGATTGCAGCCGGTTCTTACCTTCTATACCGTGCCCTTAAAAAAGATGACAAAACAAAAGTACTCGAAGGTATTTCTGCCGGAGCTATGCTTTTCAGGGGGGTGAGCGGCTACTGTCCTGCGTATGACCTCGTGGAAAAAACCGGTGCAGTGAAATCAGGTAACGTAAAAATCACTACAAGCATGACGGTTAATAAGCCGGTAAGCGAAGTATACAATGCCTGGAGAACACTAACCAACCTTCCGTTATTTATGGACCACCTGCACAGTGTGGCGGAGATAGACCAGTATAAATCCGAATGGAAAGCTAAAATCCCAGGAGGATTAGGGACAGTAAGCTGGCAGGCAGAAATATTAATGGATGAACCTAATAAGCTTCTGAGCTGGCACTCTATGCCCGGATCTACCATAGATAATTCAGGGAAAGTGAAGTTTACCGACAACGGCACTTCAACCGATGTGGAAGTAACCATATCTTATCATGCACCACTGGGCAAGGCCGGAGAGATTGCCGCAAAGCTCTTTAATCCTGTATTTGAAAGGATGGTTACCAGAGACATCGAAAACTTTAAGAAATATATTGAAGTGGGTACGGCACCCGCGCATTAATATAATTGCACAAAAAAGGCGCGCTCTGAATCAGAGGCGCCTTATAATATTTTATAAAAATTATCTCTACTGAAAACGGGCATACAATCCTGCCCCAACAAGCAGGGCCAGAAGACCACCAATTACCTTTTCGGTGATGGTCATGGTAAATCCGCTATTGTTTGGTACGTTGAATAACTGTTTCTTTTTCCCAACGGCAATCATCTGCAGGTGGGTATATTTATCGGTTTTCTTTCTCATAACGTATGTTTCTGTTGTCTAATATACAATATTATCCAATGCAAAACGTGTGCCGAAGATGTTTATTGCGTTTTTTAGCATATAAAACCCTTTTGTATAAGCGAATGATTGAGTAAATTTGCCGCTTATTCAAAAAACGTGGGCAAAGAAATTGTTGTAATCATCGGGGGCCCCGGCTCGGGAAAAACGACCCTGATCGAAAAACTTACCGAGAAGGGATACACCTGCTATCCTGAAATTTCACGCGAGGTAACGCTCGAGGCCCGAAAGCAGGGAATCGAACAGTTGTTCCTTGAAAAGCCCCTGCTCTTTAGCGAACTGCTGCTGGAAGGCCGCAAGAAGCAATTCAACAACGCCTGTAATGAAGAAGCGGACATTGTGTTTATAGACCGCGGCCTGCCCGACGTACTGGCCTACATGCACTACATCGGCGACTCCTATCCTGCTTTTTTTGACGAAACCTGCCGCAACCATAAATATACCCGTATTTTTTTCCTTCCGCCATGGGAAGACATTTATACCGCCGATGATGCCCGTTATGAAAACTATGAACAGGCCAAGCTTATCGCTGAACACCTGGTGGAAACGTACCAAAAATACGGTTACGAACTTACTGAAGTACCGAAAGACACGCCCGATAACAGAATTCTTTTTATCTTGGGGCAACTTTCGAAATAAAACATGCAACAGGCGCTCGATATCCTGAAAAAATACTGGCAGCACGACACCTTCAGGGAACCGCAGGGAGATATTATCCAATCGGCACTTGAGGGAAAGGACACTTTTGCCCTCATGCCTACAGGCGGCGGCAAATCGGTTTGCTTCCAGGTACCCGCCCTGATGAACGAAGGCCTGTGTCTTGTAATATCCCCACTTATCGCATTGATGCGCGACCAGGTACAGAACCTTGCCGCACGTAACATTAAAGCAATAGCGCTGACCGGAAACCTTTCTGCCGACCAAATAAGCGACCTGTTGGACAATTGCCGTTTTGGGGGCTACAAATTCCTGTATGTGTCACCGGAGCGCCTGCAGGCTGACTGGATCGTTGACCGCATCAAAGAACTGCCGCTTAACCTCGTGGCGATAGATGAGGCTCACTGCGTATCGCAATGGGGCCATGACTTCCGCCCTGCTTACCTCAAGATCTCCGAACTCAGGAAGCAGCTGCCTAAAGTTCCGTTTATGGCGCTTACAGCATCGGCTACCAAAAGAGTCCAGGAAGATATCATCACTCATCTGGCCCTTAACCATCCTGCTGTATTTAAAAAATCGTTTGCCCGCCCCAATATAGCCTACATGGTTTTTGAAGCAGAAGATAAACTGCATCGCATACAGCAAATACTAAAGAAGAATCCCGAACCGTCCATTATATACGTACGCAACCGGAAAGCCTGCCACGATGTTTCGGCACAGCTAAAATCGCTGGGGTTTCGAACCGCTTTTTATCATGGGGGATTAAAGGAAAGAGAAAAGGAAACACAGATGCAGGCGTGGCTGAAAGGCGATGCTCAGGTTATTGTGGCAACCAATGCCTTCGGGATGGGGATTGACAAACCCGATGTGAAAACTGTAATCCACATACAGTTGCCGGAAAACCTTGAAAGCTATTACCAGGAAGCAGGCCGTGCGGGGCGGAACGGACAGAAATCCTTCGCAGTATTACTCGTTAGCCCATCGGATATTCAAATGGCAAAGAACCAATTTATTGATGTGTTGCCGGACAGGGCTTTCCTTAAGGAAACATACCACCGCCTGAATACTTTCCTGCAAATAGCCTATGGCGAAGGCATCAACGAGACTTTTCCGTTCAACTTTAATGACTTTACAAAGAAATACAGCCTTCCTGCCAACAAAGCTTATAACGCCTTACAGTTTCTCGACAGGCAGGGCATCCTTACGCTTTCGCGTGAATTTTCAGAAAAGTTAAGCATACACTTTATTATCCCCGGCAAGGAAGTAATACGCTATACCAGCCTGAACCCGGCAGACGCAGCTATTATAACGACAATACTGCGGAGCTATCCCGGCATTTTCGATATGGAGACTGCGATAAATATTTCACAGGTTACCGCCAAAGCAAAAGTGACTGAGGCGCAACTAATGGCCCTCCTGCAAAAACTGAAGCAGAAAGATGTGATCTCCTACAAGAGTTCGGGAAACGACAGCGCCATTACCTTTAATGAGATACGCGAAGACGACCTGACCATAAACCGCGTGGCAAAATTCCTCGAAAAGCAGAATGAGATAAAGGTACAGCAGTTCCAGTCAGTAATCCGTTACATCACCGATACCGGGCATTGCAAAAGCCGCCTGATACTGGAGTATTTTGACGAAACTGAAACCAAAGACTGTGGCATCTGCTCTTTTTGCATCAAAAAAGACAAACCCGCCAAAAGCCCGGTTGAAGCCGCGCAGGCCATACTTGCTTTGCTGAAAGAAGAAAAACTGGGATCGCGAGACATAGAGTCGCGCCTGGAACTTTCGCCTGACGAAGCAGTATTCGCACTGAAATTACTACTTGACAGCAATCGTATAAAACTGAATACAAACAACGAATATATACTGAACTGATGGAACGTTTACGAATAGTTTTTATGGGTACGCCCGAATTTGCGGTTGGCATACTCGATACCATATACCAGCATAACTACGATATTGCCGGGGTTATAACCGCTGCCGACAAACCGGCAGGCCGGGGCCAGAAGGTAAAATATTCCGCCGTAAAGGAATATGCCCTGGAGAAAGGCCTGACGCTCTTACAGCCCGCCAACCTGAAAGATGAAGACTTTTTGGCGCAACTGAAAAGCCTTAATGCCAACCTGCAGGTTGTAGTTGCTTTCCGTATGCTTCCCGAAGCCGTATGGAAAATGCCGTCACTAGGTACATTCAATCTTCATGCATCGCTCCTGCCGCAGTACCGCGGTGCTGCCCCGATTAACTGGGCGATCATTAATGGAGAGCAAAGAACAGGAGTGACGACTTTCTTTATTGATGAGAAAATAGACACCGGCGCCATGATATTGCGTGAGGAACTGGAAATAGGCCCCGATGAAGATGCCGGCCACCTGCATGACCGCCTGATGGACCTGGGAAAGGATGCAGTAATAAAAACCCTTACACTTATAGAAGAAGGTAAAGCCACGACCACAGTGCAGCCACCGACAGATGAAGGCCTGAAGACAGCGTATAAGCTGAATCGTGATAATTGCAAGATCGACTGGCAGAAGCCGGGCAGGGAAATACACAACCTGATTCGCGGCCTGAGTCCCTACCCTGCTGCCTGGTGCTGGTTTCGCGACAACGGGCAGAAATGGAATGTAAAAGTGTATGATGCAGGATTTGAAGAGGCATTGCACACCCATATACCGGGTACTGTAATAGCAGGCAGAAAAGATATATCGGTAGCGGTAACCGACGGCTATATTAAAATTAAGAGCCTGCAGTTTCCGGCTAAAAAAAGAATGGCCGTTCACGAGTTGCTCAACGGAATGTCGTTCTCTCAAGAGACTAAGGCCGAATAGCCTGTAAACACTAAGGATGCAGCGAATTTGGAAAAAACAAGTGCCGTTTTCAACATTTGCTAAAAGTTATTAACAATAGGGCCAAAATATAGCCCAAACCCTTGTGTAGTTTGGATTTCCTACTAAATTTGTATACCAGAGTAAGGACAAAATATTTTTAACCAAACAATTAATAACAATTATTATGAACAAATCAGAATTAATCGACGCAATGGCTGCTGACGCAGGAATCTCTAAAGGTGCAGCAAAGAAAGCACTTGAATCTTTTGTAACCAATGTAAGCGGAACGCTAAACAAAGGTGGCAGGGTATCTCTTGTTGGCTTTGGTTCATGGTCAGTATCTAGCAGGGCTGCAAGGGAAGGAAGAAACCCACAGACAGGTAAGTCTATCAGCATCGCTGCCAAGAACGTTGTTAAGTTCAAGCCGGGCGCAGAGCTTGACGGACATGTAAATACAAAATAATTTTTGTTATACAAAATGATAAAAAGCCTTCCGATCGGGAGGCTTTTTCTTTAAATCTTTGTGAATAGTTTTGGCTGTAACGTTTTTTTCGTTAAATTTATTTCAAATTGCAAAAAGATGATTTCAATCAAACCTAAGAAAGGCCACTTGCTGATTGCGGAACCTTCAACTATTGGAGATCTATCTTTCAACAGATCAGTAGTATTGCTTGCCGACCATAATGAAGAAGGCTCGGTTGGCTTCATCCTGAACAAACCGCTGGGTTATACCATCCATGACCTTATACCCGAAGTAAGGGGAAATTTTAAAATATATAATGGCGGGCCGGTAGAACAGGATAATCTTTATTTCATCCACAATGTGCCCGACCTGATCCCGGAAAGCATTGAAATATCCAACGGGATCTATTGGGGGGGCGACTTCGAGATGACGAAAAACCTTATCAACCAGGGGCTTATAAAAAAAAGTAATATCCGTTTCTTTTTAGGATACAGCGGATGGAATGCCATGCAGCTGGAAGACGAACTTGAAGATAACTCCTGGATCGTAACCGAAAACAGTTACCAGAATAAAATCATAGGTAAGTCCAGCACCTCATTCTGGAAAGAAAAGATTATGGAACTGGGCGGCGAATACCTTATATGGTCAAATGCCCCGGAAAACCCTACCCTGAATTAACCCAGGCGCACTTTGGCATTAAGCCTCTTCAGCAATTCTGAAGCAACGGCATTGCCGAACTCTTTCTTACGGTATTTTGTAACCGGGCGGATTCCCGAAATCACATTGGTAACAAACAATTCATCAGCCTTTTGCAGGTCAAAAGGTGATATTGATGCTTCTTTAACTTCTATTCCTTCCATTTTTTCAGCCAGGGCCAGCACCTGCTTCCGCATAATCCCGTTGAGGCAGCCATCGCTCACCGGAGGGGTTATGAGCTTATTACCCATAAGCATGAAAAGATTTCCATTAAGCGCTTCAATCACATTTTTTTCATCATTAACCAAAAGGCAGTTTTCAAGGCCATTCTCGTGCGCGTAGATACTCCCCGTTACCTGAACCATCTTATTCGTGCTCTTTAGTGTTGATAACAGCTGTTTAGAGACATAATAATCCTTGAACAGGTCTACTTCGTAGCTGCCGGCATTAAAGCCGTATACAGCGCTTTCCAGCGCCTCTCCGGTTACAATAAACTCTACATTGTTATCCTTCGGCAGGTAGAAGCCGCCTTCTTTCCTGAAGAAAGTAAGCCGTGCACGATGTGCCGGTGCAGGCGGAAAGCTGCTCACCAAAGAAAGAACCTGTTCTTCCATATACTCCATAGTGAAAGACATAGGGATCTCCATACGAACGATACGCATGGAAGCCATCAGCCTGAAATAATGGTCTTCAAGAAAAAGCACTTTGCCGTCGAGAACACGCAGCGTTTCGAAGATGGCGTCGCCGTACAGGAAGCCCCTGTTGTGGTGGATGGCGATATTGGAATCGGCAACAAGACTGCCGTTATAATTGATCATAAAAAAAGCCCTGAAAATTCAGGGCAAATATACTTTATAATAAGGCGAAATCCTAAACAGAACCCAAAACGTGCTTCAGGTCGGAAACCTGGTTTTCCCAAAGCTGTTTTGATTCAGCCACATCATCTTCTTCGGCAAAGTCTACCACCATAAGTGAAACGTCTTTGGTGATCTCGTCCACAAGGATACGCAGCTCAAAATAGTAATCACCATCGTTGTTGTCCTCGTCTACCCATCGGAACTTAACCTTCTCGCCCGATTTTTTGGATGACAGCCTTGCTTTTTCCTCGGTATCGTCCCACACAAAAGTAAAGAACTCTCCACGCGAATTAACATTGTCGGCAAACCACTCCTGAAGGCCGGAAGGAGTAGAGATATATTGGTAAAGGAGCTGGGGTGAAGACATTATCGGAAATTCCAGCTCATATTTTATTTTTTCGTCCATTTTGTTTAGTAAATTTCGGGAAATATATAATATTTAACATTCATAAAAAAGCAATTTCAGAAATAATTTTTTTACCTAAAATTTATTTGCAACCATTAAATAAAGTTTTATATTTGCACCCGCATTGAGAGATGCACAACCGATAAAAATGGCGAGGTAGCTCAGTCGGTTAGAGCGCAGGATTCATAACCCTGAGGTCACGGGTTCAACTCCCGTCTTCGCTACGAAACATAACCCTAATCTTTATATTCAAAGGTTAGGGTTTTTTGTTTTAAATATTTCATTTTTTCATCGATTATATATTAAAAATATGAAACAATTTTTTGATAGAATTACAACTATTACTTTAGTAATGTCTGCTCTTTTCTTTAGTCCTTATAGTTTCGGACAAAACCAAATCGACTTTAAGGAGATTACGTTAAGCATTATCCAATCAATCGCCTTTACATCAACTTACAATGATATGACAACTTTGGAAGAATCCAAAAAGCTGGAAATCAAGCGGTATAAAAACGAAGACAGGACAGAGACACTTTATTTTACAATTGCGGAGAAAGAAATAAGGCTGCGGTACTCGGCAGATAAAAAACTTATCTATGCAAATACCACTTTTGAATATTATACCAGAACAGTATTTGATAAGTTGGAAGAGACCGGCTTTAAACGAACTGACGAACCGATTACGCAAGACAATGTCTTTGGCCCTACAATATGATATTATAATAAAGACAGCTATCCTTACGAATATGTAATTTCCAGTGAAAGCTATTCAAACGAGAGGGAAATATATATTTTTGACAAGAGTTTTGGTTCCATTAAAAAATTTATGTAAAGAGATTTATATTAAAGAAAAATACTAAACCCTGATCGTGACTATCGATCAGGGTTTGTCGTTTTTACCGGCAAATACCCAATATTTGCCAAATTCCTTATTTTACAGCAACCAATAAAGAGTATCTTTGAAGATCATTATCCGGATCATGGCTGAAACAACCGAAGATAAACTTAGAGAGCGGCTAAAAGAACTTACCTGTCTGTATGACGTGACCAGTGCTGTTTTGCAGCACGATGGTTCTGTTGACGAGACACTGGCAAAAGTTTGCTCTATTGTAAAGCAGGCCTACCAATATAGCAATGATGCTATTGCGGAACTTTGGCTGGAAGCACATTATGTACTTACTGCCCCACTTCCGGAAGGTATCATCAGCCAGGTTAGCCGTATAGTGGTTTTTGGAGATGAAATGGGCTACATAAAAGTGCATTATCCCAATAATGGCGCAAAATACTTTCTTGACGAAGAGCAGATGCTCCTTGATAAAGTGGCTGTTGAAGCTGGACTGTTTTTTGAAAAGCTGGTCATGCAGGAAAAAGAAAAGCTGTTCCATCGCAACATAGCCAATGCCGACAGGCTGTCGATACTGGGAGAAATAACAGCCGGCATCGCACACGAGCTGAATACCCCACTGGGCAATATACTTGGTTTTGCCGAACTGATACGAAGCAATGCCGAAAAAGGCCAGGTTGCTGAAGATGCTTCAAAAATTGTATCGGCTGCGATACATTCACGCGAAATCGTTAAGAAGCTGATGTATTTCTCCTGCGAAATGCCGCAGCACCTGGAAGAAGTCGATCTTTCGCAATTGATCTCGCAGTCCATAGCGCTGCTTGGGCCAAACTTCAGCAAAAAGAATATCACATATACCTTCAATCATGAAGGAGAGCCTGTAAAGACAAGGGTTGACAGCATACAGCTCACACAGGTACTCTTCAACATTTTGCTAAACGCTATACATGCCTCACCCGATCGCGGACACATAACAATAACCCAATATGCACAGGCAGGAGGTTTTGCGATAGAGATTACCGACCATGGCACAGGGATACCCGAAGACGTGAAACCCAAAATATACGAACCGTTCTTTACTACCAAACCCATGGGTGAAGGCACGGGGTTGGGGCTTAGCGTAGTGCATGGCATTATAAAAAGCCATGGTGGATCGATTTCAGTACGCGACAATTCACCATCGGGCACAATTTTCAGGATTGAATTACCAATAACAATGCGATAATGGGGCTGCAAAAAGAAAACATCCTGATTGTAGATGATAATTATGATATGCTGGAGCTTTTGCAGCGTAATCTGCGATCCCTTAATTTCCACACCTATAAGGCAGCATCGGTAGCTGAGGCCATGAACGTGCTTCAGTATTCTCCGGTCGACCTGCTGATAACCGACCTCCAGATGCCGGGCGGAAACGGGTTGGAGCTGTTGGAATACGTAAACGGGCATTTTCCTGATATGCCAAGCCTGGTCATAACAGGCTTCCCGACCGTTAAAACCGCACTAAAGGCTACCAAACTGGGCGCTCAGGACTACCTGAGCAAACCTTTCACAGCCGAAGAGTTTAAAAATGCTGTATATGCCATACTACGGAACGATAGCCATCCTGAAAATAATAAGAACGGAGGTGATGTATCGGAGAATAATTACGGAGGTATGGTAGGCGCTTCTGCACAATACACAGCGCTTATCGATATTATAGAGCGCGTTAAAGACAATAAGGCAACGGTGCTTATAAAGGGCGAGAGTGGTACCGGAAAGGAGCTCATTGCAAAGGCTATACACAATAAAGGCGTGTTTGCTTCGAAACCGTTTGTTGCTATAAACTGCGGTGCGATACCCGAAAACCTTATAGAATCGGAACTTTTTGGCCACGTAAAAGGAGCGTTTTCCGGCGCTGTCGAAAACAAGAAAGGTTTGTTTGAAGCCGCTGAAGGAGGTACCGTATTTTTAGACGAAATAGGAACGCTCCCTCTGCCCGTACAGACACGTTTGCTGCGGGTACTTCAGGAAAAAGAAGTACGGATGCTGGGTTCCAACAAATCCCAAAAAATAACGGCCAGGATTATTGCGGCAACCAATGCCGACCTGATTCAGATGGTGCGCGACAAGCAATTCAGGGAGGACCTGTACTACCGGTTGGACGTAGTAACCATTGAAACCACACCATTACGCGACCGTACCGCCGACATACCTTTACTCCTCAACACATTCCTGGCAAAATATGGCAAAGAATATGGCAAGCCTTCTATTACAGTTTCCGATGGTGCCACACAGGCATTAACCGCTTACAGCTGGCCGGGCAACGTGCGCGAACTGGAGAACATTACCCAGCGCCTGATCATTATGGCTGATGACGAAATACAAATCACCCACATCCCCACTTATATTACCAATCCGGAGCACTCACATCCCTACAGCGCAGACAGCCTGCTTCTTTCCCTTAAAGAGGCTGAAAGGGCACACATCCTTAAAGTTCTTGCAGCTGTTGGCAACAATAAGACCAGGGCAGCTGAAATTCTTCAGATAGACCGGAAAACACTTCGCGCCAAGCTTGACTAACGGGTAATTTTTACCCTTACCGGGTAGATTTCACCCACTCATCCCTTATTCAAAACAGCAAAAACCCAATGCATATCATTGAATATCAATGATATGCATTGGATTTTGTTTTATGGCACGCACTTGGTTTACATGATAGCAAACAAAAAGATCATGAGCTTAAAAGATGATGTACTGCACCTGCTTGGCTTTAAAGAGCCGGGTGCGGAAAGCGGCCTTTGCATTACGTGCGCCAACAGACCGGAATGTATATGGGTTGAAAAGATAAAATTAAATTGTGAACACTATGAATGATACAGCAAGTGTTGCCGATGTGCAAATAAAGAAAAGCATGTATGATAACGTGCTTGACCAGCTGAGCCGGACGGCTGAAGCTATTGACCTGAATCCGAAAATTAGAAAGATTCTGGCGCTTACCAACAGTGAGATTATCGTGCATTTCCCTGTTAAGATGGATAATGGAGAAGTTGAGGTCTTTAAAGGGTACCGCGTACAGCACAACAATATTCTTGGGCCATATAAAGGCGGGCTGAGGTTTCACCCATCATTGGATATTAATGACGCAAAGGCCCTTGCAATGTGGATGACATGGAAAACCTCGCTTGCGGGGCTGCCTTACGGCGGGGCAAAAGGCGGCATACAGCTCAATCCACGAAACTATTCCGTTGATGAGCTGGAGCGGATTACCAGAAGGTTTACCTATGCCCTGGGCGACAACATCGGGCCTGAGCTGGACATACCGGCACCTGACGTAAATACCAATGAGCAGACGATGGCCTGGATCGCCGACACGTATATGTCGACCAAATCGCCCCTGGAACGCTCGAACAACAAGCACGTTGTGACCGGCAAACCACTTGGTACAGGCGGCCTGGCAGGCAGGGACCGCGCAACAGGCTTCGGGGTATACCTGTCGCTAAAGATGTTTTATCAAAACCGCGGGGAAGGGCTTGCAGGAAAACGCTTTATTGTGCAGGGGTTTGGCAATGTGGGCTATTGGGCCGCCCATTTCCTTGTAAATGAAGGTGCTTTGCTATACGCCGTTCAGGATGCACACGCTACGCTGATCAATGAAAACGGGATTAATGTGGAGGAACTGCTGGACCATTCAAAACCGCGTTTGAACTCTATCAAGGGCTTTGACGGGGCAGAAGAAATGGACCCTGAAAATTTCTTCAGCCTGAATTGTGACTTTATAATCCCCGCCGCCCTTGGCAACCAGATTACTGCCGGAAATGCCGAAGGCATAAAGGCAAAGGTGATTGCCGAAGGCGCCAACGGCCCTACCGACAGCAAGGGCGAGAAAATTCTTCTGGAAAAGGGCGTAACCATAATTCCCGACATCCTTTGTAATTCGGGCGGAGTGATAGGCAGCTACTTTGAATGGCTCCAAAACCGTAACGGCGAAATATGGTCGCTGGATGAAGTAATGGTAAAAATTGAAAAAAAAATAAGGGAAGCATTTGAGAACGTGAGGCTCACCGCTGAAAAAAAAGGCGTTGACTGGCGTACGGCAGCTTATATCATTGCCATTAAACGGATCGAGATGGCATATGAGCAAAGGGGTATTTTCCCATAAATGACAATGAACATGAAGTACAAGAATTTAGTAATAGAAACGAAAGAATTTGCCCTGATGAAAAGGCTTATAAGGGAATCCGGCCATAGTAATGACCATATTTACCTGGGTTCGGTGCAGAAGCTTTCGGAAGAGATGATGTTTGCAAAAACGGTAGACGAGACGGAGATGCCCGCTGATGTTGTGCGGCTCAATTCTGTCGTGACGATCAGGACACCTATGAACAAAAATATAGTGTTTAGCCTCGTATTGCCCGAAAACAGCAACATTGCCGAAAACAGGCTTTCCATACTTGCCCCCATGGGCCTCGCGCTGTTCGGCTACGCAAAAGGGGACAGCATATCATGGGAGTTCCCATCGGGTGTCAACGAAATAAAGATACTTAAGGTAGAGCAGCCAGTACCGGTAGATAACCCTGCTAAGTAATGTCCTAATAATAAACTGTAAAATATATTTATATGAAATGTCCAAGCTGCAATATAAACCTGGTGATGAGTGAACGCAATGGTGTTGAAATAGACTACTGCCCGGAGTGCCGGGGCGTATGGCTGGACCGTGGCGAACTCGACAAAATAATTGAGCGTGCTGCTTCTGCATCCCACTCGCACAATGGCGTGCCGGTTTCGCATGATGGCGGGACAGGATACCCGTTTGAACCCGGTAACGGATACAGGAAAAAGAAAAAGGATTCCTTTTTAGGAGACCTCTTTGATTTTTAAATTAGTAAATTGGTTGGTTTGGTAAGGGCCTGTGCGTATGAACTGCCCCAAAATAGTGTCAAAACTTTTGGGTGCACTCTTACAGCCGGGCCTTTTTTTTTATGTCAGTAATTTAAACACCCTTTGGTGCCGCCCAAATCTTTTGTCGGCTAGCACTTACATTTTTTGTCATATTCCCCTATATTTACGGCAGCCAATAAAACCAAACCTATGCCGGCCACAGTACACTATAAAGGGGCATTTTACTTCGGAAGCTTTGCTGAGCTGGAAGAAGTAAGCCGTCTTATTAAAAACGAAATATCACAGGAGCCCATCCTGAACGTTGACGAAACAGAAAAGAAGCTCGCTATCGATATATGCGAGCCCTTTGATAAAAAAGATTCCCTCCAAACCACTTTTTCCAAAGCCGCCACCTACGCTACTAACGGAATGGTGCTTGCTTATAGCAATGAAGTGTTTGCCGATGTATTTTGCGCCAACAGGGTCGATATGTTTAGCCCTGAGAGACCGGGTACCATTGTATTTACACTGCAGGAGTTCGAAGCTACTTTCGGCAAGCTGAATCTGGAGATATCAAAAGTACTGTATGATAGCCCGTTCTACATTTACGACCTGTCGCTGAAAAAAGCAGCCATGAAGTTCCCGGATGAAGACCCGATAAGCGATGAGGATTGCGATATTGGATTCGCTGCGCTTAAAACCATCTGGAAAGACTATGTGGCACAATCGGATACGTTTGCCTTCCCTACCCTATTCAAAGTATTGGATGAAGACGATGATGGATATTCCGTACAATCACATTATGGATTTGCGCCGGGATATACTTTTGAAGAAGTGATGGAAGAGGCCAGGAAAAAGAAGTTTATCGTATACCGCTGGAGTGATTTCTGGGACAATTATTACCAAATAAACGATTAAGCATGATACCATCCGCACGATTTGGAGACGTTATATTAAACAATGGTTTCGACGACTATATCAGCTGCAACCTGTATAGCCTTTATAAGGGTGGCATTAAAAATGTTGCCGATAACAAAGAGTTCTGCCTGTTCCTGCTGGCAGACACCTACCGCAAACTCTCGCTGCACGGCCACCAGGTGATGTCTTTTGACGGAAGCCTTACAAGGGAGCAGGCCGAATCATTATTCAACAGCTTAGACGAAACATCACACCTGTTCTACAAAGAATGCCTGGCTTTACTAAAAGGCACGATAAGAGCCGAAGATGGCGATACCGTAACCATCCTGAACAACGAAACGAAATTTAAGTTTTTTGCTGATAAGGTGATTAAAGATTTCACCATATCGGAAATCGAACCCATGGAGGATACCTTTCAGGAATATGCTGTACTGGAATTTAAAGTAGCCAACCTTAAGCTCATCGACCATATTACACATGGGCTGCTGGTGGAGTGTTGATTCTAATCACAAAACAAAAAAGGCTGATTCAAAAATGTCATTCTGACGAAGGAAGAATCTCTTAATACTCAAACATGTGAGATCTTCACTGCATTTCATTTCGTTCAGAATGACACTTTTTAGGCAGCCACTCTTCTCAATTATAGTTGCACATTAGTTCTTCTCGAAGACAATACGGTCGGTACCGCCATTGCCTCCGCTTATATCTACAAGTGTAATCCTTGTACCGGTACGCGATTCCACATCCCAGTCATCAGTAAGTTCATCGGCAAATAGGGCTGGGGAAGTAAACCCGATGTTGAAGTCGATATCGTCATTACCATTGTCGTCGTCATCGCTGCTGTTGTCATCGGTTACACTCCATATTCCGGTATGGGTGTTTGTGCCGTCGGTAGCGATAAGCACATTATTTTCACCAAAAGTAAAATCATAATTGGCAAAGTGGTGCGTTTCGTCCACACCATCGTCTGTGTAATTCGTAATGCTCCAGGTACCCGATTTCATGTTGTTGTGGATAGCCGTAGCGTTACCGTTAGGCGAAGTGGAATTGCTGTCGTCGTCAGAGCACGAAATTGCGCCAAAAGCAATAAGCCCTGCCAGTACTACATTCAGTCTTTTCATAATAGTCGTTGTTAATTATTGATCCTTAATACTAAGTTATTGCCATTTTCAGACAATGGTAAAATGTTTAAGATTTCTTTAATGTTTATCTCTGCGGCAAAGAAAACAAACCCGAAGCAGTAAAACGGGGCAATTGAGCAGCCACACTGTTCTGTTTAGTATACGCTTAGGGCTATTTAGTATCCGATACAACACTGCCGGGCTTTTGCGTATTACGATATTTTTTTAGGGTAATTCTGTTCCTGCTTGTTTATTTTTTATAAATTAACCGACTATTTATTAGCCTAAATGAAAGAGAAACCGCTGACGGGTATTTGTGAGGAGATCACTTTTTCCAATTTCTTCAGGAGCCATGCCAAGTCGCTCCGCAATTACCTTTACTATAAATTCGGCAACGAGGAGCAGGCGGAAGACGTGACCCAGGAAGCCTTTATAAAGCTTTGGGAGAACTGTGGCAATGTGCCGCCCGAAAAGGCAAAATCCTTTTTGTATACCGTAGCCAATAACACATCGCTAAACCACGTAGCCCACCAAAAAGTTGTGCTTGAATATTCCAAAAAAGCCAACCTTCCTTCTGCCGACAAGCAAAGCCCGGAGTTCCTGATGGAAGAAGAGCAGTTTAAGGTAAAGCTGCAAAAAGCCATTGGCAACCTGTCGGAAGCCCAGCGCACCGCTTTTCTTTTGCACCGGATCGACGGGAAGAAATACTATGAAATTGCTGAAATACTCGACATCAGCGTAAAGGCCGTTGAAAAACGCATTCACGGCGCTTTACAGCAAATGCGCAAAGAAATTGACAATTTCAGGTAGGGAATTTTGAGAATTACTTGTTTTATTGCTATAAGATGAATTACAATGAAAGACGATGTTAAATTAGCGAGGTGGATGAGCGGTGAGATGGAGGAGCAGGAACTCAGGGAGTTCATGGCATCACCTGAGTTTGACACCTACAATAAGATAAAAGAATATTCGGCGCAGCTTATAGCGCCAGAAGCCGATATGGATGCCCTTTACACCCGCATACAAGGTAAAAGGGATACGGAGAGGCAAAACGATAACGTAAAAGTACGCAGGCTAAACCCATGGCTTCCACGCATCGCGGCAGCATTGGTAGTACTGCTGGGAGGTACATTTTTCCTTTACACATCCAAAACCACCACGCAAACTGCGGCTAACGGCAAAAGGGCAGAGTTTCTGCTTCCGGATAATTCGGCTGTAGTGCTTAATTCAGGTTCAGAAGCCGAATACCGCACCTGGAACTGGCAAGGCAACAGAACGATAGAACTGGATGGCGAAGCTTACTTTAAAGTTGCCAAAGGTGAAACTTTTGATGTGGTAACAGACCTTGGTACCGTAACGGTTGTGGGAACACAATTTAACGTAAAAGAAAGAGACAACCGCCTGGATGTAACCTGCTTTGAGGGAAAAGTTAAAGTTACCGCCGGGAAAGAATCGATATTGCTTACCCCGGGAAAAAGCGTTACCTTCACAAAAGGAAAACTGGAAGAATTTACCGACCAGGGGATGCAGCCTGGCTGGATAACCTATGAGGCTGATTTTGTAAACGAAATGCCTAAAGACGTGCTTCGCGAGATGGAGCGCCAGTATAATGTAACTTTTGAAGTGGAAGGATCTTTTACCGAAAAGCCATTTACCGGCACCATTCCGATGAACGACATGGATATAGCGCTCGACATCATCAAAACCGTGTACCAGTTAAAATCCGAAAAGAAAGGAAATACGATCATTTTATCGTCTGAATGAATGTAAACATCCGGCATTATTTGCTGTGTAGCTTTTTTTTTTTCGCCGCCAACTTGTTTGCGCAGGACGAAAAGAAACCTGTTGAGCTAAAAAAAATACTGGATGATATTGCATTACAGCACAATGTAAAGTTTAGTTACACAGTCCAGGACATTTCGTCCCACATTATCCTGCCACCACCTGCTGCAATACCGCTTAAGGCAAAGCTTGTACATCTTTCTAACCGTACAGGCCTGTTCTTTAAAGAAACCGGCGACTACATTGCTATTTACACCGCCGCAAAAACCTCCGGCATAAAATTTTGCGCTTTTGTAACCGATGAGTACGGACAGCCTCTCGATGATGCCGTAATACAATATGATGATATACACAAGATCATCACCGGTTCTGATGGCTATTTCGAGCTATCCGGGCCTTTACAGGGCAACGTTATTGTTGGCCATCTTGGCTATGATACCGTTACTATTAAGGCAAAGGATTTTGGCAATGACTGTAAAGAGATTATACTCCCTCTCGAAATACAGGAACTCGAAGAGCTTGTAGCAGAGCGATACCTAACCAGTGGTATCTCCAAAAAGAAAGACGGCAGCTTTAGCATTAAGCCGGACAAGTTCGGTATCCTTCCCGGACTTATTGAACCCGATGTACTCCTGGCCATGCAGCAGCTTCCCGGCATCAACAGCATCGACGAAACGGTATCGAATATAAACGTACGGGGCGGCACGCACGATCAAAACCTATTTACATGGAACGGCATACGCCTTTTCCAGACCGGCCATTTCTTTGGGCTTATTTCGGCGCTTAGCCCTAATCTTGCGCACGATATCCGGATTTCCAAAAATGGCACCTCCGCATTTTATGGCGAAAGCGTATCGAGCGCTGTGGACATTTCTTCCCGTCCGGCAGCTATTGGAAATGGCAGCACCAGCATAGGCAGCAATATGATCGGGGCAGACTTTTATACCAAAATAAAAGCGTCGGAAAAAGCGAATTTCGAGCTATCAGCACGCCGGTCGTTTACCGATGTGATCGACCTTCCTACTTATAGCAAGTATTCCAAAAGGATCTTCCAGAACACCATAGTTACCGACCTAAACAACAGCCTCGACGTAAACTACCAAAGCGACAAGGAGTTTTACTTCTACGACTTTACGGGACAATACCATCAAAAGATTGGTAATAAGGATGACCTGTATGTAGATGTGATCGGCATCAACAACCGTCTCGACTTTACCCAGGGAACCATCAATTCGCTTACTGTGGTTACGGAAATAAGCAACCTTACCCAGCTTACATTAGGGAGTACCGCCGCGTGGCGAAGAAAATGGAGCGAAGGCCATAGCAGTGAGATCGGCGTATACGGTTCCTACTATTCTGTAGACGGCACAAATGCCTCGATTGAAGTAGACCAGGTAACCCGGCAGGAAAACACCATACTTGATGCCGGTATACGCATAAGCGACTCGTACCGTATAGCGCCACGTTTCAACCTGCGAAGCGGGTATCAGTATAATGAGATAGGTATAGAGAATACCGACAAAGTCAATAAACCAAAATACAGCAGGAACGTAAAGGAAGTGCTCCGTACCCATGCCCTGATCGGGGAAGTGGAATTTGACTCCGAGAACCGCACTGTTTTTGCCCGTGCGGGATTGCGTGGCAATTATATCGAGCAGTTTTCTATGCTATATGCGGAGCCAAGGCTACAGGTGAGCTATATGCCCAATGCCTTATGGCAGATAGAACTGCTCGCTGAGCAAAAAAGCCAGACCGCAAGCCAGGTTGTGGAACTCCAGGGCGACTTTCTGGGTATCGAAAAAAGACGCTGGGTATTGGCCAACGAAGATGATATCCCGGTACAGCGCAGCAACCAGGCATCCATCGGGATAACGTATAAAGATAAGGGCTGGCTGATCTCTCTGGAAAACTTCTATAAGAAAGTTCGGGGCATCACCACCTACGGGCAGGCTTTCCAGGATCAGTTGGAGCAGGTTCAGGCTGAGGGCAGCTATACCGTAACAGGCACCGAGTTTCTCGTGCAGAAACAATTTAAAGGCTTTTACGCATGGCTAAGCTATACCTGGAACGACAACAACTACAGCTTTGACGGCATTACACCTGAAAGGTTCCCGAGCAGCTTTGAGATAAAACATACAATCAACTCGGCAGCCATATACGAATGGCATAATTTTAAGGTGGCCCTGGGATCGAAATGGTATACCGGGAAACCGGTAACACCGCCGCTTAGCAACGCAACGCTTGACACTAATTCTCCTGCCATTGCCTACGCATCTCCCAACTCAGAGAACATTGGTAACTTTTTCCAGGTAAACTTTTCGGCTTCTTACGTTTGGAAGATCACCGATAAATCCCGACTGCAGCTTGGTGTTTCCGTTCTTAATATCTTTAACAGGCAAAACATCATTAACCGTTATTACCGTCTTAACAACGACAGTGAAATTGAGGTTGTAAACACCTATTCGATTGAGCGCACACCCAATGCACTGATAAAATTCTCTTTCTAAAACAAAAAAGCCCGCCACGAAACGCAGCGGACTTTTTCCCATCAATTATATATAACCTAATTTTTGACTATTTTTTTGGTCGCCGATACATTGTTTTCGAAGTCGGCCTTTACAATATACATCCCGCTTTGGAGTCCTGACATATCGATGGTTGAAGAAGTCCCTTCATATACCACCTGCCCCAGCGTATTGAAAACAGATACCTTTTTTACAGCGACGTCTCCTGATGCTATGGTCGCAATATCATTTACCGGGTTTGGCGAAATACTGAATGACCCGCTACCGAAATCTTCTGTATCCATGGTAGTACTGAATCCCTGCAAGTATACCGACATTGGAAAGTAGCCATCGCCATTTTCCCCATCATTGTTAAGGAATTCAGCCTCAGGTACTTCTATACGGAAGGAATGCGGCCCTGCAGGGAGGTTGCCGAGCTCTATCACACGGGTAGGAATCTTATTACCTGGGCACCAGTTATTCCAGCTCCAGGCACTATTAGTATTCGGGCGGTAAACACCCGTTATACAATTAATATAAATACAGTTTGGCATGGTATTAAAAACCCTGTAGGGAACACATGAAAGGCCTCCGGGCATATATGTAAGCACCTGCTCTTCATCAAATGATACGTAATGATCGCGCCTTATGAATTCTTCCTGCTGCCCATGATTGGAAGTAATAAGGTACAGCTTTGCATTTGGCACAGGCTCATTAAGGGTAAAATTGATAGTCTTTACGGTCTCCCCTATCACATCCGTGCCGTTAAGGGTATAGTTCTTCAGTTCATATTTATAGGAAAGCGGCACTAAATAATTGTCATCCCCCTGGCTGCCGTTAGGATCGTTGGTTGAGGTAAGTGTAAGAGATCCTTTACATATATCATTCCTTCCCGGGCAGGTATTGGGCAGGTCATGTACCGCTCCGGCAGTGGCGTCTCCCTGGTAACCGTATACTTCGAGCTCTATCCAGAAATCGTAATTTGCGCTGATAGTTATATCATGCAGGATACGCGTAATGTTATCAACCTGAAAGGTATACGGTACCGATGCCGGATTGGTGACCAGCATATTCATGAAGGGCGTAATAAAACGGCCCATCTCGATCCTCATAATGTTGGTATCATTATAGCTATAGGCTGTGGCGCCCGAGGGAACCATCACGAGGTTTACGTTACCTATCCTGTCGTACGTATCGCACAAGGGAGAAAGCGAGACATTCAGCGTAAGGGTATTGCCTATAGAAGCAATCTGTTCGGGCGTAAGCTTTTTGCTGTAGGAGGAATTTTTGGTGCGGATCATTCCCGCGGGAACAGGCTCTGCCACCGGGCCTTCATACATATTATAATAGGTAACCTGGTCGAAAAGATTAACCGAAAAATCCTGGGCTAATGCCGTAGAAGCAAATAGCAAAGCCAGTGATGCTGTAAGTAGTGTTTTTTTCATAAGCCGTGTTGTTGATGGGGCGTAATTTACAGAAAAATTAATTCCCGAAAACCGCTAATCCTTCAACATAAAGGCTTTAGAAGCAAATAACACGAAATGATTCCGAAATGTTATATTTAAAACTGGAAATAGATAAATGGCTGCGGACCAGCTGATGCCGCGGCATATACCAGCCACATCACCAAGCCGAGCAATATTCCTTTTACAACCATCGGCGACTTTTCGAAAGCTTTCTTCATGGCCTCCGATATACTGTCCGGAAGGAAATGCCATCCGTAGCCAATAGCCATCAGGATAAAAACGTTACGGTAGCCCATAATGATGGCCTGCCATTGCTCCGGCTCAAAAGTCACTTTACTGATATTATTGATAAGGTCCAGTGCAAATGCGAAATCCTTCGCACGGAAGAAAATCCAGCAGAATGCCACAAAATGGAACGTGAGCAAAACAGAAAAGAATGTCCAGATACCACCGGAAACCGTTTTTCCCTCTTTGCGCGACGGGAAGAACTCCATCCATATCTTGTGTACAGCCAAAGCAATACCGTGCAGCGCCCCCCAAACGATAAAACGAAGGCTTGCGCCGTGCCATAAGCCACCCAACAGCATCGTTGTAAGCAGGTTTACATTAGTAAACATCGTGCGCTCCCTGTCTTTTGAAAGCACGAAAGTAAGCGTAAACACCACAAGGCCTGTAACACTAATAATTAATGGCACATTGCTGGTTGGCGAAAAATGGATACCCCAGACAATGAGCCCAAAGAAAAATAATGCAGGGAAAAGGAATCCCGCAAACGAGCCATGGCGGTTACCTCCAACAGAGATGTAGAGGAAATCCCGTAGCCATGTTGAAAGCGATATATGCCACCTTCTCCAGAACTCGGTAATGGAAACCGATTTATAAGGTGTACGGAAGTTGGTCGGAAGTTTAAAGCCAAGCAGCATCGCGATACCTATTGCCATGTCGCTATACCCCGAGAAATCACAGTAGATCTGTATGGTATACCCATAGGCTGCCATAAGGTTTTCGAACGGCGTGTAGCTATTAGGGGCATCGAATACGCGGTCTACAAAATTGATGGATATATAATCGGAAATAACCGTCTTTTTGATAAGGCCGCCGATAATAAGGAACAAAGCGTAACTAACATCCTGCTTCGTGATATTGAGCTTCTGGTAAATCTGTGGGAGGAAATCTTTTGCACGCACGATAGGCCCGGCTACCAGCTGTGGGAAGAACGACACGAAGAACAGGTAGTCGAGATACGACTTGGTCGGGGTGATCTCTTTCCTGTAGATCTCGATGATATAACTGATAGACTGGAAGGTATAGAACGAAATACCTACAGGAAGTATAACATCGAAGAAAGAAAGGTGCCCTCCAAACAGGTCATTGTAATTGCCAATAATAAAGTTGGTATACTTGAAATATCCAAGGAATGTAAGGTTGACAATAACACTAAACCAGAGGTAGATCTTTCGCTTGAGGGCACTGTTTTCATTGTGCATGAAATACCCCAGCGTATAATCTACAATAGACGACAGCAGCAACAATACAAAATACTTCTCGCTGCAGAGATAGTAGAAATAAATAGAGAATGCCGCGGTGACAACAATACGCAGGCGGAAGAAGTTGCGGGAAAGGATGTAGATGAAATAAAAGATCATGAACAGCCTGAGGAACTTTGCCGTATTGAACAGCATAGGCTCCTTGCCGTTGTACAAGAACCATTCCTTCAATTGCGTTATGGTTGGCAAATATTCTAAAAGCTCTGTCGTCACTCCCTGTTTAGTTTAAAATTATCATATGCTTTAAGCAATGCTTCAGCAAAAAGCCCTCCCTGCATTTCATATCCCGGTTTTGAATAATGCACTTTATCACCTGCCATCAATCCTTTTGCCGCATTGCGATTTACGCTATACAGGCCACCCAGTTCAGAAAACAGGTCCCATGAGGCATACCTCTTTTCCGTTTCCTGCATCAATATGTTTTTGGCATAATCCGAAACGAATGTATTTGGATTTTTTCTGCGGAAAAGCGAAGGCGGCGGTGTCATCACCAATACACAGGCGTCCGGATTTTTTGCCCTTACATTTTCGATGAACTGGTTCAGCTGGACAATATAATCGGCAGCGGCCATTTTATCGAATGATTCATTCGTGCCCAGTGATATCACAATCATATCGGGCTTTAGTGCCGGCAGCTGTTCAAAGAATAACGGATATTTGTTATAATCCGAGGCTTTGGCGCCATTTACACCAATACTGTGGTAAATAAGTCCCGGTTCATCTTTTTCAAGTACCAGTCCGCTCAGCGTATAGTCTTTTGTTTCCTTTCCGGGAATCAGGTATATTTTATCGAGCGCGTCCGGGGTATAGAAGTAGTTGCATATTGAATCGGCTTCCAGTGGGAGCGGAATGAATTCCGAGCGCTTCACTTCCTTTTTCTGCATTTGCGATGTAGGAATCTTAAGGGTTCTTCCCGCCCGTATGTTATTAGATTTGAGTCCGTTAGCTTTCTTAATTTGGGTTACCGTTACATCGTACTTATCTGCAATGCTGCCTAGAACTTCCCCGCTCTTTATTTTATGGATGATCTTTTTAGGCACTTTAGACTCCAGGATAATAGTTTTCGAAGATGTTGCCACATCAAACGATGGTGTATTGCGTGGGGTAATAACCTTCAGAGTATTGAAATCGTAAGTACTGTCTTTTACATTTACCTCAATGGCAAAGTTTTCACGTGTTGTAAGCGCAATACCGCTAAGCCCCACTTCCATACCTTCTTCAGGTGTATAGATGACACGGCGGCTTTTCCATGAAGCATTAGAACTAAAGCGTACATAGTGCCCGCCATTTGTCTTTGCGAGGTTGTGCGGAAATGTAAACCCGCAGCCCGCGTTGCCAAAACGCCCCTGCAAAGTTTTGCGTATCGTACCCGTCATAAGGTCGGCCTGTATGTGGGAGTCCCCAACATGTACGATGTTCACCTTTCCCCCTTTTTGCTTTTCAAGGAGGTAAAGCTTTTCGAAGAACAGTTTTAGTGCAGAAGTATTCGTGATAATATTATCCCCTCCCACTATTGCGGTAGTATCGGCTACAATGCTGTCTGTAACCACTGCAACAGAATCGACCTGCGCGGCCGATTTTACCCCAATGAAAAGGCAGAACAGCAGTATGGCAAACCTACTGCGCATGTGTAGAGTCTTTTTTAGGTACCACAGTATCTTTCTTTACAGCCGGTTTTTTTGCGGCGGGAGCTGGCGTAACTACCGGTTTTACCTGAGGCTTGACCAGTTGGGGCTGTGACGGGGACTGTATTTTTGACTGTACCGGAGCAACAGGAGTTACTTTTGGCGGGATTTGTGGCTGCTCAACCGGTTTTGGCGGGACCTTTACCCCGCGGAGCTTTTTGTATTTTTCGTAACCCGCGTCTAGCTGGTTGTAAATAAGGTCGGATATCTTCTTTGAACCGCGGAAGTTGAAGTGTGTGTAGTCTTTATTGGCAAGCGCCGGAGCTTCTTCTTCCACCCACTTTACCATCGAGCCATCGCCACCCATAAGGGTATACAGGTTTACATAGGCTGACTGTGTTTTTACCGCATAGCGTTTCTGCGCCAGGGTAAGCGGTACCACGGCAGAGTCGGTCTTCATTTCCATTTCGTACTTGGTGGCCTTGTCGGCTGTGGAAATAATGAGTATGGCAACATCCGGGAAGCACTCACGAAGATGCTCTACCACACGGGCCATGCGTTTTTCGTACCAGCTGTAATTCAGCGATCCATAATTAAGTACGTTAGTGCCATAATGAAGTACGATAAGGTCGTAACCAAGCTTATCGTTGAAGGCCTTCATCACATTGGTATTGAATGTGGATATCGGCAGTCCGGAGTTGCCACGATTAGAGAAATTATCTACGTGAACACCCCTGCCATCGTCAAAATTGAAGCCGTAGAACGGTATTGAGTCGGCTGAAACAAAATTCGCTTTAAACGACTTCAGGTTGCCACCCAAGGTCAATGTGTTTACAGTACCGGAAGGATTCAGTTTTTTACGAAGTGTATCACTGCCAATGATCACATCTACCTGCCCTTTCGTATTGCCCGACCTTCCGTAAAAGAGTGTAGGGTTGTTCAGCATCGAGAGATGCTTCAGGTTGCTGGCCTTATATTTTACCCAAACCGGGTTTACGGTATCATGTTTCACGAAAAACACGTGGCCGTTTACACCAAACGGGCTTTTCGGGTTCTTTACATTCAGGTAGGAAAGTGTCTTCCAGTTGGTCGAGAACTGGTGGGTGAGCGTACTCCGTGATGGCGCCGATTCAGATGTGATATTCACAAAGCCGACTCCTTCACCGCCATATTTTGCCTGCAGGCTGGCACGAAGGTCTTTTACGATCATGTCACCATCGGTCATAGAGTCGCCAAAATAGGCAATACGTACTTTCCCCTGGTTGTTTTTCTCCAACTGCAGCAATTTTTCGTAGAATGCTATAAGGTGTTGGTAGCCTTTATAATCCTCAAAGGTTTCTGCCGGAAATTTTATTCCGTTAGTCGCCCGGAATACGATCTTTTTGTTGCTCAGCGTGTCTTTTTCGGCCACACCCGCATCCTGCACCGCCTCAAGGAGCATACTGTCGATCACTACATTTTTGGTGTTGCCTCCTGTTTCGGAAAAGATCCTGCGGGGCAAAAAAGGCTTAAACAGCAATAATGCCGCTATGGCAATAGCAACAATAATGTAGGACTGAAAAAAATACGGCTTATTCTGGCTCACAAAACTCTTGCTTTAGGGTTACATTCTTTCCGGCACGCCGATTCCCAGCAGGCCGAAAGCCGATTTAATGGTTTCGCCCACTTTTTTGGAAAGCTGTATACGGAAGATCCTCTCATTCTCCACCTCGCTGCCCAATACGGGAACGCTTTGGTAGAAGGAGTTATATTCTTTTACAAGATCGTAAGTATAGTTGGCCACCAGCGCGGGGCTGTGGCTTTCAGCCGCATTCTGAACCACTTCCGGATATTGCGCCACGATCTTCAGCAGTTCTTTTTCTTTTTCATGCAGGTTGATATCCTCTACACTCAATGTAACGGAATAATCAAAACTTGCCTTACGCAGCAGTGACTGGATCCTTGCATAAGTGTACTGAATGAAGGGGCCGGTGTTGCCTGCGAAATCTACCGATTCTTTCGGGTCGAACAGGATACGTTTCTTAGGGTCTACCTTAAGGATATAATATTTAAGCGCGCCAAGCCCGATGATGTTGTACAGGCGGGCTTTATCTTCATCGCTATAGCCTTCAAGCTTGCCCAATTCTTCCGAAATGTTTTGCGCGGTTTCCGTCATTTCTGCCATCAGGTCATCAGCATCTACTACAGTACCCTCACGGCTTTTCATCTTACCGGAAGGAAGATCCACCATGCCATATGACAAATGGTACAGGTTGGCCGCCCAGTCGAAACCAAGCTTTTTCAGGATAAGGAACAGCACCTTAAAGTGATAATCCTGCTCATTGCCAACGGTGTATACCATGCCGCCTACATCGGGGAAATCCTTCACCCTTTGTATCGCAGTACCGATATCCTGGGTAATGTACACAGAAGTACCATCTTTACGCAGTACCAGCTTTTCATCGAGTCCCTCATCGGTAAGGTCGATCCATACCGAGCCGTCCTCCTTTTTATAGAATATGCCTTTGGCTAGACCATCGGCAACAACGTCTTTACCTAAAAGATAGGTATCGCTTTCGTAGTAGTTCTTATCAAAGTCTACCCCGATATTTTTGAAGGAAACCTCAAAGCCATCGTATACCCATCCGTTCATTTTGTTCCAAAGGGCAACAACGGCTTCATCGCCTGCCTCCCATTTGAGGAGCATGGCCTGGGCTTCTTTTAATATTACAGTCTCTTTCTTCGCAATTTCTCCTATTTCATCCAATTTCTCCAAACGCTTACTTTCAAGGTCAGTAATAGGCTTTATCAGTTTTTCGAAACGCTTAATTTTGTTATCAGTCTCTTTATCTTCTTCAGAAGCAAAATTAGATTTGTAATAAGGAATTATAGATTTGAAATACAATTGATCGTCAATAGCCGTTTCAGTACATTTTGTAAGATCATAATCAATTTCTGAAACTTGATTTATATCCAAATTTTTAATTGCAGCCTTCTCTTTTTCTTCAAGAATCGAAATCTCGTTATTCAAATTTCTAACTTGTTGTTCAAAAGCCGTTGGATACTCTGAAAAATCATTATTTCGATACGCAGAATTGATAGGCTTAGTCTGCTGCTTAAGTTCAACATCAAATGTTACATAGTAATTTCCCACCAGCTTATCGCCTTTCACGCCTGCGCTTTCCGGGGTTTCGCCGTGCCCGAATTTCTCGTATGCCAGCATCGACTTACAGATGTGGATACCCCTGTCATTAATAACCTGGGTCTTGTATACTTTTTTGCCGGATGCTTCTATAATATTTGCTACCGAATAGCCCAGTAGTACATTACGCACATGCCCAAGGTGAAGCGGTTTGTTGGTGTTTGGCGAAGCATATTCCACCATTACAGCGTTGCCGCCTTCTGTTGGCTGCTGCCTGCCGAAATGCTCATCACCCATTATATCATTGAAAAAGTTGATGTAGAATGCATTCGAAATAACAATATTCAAAAAGCCACCACCCGCTACATTGTACTTTTCTACCACGTCCGTATGGTCTACAAGGTATTGGCCTATGGCGTTGCCCAACGCATTGGGATTGCTTTTAACAAGCTTGAGCAGCGGAAAAATAACCATGGTAATGTCGCCCTCAAATTCCCTTCGGGTAGCCTGTAGTTCTATCTTTTCAACAGAAATACCAAACAAAGCCTCTACGGCTTTTTGTATGTGGGGAATAAGGATTTGTGACAGTGCCATTTTTGTATATTTTTTAAAGCGTGCAAAGATAAATATTTTTAGATAAGGTATTGAGGCGAAAAAACTTAAATAATAGGTAAATTTTCAAGGCCGAAAGCTGTAAAGTCAAAAGTCATAAAGTTGAAAGAAGCGCGGAAAATAGTAATTAGCAAAGTGAGACAGGAATATATTGTATTGCTGAAATTTCAAGTTGACTGTTAGCTTAGACCCTCTCCTTAGCCACTTTAGACCCCTCTATATAACTCCTGACATATAGCATCGGGCTTTCGGCTTTTGACTTCCGGCTTTCGAACTTAATATTTTTTTTCAGTTTCGTGTAACAAAAACAAGAGCTTTTTGTCTTATGGTTATATGCAGCAGTTGATGTCGATTAAGAAAACATTAATTTATGCATAAAAAGGTACTTTGTATTGCATATTAGTTTCAAAGCTGTACATTTGCACCATCATCAATCATCAATCAATTAAACGGACATGAACATCAAGTTCCTTTTTGTGCTCCTTTTCGGGAGCATCATGACTATGGCTGCACAGAACAATGGCAGCATTACAGGTAAAATTACCGACAAGGCTACCAATGAGCCACTACCCTACGTTAGTATCGTTGTAAAAGAGAATGGCACAGTTGTAACCGGAGGTATTACCGACGATAACGGCGACTTTGCCATTAAAAACCTGGCCATTAAAGATTACACTGTAGATGTTCAGTTTATGGGCTACAAAACCTACAGCCTCTCTGCAAAGCTTACTGAATCGAACCGAAACGCCAATCTTGGAACGCTATCGCTTGACGAAGAAGCCACCACACTGAATACTGTCGAGATCGTAAAAGAAGTTTCTACCATAGAGCAGAAAATAGACCGCAAAGTAATTACCCTTGGGCGCGACCTTACCACTGCCGGCGGTACCGCTAGCGAAATCATGAACAACATCCCGTCGGTAAACGTTGACCAGGACGGTAAAATATCACTTCGCGGCAACCAGAACGTAAGGATATTGGTAGACGGAAGGCCAACTAATATCGATCCGGCACAATTGCTTAAGCAGATACCTTCAACATCTATTAAGAAGATCGAGCTCATCACCAATCCGAGCGCTAAGTATAACCCGGAAGGTATGAGCGGTATCATCAACATCATCCTCCATAAAAATGCCAACGACGGCTTTAACGGAAACTTCAACGCAGGGGTTAACTTTGGAAAAACGCCTAAGTTCAACAATTCACTCGACATGAACTACCGCACGGGCAAAGTGAATTTCTTTGGAAACGTAGGCAGCAACTTTGGCAAATGGGCCAACGATGGACATGTGCAACGCCATGACGCCATTGCCTCAGACCAGTTGGTAAGTGTAATTAATGACAATGAGGGCATACTTGGTAAAATCGGTATGGATTATTACATAAACGACAACAACACGCTGTCCTTCTATACCAATCAAAACTATTTTACCGGTAACGCTACAATAGGTATAGGCATACGCTACCCGGAAGGCAGTGCTTTGGAAGATATTTCCCAGCTGTCAAAACTTGACAGCGACAACAAGAATAACGCTTACAACCTTGCCTATAAGCATAAATTCGCGAAAGAAGGCCACACACTTGACTTTGAAGCCAATTACAACGATTCCCGCAGTACACAGGATGTAGAATATGAAACATCTACAGGCTCTAACCTGCCGGCATTGTATACCGACCGACTGATTGACGATCGCACGAATGTAACCGCCAACCTGGACTATGTAAATCCGCTGACTGAGAAATCTACTTTGGAACTGGGCGCGGAAGCAAGGCTTATCAGGACGGACAACAACTATAAAACAACTAATCCGCTTGTGACCAACCCGAACCTCATGAACTCTGTATATACGTATGACGTGGATATTTATTCGGCGTACGCTACGTTTGGACAGAAGTTTGAGAAGTTCAGCTACCAGCTGGGCGCACGTTTTGAAAGCTACAAAGTGAACAACAACTTTAATAATGGCCAGGCTGTTTTCGAAGACGATTACTTTACGGTGTACCCATCGGCGTACCTTACTTATACACCGTCTGAGAAAAACATGTATCAAATGAGCTTCAGCCGCCGTGTAGACAGGCCAAGTATCGAGCAGACCAAACCTGTACGGGAATTTGCGACACCGCTTCTTACTTCTTTGGGTAACCCGGAACTATTGCCGCAATTCACCCAATCGGTAGAGCTGAACTATACCAGGATGTTCGGACAGGGTTCATCGATAACAGGTGGTATATACTATAGGTTTATCAATGACGAGATCAACAGGATCTTCTACCCCGACCAATCGACTGAAAATACACAGGACCAGATCATGAGCTTTGGCAACTTCGACAGGAACAGCGCTTATGGCTTTGAGGTGTCTGCCAATTATAAAATCACAAAATGGTGGGATATCCAGCCCGCGGTTGACTTCTCAAGCATATCACAAAGGGGTGTAATCTCTGTACTACAGCCGGGTTCTGACGACAATTACGAAATGGAAGAAAGGAAAGTAGACGTAAATGCCTTTAACGCGAGGCTGAACAGCAACTTCCGCGTGAACCAGCGCCTGAGCTTCCTGTTATTCGGTTTCTACAGGGGACCTGTAAACGGGGTACAGAATGAAAGTAAGGAAATGTACAAAATCGACTCGGGCGCGCGCTATAGCCTGCTGGACAACAAAATGTCGCTTAGCGTTCGTTTCAATGATATGTTTAAAACGCAGCGTTACGGATTTAGTGCCGACAACCCGTTCCCGCAAAGCGGTGAGTTCCGTTGGGAGAGCCGCACGGTATATTTTGGACTCAACTATATATTCGGCGCCGGAAAGAACAGGGCTATGCAGCGCAAGCAACGTGACGACAACACCAAACAAAGTGGTGGCGGAATGTTCTAAAACCCATTTAATCTGAATAGTTATTTTATTTCATAATTAGGTTTAGTAGTTAATGCAGACCCCCGGATCGTTGCGGATCCGGGGGTTTATTTTTTGGCCCTAACGTCAAAGAGCAATGAGAACGCGGATGACGCGGATCGGGCGGATCTTAACAAATTTTCGTAGTGAGGATACCGCTTTGTTTTTCTTCTCAGGATCGGTAGTGTGCAGCTGCCCCCTCTCCTTTTAAGGGGTTGGGTAAGGCTAGGGAACTATCTCGATCACCGCATTTTTCTCAACTGCGTTATATAACTCTTCCATTTCCTCATTAGTGACAGCAATACAGCCTGCCGTCCAGTCCTTAAACCGATGAAACTTCCCGATAAACCCCCTGCCATTTCGCAGGCCATGGATCTTTACATGCCCGCCGGGAGATTTGCCGTGTTTGCCGGCATAAGCCTTATCGGTTTCATTGGGATAAGAGACACCCAGGTTTTTATAATACGCGCTGTTTGGGTTACGGTCGTTAATGCTGTAGGTCCCTTCAGGAGTTTTGAAGTCGCCCTCAAATTGCTTGTGCCCTACAGGATTCTTGCCTAACGAAATGGTATAGGTCTTCAGTAGCTCACTGCCGGACCAGGCCTCCATTTTGTGCCGTGATTTGTATACTACGAGCCTGTTGATTGTTTTACCTTCCGGCAATTTCTTATCAGGAAAAAAATACCAGGCAGCAATGGCTGTAAATACGATGACGGCTATCCAGAACATATATTTTTTCAAAGCAGGTTGGGTTTACTTTCCAAAGCTAAAAAAAATGCCTCACAAAACTTACGTTTGATGAGGCAATATATTGTAACCGCGAGGATAGCAGACATCCCCGTTTTACCGTAGTCAATCTGCAATCTTTAGAAAATTACCACTTGATTATAGCACTTGCCCATGTGAATCCGCTGCCAAAAGCCGCAAGTACTACGGTATCGCCTTCTTTTATCCTCCCCTGCTCCCAGGCTTCAGTCAAAGCAATTGGCACTGAAGCGGCTGTGGTATTTCCGTATTTCATGATGTTATTGTGAACCTGCTCATCGCGAAGGCCGAATTTCTGCTGGATGAATTGCGAGATCCTGAGGTTGGCCTGGTGCGGTATAAGCATGTCTATATTACTCACTTCCAGATTATTAATCTTAAGCCCTTCCATAATCACCTCACTAAAGCGCACCACAGCATTCTTGAATACAAACTGTCCGTTCATGTACGGATAGTAGCTTTTGTCATTCGGGTCATTTTCAGCAATGATATCCGTTACCCAGCGTTTGCCCATACCGGGAGCAATGAGTGATAGCTCTTCGGCGTGCTGCCCTTCGGAATGCAGGTGCGTGGAAAGGATACCTTTTGTCAGGTCTTCTTCACGCGATAATACTGCCGCACCCGCGCCGTCACCAAATATGACTGATACGGCACGTCCGCGCGTAGTCATGTCCAATCCGGTGGAATGGAGTTCGGAGCCGATAACCAGGATATTTTTATACATCCCTGTTTTAATGAACTGGTCGGCCACAGAAATAGCATAAATAAAACCCGAACACTGGTTCCGTACATCCAGTGCACCCACGGTACGCTTCATGCCAAGGTCGCGCTGTACAAGCACGCCAGGCCCCGGGAAATAATAATCAGGGCTAAGTGTCGCGAATACAATGAAGTCGATATCTTCCTTGTCAAGGCCCGCACGCTCTATGGCAATCTTTGCCGCTTTCACCCCCATGGTTGTGGTGGTATCGCCATCACCTTTTACTACGTGCCTGCGCTCTTTGATGCCTGTGCGCTCCTGGATCCATTCGTCATTGGTTTCCATTATTTTGGAAAGATCTTCGTTGGTTACCACATTCTCCGGAACGTAATAGCCCAGGCCAGTTATTTTTGAGTGATACATTTGAATTTTAATTATTTAGTAGAAACGAAGCCGTAAAAATAAACATTCCTTAAAAAAGAAAACTAAAACTTGATTGTTTTTTAACGAAGCTGATTTTTGGCTGAAATCGGTAAATATCTGTAACAATTGTATCTTTATCCGACTTATTGAAAAAATTAACCACAAAAAGTATGAAAGCTTACCATTATTTATTGCTTTTCCTAACGGCATTTGGTACCTATGCACAGGAAAATCTTACATATCAAAAACCGCCAAAAGAAATACTGGAACTCGTGGATGTAGAGCGTGCGCCATCTGTTTCGATGGACAGCAAGAATACACACATGCTGTTGCTGTACCGCAACGGCTACCGTACGCTCGAAGACCTTTCTGAGGAAGAACTCAAGCTGGCGGGACTTCGCATCAGTCCGAAGACCAATATTTCGACAACGGTTAACTATGTAAATAACATCAAGTACAAGAAGTTTAAGGATAAAGAACCCGTTCAGGTAAAAGGCCTTCCGGAAAAACCGCGCCTCACCTACTTTTCATGGTCTCCTGACGAAAAAAAAATGGCATTTACCAATACCACCGCAACGGGTGTTGAAGTGTGGATACTCGACATTGCCACGCTTCAGGCTAAAAAATTAACCGAAGCTACAGCCAATGCCAACATGGGCAATCCGGTAAGTTGGTTCCGTGACAGTAAATCGATGCTTATAAAAATGCTTCCTGCCAACAGGCCGGCGCTCATCAATACATCAAATGCCATACCTGCAGGCCCTACCGTTACGGTAAGCGACGGAACTATCGCTCAAAACCGGACGTACCAGGATCTTTTGAAAAACAAGAACGACGAAGCCAATTTTGAAACGCTCGTGACTTCTGAATTGTATAAAGTGACGATTGACGGGCAGGTTTCTAAATGGAAAGATGCCGCTATGTATAGCTCTGCCTCTTTTTCTCCCGATGGAAATTACGCATTGGTTACTACCCTTCATAAGCCTTTCTCTTATATCGTAACACTGGACCGCTTCCCTACAAAAAGTGTACTTTATGACGCTAACGGGAAATCACTACAGACTTTTAATGAAAAGCCGCTTATAGAAGATATGCCGAAAGGCTTTATGGCAACGGAAAAAGGCAAGAGGAGCATCAACTGGCGTGCCGACAAGCCCGCGACACTGGTTTGGGCAGAAGCTTTGGACGGTGGCGACCCTGCTGTGGAAGTGCCTTTCCGAGACGAGGTTTTCGAACTGCCGGCACCGTTTACCGGAACACCAAAAAGCCTTGTAAAAACCATAAACCGCTACGCCGGAATTACATGGGGTAACGATAACACAGCACTGCTGCGCGACCGCTGGTGGAACACCCGTAATACCAAAACTTATATTTTTAACCCGTCCGATGCTTCACAAAAACCGGAAGTGATTTTTGACCGCAATTACCAAGACACCTACAGCGACCCGGGCGATTTTGATACCCGTCGCAACGAATGGGGCCGCTACGTATTAAATATCGAGAACGGCAATACTTACCTTATCGGTGATGGCTATACCGAAAAAGGCCAGTTCCCGTTCATCGACCAGTTCAACCTGAAGACGAAACAGAAAACAAGGCTGTACCAGTCTAAATATACTGATAAGAAAGAATCGCTTGTTTCATTGATGGATGCTAAAAAAGGAGAGGTACTTGTACAGATAGAATCGAAGAACCAGTACCCTAACTACTACACGATCAACATCAGGAAAAACAGCAAGCCGGCAGCGGTAACGTTCTTTGCCAATCCTTTTAAAAAGATCGAGAATGTAAGCAAGGAAGTGATCAAATACAAAAGGGCCGACGGGCTTGACCTTTCCGGCACGCTGTACCTTCCTGCCGGCTACGACAAAAAGAAAAAAGAGAAGCTGCCGCTTATAATCTGGGCATACCCGGCTGAATTCAAGGATAAGAACAGCGCATCCCAAACCACATCCAACCCGAATGATTTTACCTACCCGAACTACGGTTCACCGGTGTATTGGGTAACCCGTGGGTATGCGGTACTGGATGATGCCTCATTCCCTATCATAGGTGAAGGCAAGGAAGAGCCGAACGATACTTTTATCGCGCAACTTGTTGCCGATGGAAAAGCTGCGATTGATGCTGTTGACGCTTTGGGCTATATCGACCGAAACAAAGTGGCTGTGGGTGGGCACTCGTATGGCGCCTTTATGACGGCCAACCTGTTGACGCATTCCAACCTGTTCGCGGCAGGTATTGCACGAAGCGGTGCCTATAACAGGACATTGACTCCTTTCGGGTTCCAGAGCGAAGAGCGCAATTACTGGGAAGCTCCGGAAGTATATAATACTATGTCACCCTTTATGCATGCCGACAAGATGAAAACCCCGCTATTGCTGATACACGGTGAAGCCGATAACAACAGCGGAACTTTCCCGATGCAGAGTGAGCGTTACTTTAACGCGCTGAAAGGCTTTGGCGCACCTGCCAGGCTGGTACTGCTGCCTAAAGAAAGCCACGGCTACGCCGCCATAGAAAGCATATTGCACCTGCTTTGGGAACAGGACCAATGGCTGGAAAAATATGTAAAAAACAGGCCGGCAAAATAGACAAATAGATGATAAGCCTTTAGATAAAAGACAGCCCGTACATTGTGCGGGCTTCGCTTTTTGTGTTACTTTTGATCTTAAAACCGGGCACATGAAATATTTACTACTTGCAATCCTTATTACTTACACATCACAATTTGCCATTGCACAGGAGAATGAATCAGATAAATCTTCATATGATTCATTTACAAATAATGAAGTACAAACCAAACCTGAATTTCCGGGAGGGGTGAAAGCTTTTTATCAATATGTAATTGATAATTTTAAGCCCGACAGCAAAGTGAAAGGCTCACATAAGCTACACGTATTCTTTGTAGTAGAAAAAGACGGTAATATAAGCAATGTAAAAGTTACAAAAGGCCTTGACGAAATGAACGACCAAAAACTGATCGAAGTTATTAAACAAAGTCCTAAATGGAGTCCGGACATAATGAATGGCAAGCCAGTACGCGCCAGTTACGGATTGCCACTAACCATCAATTTCAAATAATCAGCTAAAGGCGTTCCTGTCTACAGCAAGGGATACTTCGGTATTGGGTTCGAGTTCGCTGTAATGCTCAAAGAAAATCACCTGGCGGTTCAGCGCGGCCTTAACAAGGTAGCGGCTTCCTTTAAAATAACACTGCTTTACGATTACTTTCAGCGGGCCGCCTTCGGTTACTTTTAGCTGCTGCGGGTAGATGAGTACGGTTTCATCGGGCTTTTGCGTAAGCGTAAGTAGCTCCAGCTTTATTTCATTTACTTCACCAAAAAGAGATGCCGTATATTTATCTTTAGGATTATAGTATATTTCTTTAGAAGGTGCTTTATCGATCATCCTGCCGTCTTTCAGCACTATCGTTTCGTCTGCAAAAGACAATGCATCGGTACTGTCGTGCGTGGCCACGATAACGGTAATGCCTTTCTGCTTCAGGTAGGCAAAGAGGTTACGGCGCAGCGCATTCTTCCTGAAATTATCAATGTGGCTGAAAGGCTCATCGAGCAACAATACTTCGGGTTCCAGGGCGAGAACCTTCGCAAGCGCTATACGCTGCTGTTGGCCCCCACTAAGGAATTTTGCCTTTACATCGGCAAATTTGTCCATCTCTACAATAGTGAGCAACTCGAGTATTCGCTGCTGCTTTTGCTCCGGATAAAAATTTGAAAGGAAACTGCCTACATTTTCGGCTGCGGTAACAAAAGGCATGAGATCGAAATCCTGCGCGAGGTATTTCATATAAGGCATTCCCGGAATAAGGTTATGCTTAGGCCCGGTTACAGGTTCGCCTTTATAGTTTATCTCCCCATCATTAAGATCGTACAGGCCGTAAATAACCTTAAGTAAAGTACTCTTGCCACAGCCACTCTCGCCGATAACAGCAATATTCTGCCCTTTCTTAACAATAAAATCGAGGTTGTGCAATATGGTTTTGTCGGTATAGCCGAAAGAAATGTTCTTAACTGCAAGCATCTGGCGGATAGCAAAATTAATTCTATGCAAAAATATTTATTTCTGCCGGTCTTTCTTAGTTGGTTAACAAAAATAAAGCATGCATTTACCTCTTATTTCACTTTTAACACACAATAAATAATCAGATGTGGGGGTTTTGCTATATTGTAATGTTATATTTACATAAACCAACAGTTATGATTAAGCGACTTGCAATTATAGCCTGCCTTGCAGGTACGGCAACCTTTGCACAGAAAGCCAACGACCAGTATTCCCTTGAAGCCGGTTATGGCCTGGGTATTTCAGGTAAGCCCGGTATTACAGAACTTTCCCATTTTGAAGTAGGCTTTCGGTATATGGTTGATGAATCGTGGGGGTTAAAATTCGACTTTGGGTCAGACAGATTCCGTACCGGCGACAATCCTGAACTAGGATCGGATTACAAACGCTATTCTGTACAGGCAGTATACAACCTCGGACGTAACCTGAGAGCGGACGAAAGGGTTGGAAACTTTGGCCTCCTGGCACATGGGGGACTCGGATATTCATCCCTGAAATCCTTAACACGCGGGGGCACCGACAATATCGGCCATGTAATAATAGGGTTAACGTCTCAACTATATTTGAGCCGGTCGTTTTCCCTTACCTTCGATACGTCATTCATCCTGAATTTTACACAGCACTACAATTTTGACGGCCTGCATCCCGAAAAACAAACAGGCAGTGGTTTAGAATCCTTTACCGGAAAAATGTTCAATGCCTCCTTGGGATTAACGTACTATTTTGGCAAAAACAAATCGGATTCCGACTGGCGATAATAAAAAAAGCTTCCGCGATGCGGAAGCTTTTTGCTTTACAATAAACCAATAATGTATTACTTGGCGTCTTTTTTCGCGTCTTCAATCATTTTTTCATTGGCTGTGATCGCAAATTCAACACGCCTGTTTTTGCTTTGTCCATCTTTTGTAGCATTGTCTGCGATTGGATCGGCTACACCACGTCCGATTGTAGCGAACCTGCTGGATTTTAACCCTTTACCAACAAGATAATCCCTTACCGATTGTGCCCTTTTCTCTGAAAGGCTCAGGTTATAATCTGCTGCTCCTGTGCTGTCAGTATAACCATAAATCTGGATATCGGTATCAGGATATTCGTTAAATACGGGAACAAGCCTGTCAAGGTTAGCTTTTGCTTTTGATGTAAGTGATGATTTATTCAGGTCGAAGTTTACTGAGTTCTCACCAAGTGTAAGCTTGATGCCTTCTCCTACCCTTTCTACCTCAGCACCCGGAAGTGCCTCATCAATTTTTTGAGCCTGCTTGTCCATCCTGTTTCCGATAAGCCCACCAGCTGCACCACCTACAACACCACCAATAATGGCCCCAAGGGCTGTATTTCCGCCTTTACCTACATTGTTACCAAGCACACCGCCAATAACCGCACCTGAAGCGGCACCGATGGCAACACCACGCTGCGTATTGTTTGTATTTTTTACTGCCTCACAAGAGGTAAATCCGATGCTGGCCATAAGTGCGGCAGCAAGAGCATAAATTTTAACTGTTTTCATAATAGTCTATTTAGTGTTTTATTGGGATTACATTTTTGTGAACTGGTAGGTTACCTCAACATTTTTTCCACCTACAGAAACATTGTCGATAAGCTGGAAAGAATTATCCGACTGGTTCCTCATTTGGAGGAAATAGCCCTGGGTTACCCTTTTTGCCTTCTCCCCTTCTGTGATCTTTAGCGTAAAAGCGCCCTCTTTTGTAACAGTCCAGACAATCGGGCTGCTGAAGGAAGGACATCCAACGTTGTTCAGGCTCATAGTACCTTTATTATTATTAGGCACAAAATTCCATGAACTGCCTTCAAAGCATTTTGAATCGGCGATATCAAAGGAAGTTACTTTGATGTAGTCTGAACCGGGATATGTTACACTGGAAATAGTCCAGTTGCCCTTAAGGCCTGTTTGTGATTTGGTATCAAGTGTTTTACAAGAAACCATCATAAGTACAAACATGCCAAATAAAATTAATTTTTTCATTTTGAACAGGTTTAAAAATTTTAGTTACCTTCTGTTTAGGGAGAATAAAGTTAGCAACATTTACAGCTACTACAAATACCCGTGCCTTTTTTTAACAGGAAATATTGGATAGATTATAGTGTTTTGTAATAAACAGAAATCAAAATATCTAATTTTAAAGGCATTGCCATCACCTAATTTTTTTGCCTCAACTGTATTAATATTTTCTTAAACCATCATTCTTTTAACAGTCATACAACACGATAATTCCTGTCAGGCTATAATGCGAAAATGTCAAGTTGTCACCAAAAACGTATTGGTATCTTATTTGAAAGGATTTCTGAAACAAAAAATAAAACTTACAACTATGACAACAGGAAAAATCAATGTTTCAGTAGAGAACATCTTTCCCTTAATCAAGAAATTCCTATACAGCGACCACGAGATCTTTCTTCGTGAACTTGTGTCGAACGCTACCGATGCCACCCTCAAGCTAAAGCACCTTACAGGTATTGGCGAAGCCAAAGTAGAATATGGCAGCCCGGTTATCGAAGTAAAGATTGATAAAGAAGGCAAAAAGATCCACATCATCGACCAGGGCCTTGGTATGACCGGAGAAGAAGTCGAGAAATACATCAACCAGGTGGCATTTTCCGGTGCTGAAGAATTCCTTGAAAAGTATAAGGATTCTGCTAAAGATTCCGGTATCATAGGCCATTTCGGCCTTGGCTTTTACTCTGCCTTTATGGTGGCTGAAAAAGTGGAGATCATCACTAAATCGTACAAAGATGAGCCGGCAGTACACTGGACCTGCGATGGCAGCCCTGAATTTACCCTTGAACCATCCGACAAAACCGACAGGGGTACAGAAATAATCCTTCACATTGCCGATGACTCTACCGAGTTCCTTGAAGAGGGCCGCATTCGCGAATTGCTGAAGAAATATAACAAGTTTATGCCGGTGCCAATTAAGTTCGGTACCCGTACTGAGACGCTTCCAACACCTGAGGACGCTCCGGAAGATTTTAAAGCGGAAGAAGTTGAAGTAGACAACATCATCAACAACCCAAATCCGGCGTGGACCAAACAGCCATCAGATCTTACGGAAGAAGACTATAAGAGTTTCTACCATGAACTGTACCCGATGCAGTTTGAGGAGCCGCTTTTCAACATCCATCTTAATGTTGACTATCCGTTCAACCTGACAGGTATTTTATATTTCCCAAAACTTTCGTCTGACCTTCAGGTGCAAAAAGATAAGATACAGTTGTACCAGAACCAGGTATTCGTAACCGATAATGTAGAAGGCATCGTGCCGGAATTCCTTACTATGCTTCGCGGCGTGATCGACAGCCCGGACATCCCGCTGAACGTATCACGTTCGTACCTACAGGCAGACGGAGCCGTAAAGAAAATTTCCAACTACATTACCCGCAAAGTGGCTGATAAACTAAAGTCACTGTTTACGGAGAACCGTGAGGATTTTGAACAGAAATGGAACGATATCAAGATCGTACTGGAATATGGTATGCTAAGCGAGCCGAAGTTCTACGAGAAGGCAGGATCGTTTGTATTGTACCCAACGGTTGACGGAAAATTCTTTACCCTTGATGAGCTTAAAGAAAAGCTTGCCCCATCGCAAACGGATAAAGACGGCAAGCTGGTGGTGCTCTACGCATCCAATAAAGACGCGCAACATAGCTATATAGAATCTGCACAGGCCAAAGGGTATGAAGTGCTATTGCTCGATTCTCCAATCGTGTCGCACCTTATCCAGAAACTGGAGGCTGATAATGAGAATCTAACTTTTGCCCGCGTAGATGCCGACCATGTTGACAAGCTTATCAAAAAGGACGAGGAGCAAATCTCGAAACTAAACGATGAGGAAAAAGAAAAACTAAAAACCACCATCGAAGAATTCGTGCCAAAATCGGGCTACTCCGTACAACTGGAGGCGATGGACAGCAACGCGGCTCCATTCATGATCACGCAACCGGAATTTATGCGCCGTATGAAGGAAATGAGCCAGAGTGGCGGCGGAGGTATGTTCGGCATGGGTAACTTCCCGGATATGTACAACCTTGTGGTAAACACGAACCACGAACTGTCTTCCGGCATCCTGAACAGTACAGACAAAGCACACCAGGAAGCTTTGGTAAAACAGGCGCTCGACCTTGCCAAACTAAGCCAGAACCTGCTGAAAGGCGAAGAGCTTACGGCTTTTGTTAAGAGGAGCTTTGAGTTGATAAAGTAACATTATTAGATAGAAGACAATAACGAATAGATGAAAGACCTGTAGTGAGAGCTACAGGTTTTTGTTTTATATTTATATCTTTGATTGATGTCATCAACTCTTCACCCCATCAACCAAAACATAAACAATGGTTCTTCCTATAGAAACTCCTGCCCTTTTATTCTCGGCTACATCACTGATACTCCTTGCTTACACAAACCGTTTTCTTACTATTGCCACGATTGTACGCGGGTTAAAAGCCAGCTACGAACAGAACCGCAATAAAAGCATACTGGTGGAAATAAAGAACCTCAGCCTGCGCCTCACACTCATTCGCCACATGCAGATGTACGGAGTCCTGAGCCTTTTCTTCTCTGTGCTTGCAATGGCAATGCTCTTTGCAAATGTGCAGGATTGGGGAGCTTACATTTTCGGCTTCAGCCTTTTGCTGCTGCTTGCTTCGCTGGCAGTTTCCTTTTGGGAGATCAGTATATCGGTAAAGGCACTAAGAGTACACCTTAGCGACCTTGAGGAAGAAGCAAAGGAAATTTAACACCCATTGGCTAAACCTTTTAGTATTTTAGTGGTCTAAATATTTGATCAGGCAATAATTAGGACAGCTATGGATAGTAATACTCTTTGGTCATTAAGGCTTGGTTTTAGCGGCAAGCAGGCTTCTGCCATAAAGCAATTGGGAATAGAGCGTTTTTTGGAAAGTTCTTTCAGTTGCAGCCCCGAGAGACAGGTTCCCGGATTTATAGCCAATGGGCCTAAAACAACCGAAGAGTTAAAAGCATTCCACCAGCAGGCTACCGATCCTGAAAGTATAAAACTGATGCGGGAAAGGCAGGACCGCGTAAATACTGCCATGAAAGCCTGGTGGATTGACAACATGATCCACGGTCAATTTCCGCTGAGGGAAAAAATGACCTTATTCTGGCACAATCATTTTGTTGCGCCATTTAAAAGCGCAAGGGTAAACTACTGGACTTACACCCACTACGATACACTTTATCAAAATGCGTTTGGAAACTTCAGGCACATAACCAAACAGGCTTTGTATACCAATAGTATTGTACGCTATCTGGATAACTTCAGGAATATTAAAGGAAAATATAATGAAAACCTGAGCCGCGAATTATTGGAATTGTTTACCATCGGCATAGGAAATTATAGCGAACAGGATATAAAAAACGGGGCAAAGGGACTTGCGGGCCTGACGATGGGAGACCATAAGGCCGTATACATAACTGCAAGGGAAAACACTGACCCTTTTGAGTACTTTGGGAACAAAGGGAACTTCAAGGCCCAGGAAATGGTCGATATTATTTTCGGGCAGAGCAATGCTCCCTATCACATTACCCGAAAGCTGCTAAGGTGGTTTATATACGACAATCCTCCCGAGAAACTTGTACGCTATTATGGTGATTATCTACGTAAAAATGATTTCGAATTACAGCCACTGCTTACCAAAATTATTACAGAGGAATTTAGAAAACCGACAGCGGGGTCAAAAATAAAAGATCCGCTACTGTATATATTGCAACTGGCAGACGAGTTGCATGTAAATAACCTGAATACAGAATCCGTAATTGATTTTATAAGAAGCCAGGGCATGGATCCGTACAGTCAGACGAGCGTAAAGGGATGGGAAGGCGGTACGTACTGGCTCACTACCCAAACGTATTTGAGGCGCCACAAAGTCGCCGACCAGCTCTGCAATGGCAAAACCATAAATCCGGTTAAAAACCCGGAAGATGTGACTATCCGGCTGGAATGGAACAGGAATGGAAATAACAAAGACATAATCCGGGATCTTACAGGCCGTTTACTGTTCAGGACAGACGAAATGATGCAGGCCGATCTTGAAACCCTTCTGAAATATGATTTCGACCCTAAAGAGGAGGGAGCCGAAAACGGCGTGATACGGCTTTTCAACCATATAATTAAAACACCTGAATTTCAGTTAATTTAAATTGAAACGAGATGAACAGGAGGGATTTTTTTAAATTGACGGGAACTTTCAGCGGCGGGCTGCTGGCCGTACCGGATTTTCTGTACAGCTTTGCAATGCGGGATGACCTTTCTGCCGGAGACAGCTGCGTTGTATTTGTACAGCTATTGGGTGGTAACGACGGCCTTAACACCTTTGTTCCTTATACCGATGACCTGTACTATCAGTACAGGCCCAATATTGCCCTTGATAAAAATGAAGTCCTTGTTTCGTCAGGAGGGATGGGATTCCATCCTGCCCTTAGGGGTTTTCATGAAATACAGCAGAACGGGCATCTCTCTGTGATACAAAACGTAGGTTATCCGGAGCCTGTACGGTCCCACTTCAGGAGCCAGGAAATATGGCAGACGGGATCAGCATCCGGCCAGCATTTATCTGATGGATGGCTGGGACGTTTTCTGGATCATCATTACAAGGAACACCACCCAACGGCAGCGATAAATGCAGATACAATAGACAATCTTGCCCTGAGGGGTAAAAAACCCAACACCCTGACAATAAACTATGGCGTAAAATATTCCGGTAAAGATTCTTCATCACCGCTGGTACTCTCAGAAAACCCCCAACTGGATTTCGTACGAAAGATCGCGTTATCCATAGACAAGGGTACGGCAGAGATACAAAATATACTTAGAAAAATCCCTGTTGGCGATATAGCTTACCCTGCGAATCCCTTTGGCAAGACAATGGAATGGATGGCCCGCTTGATAAAAGGGGGATTAAACTCTAAAATTTACTACACTACATTAAACGGTTTTGACACGCATAACAAACAACTTTCCAAACACAAATCCAAACTGGAGATACTCAATGATGCTTTATGGCCTTTTTATAAAGATGTAAAAAGAGCCGGTAAACTGAAACAGGTTACTATTGTTGTTTTCTCGGAATTTGGCCGACGGGTAGCCGATAACGGCCAGGGTACAGACCATGGCACAGCCGCTCCAATGTTCATTATCGGTGGTAAGAACAAAGGAAAGATTATCGGTACTAATCCCGACCTGATAAACCTTAATGAGGGTGACCTGAAACACGGTGTTGATTTCAGGAGTGTATATGCTTCATTGTTGCGGGACAAGTTCAGCTTCGACCCAAAAGTGATAGGGATAGACAATCCACCCGTACAGGGACTCTTCTAATTGATTATCCACAACAGCACAGGCTTCTTTGTCTTTTGGAGCTTCGTGTCAAGTTTTCGCATAAAGTTGTCCGACACTGCCGGGCAGCCCCAGCTTAGCGGGGCGTAGCCCGGGAATATCTCTCTATCCGGCACGTCGGCCCAGGAGTGCAGCACCACAATCCTTTTTTCAGCATTGCTGTTGGTTTGTTCCAGTCCGTGAAGCCAGTATTTCACGTTGATTCCCCAGGTACTGTAATCGCGTTTTCCTATTTTATATTTCCCGGCCGAAGTACAGTGGCTGTTATTTGTATTACTGAATTTTGCTTTGCCGTATTTATCCGGATTATCTTCCAGCACATCGCAGCTTCCATGGGTTACCAGGTTGGTATCCGTTACTTTTTTCTGCTTAAAATCGTACACATAAAAGCGGTTCCGCCCGGAATGCACACTCATATCGATGAGAAAATAATACGCTTCACAAAAATTGTTCTTTTTGCAAAAGTCAAGGGCTTCATTGTGTTGCCGTGTGTAGCTTTTGGGATGAAAACCGGCATCAGGATCCGTTGATCCAATACAGCTCATCAGGCTCAAAAGCAATATCGTAAAAATGCGTGTCATGGTTAAGGCCGTAAGGTATATCCTTATAACTAAATTGTTTCTCCGTTTAGTATGCCAATTAGTAATGCAGCAGGCCTCTCTTAGGAACTAACTACTTGATTATCGAAAAGAATATCCTTTTTTACCCCTTCAATGAAAACTATGTAATATCTTTGCCCGCTTTTTTTAATTGAAATTATGGCTACAAACAACGTTTTTAAGGGAGTATTACTGGTAGGGCTTGGCGCGTCGAGCTACGGCATGCTGGCTACATTTGTAAAGCTGGCTTATGAAGAAGGATATACGACTGCTGAAGTAACAGCATCACAAATACTGCTTGGCATACTGGGCACATTAATCATCAATGCGTTCCAAAAGGCTAAGAAAGGCACGGATGTAGTAAAAGCGTCTCCGGCAGACCGGCTTAAGCTTGTTGTGGCGGGTACATCACTGGGCTTTACCAGCGTTTTCTACTACATCGCGGTAAAATACATCCCTGTATCTATAGGTATTGTACTGCTTATGCAGACCGTATGGATGGGTGTATTGCTGGAATGGATGCTTACTAAAATAACACCTTCGCCACGCAAAATGCTTTCGGTAGCGATCGTACTGGCAGGAACCGTACTGGCAACCAACCTTATAAACGCGAACGAGTTTCCGGACTGGCGTGGTATTGCATGGGGCCTTATGGCCGCGGCATCATTTACAACAACTATGTTTACCAGTAACAGGATTGCCACGCACGTTTCGTCGGCACAGCGCAGTCTTTTCATGCTTTTTGGCGGTGCTGTTGTAGTACTTACCTTTACAGCCCTTACATGGCCGGGCAGCTTTAATTTCGACATATTCCTTAAGTGGGGGTTGGTACTGGCACTGTTTGGCACCATCATTCCCCCTATCCTGCTAAATGCAGGTTTTCCAAAGACGGGGCTTGGCCTGGGAAGTATTGTTTCGTCAATAGAACTTCCGGTTTCGGTAACGATGGCTTATGTAATCTTACACGAGAAAGTAAGCATAGTCCAATGGATGGGTATCGCGCTGATACTTGGAGCCATCGTACTGATGAACATTAAACTCCGCAAGAGGGAATAATTCTTATCTTTGGGTAAAACACTTCTATGTCTCTACCCTGGCATCTATACCTGATGGCGTTACTTTATATAATTGCCGGCCTGAACCACTTCAGGGTTCCGCGGCTGTATATAAGGATGATACCGCCATCATATCCTAATCCGCCCCTGCTGAATACAATAAGCGGAGCCGCCGAAATATTCCTGGGTGTTGCATTGTGTATCCCTGTGTTATCATCTGCTGCGGCATGGGGCATTATAGCTTTACTGATTGCTGTTTTCCCTGCCAACCTCTTTATGTATACCGACGAAAAAGCCGGCATGAATCTCCCAAAATGGGTCTTACTGATCCGGCTGCCATTACAGCTGGTAGTAATGTTATGGGCATGGATATATACATAAACATTAAATTGTAAGAAATATCTCCATTTGAGTGTAATGTATGTTTGATAAATTTCATCATAATTTAGTCAAAATGTCCAACTTCTTTGCAAGTTGTGTAAAATAGAAGCTATTCTGTCTTCAAAAATTTTCAAGTTTTAAAAAATCGTAAACAAAACACTTAGGGTTTATATAATATTACTTTTTTTAGTAATATTGATTAACGAACCTTAAACTTTTACATTTTTACCTGATTAATGTTTTCACCTGATGAAAAAGAGTAGCCGTCCGGAACTGGACAGGGAGGCAGTCAGCAAAATAGTGACGCTTGCCCGTGAAGAAAAGAAACCTTTCGAAGAAATAAAGAAGATTTTTGGCCTGGCCGAAAAAGATGTATGTGATATAATGAAGAAGGCATTGTCTTCGGATGATTTTGAATTGTGGAAGAAAAAAACAGCCGCAAAGAAACCCAAACCCGTGCAGATAAATATCCTTAAAGATGACGAGCTTGACAGCCGATACTATATCAGGAATAAATTCTGACACTACACTCCCGAAAGGGAGTTTTTTATTGCCCATATTTCCCTGAAGCTACTCTGAAGCCTTATATTTGCTAAAACTCTTTCGTAATGAAAAATACCATTGCCTTTTTACTCTTTTTACTTTCAACCACACTTTTGGCCCAGGATATCACCGGTGCATGGAACGGACTTTTATCGGTTCCGGGGACAAAAATGAGAATTACCATAAACATCACAAAATCGGATAAAGGCTATTTGGGGACTATGGACAGCCCGGATCAAAATGTAAAAGGAATTCCGGTTCCGGTAGTACTCTATGAAAACAACATACTGGCATTTTCCATTCCCGATGCCGGTATTGATTACAGGGGCAACTATGACGGTAACATTTTTAAAGGCACGTTTACACAAAACAACTATCCGATCCCGCTCGACCTTGGCCGCGATGAAATAAAGATACAAGCGCCAAAACGTCCGCAGGAGCCTGTAAAACCATATCCTTACCATTCGGAAGACATTACATTTAAGAATGAAAAAGCCGGCATCAGCCTTGCCGGGACACTTACATTGCCAAAAAAGGAAGGTAACTTTCCTGCGGTAATATTAATTTCGGGCAGCGGCCCCCAAAACCGGGATGAAGAACTGCTGGGTCATAAGCCATTCCTTGTACTGGCCGATCACCTGACCAAAAATGGTATTGCTGTGCTCCGCTATGACGACAGGGGCACCGGAAGCTCACAGGGTTCCTTTACGAAAGCCACCACACAGGATTTTGCTACCGACACCGAAGCAGCATTGGCCTACCTGAAAACACGAAAAGAGATTAATAAAAACAAGATTGGGCTGGCAGGACACAGCGAAGGCGGCACGATAGCCCCTATAGTCGCGGTCGGACATCCGGATGTGGCCTTTATTGTACTTCTCGCAGGTACCGCAATACCCGGAGACGAGCTGATGCTGCTACAAAACTACCTGCTCGGAAAAGCCAACGGTATGCCCGATGACGAACTGAAAAAGCTGGGAGCCATAAACAAAAAAATATACGATGCAATAAAACTGGAAACAGATGCCAAAGCGCTAAAGCCAAAGCTCCAGGACATTTTTGAAAAAGACCTTAAACCGCTTTTTATTTCAAAAGGGGTTCCGCAAGCACAGGTAACACAGTACATTAATGTACAGATTAGCGAACTTATTTCTCCATGGTATAGCAATTTTATACGCTATAACCCGCAATCGGTACTGGAAAAAGTGAAATGTCCCATCCTTGCGCTAAATGGTGAAAAAGACCTGCAGGTTGCGCCTGTAGCCAACCTTGATGCCATAAAAAGGGCAACTGAAAAAAGCGGCAACAAAAAAGTATTAACCAAACAACTCCCCGGTCTCAACCATCTCTTTCAGGAGAGTACAACCGGATCACCGTCGGAGTATCAGGAAATTGAACAGACGTTTTCACCGGCGGCACTTAATGAGATCTCCACATGGATATTGAAACAGATATAATACCTCGTCACTTCTGTTAATTTTTAAATTTTTCTGTAACAAATCGCCTGTCTAATCTACTTATAACTAAAGATCAGACACGAGAAATGAAAAGATTTGTTTACACGCTGGCACTTGCCCTTACAATTTCAGCCACTGCGCTGGCGCAAAAAGATATAAAGGTAGCCATAGACCTTAAGAACGTGAAGGATGATAAAGTAATGGTAAGCGTTACTGCGCCTTCTATCGATACTGAGTCTGCTACCTATTTTATCCCGAAGATCGTTCCCGGAACATATTCTGAAGACAACTACGGAAAATATATTGAGGAACTGAAGGCGTATGACAGCAAAGGCAAAGAACTTACTGTAACTAAAGCCGATGATAACTCCTGGAAAATATCCGGCGCTAAAAAACTGGCAAAAGTTACCTATTGGGTAAACGATACCTATGATATAGAGAGCAAACACGATATCTTCTCCCCCGCCGGCACCAACATCAATGCAGGTAAGAACTTTGTACTGAACATGCATGGCTTTGTGGGATATTTTGATGGTAAAGGCGAACTCCCGTATGAAGTTACCGTTTCACACCCTTCAACATTGTGGGGGGCAACGTCCATGACAGACACGAATGCAAGCAACGAGATCGATGTGTTTAAAGCCGCACGCTATTCCGACCTTGTAGACAATCCTGTAATGTATTCCAAACCCGACTATACAACATTTACGGTAGACGGAATGGAGATACTTATCAGCGTGTACTCGCCAACAGGTGCCGTAACAGCACAGGACATTACCCCGGATATGGAAAAAATGATGCGTGCGCAGAAAAAATTCCTCGGCCCGGTAAACAGCACAAAAAAATACAGTGTATTGCTTTACCTGACTGATGGCACAGGTACAGACGCAAAAGGTACAGGCGCCCTGGAGCACACCACATCTACCACTGTAGTGCTTCCCGAAGCGATGCCGAAAGACCACATGGAGGAAATGCTTCGTGATGTGGTATCGCACGAATTTTTCCATATTGTAACTCCGCTCAGCGTACACTCCAAAGAGATTCATTTCTTTAATTATAATACGCCAAAAATGAGTGAGCACCTTTGGATGTACGAAGGTGTAACCGAGTATTTCGCCAACCTGTTCCAGGTAAACCAGGGGTTAATAGCCGAGGATGAATTCTATGAAAGGATTGCGGGAAAAATTGAGGAATCAAAACGCTTTAACGACAAGATGCCGTTTACGAACATGAGCAGCAACATTTTGCAGGAACCTTACAAAGGCGCGTATTATAATGTGTACCTGAAAGGTGCCCTGATCGCTATGTGTATCGATATACAAATGAGGGAAAGCAGCAAAGGCGAAAGGGGCATCCTTGACCTGATGCAGGACCTTTCTAAAGTGTACGGAAGCAGCAAGCCGTTTAATGACAGTGACCTGTTTGGAAAAATTACCGAGCTTACCTATCCGGAAGTGGGTAAATTCCTGAACACCTATGTTGCCGGTGGTACACCTATAAACTATGATGAGTATTTTGCTAAGGTAGGTGTTACAAAAACGACTATCAAAAGGCCGGGTATTCCTTTTATAAAGAACATGCAGGTACCCTACATCACTGTAAAGCCAAATAAGGAAATCGTAGTGATCCCGAATATAGAACTGAATGATTTCTTCTCAACCCTTGGCCTGAAAGGTAACGATGTGATACTTGCCATAAATGATACCGAATACAACCTGGATAACATCGACCTGATGATTGAGACCAGTATGGGATGGGAAGACGGCGACCCTATAGCAGTAAAAATAAAAAGGGATGGCAAGGAACAAATCGTGAAAGGAACCGTAAAAATACCTATGGAAGATGCCGAAGGCTATCATGCTACAGATGCCTCTAAAGCAAAAATAAGAGAGGCATGGCTGAAAGGATAATGATTTTTACTATATTTAGCACTGTAAATTAACGCGTTAACCGATCATCATAATACAACCAATCATGAAACAACTATTATTAACCTTTTTATTTCTGGCCTGCGGCGCAACGGCAATGGCCAAAGCTGACGAACATATTGGGCCTCCTGCAATTGAAAAAGTGGCCAACATAACTGCGGCATCCAAAAAAATACCTGCCAAAACGGTAGAAAAACAGGTAATCGCTAAGCCTGCAAAGCAGACGGAACCCGCAAGGTTTTGCTCTACCGTTGACGGTTCGCGTTTTAGCCTGAGTGTATACATTGTAGATATAGTGAACTCCGGCAACCTGAAAGTTACAAAAATGCTTCTTACAAAATAATGAGTTTAAATGGTAAAGCTGCCTTTATAAGGCAGCTTTTTTATTTGTAAATTTATCGGACAGGGAATAAGATTTTCATTACTTTGCGCAAAATTTAAATATTTTACCTTTTTATGAAAAGATTTTCGCTAGCCATTGCCACGCTTGTACTGTTTACCGCCTGTAAAAAAGAAGATCATGGAGATGCCAACCTGCATATTACAGGAAATATAAAAGGGCTTAGCCAGGGAAAATTATACATCCAGAAGATCGCCGATACATCATTGATACCGATGGATACGATCATAATAAATGGCGACTCAAAATTTGAAAGCCACCTTAAGATCGACTCGCCGCAAATGCTTTACCTGTTCGTTGACAGGGGACAGACCAATTCAGTAGACAATAATCTCCCGTTTTTCGCCGAACCGGGAAATATGAAAATAGAAAGTTACAACGAAGAGTTCTTTAAAAGGGCAAAGATAACAGGTTCTGAAAACCACAAGATTTACCAGGATTACCTGAAGATTAAAGCACGCTTTACCGATGATAACCTGGATTTGGTAAAAGAAAACCTCCAGGCCACCAAAAAAGGAGATGTAGCAAAACTGGACAGCATAAGCGCGAAAGCAGAAATGCTTACAAAGCGAAAATACCTGTATACGGTAAATTTCGCGTTGCAGAATGCTGACCATGAAGTGGGCCCTTACCTTGCATTGAGTGAAATTTATGATGCCCAGATTAAATATCTGGATACAATACGTAAAAGCATGACCCCTAAAGTAGCCGGCTCCCGTTACGGCAAAATGCTGACAGAATTTGTTGCTGAACGCAAAAAAGCAGAAGAGGCGCCCGTGAAATAGTGTAACCTAAACCCCAATGGTATGAGCAGAAGAGGCAAAACGTATATCTTTTTCTGGATAGGCGTACTGGTAATGCAGTCGGTTGCACTGCTAAGATTATTATTTGATCCTCACGCAGGCTTTGACCTCTTTTTCTATAACTCGTCCTACCACATTTCCCAATATGCGTTTTTCCAGATTATCGCATTGGCGTTTTTCCTTATATGGCTGGGATATTGGGCAATGCACAAATCCAGGCGCAGGGTAAACCGCAACCTGGCAAGGGCACACGGAATTATAACTCTGGGACTGTTAGTTATAATATCATTACTAAACCTGATTGATTATGATAACAGTTTAGATGTCCTCACTTTAATGACAATACTGTTTACGATCGTAATTGCCGCACAATCGCTTTACATTATAAATATTATAATTACAGCTTTTTCGCCCAGGCATGTACATCACAGGAAGAGAAAAATGGAACGTGATATAGAAGACTGATGAAAATACTTTTTATCCTGTTTGCACTGCTTGCCGGCATTATGGCAAAAGCACAATCCAATACGGATCAAAATCCGGTATATAAGGATGAGATTGTTATTACCGACCTGAACGGTGACACTAAAAATGACACAATACGGCTTTATTTAAAGCCTGCGGCCGATGACCCGGGCCAGTATACAAAAATTACCATATCACTTGACGGAAGGCGTATCACCTACAAAGCCAAAGATTCATGGGACAGGATTGACAACGCTTTCAAAACATCCAATAAGAACAGCGTTGCTTCTGATTATGCTTTTATTCATAAGGAAAAAGAGCAGTCGTATATCATCCTGTTCGGATTTCCTTATGGTGCCGGACGTGAAGAAATATCCATCATAAAAGTAAGCGGCCGGAAAATTGAAATGCTGTTTGACAATGCGCTTGGAGAACCCATAAGCATCTCAGACCTTGATGGAGACGGGAATGCGGAATTTATTATACAATATCCGCCTGAAATGTATAAACACGCACAAAAAGGACAAATTGGTACGTACAGCCCTTATTTAGCCTATAGCCTTACACCCATTTTCGACATTAAAAAAGCATTAAGCGAAGAATATAACAGGAAGCATTATGTATGGGCAGGTATGGAGCGCGACCCTGGCATCCAAGTGTTCTACCCGAATGACGGCAGCAAACCAAAACTAAATAAATCAAAATAAACATGAAACAATTACTTTTACTACTCCTGCTATTCCCCGCTTTTACATTCGCACAAAGCCTTACGGGAAAATGGGCCAGCGAAGAAAACAAAGCCCAGGTGGTGGAGTTTTTTGCCGACGGAACCATGAAGTTTATTGACCCCGAAGAGACAAACGACATGGAAGGAGTTGTGATAAACTACCTCCAAACCGAAGAAGGCGGCAAAAAATACCTTACCTGCAAAATAACGGTAAGCGGCGAAGTAATGGACAGCCAAAAGAATGTATATAAACTCGAAGGCGACAAGCTTACGATTATTGATAACCCGGATGAAACAGAGCCAGGAAAAAATCCGGACAATGTGTTTCACAGGGTAAAGCCCTAAATACTGAAGATTAGAAAGCTCTAAAAACACAAAAACCGCTTCATTTCTGAAGCGGTTTTTTATTGAGCCGATAGAGGGACTCGAACCCACGACCTGCTGATTACAAATCAGCTGCTCTAGCCAGCTGAGCTACACCGGCGTCTCAATACGGGTGCAAATATAAGCCTGAATTTTAAATTTCCAAACGTTCACCCGTACTTTTTATTGATTTTTTTCGCTTACAGCGCGTTGATTTTTGCAACAAGCTGACCGGCAGTTTCTTCCAGTTCTTTGTTGATTTGCTTAAAGTGCTCTTTTTTATTTTCAACGTTTTTAGCGTTTACTTTTTTCATAAGGCCGTCAAAAGAAGTGATAGCCTCATCGATGATCGCTTCAGATTTGTCAGTTGGCCTTCCGCCTGCTGCAAGCTCAGTAACGTATACTGCCTCAATGATGTCGCCCAACACAAAGTTGATATCTTTCTTTAAATTCCTAACATTTGCCATTTCTATATTGCTTTTAGTTTATCGTGCAAAATTACAATTATTCTTCACTTATTGCTGTTAAGAAATACTTATTTCCAATAATGTAGCTTTTCCGGTAAGCAAATACGTCTTTAGTGCTGCCGGTATCAGTATAGTATCACCCTTGCTGAAATCATATTTTTTCTCATCGAACGCTACTGAAAAGTCACCTTCTGTACAGATATATACCGTAAAGCTATTACCGTCTTTGCTCACTGCTGTATTGCCATCCAGAGGTAAAAAGCTTGTTGTAAAATACGGGCAGTCTACCATCACATTACTCTTGTTTGGCTCCTGCGCATAGTACTTCTGCGTTTCTGTGGTATTGTAATTCATGGCATCCAGCGCCTGCTGTACATGCAGTTCGCGTCCCTTGCCATTGGCATCTACCCTGTCCCAGTCGTAGATACGGTAGGTGATATCACTCGTCTGCTGAATTTCGGCAATCACGATGCCCGCGCCGATAGCATGGATGGTTCCTGTCTCCAAAAAGAATACATCACCTTTCTTTACCGGAACTTCATTAAGTATTTCGATAAGGTTTTTATCCCCGAGATGCTGTACATATTCGTCAGCGCTCGATTTGTGCTTAAAGCCAACAATAATGCGGGCGCCTTCATCGGCCTGCATTACATACCACATTTCGGTCTTACCGAAGGAATTATGGCGCTCTTTGGCCAGTTCATCATTCGGGTGTACCTGTATGGAAAGGTCTTCTCTCGCATCAAGGAATTTGAACAGTAAAGGGAATTGTGTGCCGAACTGTTTGTGTATTTTACTGCCGAGTATTTCTTCAGGAAACTTTTCGAGCAATTCGCTTAGCGGCTTTCCGGCATAAGCACCCTCTTTCACCACGCTAACATCTCCAGGCACAGCCGATAGCTCCCAGCTCTCACCGGTAGTATCGGTTGGCAGGTTGGTTTTTCCGAGGTCGGTCTTAAGCTTTGTGCCGCCCCATATCCTGTCTTTCAGTATCGGTTCAAAAACCATCGGATACAATTCCATACTCATATATTATTCTCCTTTATAGGTTACAAAATTACGCGGCGTCTCATACAAAACTACTTCAACGGTAAGGGCTGCATCAAGGCGTTTGCGGATGCGGTTCCAGATCACGACCGCAATGTTTTCAGCCGTTGGGTTCAGCCCTGCAAAATCAGGCACATCAAGATTAAGGTTCTTGTGGTCAAAAGGCACTTCCACCTCTTCATAAATGATGTCCTTCAATATCTTCATATCTACAACATAGCCGGTCTGTGGGTCAATTTCACCAGTTACACTTACAATAAGCTCATAATTGTGCCCATGGAAATTGGCATTGTTGCATTTCCCGAATATCGCATCGTTCTGCTCATCGCTCCAGTCAGGACGATGCAGGCGGTGCGCCGCGTTAAAATGGGCATTCCGGCTAACGGTTACTTTCATTGGCTCTCAGTTGTTGGTTGTCGGTTGTTGGATGGCCGGCAACCGGCAACCATCGACCGAAAACTATAGTTTATGTTCCTCCAGGTAATGGTAAAATTGATCAAAAATAATCCTGAACCAGACTGTATAGTGTTCCGGGTGAGACTGCATATCTTCTTTTACGGCATCAATGCCCATCCACTTCCAGCTTTCGGCCTCTTCCGTATTGATCAGCGGCATATCATTATAATAGCCAATCATCACATGATCCAGCTCATGCTCTGTAAGCCCGTTATCAAAAGGCGCTTTGTAAATGAACGAGAACAGCTCCTTCAACTCCGTGGTAAATCCCATCTCCTCCTTAAGCCTGCGCGTACCAGCCTGTATATTGGTCTCCCCTTCACGCTGGTGGCTACATGTGGTATTGGTCCACAGTAAGGGCGAATGGTATTTTGTAGCAGCACGCTGCTGCAACATGATCTCATTTTCAGAGTTGAGTACAAAAACCGAGAATGCCCGGTGTAAAACCGCTTTCTCATGGGCTTCCATTTTTGGCATCAGGCCAATGGGCTCATCGTTTTCGTTTACCAGTATTACTTTTTCTTCTTCCATACCTAATAGCTTCCAAAAATAAGAAAATCTTTGCAGAAGAAAGGTGGTTTAACTTTTTGATAGCAATGAAAAATTACAGGCCCAAATTTCAAATATAAGCCAAAAAAAAGCCCTGTATTTACAGGGCTTAAACTATGTTTTTAGCTTCTTCTTCCTGGCGGCAGGAAACAATACATTATTTAGGATAAGCCTGTAACCCGGCGAATTCGGGTGCAGGTCGAGCACTGTTGGGGCATCCCCTACCCTGTGTTGGTAATCTTCAGGGTCGTGGCCCCCGTAAAAGGTAAACATACCCTTACCCTTAGTACCATGAATATAGCGTGCTTCGCCGTTCTGTTTATTCTCTCCCATCACGAGCACATTTGACTTTACACGCTCACCCATAAATGCTGTTGTCTGCCCCATAAACCCTTTTACAAGCTGGGTATGGTTCTGGCAGAGCATTGACGGGATCGGGTCCCACTTGGCCGAGTATTCCATGAGGGAAAAATAATCGTTATCCGGAAGCACATTACGTTTATTGGTCGTATCAATATCCGAAAACTCATATACCATAGGATTACGCTCCAATATAAAGTCCTTAAATGCAAAAGAGTTACTATAATTGAGCTTCGATTGGTAATTCGGGTCACTGGCATCGCCATCAAACATTGGCTCACAGATATCCACACCTTCTGCCGCAAGGGCAATATCAAAGCTGTCTGTAGCAGAACACATGGCAAACATAAAGCCGCCGCCTATCACAAAATTCCTGATCTTATTGGCCACTGCCAGTTTTTCATCGGACACCTTTTCAAAACCAAGCCTTTTGGCTAATGCCTCGGCATTTTTTTTCTGTTCGATATACCATGGCGCGTTGCGGTACATTCCAAAAAATTTACCGTACTGACCGCTAAAATCCTCATGGTGCAGGTGCAGCCAGTCGTACAGCAGTAAAGCATCATTGAGCACCTCTTCATCATAAATCGGCTTAAAGGGGATCTCTGCGTATGTTAAGACCAATGTTACGGCATCATCCCAGGGCTGTTTCCCTTCCGGAGTATATACTGCTATTTTAGGCGCTTTTTCAAGCACTACATTTTCCATGTTCTGTGAAGGACTGCTGATTTCGTCTAGTATACCGTTGGCCTCACTGTCGCTTAGTACTTCAAAGCTTACACCACGAATACGGCATTCCCGTCGAATCTCTTCCGCGTCCGGCAACAGGAATGACCCACCCCTGTAGTTCAGCAGCCAGTTGGCTTTATAACTACGATCGAGCGCCCAATAGGTAATTCCGTAGGCTTTCAGGTGATTTTGCTGGGTGCTTTCATCCATGGGCAACAATAGCATCGAAGCTTTAGCCCATAAAGGCAGGACCAGCAGCAAAAGTATAAAGAGTCTTTTAAAAGGCATTTCATCAAAAATTATATCCAAAGATAATCAAAATCACAGGTATATACATAACTCAACCTTTGCTTTAATATTTCACACGCCACCCATTTATACGTGACATTTTACTTTACAAAATATTCATCATAAATAAAAACTAAAACGTTTTCGTGAAATATTTTTTACCATATATTTGCGAATATTTTTACAAAAAAGCAAAATACAAATGATTTAATGATAATTTAATAATTTAAACAACAACACAATGAACTACACCCTGCCCCTGAAAAAAGTCGGCATCAACGATCTGTCCCTTGTTGGCGGAAAAAATGCCTCACTCGGCGAAATGCTTCAAAACCTTACATCGCTGGGAGTTACTATTCCCGATGGATTTGTAGTTACTGTAGATGCCTACTATGCGTTTATCACACACAACAGCCTCGATGAAACCATCAACAGTACCGTAGCAGCTATTGATTACGACAACATCGAATCGCTGCGCCGCGGGGGTATGCAAATCCGCCAGGCTTTCCTGAACGGGAGCTTTCCGGAAGAAATGAAAGAAAGGATAATCGCAGATTACAAATTACTGTCGCAGCAATACGGCCAGGACATGACCGATGTTGCCGTACGCAGCTCCGCTACCGCCGAAGACCTGCCGGACGCATCGTTTGCAGGGCAGCAGGAAACCTTCCTGAACGTGCGCGGACCGGAGATGCTCATGGATTGTATCCGCAAATGTTTTGCGTCGCTGTTTACCGACAGGGCTATCAGCTACAGACAGAATTTCGGGTACGACCACCTGGAACTGGCACTTTCGGTTTGCGTGCAGAAGATGGTACGCAGCGACCTTGGTACTTCGGGTGTGGCATTTTCTATTGATACCGAAAGCGGCTTTAAGGATGCTGTTGTTATTAACGCAACATACGGACTGGGAGAAATGCTCGTACAGGGCGCAGTATCACCGGACGAATATATTGTATTTAAGCCATTGCTGAAAGAAGGCTATAAACCGATTATTGAGAAAAAGCTGGGGAATAAGGATAAAATGATGATTTATGGAGAAGGCGGCGATGAAAGGGTAAAAATCATCCCTACCGAAACAAAGTTCCGAAACCGGTTCTGCCTTAGCGACGAAAATGTATTGAAACTTTCCAAATGGGTAGTGCTTATCGAAGACTATTATACCCGCATCCGGGATAAATGGACACCGATGGATGTAGAATGGGCTATAGATGGCCTTACAAAAGAACTCTTTATAGTACAGGCAAGGCCGGAAACCATTCATTCGCGGAAAAGCCACACTACTATTACCGAATATAAGATGGAAGACGAAAGCCGCCACAAAAAACTACTGATTAAAGGCATCGCTGTGGGCGATAAAATTGGCACCGGTGCAGCAACCATCATTTATTCACTGGATAAAAGGGTTTCCGAAGGGCATGAGTTTATACCTGGCTCTGTTTTGGTTACCGACATGACGGACCCTGACTGGGAACCGATCATGAAAAAAGCGTCGGCAATTATTACCAATAAAGGAGGCCGTACCTGCCATGCTGCCATCATCGCCCGCGAAATGGGCATTCCTGCAATTGTAGGATGCGGCAATGCAACTGACCTGGTGGAAGAAGGCATGATGGTTACAGCATCTTGTGCAGAGGGCGATGTAGGCTTTATTTACAGTGGGGAATTGAAATATACCGAAACGGAATACGACCTTTCACAACTTCCTGAAGTAAAAACGAATATAATGCTGAATGTAGCCTCACCGGGACTGGCATTCCAGTTCTCGCACCTGCCAAATAAAGGTGTCGGCCTTGCCAGGGAAGAATTTATTATCAATAATTACATTGAAGCACACCCTTTGGCATTACTGGGGCACCGGAACCTGAATGACAGTACACTGACCGCGGCTATAGAAAAGAAAATTACAGGTTACCCTGATGAGGAAACCTTCTTTATCGACAAGCTTGCCGACGGTATTGCCAAGATTGCGGCATCTTTTTATCCTAACAATACTATCGTGAGGTTTTCCGACTTTAAAACCAACGAGTACTACAACCTTTTGGGAGGAAAATATTTTGAACCGGAAGAGGAAAACCCAATGATTGGCTGGCGCGGTGCATCCCGATACTATTCCGATGCGTATAAAAATGCCTTTGGCCTGGAATGCCGTGCGATAAAAAAGGTGCGCGAGGAAATGGGACTGAAAAATGTAGTGGTGATGGTGCCTTTTTGCCGTACGGTGGAAGAACTTGTAAAAGTAAAAGAAGTAATGAAAGAGTATGGACTGGTGCGTGGCGAACACGGACTGGAGCTGTACCTGATGGCAGAAGTACCGTCGAACATACTAATGGCCGAAGAATTCGCGGCACATATTGATGGATTCTCTATCGGCAGCAACGACCTTACCCAGCTTACACTCGGTATTGACAGGGATTCGTCTTTGGTAGCGCATCTGTATGATGAGCGCAACCCGGCCGTAAAACGCATGTTGGAAATGCTCATCTCTTCAGCAAAAAAATCCGGGGTAAAAGTAGGTATATGCGGCCAGGGGCCTTCGGACTTCCCTGACTTCGCGCAATTCCTTGTAGGACTTGGAATCGACAGTATTTCGGTGACACCTGATTCTGTAATTAAGACTGTAACAGCCATTGCGGAAGCAGAAGCCATTATAGCCGACAAGGCGCAAGTATTGCAGGCAAATTAGTTTTTTGGTTATTTTATAATGAAAACGTCCCGATTTCTCGGGACGTTTTTTAGTTTTCAGCTATTATATGTTGTGGGTCATTCACAAATATTTCCCTGATCATTTCGGTAAGCTCCAATTCTGTTGTAGTGTTCTTTGTCATATTCTTTTACATTTATAGTGGTTAGGTTTTGTTAAAACGGTACATCGTCATCATCATTTGCCCTGCTGTTCATGTTGCTTCCGAAAGCGTCATTGGCAGAAGGCAGGTTTTTAGTAATAAAATCGTTACTGCTGTTCATGCTCGAAGGCAGTTCATCAAACGGAGACCCGAAATCGTCGAGGTTATCGAACTTACCGAGGCTGCCGATAAATTTGAGCCTGATGTTATCCAGTCCGCCGTTACGGTGCTTGGCAACGATAAACTCTGCCTGGCCCTGTGTAGGTGACTGCTCCTCATCATCCCATTCTTCGATCTTATAGTATTCGGGACGATAGATAAAAGATACGATATCCGCATCCTGCTCGATCGCTCCCGATTCCCTAAGATCGGAAAGCAATGGCCGCTTGCTTGATCCCCTGGTCTCCACCGCACGCGACAGTTGCGAAAGTGCAATTACCGGAACTTCAAGTTCTTTTGCAAGGGCCTTAAGGTTACGTGAAATGGTCGAAATTTCCTGTTCACGGTTCCCTCCGCCCTTTCCGTTACCTCCCGCGGTCATAAGCTGGAGGTAATCGACAATTATCATTTTAATACCAAATTGCGACGAAAGCCTTCTTGCTTTTGCCCTGAGGTCGAAGATCGACAGTGATGGTGTATCGTCAATATACAATGGCGCCTTTTCAAGGTCTTTTACTTTAATACTCAGCTGCTCCCACTCATGTTTCTCAAGCTTACCCGTACGCAGCTTTTCCGAAGAAAGCCCGGTCTCGCTCGAAATAAGACGGGTAATAAGCTGTACGGAGGACATTTCCAGTGAGAACAATGCCACAGGATGGTTAAAGTCGATCGCAATATTACGTGCCATAGAAAGTACAAAAGCGGTCTTACCCATACCCGGCCTTGCCGCAATAATGATAAGGTCGCTCGGCTGCCACCCGGATGTAAGCTTGTCCAGGTCGTGAAAACCGGTTGCAATACCGCTGAGGCCTTCTTTGTTGGCAATCTCCTCAATACGTTTTTTAGCCTGTATAACGAGACTTTGCGCAGTTTCCGAGCTACGTTTAATGTTGCCCTGCGTTACTTCGTACAGGCGGGATTCCGCTTTATCAAGCAGATCGAATACATCGGTGGTCTCATCATAGGACTCCTCTATGATCTCGCTTGAAATTCTAATTAGACTACGTTGAATAAATTTCTGTAGTATAATCCGCGAGTGAAACTCAATGTGAGCCGATGAGGATATTTTTTGGGTGAGTTGTATGAGGTAGAAATCCCCGCCGGCAAGCTCCAGTTTTGCCATCTTTTTCAGCTGTGCTGAAACGGTTAATAAGTCTATCGGCTGCGTATCGTTGAAAAGCGCCACAACAGCCTCAAAAATATACTTATGTGCGTCTTTGTAGAAAGCATCGGGCTGCAGGATATCGATCACCTCATCAACACCTTTCTTATCGATCATCATTGCACCCAGCACAGCCTCCTCAAGGTCGAGCGCCTGTGGTGGCAGCTTGCCTTTCTCAAGGTTGATAATGGTTGCCTTATCAACTTTTACGGGATTTATATTCCTGATGTTTTCCATAGTGCGAATGTAAATAAAATTGAAACCAAACGGTTAAGGAATTGTTAAGCACATAAGTTCATAAACTGTTCAAAACCTGTTCATAAATCCATGCTTCTTTGTTGATAACCCAAAAAAAATCCGAAGCTGCGGGGCTTCGGATGATTTTAAGCTTCAACAGGGTTTATTCCTTATATTCCCCCATTTTGCTATACTTATCCATCCTTTGCGCCACAAGCTCCTCTGTTGATAAGTCTTTCAATTCATTATATCCTTTCAATATGTATTCTTCTACGCTTTTAAAGGCTACTTCCCTGTCGTAGTGGGCCCCTCCAAGCGGTTCCGGGATAATATCGTCTATAAGGTTTTGCCTCTTCATATCGTATGATGTAAGCTTCAGCGCTTCGGCAGCCTGCTCCTTATATTCCCAGCTCCTCCAAAGAATGGAAGAACAGGATTCAGGAGAGATAACCGAATACCATGTGTTCTCCATCATGTATACTTTATCGCCCACACCAATCCCCAATGCGCCTCCGGATGCACCCTCACCTACAATAACGGTGATGATAGGTGTTTTAAGGCGTACCATCTCAAGAATATTCCTTGCAATAGCCTCACCCTGCCCGCGCTCTTCGGCTTCAAGGCCCGGATAGGCTCCCGGGGTATCTACAAGCGTAAGCACCGGAATGCCGAATTTCTCTGCCATCTTCATCAGCCTTAACGCTTTACGGTAACCTTCAGGATTGGCCATACCAAAATTCCGGAATTGTCTTGTCTTGGTATTATAACCTTTCTGCTGGCCCACAATCATGAACGACTGCCCGCCGATCTTGCCAAGCCCGCCGATCATTGCCTTGTCATCTTTAAACGCGCGGTCGCCGAACAATTCAAGAAATGTATTGCCAGTAAGAGCCTTTACATGATCCATGGTGTACGGGCGGCTCGGGTGCCTCGAAAGCTGTACCCTTTGCCATGCCGTAAGGTTCTTATATATCTTCTTCTTGGTCTCCTCCAGTTTTTTCTCTATCTGTTTGCAGGTATTAGATACATCCACATCACTTTCCTGGCCAATGATCGTACATTTGTCCAGTTGGTCTTCCAGTTCTTTGATGGGAAGCTCAAAATCTAAATATTCCATAGTAGGCAGATTTTTAATTTAGGTTCGAAACGCAAAGATAAAATTTTCAGTTGTGATACAAGCTACTCATCCCCACTTTTCGGTTTGTTTTTAATTATACCGTTGAGGATCACCGTAATCAGGATAATAGCCGCCCCGAGATAGAATGCACTGCTCATCTTTTCTTTATCGCTGAATACGATAAGTGCCAGAATTATCCCATAAACCGGTTCCATATTGATGGTAAGCATTACAGTATAAGGCGAAATAACCTTCATAACATGTACCGAAGCGATAAATGCATAAGCCGTACAAAAAGAACCAAGCACTGCCAGCCACATCCAGTCGGATGCCGAAAGCGTGAAGAATTCAACCGTAAAGCTCCCGCTGAAGAGCAGGTATAGTGAGAAAAAAAATACTCCCCCGGCCAGCTCGTAGAACGATATCGTTACCGGATTGTACTTCTTGGCATATTTACCATTGATTATAGAAAAAGATGCCGAAAGGAATGCCGATATCAGTGCCAGGGCAATACCCCAGTAATGCTGAGGGTTGGTATAAGTACCCTGCGAAAGGATATCCCAAAATTCAGGCGGGTTGTCCATTATTTTTCCAAGTACAACCCAAAGGTGCTCGCCATATATAATAATACAGAGTCCTAATACCACAACAAAACCCATGAGTATTTCGGAACCGATCAGCCGTCGCCGATAGACAACCGATTCGAGCAGGGTTGCGAATAACGCGCCTGTAGAAAGGCAGGCCAGTGTAATGGAAATGTTGGAAACCTTAATGGCTTCGAAGAAGGTAAACCAGTGCAGCGCAATAACCAGCCCGGCGAGCGTAAACCCTATAAAAGCTTTAGTGGGTATTTTCAGCGTTGTTTTAGTAGCCAGCGCAAAAATTAAGATAAGGGCTACGCCGATGCACATACGGAACCACACCAGCGGGAAGGCATCGAGCGTAATAAGCGCGCCGAGTACCGCGGTGAATCCCCACACAAAAACGATGAAATGGAGATGAAGGTAGCTCTTAAGGTTATCTGCGGGCATTGCGGAGCAGGTAAATGGCCAGAATACCGAAAGTGACGTTTGGAATCCATACCGCTACAAGCGGTGACATGCTCGACTTTTCGGCCAGTGTACCGAACACCTTATCGAAGAAGATAAAAGTAAACGCCAGGGCAATACCCAAGGCGAGGTTTACTCCCATACCGCCACGCCTTTTCATAGACGACACCGCAACAGCAATTACGGTAAGGATGAAGGCTGAAATAGGGATACTGTATTTTTTGTACTTCACAACAAGGTAGGCATTGATATTACCCGACCCACGCTGTGTTTCGTTATCGATAAAACGGTTGAGTTCCCTAAGGGTCATCGTTTCGGCGGCATAGACGGTAGGTGTAAGGTCGTCCGGCTTGAAGTTGAATTTGAATTTCTTCTCATCGGCCGATTCCAGTTTGTCTTCCATGGCGCCAATAGTACGCTTGTTATAATTGGTCAGCGTATAGGTACTGTCTTTTTCATTCCATTTGATAAGGCTGGCGTCGATCTTGGAAATCATTTTGTTGTCCTTAAACTCTTCCAGGCTGAAGTTGATCCCCGTTTTGGATATGTAATTGAAACTGCTGACGTAAATATACTGGTTATCGCTAATCTGCTTGTACACGTCGATGTTCTTGCGGATCTCCGCCCCTTTTTTCAGGTAGGTATACCGGAAATCGTTAAAACCTTTACTGGCAGATGGCACGAAGAAAAACCCCATAAGCAAAGCCATTAGCGATATGATGGACGCCCCGATAATATAAGGCCTCAGGAAACGCATATAGGAGATCCCCGAACTCAATATTGCAATGATCTCAGTATTGTTCGCCAGCTTGGACGTAAACCATATTACCGAAAGGAACAGGAATATCGGGAACAGCATATTTGCGAAATAGATGGTAAAGTCGCCATAGTAGGCGGCAACCTGGATAAACGGCACCTTGTTCTCAAGGATACGGTTGATCTTTTCCGAAACGTCGATAACGATACCAATGGGGATAAACATCAGCAACATCACAAAGAACGTTGCCAGATACCGCTTCAGGATGTACCAGTCTATTATTTTCATTTACGGTTTGTTATATGCTATAGTACTTTGCACTTTACAACTTTAGACTTATTAAAGCCTGTTGCTCATCTGTTTCACCATTTTCTCTTTCCACTCGCGGAAATCTCCTGCTAAGATATGTTTTCTTGCCTCACGAACCAACCACATATAGAACCCGAGGTTGTGTATGGTAGCGATCTGCTTGCCTAGGAATTCGTTGGCGGCAAAAAGGTGCCTTAAATACGCCTTGGTATACTCCGTATCTACAAAGGTTATGCCCATTTCATCTATAGAGGAGAAATCGGCTTCCCACTTCTTGTTCTTGATGTTGATGGTACCGTTTGCGGTAAAGAGCATCCCGTTACGGGCGTTACGCGTCGGCATTACACAGTCAAACATATCCACACCTAACGCGATGTTCTCCAGTATGTTTATTGGGGTGCCCACACCCATAAGATAACGCGGCTTGTCTTCCGGAAGTATGCTGCATACCACATCGGTCATCGCATACATTTCCTCTGCCGGTTCGCCTACCGAAAGGCCGCCAATGGCGTTACCCACTGCGCCTGCATTGGCGATATATTCAGCGGATTGCTGGCGAAGATCGGTGTACGTGCTCCCCTGGACTATAGGGAAGAATGCCTGGCTATAGCCATATTTAAAGGGTAATTTTTCAAGGTGGCTTATGCAGCGGTCGAGCCATCGGTGCGTCATATGCATCGAGCGCTTGGCATAGCGGTAATCGCACGGGTACGGAGTACACTCGTCGAATGCCATGATGATGTCGGCACCAATGGTACGCTGTATTTCCATCACACTCTCGGGTGAAAAGAAATGGTACGAGCCGTCGATGTGCGACTTGAACTTCACTCCCTCTTCCTTAATCTTTCGGTTCGCCGAAAGTGAATACACCTGGTAGCCGCCGCTGTCGGTCAGGATGGGGCGGTCCCAGTTCATGAATTTGTGCAGGCCTCCTGCCTTTTCCAGTATGTCGGTTTGCGGTCGGAGGTATAAATGGTAGGTATTCCCTAAAATAATATCGGGGTTGATATCATCCTTCAGTTCGCGCTGGTGCACGCCTTTTACAGATGCAACCGTGCCAACCGGCATAAATATCGGGGTTTCGATGGTGCCGTGGTCGGTAGTGATGCTCCCGGCCCTTGCTTTTGACTGAGGGTCTTTTGCTAACAGATCAAATTTCATAGTCCTATTTTACGGGTGCAAAGATAGGGAAAGAGTTTGAGATGAGAGAAGAGAGACTTTTAGATAATAGATGGGAGATGATAGGTTTGAAAGTTGTATAAAAATTCGCTACCTTAGAAATAAAAATGCAACACGATAACAAAGCAACCCTTCTTAAAGCCAACACAGCAATTTCTAAAGGCGACAACGAGGGCTTCCTCGAACATTGTACCGACGACACCAAATGGATTTTTGTGGGCGATATTACGCTAAACGGAAAAGAAGCCGTAAGAAAATGGATGGCCGAAAACTATGTTGAGCCTCCGCAATTTAATGTTGAGAAGCTGATAGCCGGGGAGGATTACGTGATCGCAATGGGAACTATTACCCTGAAAGATAAGGATGGTAAAGCAACAATGTACTCCTATTGCGATGTATGGCAATTCCGGGATGGTAAAATGGCAGAACTTAAGGCGTATGTTGTTGGTTAATGGTTTTTAGTTGACAGTTCATCTTTAATCTATCATCTCGCATCTGTTATCTCCAAATCATTATTATTCCTATATTTGGGCATAATCAATCAAAAACCAACACATGAAAAAAATTATCCTGTTTGTAATCGCGGGGCTGCTTGCCGTGCCTGCTTCTGCACAATCGACCGACAAGGCAAAGCTCGACCAGTATTTCGAAGTACTGGAAGCCAATAACAAATTTATGGGCAGCGTACAGGTCTCCAAAGACGGAAAGGCCATCTACACCCGTTCCAACGGCTGGGCCGATGTTCAGGGAGGAAAGAAAACAACCGCCGACTCAAAGTTCCGTATCGGGTCGATTTCCAAAACTTTTACGGCAGCCCTGATTTTAAAAGCCGCGGAGGAAAAAAAGCTATCACTGGACGATAAGCTTGATAAGTATTTTCCAACCATCCCCAATGCTTCGAAGATCACCATTAAAAACCTGCTGAACCATAGCAGCGGCATCCATAACTTTACCAATGATGAAGCGTACATGAAGTACAATACCGCGCCAAAAACACAGGCTGAGATGGTAGACATCATTGCGAAAGCAGGCAGCGACTTCGAGCCGGGGGCCAAAAACCAGTATAGCAATTCGGGGTATGTACTGCTGGGCTTTATCGTTGAAAAAGCCTGTAAAAAACCATATAAAGAGGTGTTAAACGAAAAGATCACAAAACCGCTTGGACTGAAAAACACTTACTTCGGCGGCAAGATAAATACAGCCACCAACGAAGTAAATTCTTTTGAATTCAACGGAAAATGGAATAAAAGCGACGAAACCGATATGTCTATTCCGGGAGGCGCGGGCGCTATAGTCTCTACCCCTGCCGACCTTGGCAAATTCATAGAAGGGTTATTTGCCGGCAAGATCATCTCGGCGGCGAGCCTGGAGCAGATGAAAACCATGACCAACAAACACGGACTCGGCCTATTTGAATTTCCATACGAGCAACAGAAATTGTACGGGCATAACGGCGGCATAGACGGTTTCCAGTCCATGCTGGTATATGCTCCCGACAGCAGGATTACGGTAGCGATAACTTCTAACGGTACGACTATCAGTCCGAACGATGTAGGCCTCACATTGCTCGACTGGGCAAACAACACACCATTTGACATTCCTGAATATAAAACATTTGCCTACACGGAAGAAGAACTGGACCAGTATGCCGGCTATTATGAATCGAAGCAGATACCACTGGCTATCACCATAACCCGAAATGGCAGCATACTTTCTATACAGGTGAAAGGCCAGCCTGCCTTCCCGCTGGACTCTGCCGAAAAAGGTGTCTTCACCTCTGAAGGCATTGGCCTGGAGCTTGAATTTAAACCCGCCGAAAAAACCATGTTGCTAAAGCAAAGGGGGTCGACATTTACCTTTACAAAGCAATAGTTTGATCTGTCACATGAAAATTCCGATATAGAATTTAGCGTACTAATATTCACTATCTTAGCGGAACAACCAAACTACATTTTATGAAAACAATATTGTTACTATCGCTATTTGTGCTGTTTACCGGTATTCCCGCAACAGCACAATCTGCCGAAAAGAAGGCGACTACTGAAAAAACTTTGGCAACTCCGGCACTTACGCAGTTTACGGGTACATACGCATCGGCCGATAATCCTGATATCATTGCGGTATTTGAGAATAAAGAAAAACTGATGTGTAAAATTCCCGGGAAACCTACCGCCGTACTTGAGTATATGGGCAGGGATTCTTTTAAATCGGACAAAGATAATATCCAACTGAAATTTGACACAAAGGGCAAACAATTAGAAATTAAGCAAGGTGATAAGTGGCAGACCTACAAAAAAGAATAATGCAGAAGCTCCGGTAGTATCCGGAGCTTTTTTATTTACTAGCTATACTAAGTTTAACTCTGACTACTACCCGAGCCATTCCCGAAAATCATTCACGCGTTCACGGCTTACGATCACTTCATCTTCTTTATAGGTTGGAAGAATTACTTTGAGTCGCGAATTGGCATACACCACAATATCTTTGATCGCATTGATCGACACAATGAACTTGCGGCTCACGCGGAAGAACTGTTTCGGGTCAAGTTCAGCCTCCAGTTGCTCCAGCGTCATTTCGAGCAGGTAATCACGGTTGTCGGTAGTGTGGATGTACGTTCCCTTATTTTCACTAAAAAAGCATTCCGCTTCTTCAATATTTACCATTTTCAGGTGCTGCCCCATTTTTATGGTAAAGCGTTTCTTGTAGCTTTTCTCATTGGGGTTGGCCAGCATCCGGCGTATCTGATCGAAGTCGACAGACAATTGCTGCGGCTTCGGCTGGCGTTCGCGATACTTGGCCACGGCGCTTTCCAGGTCGTCTTCGTCAATAGGCTTCAGCAAATAGTCGATACTGTTCAGCTTAAAGGCACGCAGGGCGTACTCGTCATATGCCGTGGTGAAGATCACCGCGCTGCTTATAGGTATAGCCTCGAAAATCTCGAACGAAAGTCCGTCACTAAGCTGTATATCGAGGAAGATCAGATCGGGCTGCGGGTTGTTTCGGAACCATTCTATAGACTCCTCTACAGAATGCAGCATGGTGCCTGCCTCAACACCGAGCTTTTGAAGTTTTCGATGCAGCAGGCGTGCCGCCGGTTTTTCGTCTTCAATTATAATTACGTTCATTTTGATTGTCGGTTATTGGATGCTGGATGCTGGGAAGCCGGAGGTCGGATACTGAGCCCTTTATATGCCTTATGCTCTTTTGCCTTCGACTTTTCAACCTCCGACTTCGGACTTTAAACTTTAGACTTTCTACTCCCACTTATCAGAGCGGTTCTTTTCGCGTTCCAGGTATTGTTGAATCTTGCGCTCTTCCCAGTCTTTGCTAAAGAAAACGTTTCGGCTATATACTGTAAGCCAGTGTGCCAAAAGGCCGATACCCCAGGAAATTGCAGTTATAAAAGTGCCCCACGACCAGAACTTCTCCCCCGGGTCGAGGTTAATGGCGTGCATGATTAGTAAAAATGCGTTTACCAGTACATAGGCCGCCAGGTGCTTATAAAAACCTTTGATATTCTCTACTCTTTTGCGGGCTTTATCAATGCTTTTCTGTTCGTCGAATGAATTTCCCATGATGTTTTATTTTGGGTTGGTGTTGTTCTTGTCCTGTTCTTCTTTCAGGAGCTTGTGCATCTCCCGTTCTTCCCAGCCTCTTCCCTTTAGAAGAGAAGGGCCAAAAACGATCATCGTATGTATTAGCAACCCTAATCCCCCTATCGACAATGTACCGATGAGGCAATTTTTCCAGGCTACAGGATGCATCCCGAAACCGATGAGGCCGGCTACAAACGTCAGTGCATTTACCGTGATGTAGATCAGGCAGTGGGTATAAAGGCTTTTGAGCCGTTCTATCCTGTTCTTTGCCCGGTCTCGGCTGGCTTTTTCAAACAATTCTTCCATTACTCAATTGGTTGGTTATTGTTTCGGTACTTTTCCCGCGCACGCCGGTCTTCTTCCATAAACTGCTGCAGCTTGCGCTCTTCCCAGTCTTTATTAAGAAATGGTATAAAATTAAATGCCGACATAGCATGGAATATTAGGCCCAGCCCCCATCCTGCCATTGAAAAATAAAACCAATGGAATTCCGGTGTAAAGGTAAGGTTGATAATAATAAGTGTCGGTATGAAGATACAATACAGCGCCAGGTTAATATAAAATGACCGTATTTCTTTAACTCTTTTTCGGGCGCGTTCCATTTCCCTTTTTTCAAATCCGTCTTCCATGGCTATTTCTTTTTTTGCTTGTCTTTGTCTAATATTTCCTTCAGTTTGCGCTCTTCCCAATCTTTCCCCAGAAATGACGGAAGAAACGTTACAATACCATGAATCGCCAGCCCTATACCCCAGCCATAGGCGGTATATGTATACCAATGCTCACCGCCTGTATAGTAGATATTAATAACTGCAAGTACCGGTATCACGATAACATAACTCGCTACATGGTCGTAGAAGGATTTGAGCTCCTTTATCCTCTTTTTAGCCCTCAGGTAACTTTGTTCCTCAAAATCAGGTTCCATGATTTTCTGTATTATGATTAGATTGATGACTGAAATCCTAATATTATTTACAACTTTAGCAGAGATTTATACAGTCCCGCAAAAGCCAAAGGACGACAGGTTAATTCTGACTGGCAATTACACTATCTCCACCGGTTATTCCTGTCCCTGTCCATAAGCTGTTTTAGCTTTCGTTCTTCCCAATCCCGTCCGAGGAAAGGGATATAATTGTATACGCTGCAAAAATGTATTACCACCCCGATACCCCATCCTATTGCCGGGTATAGAAACCACAAATGCTGTGAAGATGTCACCAGGTTCAGTACCGCAAGGCCCGATATTACTATGATGTAAGACATCAGGTTACCGTAAAATCCTTTTATGTCTTCTACCCGCTTCTGTGCTTTCAGGTAGGCGCTTTCCGATTCATTATATGATGTTTCCATAATGGCGATTTGTTTGGTAAGTACCGGGAGCTTTACCGTAAAATGTTGTTCTGTTTGCTCGATCAGTACTTTTCGGTTTGATATGATGGCATAACGGCTTACTATGTTTTGTAACCCTACGCCGCGCCTGTCCTGCAGCACTTCTTTCTTCTGCAGGTCGTTCTGCACCACCAGGTAGCCATCCTGCTCATATATCCTGATGTATAGCGGTTTTTGCTGGCTTACAATATTATGTTTTATTGTATTCTCAAGCAGCAATTGCAGAGACAGCGGCACCACTCTCGCATCGGGACTGGAAACCGACTGCGGCAATTCGTAAGACACACTGTTTTCAAAGCGCATCTTCAGCAGGTTCATGTAGGTCTTGGCAAAATCCAGTTCCTCCTGCACACTTACCAGCTCTTTGTCTTTTTGCTCCAGCACGTAGCGGTATACTTTAGACAGCGATGTGGTAAACTTTTGGGCGCTTTCGGGATTTTCTTCTATCAACGAACTCAGTACATTCAGGCTGTTGAACAGGAAGTGTGGGTCGATCTGGTTTTTTAATGTCTCAAATTTGGCAGAAGCTGTTCCCGCAATAATCTTCTGTTCTTTTACCCTGTTTTCCTGATACCGCTTGTAATAGTAAAAGGCATGACCCAGAAAGCTCAGGGTGAGCGTAATAATAGTGGCAATATAATAGTTCTCTATTTTCTCATCTTCAATAAATTTAGAAAACGATTTGCCCTCCATTACTACATCTTCAAAAACACGCAACAGGAAGATAATGAACAGCGATACCGCAAATGATGTGAGGAACCCGATAATCAGCCTTTTTGCCTTCATATTGGTATTCACGTAGATTTTATCTATCCAGTAAAAGACAAGCTTATTGGCCATGTACAATGTCATGGAATAACCTACCACAACATACAGGAATTGAATCAGGTGCGGATAATCCCATTTAAAACTGCCATTCCCCACCCCAAATAACAGCACAAGGTAGATAATGATGCCAAACCCCGCAGCCTTTAATAATTCCTTGTAAACGTTCATGCTTTATTATTTTTTACATTCTTTCAGCGCTTCCTCAGCCCTTTCCTTACCCCAGTGTGGGTGAAGTGGTGTTTCCGGTTTAAAGGTAGCAAAAAGTCCGACAGCTCTTTCAATCTCAGCACACATCGGTTTGATGTCACTTCCGAAGTAGCGTGCGCCGCCAATCTCAAATTCCGCCTTCTGGAAAACCACCCTCGGGTTGTTTGGGTCGAGCTTCATCGCTTTGGCGTAAATTTCGTTCACCTTAGCCGAAAGCTTCATACCATTGGTCATCGGGTCGGCAACAATCCATGCGGTGTGTATCATTGCCTGCATTACCAGTAGCTCAGCATTGTCGGGCGATATCGCCGTGGCATTGTCCTGTGCTGTCTGGGCTTTGGCAAGGAACGCTGCTATTTTCTCCTTATCCTGCGTTTTAAAAGCCTCTATTGTGTTGATCAGGGCTACATAGTAGGACGGCAGCCAATTGTCTTTCTCTGCCGCGGCAATCCTTTCGAACAAGCCCGATGCTTCGGCTGTTTTATCTTCACCCCAAAGCTTAAAGGCTTTTTCCATACCTGTTTGAAATTGCGACTGTGCAAACATTGTGTTGCAAACCAGTAAAACGAAAAGTGTAATAACTCGTACCATGATCTTATTTTTTTAGGTTGTTGTATTTTGATGAAGCAAAGGTGCGGTGTTTTTATCGCCTCAAAAAAAGAGTGTTACCGAACTGTAGAATTTGGAGGATGAGTTGTAAACTTATCTGGTTAACTTTTTTTTATCAAATACTTTTAGTTATGGAAAGGCTGGTTTAAGGAGTAAATCTAAAGAGTATATAAGGCTTATCGCCGATAGCACGCAAGATGGGTATAACAGTGGAAGATACTATAGATGAAGATATCCAAAATCAGGAAATGGATATAATTAAAAAATCCGGCTAAGCCGGATTTTTTAGTCTGTTACTGTAAAGTTATACACAATGGTCCCTACCTGTTTTTCGGAAGTTCCCGCGTCAAATTTCCATTTCATAGCAGCTGCTTTAGCCTGGCTTATAAGGCATGGAGAAGCGTTAGTACCGCGTCCTGTTTCTGCTTTTATAACTTTTCCGGAAGCATCTACGGTAATTTGCACTGTTACTTTTCCAAACTCGTTACATCCGGCGGGTTCCGACTTCGCGAGAGGCTTACGCCCGGCCAGCGTATAGCTGCCAACGCCTGTCCCGCGGCCTGATCCGCTTCCGCCACCACTGCCGCTTCCCGAGCCCGGCCCTGTACCTGTACCATTTCCCGAACCTGTACCGCCACCCGTTCCGTTTCCTGTACCGCCACTGCCATAGGTTCCGGAGCTTATGCCGCTTCCGCCGCCACCCTGGTCGCTCCCGTTAAGGAGGTTGTCCAATGCCGCGTTAGTTGGTTTCTTTGGAGTATTGTCTACTGCCGGCTTAGGATTCTCCATTTTCGGATCTCTTACCGGTACCGGCTTGGTGTTCACTACTGCCTCGGCTTTGTCGTCACTGCTTCCTACAACCTCTTCGGTTGGCTGAGAGGACTGAAATTTCGCGCCTCCGCCACTGTTCCCAAAGTTAATCGTGGCACCACCACCTCCTCCACCGCCTTCAAGCTCCAGCTCGATCGGTGGCGGGTCTTCTTCGGGTATTTCAGAAGCATGGTGCTTCAGCACGAACAAAAGGATGAGCAACGCCGTGAATATACCCAGCGTGATCAATACCGATTCCTGTTCATGTTTTGTGAGCCTCACCATAACTTATTTTTTAGAAGTGGCAATTACAAATTTCAGCCTCTGGCTTTCGCCGATCTCCAGGATATTTACCATATCCTGCACCTTCAGGTCATACGGAAACCGTACAATAACCGTGCTATCCTGTGTACGCTGCACATGTTCTGCCAGCCTTTGCGACAATTCGTCGAATGGCACCTTATCCTGGTTCATGTAATACTGGTTAGGCTGTCCTTCCTCCACCTTTACCGACAGGCTCATGTGCGACTTATGTGTCTGCGCCGTACTCTTGGCCTTTGGCAGCGCCAGCTTAATAACGTTGGGGTTCGCCAGCGTAGAAATGATAAGGAAAAACAGGAATAAAAAGAACATGATGTCGCTCAGCGCAGACGCGGCGATCTCAGCATGGAAGCGCTTATTTCTCCTTACTCTCATTTTCCGGTAGTTATCACGTTAACGAATTGTATTACCTGCTTTTGCACCTTAAGCGCAAAGCCGTCTATCAGCATGTTAAAGAAGTGGTAGCCCGAATAAGCGATAACACCCACAATAAGCCCCAAACCCGAACTGATCATTTTTTCGTACAAACCAGCCGATATGGTATCAATCGTAATTTCTTTTTTAATCGAGATATCGTAGAAGATCGTGATAACTCCCGCAATCGTACCGATAAATCCAAGGATCGGGGCAATACCGGCTACAAGGCCCAGCCATCCGAGTTTCTTCTCCATAAGTCCGATCTCAACGTTGGTGCTTTTCTCCATCATACCCTCTATTTCGCCAAGAGGCCTCCCGATAAGCCCTATACCGCTTTCCAGGATGGTACCGTAAGCGGTACCCGACCTTCCGGCAGCCATTTGTGCGCCTTCAACCTTACCGGAACTGAGCTGGTAACGTACATCGTTCATAAGCCCTGTATCTTCCTTTGTCCTTTTGCTGATGTACAATGCCCTTTCTATAATGATATAAATTGTAAAGAACAGCAATACCAGGATCGGGATTACCATTACCCCACCCTTCATAAGGAGTGAAAAATAATTTACCGATTCTTGTGTGGCAGCAGGATTTGCAGCGGCAGCATTGGTAGCGGCAGCAGGTATGGTATCCTGCAGGAATAGAAAAAATAAGTTTGCCATGTCTCTACTAAGGTTTTCTTGTAAGTAAAATGTTTTTGGTTAGCACAATTATTAGCAATAACGAATATATAGTTTTTTGAGTATGCAAAAAAACAAATAAATAAAAAACCTGCTTACAGACATAAGCAGGTTTTAATATAAAATTATGAAGTTCTTATGCCTTTACAACCTCATCGTTGTGATCGTGCTCGATCTTGTCTTTATCCTGTTTTGAAACAGTGTCTACAAGAACCGGAGTCGCGATGAACAGTGATGAATAAGTACCTACGATAATACCTACAAGCATTGCGAAGATAAAGCCACGGATAGACTCACCACCAAAGATGAACATGATAAGCAATACCATTATCATAGTCAGTGATGTGTTGATCGTTCTTGACATTGTAGTGTTTATCGAAGCATTTACGATATCCTTGAAACTACCTTTCGTTTTACCGGCAAGGTATTCCCTTACCCTGTCAAATACAATTACGGTGTCGTTCATGGAGTAACCGATAACGGTAAGGATCGCAGCGATGAAGTGCTGATCCATTTCCATGTGGAACGGCATAAACTTATAGCAAAGCGAGTAGATACCCAATACAAAGATAACGTCGTGTGCTACAGCGGCGATAGCACCAAGGCTATACTGCCATTTCCTGAAGCTCACCATAAGGTAGATGAATACGATAGCCATAGAGCCCAATACCGCCCAAACGGAGTTTGCCTTGATATCGTCTGCAACCACCGCACCTACTTTTACAGCAGACACAACGCCTAGGGTTTTGCCTTCGTTGGCATTTACGAATTCGTCGTATGATATTGTTTTGCTGTAATGCTTTTTAAGCCCATCATATAGCTTCTGGTTTACTTCCGTATCCACTTCCGCACTGGTCTCTTCTACTTTATACTTTGTAGTGATCCTTAACTGGCGGTCGTTTCCGAACACTTTGGCATCAACTGTTCCGCCAAATACTTTTCCAAGGTCTTCTTTAACTTCTTCTGCAGAAACCGATTTGTCAAACTTCACCTGGAACGTACGTCCTCCTGCGAAGTCGATACCTTCATCAAGTCCGTTCACATAGAAAGAGATACAACTTACTACAACTACAAGCGAAGAGAAGATATAAGTAAACCTTTTTGCGCCAAGGAAGTTGTAATGGAAGTTAGTAAACCAGTTCTTAGAAAGGTTAGTTACAAACCTTATCGTATTGCCTTTCCTGATATCATGGTCAAGGAACATCCTTGCGATGAAGATCGATGTGAAAAGGGATGTGAATACACCAATAAGTAGTGTAGTAGCGAAACCTTTAACCGGACCTGTACCGAAGATAAGAAGTACCAAACCTGTAAGTACGTGCGTTACGTTAGCATCAGTGATCGATGACATTGCACCCCTCCAGCTGTACGACTGCCTAACAGCCTCTTCCAGCGTTTTACCGGAACGAAGTTCTTCTTTCGCCCTTTCGTAGATAATGATATTCGCATCTACCGCAGTACCCATGGTAAGTACGATACCCGCGATACCCGGAAGCGTTAGTACCGCACCGAGGCTGGCAAGGAAACCAAAAAGAAACAGCAGGTTTACTATAAGCGCAACGTTGGCATACCAACCGGCCCTACCATAATATACTACCATCCAAAGTGACACTAAAAGCAATCCTACGATTGAAGAAAGGATACCATTGTCGATAGCTTCCTGGCCCAGTGACGGACCTACTATCTCAGACTGTACGATCTCAGCCTTAGCAGGAAGTTTACCTGCCCTGAGTATGTTTGCTAAGTCTTTTGTCTCTGTTACGTCAAACGCACCTGAAATTTGTGAGTTACCACCGGCAATAGGGCCTGAAGTAACACCCGGTGCAGAATACACCACATTATCAAGAACAATAGCGATAAAGCCTTGTTCCCTGTATGCTTTTCCTGTCATTTCTTCCCATTTCTGGGCACCCCTTGCATTCATCTGCATTTCTACAGAAGGCTTACCCATCTGGTCGAAAGCAGCATTAGCTCCTGTAATTACGTTACCCGCAAGTGGCGCAACATTTCCTTTGTTACCCTTAAGCGCATAAAGCTCAAGGAACTTCTGGCCTTTAGCCTGCTTGCTCCACGCAAAACGAACGAAACGAAGCTCACCGCCAAGAAGCGCACGGATATCGTTTCTCTTAAGGTATGTATTGATCTGTGCAGTATCCTTTACAGCGGCCATACCGATTACAGGACCTTGCTGGCCTGGAATAAGCTTGTCGAATAATGGATTGTTTCCTTTTTTGGCCGATACGGAATCTTTACCGCCCAATAGTTTTTCTATAGAATCGTTCTCTGTCGTTTTTGTCTCGGCAGTAGTAACGGTCTTTTCTGTAGCTTTAAGTGTTTCGTTGGCAGCCATAAGGAAGTTCTGCATATCACTTACTTTGTAGGCTTCCCAGAACTCAAGCTGTGCAGTACTCTGCAATAGTTTTTTTACACGGTCGATGTCTTTAGCACCAGGCAATTCTACCATGATACGGCCGGATTCGCCTATACGCTGGATATTTGGCTGAACTACGCCAAACTTGTCGATACGCTCTGTAAGTACACCAAACGCGCTGTCGATAGACTCGCTTACTTTTTTCTTGATTACTGCTTTAACCTGGCTGTCGGTCATAGACGAATTCACCTCTGTCATGTTCCTGTTACCGAACAATTCAGGAGAAGCAAGCTTCACGCTGCCATTTGATGTTTTTTCAAAAGCGATGAAGAAGGCATCGAGATAATCCTGGTTACCCTGCTTGTTCTTCGTAGCCTCAGCAAGGGCTTTGTTGAACACTGGGTTGGTAGAATTGTTGGCAAGGCCATGAAGGATATCCTTAACGGAAATCTCAAGCATCACGTTGATACCGCCTTCAAGGTCAAGACCTTTATTGATTTGCTTATCCCTTACTTCACCGTATGTATAACCAAGATACACTACTGAATCTTTCATCGATTCAAGGTAAGCTACTTCTTTATCCGTGTCGCCTTTTGCCAATGCTTTCGCATCATCTTCAATATTCTGGGCAACATAGGTAAAGGTCAGCTGGTAAATACACACTAACGCAAATACTATCGCGAAAAATTTAACGAGTCCCTTATTCTGCATTATTACTTAAAATTAAAATTCCGATTTTTTAAAAAACGAGCAAATATATAATTTACGAATTGATAAACCAATTTATTTCCTAACATTATCATAAAAAACAGAATTGTAGGGAAATACCTATTCGCCGCGGTACATCATAATCAAAGTATTTTGTATTTTTGGTCAAACCGTATTTTCATGAGACTATTTATATCCATATTTCTTTTCGCAGCCGCATCTTTAACAGCCTGCGCACAACAGGACAGTTTGCCTGACAGGCTTGGCATTGCCATGAAAGAAGGGCTCACCAGGATCGAGGAACAGAAACAACAGGACATTGTTACCTACGCAAAAAACAATAAGCCAGCCGATGATGGTGTAATGTCAGCCCCTACAAACGGAGGTAATTTTTACACATTATATGTAAAAGATGAAGACAACCGCTACTACAACAATTACCGCGACACCAATATCGATCCGATCATAACCACAATGCCGGCACCGGGACCAAACCTTAATTACTTTATGGTAGACCCCTGCAATGGAGGTAATTATGACAGAGTGGTAAATTAGCACTGCTTTTATAAACAAAGAGAGGCACTGAATTTCAGTGCCTCTCTTTGTTTATAATCTAATATTCTTATCTTCAGACATCAATACTCTCAAAAACCTCATACTTCTCAAAAGCATTGATCTGCACTTTTGCTTTCAGGTCAGATAGCAAGCTATACAACCCGAAGAACGTACGGTTCATATAGATGAAGTGTCGTGACCCGCGGTTTCCGTTCATTTTACGGAGCGTTTTATCGTTGGCCAACTGCTGGCTCAGGCGTGCCACATCATCCATGAAGGCCGGATCGGCAAAATCGAATTCCTCATGCTGCAACGGGCGTGTAAACACCGTAAGTAACTCATGAAACAGCTCCGAGAAGAATTTCAGGTCGGCCGGAGAATCCGTTTTTTTGAGCATTTCGAGCTCGTGCATCTTTTGTAGGTAAATTGTTTCATCGGCTAAGCTTTGTGGGCTGACCAGTTCAAAATAAGGCGTGTAGAAACTGTCGGGTATCTTTTTCATACAGCCAAAATCTATCGCAATAAGATTGTCTTTGCCATCCACCAGGAAATTCCCCGGATGTGGGTCGGCATGGAAATACTTTAGCTTATGGATCTGGAACATATAAAAATCAAACAGCGCCTGCCCTACCTTATCCCTTTGTTCCTGAGATGGATTGGATTTGATGAATTCGGAAAGATGAATTCCCTCCATCCAGTCCATCGTGATGATCTTCTCACATGAATATTCGGAATAATACTGCGGAAAACGAATATTCTCCAGAACGCTGCAAACTTTACGCACATACTCGCTCTGTTGCATCTCCAGCGTATAGTCGGTCTCTTCCATCAGTTTGCCTTCGATCTCATCGAAATACTCGTCCGATGTACCCTGGAGATTAAACATACGTACGGCAATGGGTTTTACCAAAGCGATATCGGTGCCGATGCTTTCACGCACTCCCGGATACTGGATTTTCACGGCTAGCTGCCTGCCATCCTTCTCCGCACGGTGCACCTGACCAATACTGGCAGCATTTACCGAATCAGCCGAAAAATTGTCAAACATTTCCTCAGGGTATACCCCAAAGTATTTTTTGAATGATTTGCGTACCAGCGGGGCCGAAAGCGGCGGCACGGAAAACTGGCTCAGGGAGAACTTCTCCACATACGACTGAGGCAGCAGGTTTTTCTCCATACTGAGCATCTGTGCTACTTTAAGCGCGCTGCCCTTGAGCTCCTTCAGGCTGTCGTAGATATCTGCAGCGTTGTCCATGTGCAGGGTTTCCTTGCTCAGGTCGGGGTTCACAATCTTTTTCCCGTAATACTTCAGGTAATTCCCACCTACCTTCACCCCGGTGGTCACCAGTTTGGTAACACGCTCTACTTTGTTAGTGGGAATGGAATCGAGCCGTTTCATACAGGAAATTTTTCTTTCCAGATAAACTTGCCCAGGTCAAAGAGGCTTTCCAACGGCGTATTGTACACCAGGTCGGCCGAAGCTTTTACAGACTTCTCTATAAAGATATCCGTCTTCTCGAAGCCCGGAGAAGTGTCCTGAACCCAAAATCTGAAGATCGACAGGAATTGCAGCCACGCACCTTCGCGCAACGCAGTGTCCTGTACTTTTCGGGCATTCTTATGGCCTTTTACATCGAAAGGCTTTTCAAGCGACGTTTCGGCATAAGCCAGAAAGGCCCTGCGTAGTTCTTTCATTTTCACCAGGTTACGAAGCCTGTGCCCGCCTTCTTCGAGAGCGAACAGGATAAAGCTCCTGTTGGCCGTAGCCACCTCAAAAAAAGTAAAGTAGAATGCGGAAAGTTTTTCTGTACCTGAATACGCTGCATAAGCCGGCGATTTCTCCAGCACTTCGAGCGTATGCGTGAACATTTCGAGGAAGTAGCCATGTTCCAGGCTGTTGAATGAGGTATAGAACTGATAGAACTGCGCCTCATCAAAACCATTATCTTTCGCAAACTTATATACAGAGTCGGGCTTTTTGCCGTGCATCAGGCAATAATCGGCATACTTTTCAAGGATAACCGATTTGCCAATGATAATATTTTTCTTTGCTGCCATATCATTTAGATTTAATGTACCTCAAAATTAAGAGATTGCGGCCTAAACTTTTAATACACAACTGTTAATTGTTTTTCAAAAATATTGAAAGTTCAGAAAGCTGAATTCAAATTTTAATCACAGCTACAGCTCTCAGTCTGAGTCGAATTTTTTGGAAATTATCTAATCCTGAAATGCCTTAAATTGAAAATAAGATGTTTCTCAATTTTTATCCGCATACCGTATACAACCCATCAATAGCAATACGATTCCGGCGAAGCAAATATAATTCCGGATCTGGTAGTGTACGAACATAATGGGCATGCCGTTGCTATAAGCTTCATACGGCGTGTAAAAGAATGCAAAATAGAGCAACGTGGGCAATAGCAGGAGAAGCCCCGGCACTATTAGCCACAGCGGCTTTACAGGATTCGAGCCGGTGAGGTCATTGAGCACAAAAGGCAGCGGTAACGTGAATCCGGCGACAATGGGAAAATCCACAGCCTGCACAAAAAAGAACTTCTGAAGCAGCCACGGCACAAACAATGCCATCAGCGCAAGGAATATAACCCGGGCAGCAGTAGCGGACCGCTGTAATCTGGCTGCAGTGGCGCCCTTAGCCATCCCGATCCCGGTGAGCATAAGCAGACAGAATGCTGCCATTCCCGAGAACATCATTATACTATATTCACGTGGAGCGCCAAAATCCGGAAAACCATGTGACTTGCGTTCAGGATTTACAGCAACATCTATATAGGCTGCTACAGCCAGCAGGAAAACTGCAATCTGTATGTACTTTAAAACTTTTGGAGACAATACTAAAAATTTAAGATTTAAATAAAATCAACCAACCCGAAAGACTAAAATTGCGCCAAACTGATTGGTTGCCTTATATGCGATTTAAAAAATGAGATAAAAAAGTTATTAAAACCTGTTGTCGCCATCAAGAAGGTTTCCAAGGCCGCCGAGTATGCTGCCCTCATCGCGCTGCTTACCGCCTCCCTGACTTGCCGCAGCGTAAATTCTGCCTGCCAGCCTGCTAAATGGCAACGACTGTACGTAAACAATGCCCGGTCCGCGTAGTGTAGCGTAGAATAAGCCCTCCCCTCCAAAGATGGTGTTTTTGATGCCTCCTATAAATTCAATATCGTAATCTATGGTTTGTGAAAAACCTACAATACACCCTGTATCTACTTTGAGCACTTCGCCTGCGGCAAGTTCCTTACGTGCAAGCGTACCACCGGCATGTACAAACGCCATACCGTCGCCTTCCAGCTTTTGCATGATAAAGCCTTCACCGCCAAAGAGTCCGCGGCCCAGCTTTCGCGAAAACTCGATCCCTACCGTAACACCTTTTGCCGCGCAAAGGAAAGCATCTTTCTGGCAGATAAACCGGCCATTGTATTCCGTAAGGTCGATGGGTACGATCTTACCGGGATAAGGTGACGCGAAGCTTACCTTGCGCTTGCCGTGGTATTGGTTGAGGAATACCGTCATAAAAAGGCTTTCACCCGTTAACATCCGTTTTCCGGCAGAAAAAAGTTTGCCCATAAAACCTTCATTCTGGTTGCTGCCATCGCCAAAGATGGTCTGCATCTGTACGCCGCTGTCCATCATCATAAAGCATCCGGCCTCAGCCACAACGGCTTCCTGCGGATCGAGCTCAATTTCTACATATTGCATTTCTTCACCAAATATCTGGTAATCAATTTCGTGTGCTGTCATTTTATTGGTTGATTGTGGTTGATTTTTTTACTGTGTTTAAAACATCTGACTTCCTATATCCGACATCCTTCAAATATTAGATGAAGATACCGGAATTTTGTTACATGTAAGCGTTACCTAATATTCTCCATCGAGATAATACCATTTCCCTCCTTCATTAACAAATACAGATTTTTCATGATGCACCTGAGCCTGAAGCCTGCTATCAAGAAAATAGGCCTTAAATTCCACAATGGTTTCGGCGGTATTGATAATCTCAAGCCTTACCCAATGATTTGCCTTTGCCCATTCCAGCATAGCACTTTTGCTGTGGTGCTTCCTCACTTTTGGCGCAGTGGTTTCCCAAAGGTACCCGGCATTATGTACGGCATACGCCGAATAACGCGACCGCATCAGACTTTCGGCAGTGGGTGCAGTGCGGATTCCGGATATATAAAGATTGCAACAATCTCCAAACGACTGTTGTGAGCCGCAATAGCAGTTATTTTCTTTCATAAGTATATAAATGCGAAAAGAGCCTTTCGGCTCTTTTCAATATCATAATCAACAAATTACTTTGTTGGAGCAATAACGGTGGTCGTTTTGGTATCGTTGGTCGTCTTTATGTTCATTTGCATACCCTGCGCTTCAAATGCCATGCTCATTGTAACTTTAGCATCATTACGAACCGGATAATTCTGATCCATATCGTATACCATTTCTCCTGTACCCGTACCGGAGCCTTTCATATCCTGACCCTCAACATTGGCTTCAAGTGAAAATACGTGGTCAACTGCAAATATTGCCTTACGGCCTTCAACTTTATTAAGCTTGTAAGTAGCAACATCTTTCATTTTCATGGTTACAGGCCCAAGCGGAATTTCAAGGGGAGTTTCCTGTACAAAACTTTCACCTACTTTTACCTTTTTAGCAGGAATGAATATACTGCTAAGCCCCTGATCCATCATGCCCTGTATCATACCTTTAACTTCATCCGGCATATTTGGAGCCTCTACCCTTTCAAATACAGGCTTTGAACCCGGTTTTACCTTTCCATGGATCTTCGCACCGTTTATCATGGCAGCTCCCTCCTGGTCTTTGTCCATAGACATTTCAACAACTACCGGCATTTCGCCATTAGCAAGTTTACCAACTTTGGTCGTTGATACCACTGTATTACCGGACTCCTGTACCATAGGTTCTTCGGCACCTTCGTATGCTATTTCTATAACATTAGACTGTAAGGCAGTTTGTGTGTAGGTGGTGTTCTGTTTGTATTCCGGTTTGAGATTAACTTCCTGCGCCTGGATGGCCAGTGTAAACAGGAATGCGGAAACGAGTGTAGTTATTTTTTTCATATATTGGTTTATTTGTGCCAAATATAATAGATTCTGTCAAGTATCAGCTATAATCTTTTGACCTTAACAAAAAAAGATAGCGCCTATTGAATTCTCTTATTATAATCCTTAATTAATTGCAGGGTTGATCTATCTGTACCGAAAACCGTATTGAGGCCTTGTGGCTCCTGAGGCGGGTCGGCTGTAAAGTCATCGCCCTTGGCCCATTTGCCGTTTTTCGGATTATTTTTTCCGCTTCCGCCAAAACCCCAAAAATTCAGCGCGACGAAAGTTTCCTTATTCTTAACGCTTTGTGCCAGCCTTTCGAAAATTGCCTTATAAAAAGTATCACGGGCAGCGACGGATGATTTCCTGTCCAGGCTCTCCCCTTCTCTTGGCAGCCCAAATTCCTCAAGTACAATTGGCTTGTTCAGCCTTTTTGCAACGGTGATATGCTCATCTATATAAGCAATAGCTTTTGTGATGGAAGGTTGCAGCGTTTCCTTTTCCCTTTTATGGTCGTACCAGCTCCAGTTCTTCGGCCAGATGTGCATGGTCAGGTAATCGATCTTCGGATTGTTGTGTGTGCGTTCAAAAATGGCAATGTCATCGGCAGATCCGGCTTTGCCCTCGCTGCCTGTACATACCAACTGATTAGGTGCAAGCGAATCCAGCAGATCCACCACTCCGTTGAGCCATTTTGTAAAAGCGGCTTCGTTGTCGGCGGTAAACACACGCGGCTCATTGGCTATCTGCCATGCCATGATGGTGTTGTCTTCGGTATATTTCTTTTTTGTATAGGCATTCGTACGACCCAGTATGTATTTTATATGGTCATTGAATGCCTTAATACACGGCCCGCACTTATGGAATTGCTTTGTATATTCCATAAACTGTGGCCAGGTGTTGGGCTTTATGTTCGGGTTGGGCAATTTGCCATAGCCATTCCATTCAAGGTATTGCGCCATGCCACCGCTCCACTCCCAGTTGTTGTTCAGGTACAGCACCGCATACATGCCGCGTTTACCCATCTCCGACAAAAGATAATCCAGCCCGTCGAGCTGGTTCTCATCATACTTGCCCTGTTGTGGCTGCAATGCCGGGGTTACCGTAAAGTCCTGAGTACCCGACTCCGCGCCCACAAGTATGCGGAGATTGTCAATGCCTTTGGATTTAAGCAGGTCGAGTTCTTCTGCAAGGCGCTTTCTGTCACCGCCATCCTTCGCTGCAAGCAATGCACCGTACCAGTAATTGGTACCAATGTAATGATACGGCTTGTCATCTTTGTAAAATTGCGTACCCTTCACGGTAATTCGCGGTTGCTGCGCCTGGCAGGAAAATGCCAGAGGCAGGAAAGCAAGGAATAAGAGTAGTTTTTTCATATCTTTAGAAGACCTCACCCCAAGCCCCTCTCCAAAGGAGAGGGGAACGAGGGATGAAAATTTATGTTATTAAATATCTGAATAAGGCAATCGTGGAATTCCCTTTTGGGGGTTAGGGGGCCGCATATAGATCCGGCACGGTATTTTGCAGCACCGATTCGGCCTTATTGGCAAACTGTACAAAATCCGGAGTGTTGCTTTGCCCCTCAGGCGGCACGTAATAGCCATTCTCGTCATTACCCCAAAACATTATAAAAGCAAGCTCCACATCGTTAGCGGTCATTGCTGTATAAATATTATTGGTAAAGAACCCGTTTATTGGGCTTGTGCCCGATGTTATCCTGAAGCCTGTTTCGGTCAGCGCGGCAATCTTTACCTTTTGTTTTGCCAGGTCCGATATCATTTTAAGCTTGTTGTTGGCCGAAGTTACAGCGTTAGTATTGCCATTGGCAAAGTCTCCATAGTTGTCCATACCCAGCACATCGATGTAATCGTCGCCGGGGTAACGGCTCAGGTAATTGCCCGAAGTCGTGTAACTGTTGTCGGGAGCAAAAGAGTACAATACATTATGGACGTTTTTGGTGTCACGCAGGTATTGCACGGTAAACTGCCATGCCTGCTTGTATTGTTCGGGCGTGCAGTATGCCGCACCCCACCAGAACCAGTTGCCGTCAAATTCATGAAACGGACGGAAGATAACAGGTATCAGTTTGTTATTATTGTCCTTTAGGTTATTAAATACATCAGCTACTTTGTCCAGTTTTGCTTTGTAGTAGTCATGATTTACGCCACCAGGCAGTATGCTGGTAAAAGCCTGTTGCTTCTGTTGATCTGTCATGTCTGACGTGTAAAAGGTTTCGCCCTCAAAAGGTTCACGCAGGTGCCATGAAAAGATGTTTACCATACTTTTCGAATATGCCTCTTTTACATTATTAATGATGATCTGTTCCTGCTGGTAAAACCAATTGGATGGTGTGCCGTCGTTCTGGTCATCCGTAATGAACATAAAGTCGGAACCCAGCAATGCAGGATCCTTGCCTGTGGCTTTCTTCATATCCGATTCGCCACCCGCATTGTTATAGAAACCGGTGAAGGCATCCTGCTGGCCAACCAGGTACTTTGTCTTTGAAAGCATTTTCAGGTTGTAGAACAGTGCTACAGTCTCGGCGGTAGCGTTGGCATCTACCATATACGAGCGAACGTTTTCAGGGGTAAGCACGTCCGGTTCCACGTTTACAGGGCCGTCATCGCTCATACCGGAATAGCGGTTATCTTCGGAGCAGGATGTGATAACCAAAAGAAGTAGCATTAAGGTTGTGAGAATTGTTTTTTTCATGATGTGGTATGTTTGAGACCTCACCCCCAGCCCCTCTACAAAGGAGAGGGGAGCCGGAACCAAAATCGAATCAATAAACTTATTATCGTGACTATCAAGACCAATACAAGTGAAGCGAATTACTCTCCAAAGGAGAAAATATGACGTAACACTATTGCATAAACACGGTTGAATGTCATTGCGAGGAGGCACGACGAAGCAATCTTTACGAATCCTAGTTGTAACGAAGGAAAGATTGCCACGCTCCGTTCCTCCGCTCGCAATGACAGGAAACTATAACCTCTCCATCAACTCCAAACAGGCTCTTGAGTTGTGATACGGGCATTTCCAGAAACCGGCTTTGTCTTTTTCAATTCTGGAATAGTCCGCATTTACGCCCCATATCCATTCACCATTCGTTTTATCCAATATATATTTCTGTACGAACTGCCAGTTCTTTTGTAAGGCATCAAGGTATTTGGCATCACCTGTTATCTTCCAGGCATTAACCATTCCTATCCACAGTTCGCTCTGGGGCCACCAGTGCTTTCCGGGAATCAGCTTTTCCTCCTGCGGGTCGTATTCGTACCACAGCCCGCCATCGCCATCCAAACCTTCAAAGGTGGCATCTGCCATGGTTACGGCGTGTTTTTTATAGATGCCAATAAGGCTTTCATCGCCAATCACTTCGGCGCACCATTGCAGCAGCCAGGCCGCCTCAATGTCGTGCCCGTAAGACACAACATCCGGTTTCTCAACCCAGTCCTCACTAAAGAAGAGGCGTAAATGCCCTGTTTCTTCATTGATAAAATGTTTATTGATAGTATGCAGTAATTCCGTAATCGTACCCTTCAGTCCTTCGTTCCGCCATACCTTATACAGGTTGGCATATCCCTCCACAATGTGCAGGTGGGTATTCATGGTTTTCTTTTCGTTGGCATCCTTATCGCTCAGGCGGAGGTCGTCTATCGGCTGCCAATCACGCGTAAAAGCTTCAAAGTATCCTTTATGCACCGGGTCAAAGCTATACTGCTCTATTTTGCTATAAAGTTTTTTGGCCAATGCCAACGCCTCCCCATTTTTAGAGATGGCGTAAAACTCCGACAGGCCATAAATTACGAATGCCAATGCATATACCTGGTTCTTTGTGTCTTTAGGATTGCCCTTATGGTCAACGCTCCAAAAAATGCCGCCATGCTCCTTATCATAAAAATGGGCAGCAATGTATTCGAAGGCCCTTTGCGCCAACTCATGATGCCTTTCATTTTTAGTCACCGGATATGCCGCGGAGAACGCCCATAATATACGTGCATTCAGCACCGAGCCTTTGTCGGCTGTAAAATCTTTATTTTCAGAAAAGCCGATAGTGCCAATGAACCCGCCGTTGGTTTCGTCAACGGAGTTCACCGTCCAATACTCAAGAATGGACAGCAGCTCATCATGCATTTCTTTTTTCAGTCCTTCCATTACAGGAATTTGCTGTTGTTATCTACCATTTTGATGATGGTATTTACCGAACCTGCCGAAGTAAAAGTATCTTCCGGCGTGTTCATGGCATAATCCACCAGTTTGTCAACTGTCGAAACAGCAACATGCATACGCGTATCCGAAGATGCGTAATAAATGAACACCGTACCATCCTCATCAGCGATCCAGCCGTTAGAGAAGAGGACATTGGACACGTCGCCTACCCTTTCTCCTTCTTCAGGAGCCATAAAGTAGCCCGCCGGTACGTGGGTCACCTTACCAAGATCGTTCAGGTCGGTCATAAATACATATAAGGTATAGCGAAGGCCTGCCGCGGTATTGCGGACACCATGCGCCATGTGTAGCCAGCCTTTTTCGGTTTTTATCGGAGCCGGGCCAAGGCCGTTCTTCAATTCATATATAGTATGGTATACTTTACCAAAAATAATTCTCTCGTCCTGCACCACCGGGTTAGTCATGTCGTCTACAAAGCCAAGGCCTACACCTCCTCCGCTTCCCACATCAATAAAACCATCCTGCGGGCGTGTATATAGGGCATATTTACCCTCTACGAATTCCGGATGCAGCACTACATTGCGCTGCTGGCCTGTATTGGATACCAGGTCGGGAAGCCTTTCCCAATTGATAAGGTCTTTGGTACGTACGATACCCGCATTGGCTATAGCAGCGCTGGTATCTCCTGCAGGGGCATTTGGATCTTTCCTTTCGGTACAAAAGATCCCATACACGTACCCATCCTCATGGGCAACCAGGCGCATATCGTATACATTTGTATCCACATCTTTAAGTTGCGGAATCACGCACGGCTTGTCCCAAAAACGGAAGTTGTCTACCCCGTTAGGGCTTTCGGCAATAGCAAAGAATGACTTGCGGTCTACGCCTTCCACGCGTACCGCCATAAGGTACTTGTCACCCCACTTCATCGCTCCCGCGTTAAAAGCCGCATTGATCCCAATGCGCTCCATACCGTGTGGGTTGGTTTCCGCATTAAGGTCATAGCGCCAGGCAATAGGCGTGTGCGCCGCTGTAACCACGGGGTTTTTATATCGTGTATAGATGCCGTTGCCCTGGTCAACGGGACTGTTTTTTTGTTCGATAAGCTGTTGGTGCGCCTTTACGAGCGCATCATAATTAGGTATCCGTACCAGCCTGTCAGTAATCATGTCATTACCCATCTTTATATCTGTTCTTTTAATTTGTATTGATTAATAGTCGGTCAGCCTGTTCCACCAGGTGCGCTTCATTGTGATAAATATTACCGCCAGCAATGCCAGCACGATACCGAAGCCCGTCCATTTGGAAAGGATAAAGTACATTGGGAGGAGTGTTAGCAATATCTGTCCTGTAATACCCATAACCACATTAGCCATGTTGATGCCGAAGTTCCTGTTCTTCTGTATTCCCGGATCTTCTGATGCCTGTATCTTCATTCGCACCGGTTTCCAGAAGCCCCACGGCCTTACGGTTTTATAGAATTCCTTCAATGTTTCCTCATTCGTTGGAGGCGCGGCGTATGAGCCGAGTATACAGGCTATAAGCTGTATCACGATGAATATTGGGAAAAAGTACAGCATGCGTGTTCCGTCAAAGTAATCCGTAACACCGCTTACTGACAATGCAGGCGGAATGGCACTGGCAATAATACCGGCAAACATACCCCAGAAGTAACCGTTGGCATTAAAGCGCCACCAATACCATTTGAGTACGTTGGCACAAACAAAGCCGCCGTATAATCCTGCTGTAATGATGTTGAATATCATATTAACATCCTTAATCATCAGGCCAAGCCCTACACCCAGGATCACCATCACCGTTCCGGAAATGTAGCTCATGGTTATAATCTGCTTTCTGTCGGCATCCGGTTTAAAGTATTTCAGGTAGATATCGTTTACAATATAGGCCTGCCCGGCATTGAGCGTACCTGAGAAGTTACTCATAAATGCTCCCAGGAATCCGGCAAGCACAAGGCCCACCAAACCTACAGGAAGGTATTTATTGATAACTGCCGGCATGATGCTCTCGAAGTTAACACCGTCTGAACTCTGCCCAAGGGCAAGGTCCTTAAAATATAGCACGCCCAATATACACAAGCCCATCGTCATGAAATAGCGTATCGGTAATAGTATGATCGAGATGAAGCCGCTCATCTTGCTGGCCTCTTCCGGCGACTTGGTACTCAATATCTTTTGGCAGTCATAGTTTGGCGCAGGCCCTGCAAGGCTTTTCAGCACACCGGAGAAGAACATCATCGCCACTACTGCCGAGAACAGTTTATAACCATCTTTCTCCAGCTTAACCTGGGCATCGGCTAAAATGTTCTGCCATTCAAGCCCAAGCTCCATCCCGAAAAGCGGGTTATCCCATCCTATCGGCATTTTATCGGCAAATACTATCCCCGAATCTGCGAGATGCATCATGGCTATCGTTCCCACAAAAATGGAACAGATAATCATGATCATGTATTTTATAAAGTCGGCCAGCACAATACCGTGCATACCACCAATAATACTGTAGAATGTTGCTACAAGGCAGATGCTCACACCGTAAAATTGCGCGGTTGTATTCTTGGCTTCATATAATGCTGTAGTATACTCCGTAGTGCCCGGAAGGTACTGTTCTAAATTCTGGTCGAGGAAAGGCAGGGCTTCTTTTATTGACTCATACGGGATGAAGATCTCCAAAAACTCCCCTACACCAACAAACGCGTATGCCATGTAGCCAATGCAAAGCATAAGAGCAAATACCACCACAATGGCATGGCTTTGCTTTACACCTTTATCGGTAAGCCCGAAGCGTGTGCCTAACCATTCGGCTCCTGTTGTAGCATTGCTTCGCCTGAGCCATTTGCTCAGAAATACCATTAAAAACACCTGGTTGAACACCGGCCACATCCAGGGAATCCATACGCTTTTAAAGCCATACAGGAATGCCATACTCACGAGCAGCATCGTCCCGCTGATGTCGAACATATCACTGGCGTCGCTAAGCCCAAGCATGTACCATGGTAGTTTTTTGCCCCCCAAAAGGTAGCTGTCCTTGCTGCGCTTGGCACGGTTTTTCATGATGATGCCGATAACAATCATCATTATAAAATACAAGGCTATTATCGTAAGGTCTATGGCTGTTAATCTCATCCTGTAATTGGCTTATACGCTTAGCGGTATAATTTTTCTTTAGTTACATCGCTCTGGAACAATGTGTTTTTTCGGTTATAAAACTCTATAAAATCTTTTTCGGATACTTGCCCCTTATACGGGCCGTAGTAATGCATTTTAGCAGGTTTGAAATAATCGTTCCAGCCGTGGTTGCGCCACACCAGCACATAGGAGATCCTGTAGTCGCCAATGGCTTCTGCCAAAGTACCCGTCCACCATTTGGCATCCGGCACGGCTTCATAACCCGTTTCTGCTATGGCGTAAAGCTTATTACGTTCACGGGATACTTTATCCATTATACCAACAATATTCCGGATCTCCTTTACAAATTTTTCACGTTTTTCACCTTCACCACCCTGGTAAATATCAAAACTCACCATGTCTACCCACTCATCGCCTGGGTAATACTCCATGAAATCAGCCTCTGTAGCTACATTTTCATTGGAAGTATTGTAGACGTAGATCAGATTGTGTACACCTTTGCTTTGAAAGTATTTTACAGTAAAAATCCACAATTCCTTAAACTGTTGCGGCGTGGTCGTGTTTTTGCACCACCAAAACCAGTTGCCCGTAAACTCATGGTACGGCCTGTACAATATCGGGATTGGTTTGCCGTCGCTGCCTTTCAGCGATAGGAGAAACTCAGCAGCGTTATCCACCCAGCTCTTGTACTTTTCATGCTGCGAACCACCCGGCAATACCGACGCCACCGTTCCCGGAGGATTGTCCCACGCATCCTTGCCGCTCAGCGGGTTGTTTACGTGCCAGCTCACCGTATTGATGCCTCCGCGATCGTACACCTGCTTCATCCATTCGCGCATTTTATCAAACGGCACGCCATCAAGATCGTTAGGCTCCTTATTTTCGATACGGCCCAAATCCCAGCCGTATACCGCGGGATGGTCGCCTGTAACATCTTTAACATCACTTCTTCCCTCTTCGTATTTCCACTCCACGCCATAAGCCAGCGCATCCTGATGGCCAAACATATAGCCTTCCTCTTTCAGTTTAAAAAGATTGCGGTATAATACCACCGTTTCTTTTGTGGCTTTTTTATCAACGGGGAATGGTGTTGCCTGTGATACACTCCTGCAGGAAAAGGCAAGCGAACATATAAGGATGGGGAGTAGTATTTTTTTCATTCAGTTGGTATCTGCTTCAGGTTTAATGGTGTATCGTTATGAATTTCACAACTATTTTCATCTATAATTTACAACAGTGTAATTTTACAGATACTTTTTTGATAATGCCAAAGATAATTTGACTCATAAATTTAAGTTAATATTATTTTATCAATATTATATCATATAATTGCACTCAAATTATCAAATATGGACAATCATAGGTTTTACCGCGAAATACCACCCCTTACAAAAGGCGACAGTTTCCTGGTTTTTGACCGTACCAAAGACACGTTCGACTTCCCCATCCATTACCATGAAGAGTTCGAGATCAACTTCATTCTCAATGGAAAAGGTGTAAAAAGGATCGTTGGTGACCACATTGAAGAGATCGATGATATAGAACTGGTGTTGGTAGGGCCGAACCTGTATCACGGATGGGAACTGAACAAATGCAAACACAAGAAAATACACGAGATCACCATCCAGTTCCATAACGACCTGTTTAGCGATTCCCTATTGCAACGCAGGATCATGCAGCCTATAAAGGAAATGTTCAACCGTTCGAACCACGGTATCCTTTTCTCCAAAAAAACCGCCAGCGAACTGGCAGACAGGCTTATCCGGATCTCAAAACTTGATGGAATGGATTATTTTCTGGAGATCATCTCTATTCTGCATGACATGGCCAACTCCAGGCACCAAAGGCTATTATCTACCTATACCGTTGATTATGATAAGTTTGAAGATGACGATAAAATGAAACTGGTTTACGAATATGTGCAAAAAAACTTTTCAGACAAAATAACATTAGACGATGTATCGGACATTGCCAGCATGAGCCCTGTCTCTTTTAACCGTTTTATTAAGAAGCGTACAGGTAAAACGTTTGTGAATTACCTGAATGACATACGTGTAGGCTATGCCGCACGATGGCTGGTAGAGAAAGACCTGAGCATTTCGGAGATTGCTTTCCGGTCGGGATTTAATAATATAGCCAATTTCAACCGCATTTTCAAAAGTGTAAAAAACACCACTCCAAGTCAGTATCGTGAAGAGTTTTACGGCATGAAACGCTTCCTTTAAACAGGAGATGATTAAAAAATACAACTGTTTTTTCATGCTTTCAAAACAATTAATTCGTTTACAATTGGTTGAAAAACAACATTTTAAAATTTAAACATACATTTAAAATACTATATAGTATCATATTTACGCAAACGTTAGAGGAAATATTATCACTAAATGATAAAATAATATTAACAAACACTTAACAACTCCCATAAATTTGTTTTTGTCAATAAAAGAACTGCAAAATTATTGATAGCTGAAATAAACTGTTTATTTATTTAAGATTTAGTAACTAACCAAACACAAATTTATTATGGGTAATACTTTACTACATGATTTCATTAAATGGTGCACACGGGGCAAAACCCTGGCGTACATTGCTTTATTTTGCTGCGCGGCATTACAGGCGCAGAACAAAGTGAGCGGTGTGGTGTCGGAGGCCAATGGCATGACAATCCCCGGCGTGAATGTAACCATTAAAGGCACCGCCACGGGTGTATCCACAAATGTTGACGGCGAATATTCAATAGATGCGCCGGACAACGCAGTGCTCGTATTCAGTTTTATCGGCTTCGCGCCACAGGAAATCCCTGTAAAAGGCAGGCAGCAGATTAACGTAACGCTTGCTGAGAACGCAGAGCAGCTTGATGAAGTGGTAGTTATCGGGTACGGTACGCAACGCCGTGACGATATTTCCAGTGCTGTATCTACTATCCGTACAAAAGATATTGAAAACTTGAAGCAAACGACTGTAGACCAAATGATACAGGGCAAGGCAGCAGGTGTTTCGGTATCCAACAACTCCGGACAGCCGGGCAGCGCGGTATCCATTCGTGTACGTGGAACAACCTCAATTTCAGGAACTAACGAACCTCTCTATGTAATTGACGGTGTACCGGTATCGGGTGACGCAACAGGTAAATCGATGAGCGGAAGGCCAATGGGCAGTAATGATTTTTCTGCCAGCGGTGGTGCCGGTAACAATGCCGTGAGCCCGTTATCGATGATCAACCCTAACGATATCCAGTCGATCGACATCCTTAAGGATGCCTCCGCAACAGCTATTTATGGTTCAAGGGGAGCTAACGGTGTTATCATCATCACTACAAAATCAGGAAGAAAAGGTACGGGTAAGATTTCTTACGAAGGCTGGACTTCGGCCGCATCAATTTATAAGAAGCTGGATGTAATGAACCTTCGCCAGTACGCACAGCACCAAAATGAGCTATCCTTGCTTTTTGGCGTGTCACCGGACCAGCTTCGCCCGGAATTCGCAAATCCTCAATTGCTTGGCAGAGGTACAGACTGGCAGGATGCGGTATACCGCACGGCGGTAACTACAAGCCACCAATTGGCATTTTCCGGCGGTAGTGAGTCGACATCGTACTACCTTTCAGGAGGTTTCATGGATCAACAGGGTGTTCTCTTAGGCTCTGGCTATAAAAGGTACACCATGCGCCTTAACCTTGACTCCAAAGTAAAAGACTGGCTTAAAGTGGGAGCCAATATGAGTACAGGTATAACTAATGAGATAATTACGATCAACCAGAGTTACACTGGCCTTATCAGCAATACATTGCTTCAGGCACCGGACATACCCGTACGCAACCCTGATGGTTCTTTTGCAGGCCCGCTTGACAATAGTATGAACGTAAACTACTTTAACCCGGTAGCAGAAGCGCTTTCCAGGGATAATAAACTAATTCGTAAAAACTTCTTAGGCAACGTTTACGCTGAAGCAGACATCATCAAAGGCCTTAAATACAGAGTTGAGCTTGGAGCCAACACCGAATTCTCTGAACATACGGAATTCATGCCATCCTACAACTGGGGTGTACAGGTAAACCAAAGCGCCGACCTTAATGAAAGAAGGCAGAACTGGTACTCAATCAACCTTAAAAACCTCCTTACTTACGACAATACTTTTGGGAAACATCATATAACATTGCTTGCCGGACAGGAAGCGAACGACAGCCATTGGGAAGGTATTTATGCGTATGCAACAGGTTTCCAGAGCAACAGTCCTTACGGTATCAACCTGGCAGACCCATCACAAAGTACTGTATCGAGCTACAGAGGCAGCGCGGCGCTATTCTCGCTGTTTGGACGTGCCATATATGAGTACGATAACCGCTACAGCCTCTCTGCAACCTACAGGGCTGACCAGTCGTCAAAATTTGACCCTACAACAAAAAATCAATGGGGTTATTTCCCTGCAGTATCCGGCTCATGGAAACTTTCCAATGAAAAATTCATGGAAAATACGCGCCAGTATATTGATAACATCAAGTTTCGTTTAGGCTATGGTGAAACCGGTAACCAGCAGATAGCTAATAACAGGTATACCGCAATGCTAAACCAGCAAAATTCAGGATTGGGTTCAGGCTTTCTTGTGGCGAACATTCCGAATCCGAACCTTTCATGGGAATCGATGCAGCAAACCAATTTTGGTATCGACTTTACAGTATTGGATTCAAGGATTGGTGCCAGCGTGGATTTCTATAACAAAACTTCAGACGGTTTCTTGTTCGTGGTACCGCTTCCTGACTATCTTACAGGAGGTGGCTATCAATACGGCGGTATTGATGCCCCTTATTCGAACCTTGGTGAAATGCAAAACAAGGGTATCGACATAACCCTTACGTATACTACAAAAGGAAACACTGATTTTAACTGGAACTCTACCCTGGTATTCTCCCGTTACCGCAACAAGCTTACACAAATTCAGGATGGCCTGCCGCTTACACAAGAGGTAAACACGAATGGGTATATCCCGGTAGTGGCTACCAATACCAAAGTAGGCCATCCTATAGGAATGTTCTACGGTTATGTGGCAGAGGGACTGTTTACGTCACAGGAGCAGCTGGATAATGCCCCGATACAATTTGGACAGAATGTTGGTCCCGGTGCGGGCCAGACCTATCTTGGAGACGTAAAATATAAAGACGTAAACAACGATGGAGTTGTAGACGCAAACGACAAAACATTTATCGGTAATCCACACCCTGACTTTACATTTGGTTTTACAAATAACTTTAATTACAAGAACTTCGACCTGTCGATATTTGTACAGGGTTCTGTAGGAAATGATATCATGAACCTTACTTACAGGAATGGTACTTCAAACTCCGGACTTTATCAAAATGCCTTTGTGGAAGCAGGCAATTACTGGACTCCGGATAACACAAATACTGATATACCAAGGCCGATCGGAACTACAAGCAGCCCAAACACACAGATATCCAGCCGCTATGTAGAAGACGGATCGTATGCAAGGATACAGAACATGACACTAGGTTATACGCTGCCAAGTGAGATCGTATCGAAAATAAAACTTTCGAGGGTGAGGCTTTACGGAAGTGTGCAAAACCTGTACACCTTTACCAAGTACAGCGGCTACGACCCTGAGATCGGTTCCTTTAACCAGAACCAGCTCCTTACAGGTATTGATAACGGAAGGTATCCGACACCAAGGACCTGGTCTGTGGGTGTAAACGTTGAATTCTAAAAAAAGAAAAAGAAAATGAATAAATTTCGTAACATATACAGATTAGCAGTTGTCGCAATTGTATGCGCTCTGTTATATTCCTGCGCTGAAGATTTTACCAACAGGCCACCGGAAGACGGTATTAGCCTTGATGAATACTACAGTACAAATGCACAGGTAGAATCGGCCACCAATGGTATGTATGCCCGTACGTGGTTCCAGTTCGGGAATAAGTTTTTCTGGGCGGTATCAGAGGTAGGTTCGGGTAATATGTATTCCGCTTCAAGTGATGTTAGCGCCATGCGTAACTTCTCCCTTAACGGAAGTGACCCGGAGCTGAACCAGGGCTGGAGATCGCTTTGGGCAAACGTTGCGCAAGCCAACGCGATCATCAACTTCCTTGAAGACCGTGTAGGTCCGGGAGTAGATGGTGACGTACTTCAAAACACTATTGGTGAAGCCTACTTTATGAGGGCTACAGCCTATTTTTACCTTGTAAGACTTTGGGGTCCGGTGCCGATCATTGAGAACAACCTTAATTTTGCGAGCCAGCCGGCTATAAATACTAACAGGATCGAAGATATATATACGCTTATTGAACGCGATTATAACATGGCTATAGAGAAGCTGTATGACAAAGTAAGGGGAACCAACTATTCTGCCAACGGCCGTGTATCTAAAGGTTCTGCCAAATCGATGCTTGCGAAAGTACACCTGTACCAGGGCGAATATTCCGAAGCGAGGCAATTGGCTGAAGAAGTGATCAACAGCGGTGAGTTTAAATTGCTGGGCGGGGCTCAGCTTCCCGGCAAAACATTTGGCGACCTTTTTACCTACTCGAACAACAACAACGAAGAATCGATTTTTGCGATTCAGTGGGTTGTAGATGGAAACTATGGTTCCGGTAATAACAGCAATACACAGTTTGGTATCAGTACCGCACAGCTTACTACTTCCAATGCGTCTTACGGCGGTGTTTTTGCTCCTTCACAAGATGTAATGAACCTTTATGAGCCGGGTGACGCGAGAAGAAATGAAACGATCATGTTCCCGGGTGTTTCCTATCCGAACGTAAAAGTGATCGTTAACGGTACAACCGAGCAAATTGGCTTTACAGTACCTGCTGCAGACCAGATTGGTGGGCAGGGAGCCGGAATGGCAATTAAAAAATACGTTCAGGGTATTGTAAACGGCAATGCCACAGGCCAGATTGATAACTGGGCAATGATGGAAAACAACACGTATATCATGCGTTATGCCGAACTGCTGCTAATCCATGCAGAAGCGGTACTTGCAGGAGGCGGAAGCACATCAGACGCCGGTGCGCTGTCATCTTTCAATGCGGTAAGGGCAAGGGCTAACCAGCCTGCGCTTACAACCCTGACATTTGATGACATATTTCTTGAAAGAAGACGCGAGCTGTGCTTTGAAGGCGACTTCTGGTTCGATCTTGGAAGGCTGCCAAGGGCACAGGCCATAGCGATTATGTCTGCTCAAAACAGGGGTAATATGTGGACAGCAGAATTCTTTACACCGGATGAATCTGATTTTTACCTCGACTATCCTGATAATGATGTGGCTAAAAACCCGTTGCTGTTAGCAGACCCGGTACCTTATACATTCAATTAATAAAAATAAGATATGAAAAAAGTAAACTTTAAATACCTGTTGGGCCTGCTGGCAATATGCTCAATGGCATTTTTCAGCGCCTGCAGCGACGACGAATCCTCAGGTGGAGCACCGGTTATCGAAAGCGTAAGCCTTGCACAGAATGATTCACTTGTAGAACAGGGTTATGCGGACAACATGTACATCATTCGCGGTAAGGGCTTTACCGGTACACAGAAGATCTATTTCAACGAATATGATACGTATTTCAATTCGACACTGATAACAGATAATGTAATCCTTGTAACCATTAGCAGGGATACCCCTTATCAGGATGCTCCCGACGAACTGAAAGTAGTAACTGCCGGCGGAACAGCGGTCTTCAGCTTTGTGGTTGCCCCTCCTGCTCCGGATCTTAAGAGCTTCCAGCCTGTAAATGCAGCCGATGGTGAGCAGATCAAGATATACGGTTCGTTCTTCCTCGATCCTGTGGTTACCGTTGGTGGCGTTGAAGCTGAAATCGTTTCCAGCACGCTAACAGAGATCATAGCCATTTTGCCTGCGGGTTCACAGCTGAAAAAAGTAAAAGTAACTACCATTTCCGGCTTTTCGGAATGGGGTACAGCAGTTGGTACCGCTATTTATGATGATGCCTTCTATGCCCCGTGGGATATCGAGTCCTGGAACAACCATACCTATGTAACAGATGTAACAAAGGCATACCAGGGTGAAAAATTCATCAAGAAATCCATTGAAGGCTGGGGCAATCTCCAGGGGAACTGGGCGTGGAACGATCAACTGTCGCAGTATACCGGTATCCATTTCTGGGTACGTTCGGATGATGCGGCAAAACTGCAGCTGATATTTAACGGCAGCTGGGGTGACGATGCAACCCGCCAGTTTACCACTTCAGATGAGTGGAAGGAAATACGCTTTACCTGGGAACAGCTGGGTGGCCCTGCAGCACTTCAAAATATTACTTTTAAAGAATTTACAGGAGCTACGCATAATTATTACTTCGACAACTTCGGTTACACGGTGGATTAATACGATTTTGTAAATTGTTTTTGTGTACATTCCCTGACGAATAATCAGGGAATGTTTTTACACACATAAATCAATCATACAATGAATTACAAGCCATCAGCAACACGATACAACACAATGCAATACCGCCGTTGCGGAAACAGCGGGCTAAAACTGCCGGCACTCTCTTTGGGGCTATGGCATAACTTCGGGCATGTTAATGACTATGACAAAAGCCGCAGGATACTACATACCGCATTTGACAATGGCATAACGCATTTTGACCTTGCAAACAACTACGGCCCGCCTCCGGGCAGCGCCGAAGAGAATTTCGGGAAAATCCTTCATTCTGACCTCGCAGGATACCGGGATGAACTTATTATCGCGACAAAAGCGGGCTACACCATGTGGGATGGCCCTTATGGCGACTGGGGTTCTAAAAAATACCTGGTATCGAGCCTGGACCAAAGCCTGAAACGTATGAAGCTGGACTATGTGGATATTTTTTACCACCATCGTCCGGATCCGGAAACGCCTCTTGAAGAAACGATGCACGCACTCGACCTGATCGTAAGGCAGGGAAAAGCACTGTACGCGGGCCTGTCCAACTACAATGCCGAACAGGCCGCAAAAGCCATTGAAATATTGAAAGGACTTGGGACACCGTGCCTTATTCACCAGCCGAAGTACTCTATGTTTGAGCGTGAGCCCGAAAATGGCCTGTTGGATGTATTGGGAAACAGCGGTGTAGGGTGCATCCCATTCTCCCCTCTTGCCCAGGGGCTGCTAACCGACAGGTACCTCAACGGTATACCTGAAGATTCGCGGGTGGCTACAAGCGGAGTTTTCCTTAATGAGGGTAGTTTAACACCCGAAAAGTTAGGTAAAATAAAAAAACTCAATGCCATAGCGGAAGAGCGCGGCCAAAAACTGGCACACATGGCGCTGGCATGGCTCCTTAAAGATGAAAGGGTAACATCGGTACTTATCGGGGCAAGCAAACCCGAACAGGTAACCGATTCGCTGCAGAGCCTGAACAACATTCATTTCAGTAAAGAAGAATTACTGGCTATCGAAGCTATACTGAACAACTAAAACCAACTAAATGAAAAAATTACTCGCATCCCTGTTCACATTTGGCGTAAGCCTTACTATGTTGGCCCAGGGTAATAACTATGTGCAGGACTATACCAAATACCAGGACCTGGCCATGACCCCGCCAATGGGATGGAACAGCTGGAATAAATTTGCCTGCAATGTAGACGAGAGCATGATTAAACAAATGGCAGATGCTATGGTAAGCACGGGAATGCGCGATGCCGGTTATACTTATATTAATATTGATGACTGCTGGCATGGTGACCGTGATGCGCAGGGATTTATCCATCCCGACACAAAACGTTTCCCGAATGGCATGAAAGCGGTAGCTGATTACGTGCACAGCAAAGAATTAAAACTTGGTATTTATAGTGATGCGGGAAGCCAGACCTGCGGCGGAAGGCCGGGAAGCCGGGGTTACGAATTCCAGGATGCGATGACGTATGCGTCGTGGGGCATCGATTACCTGAAATATGACTGGTGCAACACAGAAGGCCTGAAAGCTGAAGGTGCCTACAAAACAATTACCGCTGCCCTGAAACGTGCGGGCCGCCCGATAGTGCTGAGCATTTGCGAATGGGGCAATGACGAACCGTGGAAATGGGGACAAAATGTAGGCCACCTCTGGAGGACAACGGGCGACATTTACAACTGTTTTGACTGTATTAAAGACCATGGTAGCTGGAAGGCTTTTGGAGTAATGCAGATACTTGATAAGCAGGAAGGCCTTCGACAGTATGCGGGGCCGGGCCACTGGAACGATCCCGACATGATGGAAGTGGGCAATGGCGCGCTGACTCCGGGTGAAGACAGGGCACATTTTACGATGTGGGCCATGCTCGCAGCCCCGCTTATTGCTGGGAACGACCTGCGCAGTATGGATAAGCATACGATAGAAATTCTAACCAATAAAGAAGTTATTGCCGTAAACCAGGATAAGCTGGGCATACAGGGGTTTAAACTATCTGCCGAAGACGGCCTTGAAATCTGGGCTAAACCACTACAAGGCGGAGATTGGGCAATAGCGTTCCTGAACAGGGCAACATCGGCTAAAAAAGTAGATTTTAACTGGGCTACGCAAAAAGTATACGACGTGATCAACAAACTGGATGCCGCTTTTGGCACCACTACTTATAAAATAAAGAACCTTTGGGATAAAAAAGACAAAGGAACCGCCACAACCAAAAAAGCTTTTAAAGGGGATATACCGGCGCATGACATTATTGCCCTGAGGCTTACCAAAACAAAATAACCATGAAGCAGTTACTAAAAACCATACCCGTATTATTATTTTCAGCACTTTGCCTTGGACAGGGCGTGAAAGAGCACGGCCAGCTTAGCGTAAAAGGTACCCGGCTTACAGATAAAAAAGGGCAGCACGTAATGCTTCGCGGCATGAGCTTCGGGTGGCACAGCTTTTGGCCGCGATTTTACAACGCGGGTGCCGTAAAGTGGCTAAAAAACGACTGGCATGCCAACGTAGTACGTGCGGCAATGGGTATTGAAACAGGGAGCCAGGGCCTTACCTACAAAGAAAATCCTGCTGACAGCAAAGCTAAAATTAAAGCGGTTGTAGATGCGGCGATAAAAGAAAACATTTATGTAATTATCGACTGGCACAGCCATAATATCAATCTGGAAGAAGCTAAGGCATTTTTTGACGAAATGTCTGAAACTTATGGCAAGCACCCGAATGTGATCTATGAGATATTTAATGAGCCGGACGATGAAAGCTGGCCGGATGTAAAGGCATATAGTGAGGCTGTGATAAAAGTAATCCGTAAAAATGACCCGGACAACATTATCCTTGTAGGGTGCCCGCATTGGGACCAGGATATCCACCTGCCGGCTGCCGACCCTATAAAGGGCTACAGCAACCTTATGTATACGGTACATTTTTATGCGGCTACACACAAACAGGAACTTCGTGACCGCACCGATGCCGCGCTGAAAAAAGGGCTGCCGGTATTTATATCGGAATGCGCGGGTATGGAGGCGACGGGCGATGGCCCGCTGAATACTGAAGAATGGCAGCGCTGGATCGACTGGATGGAAGCCCGCGGACTGAACTGGATTACATGGTCGGTATCTGATAAAGACGAGACCTGCAGTGTATTGCAAAAATCGGCGGCATCTGACGGAAACTGGAAACAATCGGACCTTAAGGAAAGCGGTATAAAGACACGCGAATATCTGCGAAAGCTGAATCCTGCACCTAAAGACACTAAAAAATAGTTAAGATAAGTTGAGTTAGTTTAAATTTGGGTTAAGATCCCCCCTTCGTCAGGGGGGATTTTTTTGTGTTTACACACGCTCAAAAAAAACGGCAGGTTTACCAGACCTGCCGCCCACATCTATAAAAAGTAAAAAGACTGTCTTCTGATCAATTGTTATGAAAGCGGCAGGATTACGTAAGACATAATTCAGTTAAAATAGTGCTTATTTTTGAGGGCTAAAAACACCTGAATTCGATAATCCTGCCAAACTTTCAATAATGGATAGTTAATAGGTTAATTGTGCAACTGTAAACATTATTAATTTTATCCTGATACAAATCTCGGCAGATTATATATACTGGCACCCGTAGAAATTACCTGTTTTTGTAAAACAGGTAATTTCTACGGGTGGTTAAAAAAGGAGTTGATTATCAGATAACAGGAAGTTCGTCCACACGTATGATACCGTGCTGGATAGCATAAATTACCAAACCGGCCACATTTTTCGCGCCTGTCTTGATAAATAGGTTGGATTTGTGCCCGTCAACCGTACGGGGTGTAATAAAGAGGATATCGGCAATTTCCTTTGAAGTCTTTTGCTGGCAGATAAGGCGCAGTATCTCTACTTCCCTTTCCGAAAGCGTATCGTCTTCTTCCAGTGCCGGCTTAGGCGATTTGGAAGATATCTGTTCGCGTACGGCGCTAAGCTGCTCTTCCTTGAAATAATATCCCTGACGGTATACAACACGTATTATTTCTACGAGGTCTACCGGAGAAATCCCTTTTGGAAGGAAAGCCGAAACACCTGTCTTGAGCATAAATCCCATAAAACTGCGTTGGTAATGCGAAGAGACTACAACGATTTTTATATCGGGAAAATGTATTTTAAGATGCTCGGTAACTTCTATTCCGTCCATCCCTTCCATTTTCAGGTCAAGGATAAGGATATTAGGCAGGCGTTCCTTGTCAAATTCCGCAAGCCGCTCGAGCAATTCGTTGCCGCTATTAGCAGCAAACATTACTTCCAAACCCTCCTGCGCGTGCAAAAAGCCCTGAAGCAGGCTTACAATCAGCGCGTCGTCATCGGTTATGGCTATCCTGATATTTTCCATAGTATTTGTTTTACTTGCCGGGCGCAACCAAAATCGTGGCAGTGCCTTTGCCCGGAGCCGATTTTACCTTGTATCCGGCGTTAAGATATTGCATTCTGAATTCAAGGCTGTTGAGACCGAGTCCTTTTCTGAGCTGTGCTGTATCGAAGCCTTTTCCGTTATCCCGTACCAACAGTACGATATACTTTTCCGAGTGCCTGAAATACACATCCAGCCGGGATGCCGCAGCATGTTTTACGGTATTGGTAAGTAGTTCCTGCACAATACGCAGCAATTGTATTTTCATATCGGGTGTAAGGCTTTCGTCCACACGAACATCAGGATGGAAGTTTATCTCAAACTTATCCCTCCAGGGCTCAAACACCTGCCCTATAAGCTCTTGAGTTGAAGAGAACTCCAATAGCGGTGGTGTAAGATCGTGCGATATCCTGCGTGCTTCGGTAATGCTCTCACCAAGCAGATCTTCTATTTCCGCTGCAGGGGTGCCTATCTGGCTCTTCATGCGCACAAGCGTAAGCTTGCCAATAAGGCTGTCATGCAGGTCGGCCGCAATACGCCCCCGCTCCCGCTCCTGCGCCTGCAAGTTGGTTTCCATTAGTTTTTTCTGGTGTTCTAACTGCATTTTCGCCTGCCTCAGGTTGGCCTCTGTCATACGCTTATAACCGGCATGCATAATTTTCACCACAAAAAGGATAATAGTAAAAACAAGGGCTACAATAATCGCAATCCAGATCGCCAGGACCTTCGGATCCTGCCATTTTTCCATAATAAAAGCTAGTATTACTGCAAAAATAGTAAAGATTTATCCACTATGGAAGAATAAGGGCAATTAAACAATGCGTTGTTTCACTTTGCTGCCAGGCCGACCATTGCTCCAGATAAGACAAATCAGGTAGATGTAAAATACAAGGGTGATAATAAGGTTGCCCAGCCAAAAGTAAAATTTCAGTCCGGTTTTCTCATTTATGAGAAAATTAAACGGCAGGAAAAAAATAAGGTTGAGCGTAAAGAAGATAAGCAACACTATGTTCAGCGTGAAATTATCCCACCTGGAATCCCTGAAGCGGTTGATCTTTTCATGGAAGAAAGCCAATGAAAAGAGTATGACGACAAAATTATCAACAACTTTTGCATAAGGCTGAAATTGCTTTATATCGAAGGTGTTAAGTATAAAATAATACGCTATTTCTCCAGTAATATAGATAATACCGGCATAACCTAAAGCTGTTACGACATTATGCCTGGTCCTAAGAAGATGTTTTTTATAGAAGTAAAAGAAAAAGCACAATTCGATAAGACTGTAAACCGGGAGAAGAATAACATTGGTACCGGTAGTACGGCTTAAAATTCTCCCGGTTAAATCTACTAAGAGCATTAATAGTAAATAATACAATACGCTTTTATACAAAGCATCCAGACGCGGATACACCGTAAGCCCCACCACCAGGCCAATAATCAGGAGTATAGGCGTGGCATAGGGTAAATAAAGTATTATTTCTATCAGGTCTTTCAAATCTTATGCATTCAGCATATAAAAGCTGTCCTCGGTGAGTGTCGCAGTAAATGGTGGCACGGGTTGAGTAAAATCATCATATTTAATCACGTATGCTTTCGCGTCTACGCTCGCACAAATAAGGTCAGCGCTCATAATACCTTCGTGTCCTACAAGCTGTAAGCCAAAAACAACCTGTACATAATCCGACCCGAAGTCATCTGCAGGAACCTGGAATGCCTTAAACATGCCTGCGGGCTTCTTTACTTCTGTCTTGGCCCAATTTTTATAATGTTCAGTCCATCGGTGCATACGTGCCTCTGCAATTGGATCCGGGAGTGTATGCGACCCGTTTAGGCCCCAGGTTACAGGATAAGCCTGTGTATATTCATTCAGCGTGTCTTCATACTCTGGCTTATCATACGAGGAAGGAATTACAAAAAACAATAGCTGCCCTTCCCAAATACCCGGATAAGCATGAAAATGTGGAGAAGGAATAGGATAGTCTATTGCTTCATATAAAAAGGAATTCCCCTGTTCAAAATAAGTTCCGAGCAGTTCGCCATCATGGCAGATATTATTCCAGTTAGCAATGCCTTCCTTGATCATTTGCATAGTTGTCATCATAAAATAATAATTTATATAGGTTAATATTTGGAGGTTGAAATCTTAAAGAGATGTTAACAAATTTAAGTTTTTCGGGATAAAGATATGTACCAAACCATATAAAATTTACAATATCTTTTGCTGTAAAACCGATTAACCCGAAAGATTTTGTTATTCTCCTGTTAAAGAGACACAACGTATAGTTAATTTTAATACTTTAGCCCACTATATATTCAAAAACATGAAAAAACTATTGTATCTTTTTGTAGCCTGCTGCCTTACAACCGTGGCTTCAGCTCAAAAACTAACCGACAAAGACATCCAGGGAACCTGGAAACTTTCTTCTTTTGATGCCGGCCAGCTAAAAGTGGACATTGCAACAGAGAAGATCACGCTATCCCCGGAAATTGAAGCACAAATGACGCCGGAATCAAAACAGCAAATGGAAGCCGGAATGGCACAGGCTATGGAAATGTTTAAGGAGTCTTACGCTTATGTAGAAGGCAAGAATCTAAGGCAGACCATGGGTCCTCAGGAGCAAAAAGGCACCTTTGAGATTGCTTTTAAAGACAATAAAAACGTACTTACCCTTACGCAGGCCGATGGTACCAAGGAAGATATAACCATTGCTATGGTTGATAAGAAGCTTGTACTTACGCAAACGGAAGGCGGATCTGCAGCTATATTTACATATACTAAACAATAATAAACTACACATCCCTGAAGCCCTGCACTAGTGCGGGGCTTTTTTGTTTATACTAAAACCGGTAAAAATGCGATATTTGTGTAAACCTTTTTAAGAATGAAAAAACTACTTTGCCTTGCTGCCCTGTTCTTTATAACTGCACATTCCACAGGCCAGTCCATAACACCCGATAAACTCGAAGGGAATTGGAAAATATGCGCTTTTGACATCAACGGCATAACATGGGACTTTAAAACAGATGTGATAACGCTGCCGCAGGAATACGACAAATCCCTTGGAGAGAACCAAAAGCAGGCTATGATTACAGATATACGTGAAGGACTTAAGGCATATAAAGAGGGCTCTATAGCCTTTAAAACCGGAAACTACATAGAACAATCTATGGCCGGGGAAGTTGCCAGCGGGATTTACAGCATAGAAAATAAAAATGGCCTGCAGTACCTTAAGATCGTAAATGACGATGCCCAAAAAAGCATTGATACATTACAGGCAAGGTTTTCTGAAGGCAAACTCTACCTTACTGTTCCCGACGAGATTGGCGGCAAAACCGTATTGACTTATTGCAAATAGCTTTCATTCCTTATAGATATAATCGGCAGGCAGCAGGTCTCCAGCCTTCAAACTGGCCATGTGGCCTGCGAAAGTAATTTCCGAAAGCGGGAAGAACAAGCCATTAGGATCAACATAAAAAAAGCCGTTATTAAAGGTAAGTGAAGACTGCTCCTTCTTATCATACAGCAAATTAAACGATACATCACTATATTTTGATCCGGGATTTAAAGGCCTGCCGGGAAAAACATTTTCCTGAGCTGACCCCTTCCCGGGTATTTTTATAATCGACACTTTCTTAAACTCAAGGGTATCTTTAACCTTAAAATAATCTCGGGGGTCATCGGGAAAACTGCCAACATAAAACCCAAACTTTTGTTTTTGCCAGTCTTCATTTACAAGGGTTTTCATCAAATGCACCGTTGACCCAAGGTAGGCTTCCCTGCGCAGCTTTTCAGCTTTATCTTTCTTTTTGGCTATGTCGGTAAACGCTGTCGTTCCTGCAAAGAAACTGCTTGCAATATACATTGGTTCAAGACTTTTCACCTTATACTTTACAGCAAATCCGGCCAGGTCGAACAATATCTTATAGCCCAGCCGTTCGTTTACAATACGTATTGGCTTTTTTGTTTCGGCATACAATGTATTGTCTGACAGGTCGTAATAAAGCCGTACATCCTCTTCGTTCTCGATCTTGCAGGAGCGCCCCGCTTTTGACTGTCCCAGGAATTCATCCCTAAACACCCGCAACATCTGCTTCCGGCCGAAAGGACCTTTCTTTTTGTCAATTACCACTTCATTAAGATTGATAGCATCTTCCCTAAGCATTGCCTTAATAGGTCTATCATAGCTGAAAGGATCCGGAATACGCAGGTTTTCATAACCCATATAACTGATTACCAACACGGAGTTATATTTCTGGCCGGCATTTATCTTAAAAAAACCCTTTGCGTCGGTGCTTGCCGAAAGCGTAGTACCATCCAGATAAACGAACGCGCCTTCCAAAGGCTTATTCTCCGCTTCATCGTATACATATCCGGAAACCGATTGCGAAAAAAGAGGTAAACAACCCGACAACAGCAGGATAATCAAAACCTTTTTCATTAAAATTCTTTGTAAATTAGTAGATGCTATCAAATGTAAATGTAAGAAATATAAAGCAAATGCTGCTTTTTACTCCAGTGTCATCTTCATTGCAATGATGTTAGGCAGGTAGGCCGCAACGGGGAATTTATTCTCAACAGTTATACTATAGCTGCCTTTGGAAAGCTTCCAGTCTTTCTTTACATAGTACCCAAGGTCGCAGATATCTCCGAGACATTCCGCGTTGGGTTTGCCGCCCGTGCCTTTCAGTTCAATGTCCAGGGGGAGTTCTTCGGATCCCTGCGGGCCGGATATCTTTACCAGCAGTGGTATTGCGTCATAGCCCGGCTCATACACATGCGACAATGTAAGCACCAGGCCTTTAAACGTAGTATCTTCTTCAATCTCAAATTTAAACTCCTTCACATCCGTTACACCCCAGCGATTATCCCTGAATTCATAGGTTTCATTCAGCGGGCTTTTAACGCAGGACACCACCGTAAATACTAAAAACAGTGCGATAAGTTTTTTCATAAGACAGGTTTTCTACAAATATATCCAAACTTTAAGGGTTTTACCATTCACCTCTACAAAAATGCCATTCACCTCATTTTTTATGCAGCTAAAAATCCGTCCTGTATATTTGTCCTGTAAATCTCCTGGTACATAGCAGGAAAAGACTTTATACACAACAGCTTTCCCGTAGTTTCCACGTTGAAAGCATCAGGTGAATAGCATATCTTAAACATTAATGAGATAATTATTAAAAGGAACCGTGGTCTTAGCGACAAAACACAAAGGTTGCCTTACAGAAGCAAAACCGGTCATCTATAGGTGTAAGGTTTTAATTGGTTGGTTTTATTGTTTACAATGAGAGAGAGGACACTTATCCTCTCTCTTTTTCTAGTTATGTTAATACTTCTTTTCAACAAAAACGGGAGAAACAATGCCTTTAGAAATGCGTATGTTTCGCTGAAATCCGGAATCCGGAATCTGTAACTATGAGGGTGAAAAATTCCGGCGGGGTTTCTTTAGCAATATTAATTGCATAACTTTACGTACAAACTAACACCAACATGGAATTATTCATTTACATTTTTGCCGCGCTTTTCTCGGTGATAAATCCCCTTGGGGCAGTACCAATCTTTGTGGGGCTAACGCAGGACGATTCTGTTGCCGAACGCCAGCGCATCTCCTTTTGGGCAGCCGTAAACGTATTCATTATCATGCTCATCTCCTTTTTCGTGGGGCAGTATGTACTTGCCTTTTTCGGCATCAGTATCGATGCTTTGCGTATTGCGGGAGGTTTTATTATCGTTAATTCAGGCTTTACCCTGCTCAACCGTAAATTCAGCAGGAGCCGCGGGGTGAATAAAGAAGTAGAGAACGACGCGCAGCGCCGCAATGATATTGCCCTTACCCCACTGGCCATACCCATGCTGGCAGGGCCGGGATCGATTTCCCTTCTCATCGCCATGTACCAGGATTACCAGGAATCCATACAAAACCAGGTTATTGCCTGTGCCGCTATGGCATCGGTAGCGCTTGTCATCTTCCTTATCATGCGCAGCTCGCATTACCTTTCCCGCATTCTTGGCGCCTCGGGTATTGTTGCTATTTCACGCATCATCGGGTTTATCGTAATTGCCATAGGTATCCAGTATATTGCCAGTTCGATAGTGAACATCCTGAAGACCATTAATTTTGGGTAGTTATCAACTGACTTAAATATGCTCAGTAAACAGGACGATTATCCGGAACGAAACGGATAATATGGGAAATCCCTATAATACACATTCCTTAACTCCGCTGCACGATGTTCGGAATGGAAACACGGTGCTGAAGCCTTACGTAACCTTTTCCCGTTTCGACAAAAGGACAAAATCGTTTTACCCTGTATTGAAATTCCTCAATTCAGTTCGTAATGAAATGATATCGCCTTTCTATTTCTTAATATGATAAACAATCTCCATTTCCACGACATATTGCAGGCATACTTCGGGAATGGACGGATTGATTACTCTATCAAAAGACGATGTGTCTATGCCCTGGTAATAGAACGTTTTTGCCTTACGGGCCTCTTTGCGGATGTAATTGTAATTTGAACTTACATTTGATGTTTCAAAAGCCGCATATTGCTGGTATTGCGTGCGGGGCTGTATACTGTAATAGTTATCCTGGAGAGTATTAAAATCATCAGACACCAATACATTAAATCTTTTTGAGTACCTCTCCTTCTTAGCTTCGATAGTTTTTACGGCCTCGTCAAACAGTTGGACATAAAGCGCATCTACATTTTCATTTATATATTCGGCTTTTATAATGTCATGTATCTCAAAACCCGATGCAAGGTCGGTTAGCCGTCCGAAAGCTTTTACATCTTTCAGGCGGACAATTATGTTTTTCTTGACCTCAAAACCGGCTTCTTCCTGAATCATAACTCTTCCGCTTTCATCATAGTCGTATATTTTATTCTGAGAGATAAAGTCGACATACACGTCCTGCTCTTTTACCCCGATGGCCTTAACCTCTTTCAGGAATCCGTCAATACGCTTTTTAATTGCCTCATTACAGCCTTTTACTGTTTTATCGTCCTGGCTCACGCCAAGGGTTACCACCAGCACATCGGGACGGACATTCATAAGTATCCGGGTAGAAATTGTGAATTGGTTTCCCTGAAGTGTAATAGATTTTTGCGGTGTCCTGGCACGATCGCCATAATTGTTGTTTTCCCTGTATGCTACATTTCCGCTTATTTGTGCGGTGGCACTAAATGCTGCAATGGCTAAAATTGAAACAAAGATTTTTTTCATGATAATTATGTATTTAATTGTTATTCTTGCATTGTGTGTCATTCTGACGGAGGAAAAATCTCCAGTTTAAAACCGGCACGAAAGTAATTCCACACAGAAAAGAACCTGCAGCAAAACACCTGTAAACTATTGGCAAACAACACGAAAAGCAGTTTTCAGTAGTTTTACAGCAGATTTACAGTAGCGTATATCATGCATTTTTATACTTTTACCGGTAATGAATGACGTTGCCCTTTTTTACCTGCTGAAGCAAAAAATACTTGTAAAGTACCGGGAGCATTTTCCATACTACAGTGGCGATATCCATTCGTTTGGCAACAGGGAGATCGCCCAGCTAATTGATTGCATCGAGAAAGACGGTCACGGGCGTGTAAGTGAAAAGTGGGTCTACACCCACCTGAAGCCCATGGTAAATGAAAAGCTGCCCCGCAGGGATATGCTCGACATCTTCTGCCGGTGGGTGGGTTATGGTGACTGGAATGAATTTATATATGTACACAAGGATTCGCCGACTCCTGTACAGCAAACACCGGCAGAACCCGCACTGATACGAAAAAGCAAAAAGATCACTTATAGCATTATGGGAATTGCAGCAATAGCAGTGGCGGTAATTATCGGCCTTACGGTAAATGGCGGAGGCGAGGTTCCCGTATGCCTGAAAGATAAATACACCCAAAAAGAGATTGGGGCCGAAAGGGTTACACTGCACCTGCTGAAGGACGGCAGCAGGCATAAGCTGAAAAAAGACGGCAACTGCTACCTGCTAGGCGATACCGCTAAAGAAACCCTGCTTATTGTTGAAAGCCCTTATTACCGGACAGACACCCTAAAGATTCCCGCAAATGCCACTCACGCCGAATTCGACCTGCAGCCCGACGACTATGCCATGATGCTGCGCGCCTACATGAATGGAAAGGCCAGCGATTGGGAAAAGCGCAGGAAACAGTTGGGCGAACTGCTGTCGGACGAAGCTGTAATTGAGGAAGTGATGTTCGACGACATTGGTGTGGAATTCCTTAACAAGCAGGAATTTATTAATAAAGTTACCCTGCCTACAAAAATTGCGCGGGGCATGGAGATCATCGAAATAGAATATAAAGAAGATAAGATCGTTTCACTAAAATACATGCAAAAAGAAAAATGAAGACAACACTAATCGCCGGCATCCTGTTATTGCTTGCCGCCACCGCCACCGCACAGAATATTGAAAAAAGGCCTGCCGCTCCGGCATTTTCGCAAAAAGCCGTTGAAGCTTATGAAGTAAAGGCAGAATCTAAGGTGAATGAGTTTTTCGGCTACCTTACGCTGCTGACCGACCCTGCGGGTGATGCCGAAATGAAAAAACAGGCTTCCGCCGATGCCGTAAAGCTTTTCAGGGATGACAAAGTGCTGCTACAGGACTTTTTTGACACTAAAGGCCGGACAATAACCCTGAAGCAACTTTTGGAAAAAGCGGAAGCCCAGGAAAAGAAAGTAGATTTCAGCACTATGTCGTTTGCTACCATCCCGAAGCTTAAAAGCGACCTTCGCTACGACTGGCTGATGAGCTACGAAGTTATTGTTGGCAACAGAGCTGTAAAGGTAAGCCAGTCATTTAGCATCGTTTACGAAGATAAGAAGTTCGGCAACAGCACAAAAAAAGTATGGAACAGTTATTTAGGGGAACTGCGATAAGGCCTTTAATCCCGCAAGATCATACAGGGAGCGTTGTTGGAGCAGCTCAAGGGTATTATCGCGCACTTCAGCCATAAACTTATTGAGCGCGCATACATCCTCATGAGGGCAGTCTTCGCATTTTTCATAGTAGTTGAGGCTCACGCATGGCAGAAGTGCTATAGGGCCGTCGAGAACCCTGATGAGCGTGGCAACGGTAATACTTTTAGGTTCTTTTACCAGATAGTAACCACCGCCTTTGCCTTTCTTGGAACCAAGGATGCCAAATTTCTTGAGGTCAAGCAATATGGCCTCAAGAAATTTTTTGGGTATCCGTTCGTTTTCCGAAATATCAGATATAAGCACAGGCGCGGGGCCTTGCTGCCTCGCAATGTATATCAGTGCCTTTAATCCGTATTTCGTCCTTTTCGAAAGCATTATTTCTTCAGTAAAAATATTTCTGCCATCATACAGCGGGCGCTTCCGCCGCCGCAAGCCTCTATGATATCAAGGTTGGCGCTAAGTATTTCGGTATGTTTTTCGATCCTGCTTACCTGGTCCTTTGTAAGCGCCTGCTTTGCCGATTCGCTCATTACAAGGTAACTCTTGTTGAAGGCTCCCTGTACCTGCAGCATATTACCCGCAAAATGGTTCAGTTGCTCTTCGGTAAGCAATATCACTTCCTTGCCGTCTTCCCTCAGGTTTTGCAGCACCATCTTGCGTTCTTTCTTATCATCGATACAGTCGGCACAGATCACGGCAAAGGTATCGCCTATACACATCATCACATTCGTGTGGTAAATATGCCTGCGTTCACCATCTACGTTTTGAAATGCCTCAAAAATAACCGGAGTATACTCAAAGTCTTCGCAATACTCTATCAGCAATTCTTCATCCGCGCGCGGAGAAAGTGCACAATACGCTTTATGGTTGCCCCTGTCGAGCACAATACTGCCCGTTCCTTCCAGGAAAATATTGTCTTCTTCCGCAGAAGTATAATCTACAATGTTGTCTATTGTAAACCCGTGGTCTTCGAGCATGTCGAGGATATCCTCACGGCGCTCGCTCCTGCGGTTTTTGGCAAACATGGGGTATAATGCCACATCCCCATTCTCATGGAACGACACCCAGTTATTCGGAAATATAGAATCAGGAGTATCAGGATCCAGTGTGTCGTCTACCACGATCACGTTCACGCCTTTGGAACGCAGCTGCGCCACAAATGCGTCAAACTCCTGCTGTGCCTTTTCATTAACCGTTTCCGGATTCAGGCTGTCCATTACTTTCTGGTAATAATTATTTACGGCGGTTTGCTCATTCATCCTGAAGGCCACCGGGCGTATCATCAATATGGTATCGGTAATCTGTCTCATTTTCTATTTATGTCTTATTCCCTTATTAGTGGTAGTGTAGAACACCTCAACAGCCCTTCCTGTTTCGCAATCTCGGCATACGGCACTTCCTCTACCGTAAAGCCATGCTGTTCGAGCCATGCCTTAAGCCTTACAAAGCCCTTTTCGATCACAACAACATTGGTATCTATAGAGAAAAAGTTCGACATCATGTTGTACATTTCTTCACGCTCAATGTGGAAGAGATTTTCTTTCCCGAAGAGGTTTACAAGATACAAATAATCTGCCTCTTCACGAAACCCGCTCTTGTAAATTACACCCTTGTCTTTACCTACCGGCTGAAAGCAGCAATCCAGGTGCAGCGCGTTATCACGGGCTTCTATCCTCGATTTTACCAGGTCGAATTCTTTTACGGTTTTATGCGGGAAAAGCTCTTTGATATACTTCACGCCGTGCATGTTGGTGCGGGCTGTAATATAGTCTTTATAATCACTGCCCTTGTACGTTCCGATGAAGATATGGTCATCCCAAACAATCACGTCACCGCCTTCAATATGCACTTCTTCCGGGGGGCGTTTTACTTTGGCAGGGTCCATCCTGTCGATGATATACTGTATCGCATCCAACTCGCGCTCCCTGTCGGGAAGTATATTGGCCTTGATGAAAACATCATCTATAACAAAGCCGATGTCACGGCTGAATATCTGGTTATAATCGTTTATGATCTCTGGGCGGTATACCTCAACCCCGTATTTAAGGAAGACTTTGTTTAGGGCCTCCATCTCTTCTACCATATCCTTTTCTATGGGATAAGTGCCAGCCTTAATATGTTCCAGCGATTTAGGATCGTATGCTTCATGCAGCTGCGGCGTTGGGCCATTGCTTTCGGCCGTACCCAGTATAACGGCTTTTAGCCTGGATGTCTCGTTCTTTACGTTAAGTCGTAACATTTTATGTTTGTTTGGCTTTGCGCAAATATAAAAAAAAGCCCCGTAAAGAGGCTTGTTTTAATACTATTCTCATTTTAAAGTTGTTAAATCTAAAAATGTGTTTATTTTTATCACTTAACAACAAATTTTGTCACCACTTTTCCTTCCCCCTTCATTATAGTGAGCAGGTAAATACCTGAAGCAAAGCCCGATGTATTTATCGTATGCATCCCGCCTTCTGCGTTTAGCGCGGTATGTATGAGTTTGCCTGTACTATCTCTTATTTCAAGATCCACAGCCGCTGTACCTGTTGAAACCTTTATAAAATCACTGGCAGGATTAGGATATAAATATACTTTCCCTGCACTAAAGTTATCAGTTCCCAATACTTCAAGGGCAATAGTACCCTGATACGGGATAAAATTCTGCTGTGTTACGGTTACATTCAGTACATCTGTACTATTTACAAAATCATTCAGCGTAATATGCGCTACGCCCCCGGTTACCACTCCTGTACCCAGAATTACACCATTCTGCGTAATGGCTACAATCGCGCCTTCAGTAGCACACTGTACAGCTACCGTATTGGCCATGTAAGACAGCTGCGGCACGTGCTGCGCTATAAGCGAGGTTGCCTCACTGCTCCTGAATACCACAGACGGGTCGCCGAAAAGTATCCAGGTCTGCATTACTACAATAGCGGTCTGGCTCATGGAATACGCTTCCAGCATACTCAGCTGCCCGTTATAGAACAATCCGCCAAGTGTGGTCTTTTTATTGTCCGGCTGGCTGCCAATAATAAGCTCCGTCATTTCATCCTGTGTCTGCATGGGTTCGGCCCACGCCATAAGTATAGACGATCCTGCGGCAGCAATAGCACCGGCAGGTACATTATCAAACCTCACATTCATAAAGGCTTCGCACAGCGATGTGCCACTAGTAAAGGTTCCGTTATTACACGCTACCGAAACCACAAACGGGTATTTACCATTATTCCTGAGCTGGTTAACATGGGTGTCGGAAAAGTAACCTGTACTAAACATATTTTGTGCTCCATGGCCGGTATAATTCACCAATCCCGCACCATTATTTATGGCATCAGCGATCATATTAGCGGTGGGGTCACCATCAGCATCATTCAATCCCTGGCTGCTCTCGTAAAATTCATAAATGTGAGTATATCCATTGTTCAGCAGCAGGTCGCCTATCCCCCTCAGGTGTTCCCAATCGGCTTGCCCGTCGTCACCATACTCATACCCCTCGTTGGACCCGATACCCATAGCATGCGTAACCCAATCCCCTGCAAGGGGGCTGGTCTCATACTCCAGGGTACGTGCCACCATGGTAGCTACATTGGCAACAGTGCCAGAGAAACGGCCAACAAGCGCTTCAGGGAAGAAATCGGAACCTTCTAACTGCCCATAGTAACTGTCGCTCCAAAGCTCCTCAGAACCACTTAAGCCATAAGTATGGCTCGGCAAGTCGTCATGGTCGCCTACAAGCAATACATAGGCCATTCCCGGATTAGCGGCATAAAAGTTCTGGATATAATTTTTGATGGAAGTATCGGTCGATCCGGTTTGCGCAAGCGTAGCCACCGTGGTACGAATACCCTTCTTCCGTTTCCAGTTTACCAGCGGTTCAAGTGTTTCCAGGTATGCCTGCGGTGTGATTATAAGCATTTCACCACTTTCTGACAGCGGCATGTATTGTGCTGAATTCAGGAAGAAATTCCCGTAGATATCATTAAACACCTGTACAGGCTTCGCAGTACCTGTGTTTTTTTCATTGATGCCATCCACTTGTGGATTTAGGGCGATACTGGCCGTAATATTGCGATATACCCTCAGCTTTTTGCTTACGGGGTTGTACTGGTACGGATAAAAGGACACGGTAACTCCCCGCTTGTCGCGAAGGATATAGGGTTCGGAAGCTACTGCGAGATTTCCGGGATAAAATGCATCCTGCTGGTAGGCCGCCCCGAATTCATACGGTATCGCTGCCGGGGCTACATTACGCTTCAGGCTTCCTTTGGAGGGCAGCACTTCAATGTTGTCAAACTCTTCAAACCCGTCATACGACACATTAAGCGAAACGCCGCCGGTATTGGGCACGATCAGCGATGCCGAATGTACAGGGACGGCCGGGTTTCCTTTTCCATCGTAAGGACTTTTGCCGCCGTGCTGAAATCTTCATAAGCCTCGCCGTTCAGCTGCTTAGTATGCGAAATGAATCCCGCCGAGGTATTCTTCACCTGCAAGCCTGCTCCGGACACCATTTTTATGTCCTGCGCGGCTGCTGAAAAAAGGGATAACAAAGCAAGAATGGAAATAGTAAAGTATTTACTCATAATATATCAGTTTAATTTACAGCGAATTAAAGGTATGTTATTTTTGAATTGAAATTATATTTCCCATTAAAAATTATAAAAAAAGCCGCTCATTTCTGAGCGGCTTCCTTAAACTATTTCAAAAAGTTATTTCCTGTCTTTTGATTCCACGAAAGGCCTTAGCGGTTTTCCTGTATAGATCTGCCTTGGGCGGCCAATCGGTTCTTTGTTCACACGCATTTCTTTCCATTGTGCGATCCAGCCCGGAAGGCGGCCAATGGCAAACAATACAGTAAACATTTCTGTAGGGATACCAAGCGCCCTGTAGATGATACCGGAATAAAAATCCACGTTCGGGTACAGGTTCCTTGACTTGAAGTACTCATCCTGAAGTGCCGACTCTTCGAGTTTCTTGGCAATGGTAAGTACCGGATCATTTACACCAAGTGTAGACAATACCTCGTCTGCCGCTTTTTTGATGATCTTCGCCCTTGGGTCGAAGTTCTTATATACCCTGTGGCCAAAGCCCATCAGGCGGAACGGATCTTCTTTATCTTTTGCCTTCGCAAGATACTTATCGGCATCCCCGCCATTCGCCTGGATTTCCTCAAGCATTTCGAGTACTGCCTGGTTGGCACCACCGTGAAGCGGGCCCCAAAGTGCGGAAACACCCGCAGAGATCGAAGCAAAAAGGCCGGCATGTGATGAACCTACCATCCTTACGGTAGAGGTGGAACAGTTCTGCTCGTGATCTGCATGAAGGATGAAAAGCTTATCCAGCGCGTTGATCACAATCGGGTCAATTTCGTATGGCCCTGTAGGAAGCTCAAACATAAGCCTCATAAAGTTCTCTACATACCCTTTTGTATTGTCGTAGTAGTTGAGCGGGTAGCCCATATTCTTCCTGTAGGTCCATGTAGCGATAACCAGGAATTTACCCATGGTTTTGCACACGGCCTCATACATATCCTTTTCGTTGGCAACGTTTACCGATTTCGGGTTGAAAGCCGTAAGCGCGCTGGTAAGGCAGGCCAATACACCCATTGGGTGCGCGTTTTTCGGGAAACCGTCAATGATGTTCTTCATTTCCTCATTCACGAGGGTGTACTTCCTGATGTCAGTCTCAAATTTCTCGATCTGTGCTGTAGTAGGAAGTTCACCAAAGATCAGAAGGTAAGAAACCTCAAGGAAATTTGATTTTTCGGCAAGCTCTTCAATTGAATAGCCCCTGTAGCGAAGGATACCTTCTTCCCCGTCAAGGAAAGTGATCTCGCTCTTACAGGAACCTGAATTTTTATAACCAGGGTCCATGGTAATGGCGCCCGTTTCGCTGCGTAATTTGTCGATATCAATAGCAACCTCGTTCTCAGTACCCACTATTACAGGGAACTCATACTTCTTGCCATCAATTTCTAATATTGCGTTTGACATTTGTATTATGATTTTTTGGTTCAGAAAAAATTAATCCTGCGAATTTAATAAATTACAATTTATTTATAAAGGAAATTACGTAAGAAAATAGTTAAATCTGACTATAAATATCAAAAGTCGACACCTTGTGGGATCGACTTTTGATAAATATTTAAAATTTATACTCCTGCGAACCTTACTTATTCCCTTACGAGTTTTTCAACCTTTATTCCTTTCTCCGTATATACTTTCACAAAGTACATTCCCGAAGGCCTTGCAGAAAGATCTATCGTTGTGGAGCTGTCATTCACGGTACCTGTTTCCAGCAACCTGCCCTGTACGTCGTACATCTCTATAGACCTTACATTTCCATCGGCCAAAATGGTCACGATATTTCCGGCAGGGTTCGGGTATAGCTTCACCGAATTATCGTTATTAAAATCACCACGGCTCAGGGTTTCAAAAACCGTTGTGGCATTACTGGTCTGTACAGGTGTTTTGTAATCATAGAACACCCTAGCATTGCTGGTAACAAATGCGCCCGCAGTAAGCGAAGCTTTGGTTTTTACCTTAAACAGGATATTTCCGTGATCTGCCGCGGCAAGGTTGGCATTCTGCATAATAAACTCCACTTTACGGCCGCTAACCCTCGCCCTCATGGCATGCGAACTGTTAAGCACCTGTATCGATTTTACATCATACTGCGCCGGGTCCACATCGTAGCGCACTACGATCGACGTCGCGGCTTCAGTGCCCATATTCCTGAAATTCACTGCATAGTGAAGGTAGTCGCCAATGGCATCCGGAGATTCCGTTTCGCCTTCGATGCAGGTTATACTGTTAGGAATATAAGAGGCAACCGCTTTTTGCCGGAACTCAAATGCATTATCAGCAGGTATGTCATCACCTGACGCCGATGTGGCCACAGATGAGAAAACAAGCTCGTCGCCCACATTTACAGGAACCATGTCTGAGGGACTGTTTATCGCCAGGGAAATCTCGATCTCACGGTTCTCAAAAGGCCGGAGATTGGCATAATCCCATGTATAGGTTCCGGGAACGATATTATCCGCCATAGGGTTTACACCGGTATAGGTGATAAGTGATTCGTCACAGCTGAATGTTACACTTCCCGAAAGCACCTGGTTGCCCTTGTTCTTATACACCAGTTTATAGGTAGCAATATCCCCGGGCACAGCCGGAATAAGCGGCTGTATTACAACCTCTACATCAGGATGGTTACCATTAGGGCTTATACAAATGTTGTTCGTTATTACCATACCGTTCAGTAACGGGAAGGTTACATGGCTTGATGTTGGAGCCAGAGTGAAAAATGCCGGGTTTTCAAGTTCGGAGACAAGATCAAAAGTACCTGTCCCTACCTGAAAAGCGTATCCTCCAGCTTCATTGGTTACTTCCGCGCTTTCGGTTGTACCGTCGCTAAGGCCTACCTTAATGAATCTCTGCGGTACATCGCCGGTATCACAACCATCATTACCACCATCAAAGATCATGGTCCCCGCTATAGTGTTATAGACACCGCCGGGAACGAAGGTACAGTAGGTATTAAAGTTTACGGTAAGGCCATTCGCCGCCACTATATCATTTACTGCAAATTCCTCAGAATCATCGATACAGATAAAAGCAAGGCCGGTATTTCCCGACCAGTTGTTTGGCGCTGTGGTACTGTCATACAGCTGTGTTGCACCATTTTTCAGGTTGATGTATGTAATGCTGTTCTGGCTGCAATCCAGTTCATTAAAATAAGGGTTACCGGAGAAATCGAGTTGTGTAAGCTGGTTGTCCGAACAATCTGCCTGCCTAAGGTAGCCCAGCCCAGTAAAGTTCAGCGCTGCGATCTGGTTTTGGCTGCAAAGCAATTCTTCCAGGTGTACAAGGCCCGTAAGGTCTAAAGCGGAAAGCTGGTTACCCGCACATTCCACGAGCCTGAGATCGGCAAGATTGCTAATATTAAGCGTTGTCAGGTAATTGTCGCTGCACTTAAGTTCCCGAAGATCACTAAGAGCTGTAAGATTCAGCGTTGTAAACTGGTTGTCATTACACTCCAGCCATCTCAGGCCCGTAAGCCCGGCAAAGCTCATTGTAGCCACCGCGTTATTCGAAAAATAAAGCCCGCGCAGATTGCCCAGCCCTGTTACATTGAGCGTCGTGAGCCCGTTGGAGCCACAGTATAGTGTTTCAAGGTTACTGAGCGACGATACATTCAGTGCAGAGATATAGTTGCCTTCACAATTCAGTAGTTCAAGGTTGTTGAAGTACGCTATGCCGTCCATCGCAAATATGTTCGAGCCCGAAACATTAAGCTCAGCAACAAGGTTCACCTCGTTCTGCTCAATGTTGCCGTCATTATCCGCATCAATCTTTATCGATGCACCGCTGCTGTTTTTCGCGATACTATTGGTGGTATTGGACTGCAGCAGCTTATTCCGGAAACCCGCATCGGGTATGTTGAGTATCTGCGCACCCGCCACTCCGCAAAAGAACAGGAATAGTATGGGGAGTATTGTTTTCATAAAGCAATTATTGTTTATTGGTTCCTTATTATTTCAGGTACTATAATGATCGTAAAAGTTCCTGTAGGCGTTCTTTTTTCCTTTGTGATATTGGGAGGTGGGTGTTGTCGGCCATTACGGCATAGCCACCATCTTTTTTAATATATGATTTCAGGTACGACAGGTTGATCAGGTGCGACTGGTGTATGCGTTCAAACCCCTGCTCCGACAGCAGGTCTTCATATTCCTTGAGCGTTTTGGCAATCAGTACAGGCTTATGGTTTTTTATATGGAAACGCGTATAATTGTCCTGCGACTCCAGCCTGATAATATCGCTCACTTCAAACAAATGGATGCCATCGGATGTGGAAAGCGCAATCCGCCTGAATTTATCTACTTTCTTCCTGATGTTTTCCAGCAGCAGGTCAATATGCGCGTAACTTTCGTTGTTAGCCAATACCTTTTTAATCTTTTCGATAACTTTCCTGAGGTCTTCCGGGTCGACCGGTTTCAGGAGATAGTCGAGCGCGCTGAAGCGGAATGCCTTCACCGCAAACTGCTCGTGCGCCGTGATAAACACCACGTGCGAGGTAAGCTTGCCCCGCTTTTGCGTAAGCTGCTCCAGGATATCAAAACCCGTCCCGTCGCCCAACTGGATGTCGAGAAACACCACATCCGGATTGTGTTGCTCTATGGCCTGTATACCGCCCTTTACGCTGTCGGCTTCGCCTAATATCCTTATGTCGGGCGCATACATTTCCAGCAGGCCTTTCATCCCGTTTCTCAGGTTGATATCATCATCTATAAGTAAAGCAGTAATCATAGTCGGTTAATTTGTTGAATATTGAACGGGTAAATTTAAGACAATACGGGTACCCGAAGGCTCGCCCATGGCATTGGTCAGTTCTTTTATTTCTACCTGCGAGGCTTTCGAGGTAAATGCCTGTATCACTTCCAGCCTTTTGCGGGTTATCTCCAGCGCCATCGACTTATGTACGGTCACTGAATTCTCTTTTAATTTCTTCGAGCGGTTAATACCGATCCCGTTGTCGGTTACGGTACATACCAACTTGTCATCCGCTAAAGTAAAATCTACGTTTATGGAACCGTACACTTTTTTCGGAACGATGCCGTGGATAATGGCATTTTCTACAAAAGGCTGCAGCAACAGGGGCGGGATTGCCATGTCGTCTTCAATAGAAGGGTCTTTCGTTATTTCAAAATCGAACATTTTATTGAAGCGCAATTGCTCCAGTTCGAGATAATTCTGCAAGCCTTCTATCTCTTTGTCTATGGGGATGAGCGATTCTTTGGAATATTCGAGCGTAAGACGCATCAGCTTAGAGAATTTCGACAGGTACTTTATAGCAGAATCGGTTCCGTTCTGCACGATAAAGCTGGAGATCGACCCGAGGCAGTTGAATACAAAATGCGGGTTCATTTGTAAATGGAGGGCCTTTTGCTCATATTCGGCAAGGTCGCGCTGCAGCGTAAGGCGCTTTTTGAGCTGGAGCCGGCTGTAAATCAGGAATGCTATCCCGAAAAGCAGCAAAGCCGACAGCCCTACAAATAACATTTGCTGCGAATGCCTTTTGGCCTGCTCATCGAAGAGTACCTGCCGCTTTTCATCTTCCACTTTCTGCAAGGCCTCCTTTCGCTCAAACTCATAGTTCATTTCCTCCCGAACCATGTTCTTAATGCTCTCACTGTTATTGATGCTTTCGCGGGCGTCGCTGTATTTTTTATAATGTTTCAGCGCTTCAGCGGCATTGCCGGTTTTCTCATACAGTTCGCTCAGCGATTTTTCCGATTCTTTCACCTGCTCCAATACTCCAATTTCATCAGCAAGGGCAGACGATTTGGTGAGATAGCCAATTGCCGTCGTGTTTTTTCCCTGTAAGGCATGAATGTCACCTAAAAAACCCAGCGAAGCCGAGGCTCCGTATTTCTCACCAGTTTCTTCAAAAATAGCCAGCGCTTTCAGGTAACTGCTTTCTGCTTCAGGGTAATTGTTTTTCTTCCGGTAATAATTCCCGAAATTATTATAAAGCTCCGCCAGCCCCCTCCTGTTCTCATGCTCCATAAATATCTTTTCGGCATCTTTATACGACTGCAATGCCTTGTCATCCTCATTCCGGTCGAGGTAGATATTACCAATATTGGTAATGGTAATAGCCGAGGTATTGTCGCCTATCTTCTTCTGCACCCACAATGCCTTCTCGAAATATTCCAGGGCCTTGCCATATTCTTTTTGGGCTTTATACACAATCCCGATATTGTTATACGCACGGGCTACAATATTTTCCTGCTTCGTTTCTTCGTAGATTTTCAGGGCTTTAAAATAATATTCCAGGGCCTTGGCATAGTTATTCTGCTCCGAACACACTACCCCTATGCTTCCGTAAGCCCGCGCAAGGCCGTTCTTTATCTCTTTGGATGTCTTCCTGCCCTGCCTACGGGTAAGCTCTTCATAAATAACCTGAGCGTTCGTAAAGCTCCTGAGCGCTTCAGTATAATTGCTCTGCATAATGCAGGAATTACCGATATTTACCCATGAAGAAGCCTCCTGCTCCTTCAGCTTTTTCTGCTGTGCCAGCGTCAGGGCTTTTTTGGCATACTCCATCATCCTGGCGGGGTCGTTTTCTATATATTCGCTGGCAAGCGCATTGAGCGTTTCTACCCTGTCTTTATCGTCCACGGCCATTTTAAGCCTGCTGTTGAGGCTGTCAATTACTTTATTTTGCGAATGCCCGCCTGCACAACACAAAATGGCAAAGCACAATACCAGAAACCTGACATTTTTCATAAACACGTGTATTTCAAAGCAAATGTATAATTTCGAGCGGATAAATATGTTGTCGCTTAGAATTTATCACTTCCCATTGAGAATTCGCCAAAAAAAAGCACCCGCCGTAAAGGTGGGTGCTTTATTGTTTGTTTTGTCATAACGAGAAAACCGGGATTTCCCTTTCGTCGAAATGGAAAACGTTGCGCGATATATTATTTTTTCACCTTGAAGGCCTTCTCCCCAGGGAAGTAAGCTACTTCGGCAAGTTCTTCCTCAATGCGAAGCAACTGATTATATTTTGCCATACGGTCGGAACGGGAAGCAGAACCGGTCTTGATCTGTCCACAGTTAAGGGCAACAGCAAGGTCGGCAATCGTGTTATCTTCCGTTTCTCCCGAACGGTGCGACATTACAGAAGTATATCCCGCATTGTGCGCCATGTTTACGGCAGCAATGGTTTCTGTAAGCGTACCGATCTGGTTTACTTTTACAAGGATCGAGTTGGCCGTATCTGTAGCAATACCCTGAGCAAGGCGCTCAACATTCGTTACAAAAAGGTCATCCCCTACCAATTGTACTTTATCACCTATCTTCTCCGTAAGGTATTTCCAGCCTTCCCAGTCGTTCTCCTGCATACCGTCCTCGATAGAGATGATCGGGTATTTGGCTGCCAGTTCCGCAAGGTAATCGGCCTGCTCCTGAGAGGTCCTTACTTTTCCGGTCTCACCTTCAAACTTTGTATAGTCGTATTTTCCGTTCACGTAAAATTCAGAAGCGGCACAGTCAAGAGCAAGCTTGATGTCTTCTCCGAATTTGTATCCCGCGTTCTCAATTGCCTGCTTGATAGTATCAAGGGCATCTTCAGTACCACCGGCAAGATTCGGGGCAAAACCGCCTTCGTCACCTACAGCTGTACTCAGGTTACGGTCGTGAAGTACTTTCTTAAGGTTGTGGAAAACCTCAGTACCCATTTGCATGGCGTGTGTAAAGCTGGTGGCTTTTACCGGCATGATCATAAATTCCTGGAACGCGATTGGCGCATCGGAGTGCGAACCACCATTGATGATATTCATCATCGGAACAGGAAGTGTATTAGCCGATACACCACCGATATAGCGGTAAAGCGGAAGGCCCAGCTCATTTGCTGCCGCTTTGGCAACAGCCAGGGAAACACCAAGGATCGCATTAGCGCCAAGTTTCGATTTATTGGCAGTACCATCAAGGTCGATCATGGCTTTATCAATAGCATTCTGCTCGAATACTGACATCCCTACGATCTCTCCGGCAATGATGGTGTTAACATTCTCAACAGCTTTAGATACACCTTTCCCCATGTAGGCTTTACCACCGTCGCGAAGTTCTACAGCCTCGTGTTCGCCTGTAGAAGCCCCTGAAGGGACAGCTGCCCTGCCAAGAATACCGTTTTCGGTAACTACGTCAACTTCCACAGTTGGATTTCCACGGGAATCCAGTATTTGCCTTGCGTGAACTTTAATAATCATGCTCATTAATTCTTTGTTTTATTGTTATTATTCGTTTGCTTAATTTGAGTAAAAACCAAATTTAGTCAAATTAAAATATCAAATTCTTCAAATTTTAAAAACTTATAAACGCAATCGTTTTAGTTTCAGTAATTTATTTACGAAAATGCAATTACTTCTTTGCGTCTTCTATATTGCTGATAAACTGGTCGAAAAGGTATGTCGCGTCGTGAGGGCCAGGGCTTGCTTCCGGGTGATATTGTACTGAAAAACAGTTTTTGCTCTTCATACGCATACCGGCAACTGTGCCATCGTTGATGTGCTCATGGGTAATTTCGAAATCAGGATGGTTTTCCAGTGCTTCCCTTACTACGGCAAACCCGTGATTTTGAGAAGTGATTTCTCCCTCGCCTGTAAGGAGGTTCTTCACCGGATGGTTAATACCCCTGTGCCCATTGAACATTTTATAGGTGGGGATACCGTTAGCTAGCGCCAATACCTGATGCCCAAGGCAGATACCAAATACAGGCTCGTTCTTTGCCAGGATCTGGCGTGCGGTTTCCTGTGCTACCAATAGCGGATCCGGGTCACCGGGGCCATTGGAAAGGAAATAACCGTCAGGGTTAAAGCTTTTCAGGTCCTCATAAGATGCATCATATGGGAAAACCTTGATATAACAGTCCCTATTTGCAAGGTTGCGGAGTATATTTTTTTTGATCCCAAGATCTAATGCTGAAATTTTATATTTTGCGTCAGGGCTGCCTACAAAATAGGGTTCTTTGGTAGAAACTTTCGATGAAAGCTCCAGTCCTTTCATGTCAGGTACTTCGGCAAGGCGTTTTTTAAGGTCTTCGATATCACAATCCTCTGTGCAAATGGCAGCATTCATGGCGCCATTGTCACGAATGTAGCTTACCAGTGCCCTTGTATCAACGTCGGAAATGGCTACAAGATTCTGTTTTTCAAAATATTCTTTAAGGCTTTCGGAAGAATTTACCCTTGAATGATTAAAGCTGAAGTTTTTGCAAACCAGTCCGGAGATCATTATTTCATTGGCTTCAATCTCTTCCTCATTAGTCCCATAATTGCCAATATGTGCATTGGATGCCACCATGATCTGTCCATAATAGGAAGGGTCTGTAAAGATTTCCTGGTATCCGGTCATACCGGTATTGAAGCAGACTTCACCGAAAACTGTGCCCTCAATCCCTATGGATTTACCGTAAAAAATGGTACCGTCTGCCAAGAGAAGTATTGCCCGGTCTCTGTTGGAGTATTTCATTATGTTGTGTGTTGTTGTGTTGCGTGCAAATTTACTTTAAAAAATCGTGAAAGCGAAACGTATTTTTAGGCCAAAAAAAAAGGACAAACCGTTAAGTTTATCCTTTTTAATTATTTGAAAATCATTGCATCATGATTATTCAGTAGCTTCTTTGTTTTCTTCTGTGTCAACAGCAGGAGCTTCTTTAGCTGCAGGAGCTTCGGCAACCGGAGCAGCAGCAACGTCAGCTTTTTTGGCTGTGCGGCTACGACGTGTAGTTTTCTTAGCTTCTTTCTGGGTAGCGTTGTACAGTTCGTTGAAATCTACAAGCTCGATCATAGCCATGTCAGCGTTGTCACCAAGACGGTTACCAAGCTTAATGATACGTGTGTATCCGCCCGGACGATCACCAACTTTTGCAGCTACTTCCCTGAAAAGTTCAGTAACGGCATATTTGTTACGAAGGTAAGCGAAAACGATACGCCTGTTGTGCGTTGTATCTTCTTTAGATTTTGTTACAAGCGGCTCAACAAATTGCTTAAGCGCTTTAGCTTTGGCAACAGTCGTATTGATACGCTTGTGCTCTATAAGCGAGCAGGCCATGTTAGCAAGCATAGATTTCCTATGCCCGGTCTGCCTGCTTAAGTGATTATTCTTTTTTCCGTGTCTCATCTCTGTAGTAATATAAACCTAAAAGGTTCCGGATTATTCTTTATCTAATTTGTATTTCGTCAAATCCATTCCGAAGTGAAGGTTTTTAGACGCTACAAGCTCATCAAGCTCAGTAAGCGACTTTTTACCGAAGTTACGGAACTTCATCAAGTCATTTTTGTTGAACGATACTAAGTCGCCTAATGTATCAACTTCAGCCGCTTTCAAACAATTTAATGCCCTAACAGAAAGGTCCATATCAACCAGTTTGGTTTTAAGGAGCTGCCTCATGTGCAGTGACTCTTCGTCATACGATTCTGTTTGTGCAATTTCGTCGGCCTCAAGTGTGATCCTCTCATCAGAGAACAGCATAAAGTGATGAATCAGTGTTTTTGCTGCCTCAGTAAGCGCTTCTTTAGGATGAATAGAACCATCTGTGATGATCTCGAAAACCAGCTTTTCGTAGTCGGTCTTCTGCTCTACACGGAAGTTCTCTATATTATATTTTACGTTCTTTACCGGAGTAAAGATTGAATCTGTAAATATAGTTCCTATAGCAGCGTTTTGCTTTTTATTCTCTTCAGCCGGAACATAACCCCTGCCCTTCTCAATAGTAAGTTCAAGGTTAATGTTGATCTTGCTGTCCATGTTAAAGATAACCAGTTCAGGATTCAGTACCTGAAAACCTGAAATAAATTTTTGGAAATCGCCTGCAGTAAGCTGGTCTTTTCCTGTAAAGGAAACAGACACAGATTCGTTGTCGATATCCTCGATCTGGCGTTTAAACCTTACCTGCTTAAGGTTAAGGATTATTTCTGTAACATCTTCAACAACCCCTGGTATTGTGGAGAACTCATGGTCAACTCCTTCAATGCGAACTGAAGTAATTGCATAACCTTCCAGTGAAGAAAGCAAAACTCTTCTAAGTGCGTTACCAACGGTCAATCCGTAACCCGGTTCCAAAGGCCTGAACTCAAACTTGCCTGTGAAATCGGTTGAATCGATCATTATAACTTTATCGGGCTTCTGAAAATTAAATATTGCCATATTTCGACTAATGTCAATTATTATTTGTTATACAACTCAACGATTAGTTGCTCTTTAATGTTTTCCGGAATCTGGATCCTTGCAGGTACAGAAACGAAAGTACCTTCTTTGGTCTCGTTGTTCCATGTAATCCACTCGTATACGTGAGCAGAGTTTGATAAAGAATTTGTGATAGTGTCAAGAGATTTTGACTTTTCACGAACCGCCACTTTATCTCCAGGTTTAAGGTGATAAGAAGGGATGTTTACAAGCTCACCGTTTACGGTAATATGCCTGTGAGAAACGATCTGCCTTGCAGCCCTTCTTGATGGAGCGATGCCCATCCTGAAAACCACGTTGTCAAGCCTTGCTTCGCAAAGCTGCAAAAGGATTTCACCGGTTACACCTTTAGAAGCAGCAGCTTTCTCATATAGATTCCTGAATTGTTTTTCAAGGATACCATAAGAATATTTTGCTTTTTGCTTCTCCATCAACTGGATAGCGTATTCAGATTTCTTACCCCTTTTCTTAGCCAGGCCGTGTTGTCCCGGTGGGTAATTTCTTTTTTCGAAAGATTTATCATCTCCGAAGATCGCCTCGCCGAATTTACGGGCGATTTTTGTTTGTGGACCAGTATATCTTGCCATTTCAAAAATTTAGTGAACAGGGGATCATGAATTCAGGTCAAATCCTCCGATGATCCTTACTCCCATCCTGATTATACTATAAAAAAAATTAAACTCTTCTTCTCTTCGGAGGGCGACAGCCATTGTGTGGCATTGGTGTTACGTCGATGATCTCAGTAACTTCGATTCCTCCATTGTGTAGCGACCTGATAGCAGACTCACGTCCGTTACCCGGGCCTTTAACGTAAACTTTTACTTTCCTAAGACCTGCCTCAAGAGCAACTTTACTACAATCTTCAGCAGCCATCTGGGCAGCATAAGGAGTATTCTTTTTAGAACCCCTGAAGCCCATTTTACCTGCAGATGACCATGAAATAACTTCACCTTTCTTGTTTGTAAGAGAGATAATGATGTTATTAAAAGTTGCGCTAACATGCGCTTCGCCTGTAGACTCTACAATAACTTTACGTTTTTTTGCACTTGCTTTAGCCATACTACTTATTATTTAGTTGCTTTTTTCTTGTTAGCAACAGTTTTCCTCTTACCTTTTCTTGTCCTTGAGTTGTTCTTGGTACGCTGACCCCTAAGCGGAAGTCCTGCTCTGTGGCGAATGCCCCTGTAGCAGCCAATATCCATAAGGCGCTTTATGTTCAAAGAAACCTCAGAACGAAGTTCTCCTTCAATTTTATAATAAGAAACAGCTTCACGGATGGCACTGATCTCGTCATCATTCCACTCCTGAACTTTTTTGTCTTCGCTCACCTGAGCTTTAGCCAGGATCTCCTGAGACCTGCTCCTGCCTACTCCAAAGATATAGGTTAGAGCAATTACTCCTCTTTTGTTTTTAGGTATGTCTACCCCTGCAATTCTAGCCATAATTATCCTTGTCTTTGTTTAAATCTAGGATTCTTTTTGTTAATAACATATAATCTGCCTTTCCTGCGCACAATGATGCACTCGGCACTTCTTTTCTTAACTGATGCTCTTACTTTCATTATTAATAGCTTTAGTATCTATAAGTAATTCTTGCTTTGGACAAATCGTAAGGGCTCATTTCCAGTTTCACCTTGTCGCCCGGAAGCAATTTGATGTAGTGCATACGCATCTTTCCTGAAATGTGAGCAATTACTATGTGCCCGTTTTCTAATTCAACACGGAACATGGCATTTGACAATGCCTCTATTATTGATCCGTCCTGTTCTATTGCTGATTGTTTTGCCATAAAAATTATTAAGCTACCGCTTTTCTATTCTTACCACTTTTCATCAACCCGTCATAATGCCTGTTCAACAGATAAGAATTTATTTGCTGAATAGTATCGATCGCAACCCCGACCATGATCAACAGGGATGTACCACCGTAGAACAAAGCCCACTGCTGCTGAACCCCAAAATTGCTTACCACTGCCGGGAACACGGCAATAAGGGCAAGGAACAATGAACCGGGGAAAGTGATCAATGACATGATCTTATCGAGGTAGTCTCCGGTCTCAACACCCGGCCTTACGCCCGGTATAAAACCTCCACTCCTTTTAAGGTCGTCTGCCATTTTGTTGGTAGGCACCGTAATTGCGGTGTAAAAGTACGTAAAAATTATAATTAATAAAGCAAAAACCACATTATACCACAATCCGAACACATCCCTGAACTGGGTAGTGACAGTTTGTGCTGCATCAGACTCCGACAATCCTGCCAATGCGGCCGGAATAAACATGATAGCCTGGGCGAAGATAATTGGCATAACTCCCGAAGCATTAAGCTTCAAAGGAATCCACTGCCTGTTGCCGCCCATCATATCCTGCTCAAAGTCGCCGGAAGTAGTACGCCTTGCATATTGTACAGGTATTTTCCTTACCGCCATGATCATAAGGATACAGGCAATAATTACTACAAGCCAGATCACAATTTCAAGAAGCAGTTTTAGCGGACCACCATTGTTTTCTGTTACCACAGAAGTAAACTCCTGGATAAATGCCTGAGGCATCCTTGCAATAATACCCACAAGGATCAATAGTGATATACCATTACCAATACCTTTATCGGTTATTTTCTCACCAAGCCACATAGCAAATACGGTACCTGTAGTAAGAATCACTACAGAAGAGAAAAGGAATGCAAAGGAGTCAGATGGCAAAAGGAATGCTTCCTGCGGCAAAGTCCTGTAAAGGTTGTAGATATAACCAGGCCCCTGAACAAGGGTGATCAGGATGGTAAGCCATCTTGTGATCTGGTTGATCTTCTTCCTGCCGCTCTCGCCTTCTTTCTGCAGTTTCTGAAGGTATGGCACTGCGATACCCATAAGCTGTACTACGATTGAAGCCGAAATGTATGGCATGATACCCAATGCAAATACAGATGCCTGCGAGAACGCACCACCTGTAAATACATCGATAAGCCAGCCAATACCGCCCTGGGTCTGATTTGATAAACTGTTCAGTTGTGTAGCATCAATACCCGGCAGCGTTACGTGTGCACCAAAACGGTACACAAGCAACAACCCTAAAGTAACAAGAATCCTGTTCTTGAGTTCCTCTATCTTCCAGACATTGGCAAACGCTTCGAAAAATTTCTTCATATGACTATAAAGATTATAAACTTACAGCTTCACCGCCAGCAGCCTCGATAGCCGCTTTTGCAGTTGCAGTAAATTTGTGAGCAGTTACTTTTAGTTTTGCCTTAAGCTCTCCTCTTCCTAAAATCTTTACCTGTTCATTTTTTGTAGCCAGACGGTTTTCTACCAATGTTGCAAAATCTACAGCATCTGTAATAATACCATTGTCTACAAGAGCCTGAAGTGTGTCAAGGTTTACCCCTGCATACTCCTTACGGTTAATGTTCTTGAAACCGAACTTAGGAACACGCCTTTGTAGCGGCATCTGTCCACCTTCAAAACCAATTTTCTTAGAATAACCTGAACGTGACTTGGCACCTTTGTGACCACGAGCGGAAGTACCGCCTTTGCCGGAACCTTCACCACGTCCTACTCTTTTATTTTGATTATGAACTGAACCTTCTGCCGGTTGTAAGTTACTTAAATCCATGAGTACTTATTTTGTTAGTTAGTTTCTTCTACAGAAACTAAGTGTTTAACTTTGTTTACCATTCCAAGGATAGCAGGTGTCGCATCATGCTCTACAACTTGTCCAAGCTTACGAAGGCCCAAAGACTCTAAAGTAAGTTTTTGTGTCTGAGGACAGTTGATTTTGCTCTTTACTTGTTTTACTCTAATTTTTCCCATGATTTCCCTGAATTAACCTTTGAATACTTTTTCTAAAGAAACACCCCTTTGTTTAGCTACAGTAGCCGCACTCCTCATTTGAAGCAAAGCATCGAAAGTTGCTTTAACAACATTGTGAGGGTTGGATGAACCCTGAGATTTTGACAATACATCGTGTATACCTACAGATTCAAGTACTGAACGTACAGCACCACCGGCAATAACACCGGTACCATGAGAAGCTGGCATAAGCAGTACACGTGCACCACCAAATTTACCTTTTTGCTCATGCGGCACAGACTGTCCGGATAGTGGAATCTTTACAAGGTTTTTCTTGGCATCCTCAACAGCTTTGGCAATAGCCTCAGACACGTCTTTAGATTTACCAAGGCCGTGGCCTACAACACCGTTCTCATCACCTACCACTACGATAGCAGAGAAACCGAAAGCACGTCCACCTTTAGTAACTTTAGTAACACGGTTAACAGCTACCAGGCGATCTTTAAGTTCAAGACCGCTTGGTTTTACTAGTTCTACGTTTTTATAATTATGATACATAATTTCTTAGAATTTAAGTCCGGCTTCCCTTGCGCCTTCTGCTAATGATTTAACACGTCCGTGGTAAAGGTAACCGCCCCTGTCAAAAGAGATGGTATCGATACCTGCTTTAAGAGCCTGTTCAGCAATTGCTTTTCCAACAGCCGCAGCAGTCTCAGTGTTAGTGCCTTTAGCAACGCCTTTATCCCTTGAGGAAGCGGCAGCCAGGGTTACACCGTTCACGTCATCTATGATTTGGGCATAGATTTCTTTATTGCTCCTGAAAACAGAAAGTCTTGGTTGGGCAGCAGTTCCGCTAACAATCTTTCTGATCCTGAACTTAATCCTCTGTCTTCTTTCAGATTTATTTAATGACATAGTCTTTAATTTTTAAGATTATTAAGCTGATTTACCTGCTTTTCTCCTCAATACTTCACCTACAAACTTAACTCCTTTTCCTTTGTATGGTTCAGGCTTACGGAAAGAACGGATCTTAGCGGCTACCTGGCCTAAAAGTTGTTTATCGTAAGAAGCTAGTTTAATGATAGGGTTTTTACCTTTTTCAGATACCGTCTCAACAGTAACTTCAGGCACAACTTCCAATACGATGTTGTGAGAGAAACCAAGAGCGATATCAAGCTTTTGTCCCTGGTTTGAGGCCCTGTAACCAACACCTACCAGTTCAAGCTCCTTTGTAAACCCTTCAGACACTCCAACAATCATGTTGTTGATAAGCGCCCTGTATAATCCGTGCTTAGATCTATCATCTTTGTGATCAGAAGACCTTTCCACTATCACCTGACCTTCTTCAAGTTTTACAGAAACATCTGAAAATTCTTGTGTAAGCTGGCCTTTTTTTCCTTTTACCGTAACAACGTTACCGTTAACTTCTACAGTTACACCGGCAGGTATTGCGATTGGATTTTTACCTATTCTTGACATTGTAATGAGTCTTTAAAGATTAGTATACGTAACAAATTACCTCACCACCTACATTCTGCTGTTTTGCCTGTTTTCCTGTCATAAGTCCTTTAGACGTAGAAACGATAGCAATACCTAACCCGTTAAGGATCCTTGGCAGCTCAGTAGCGCCAGCATACTTACGTAAACCTGGTTTACTAATTCTTTGGATATCCTTGATTACAGACTCTTTAGTCTCCCTGTCATACTTAAGTGCGATTTTGATCGTACCCTGAACAGCGTTGTCTTCAAATTTGTAGCTAAGGATATAGCCCTGATCGAATAAAATCTTGGTGATTTCTTTTTTAAGGTTAGAAGCCGGGATCTCTACCACTTTGTGGTTTGCCCTTACTGCGTTCCTGATCCTTGTCAAGAAATCTGCGATTGGATCTGTGTACATATTTAGTAATTTGCGGTAACGGTTTTCGGGTCTTTGTCCGAACCTGCTACCAATTTATAATTCTTTTATTACCAGCTTGCTTTCTTAACTCCTGGTATAAGTCCGTTATTAGCCATTTCACGGAAAGTTACACGTGAAATACCAAACTGACGCATGTAACCCCTTGGCCTGCCTGTAAGCTTGCAACGGTTGTGCATACGAACAGGAGAAGCATTTTTAGGCAGTTTCTGCAGGCCTTCATAATCTCCGGCTTCAAGAAGAGCCTTCCTTTTTTCAGCATACTTTGCTACCGTTGCAGCCCTTTTCACCTCACGGGCTTTCATTGATTCTTTAGCCATAACTTAATTCTTTTTAAAAGGTAAACCTAATTCTGTCAATAACGACTTCGCTTCTTTATCAGTATCGGCCGAAGTTACAAAAGTAATATCAAAACCTGCAATTTTGTTCACTTTATCAATATCAATTTCAGGGAAAATGATTTGCTCCGTTACACCCAGGTTATAATTACCTCTTCCGTCAAAACCATTAGCTTTGATACCGCCGAAATCCCTTACACGTGGAAGCGCAGATGTTACCAGCCTGTCAAGGAATTCATACATCCTCTCGCCACGAAGGGTTACTTTAGCACCAATAGGCATACCTTTCCTAAGTTTAAAAGACGCAACGTCTTTCTTAGAAATAGTAGATACTGCTTTTTGGCCAGTGATCTTTGTTAGCTCTTCTACTGCATAGTCGATAAGTTTTTTATCAGATACAGCGGCGCCAACACCACGGCTAAGAACGATTTTCTGAAGTTTTGGAACCATCATTACGTTCTTGTAACCGAATTCTTCTTTAAGTGCAGGTACTACCCTGTCCTTATATTCTTGTTTTAATCTTGGTATATAAGCCATCACTATAGTACTTGATTAGATTTTTTTGAAAATCTCACGTTCTTATCTCCTTCTTTCCTTACACCTGTTTTTGTAGTTTCCTTAGATTTAAGGTCTACAAGCGCAATGTTAGAAATATGGATAGGAGCCTCTTTCTTAACGATACCACCCTGAGGGTTTTTAGCGCTTGGTTTAGTGTGTTTAGACACCATGTTTACGCCTTCTACGATCGCTTTGTTTTTATCTACAAGAACACGAAGCACTTTACCTTCAGAACCTTTATGGTCTCCGGCAATTACCCTTACCGTGTCTCCTGATTTTATTTTTAGCTTTATCATCTCTATAACAATTAAAGCACTTCTGGTGCCAATGATACAATTTTCATGAATTGTTTTTCACGAAGTTCCCTTGCTACAGGACCAAAAACACGCGTACCTCTCATCTCACCGGCAGCATTCAACAATACGCAAGCGTTATCGTCAAACCTGATGTATGAGCCGTCAGCACGACGCACTTCTTTTTTGGTACGTACAACAACTGCGGTAGAAACAGCACCTTTCTTAACGTTTCCGTTTGGTGTTGCATCTTTTATAGAAACCACAATTTTATCTCCAACAGAGGCATAACGTCTTTTCGTTCCTCCTAGAACACGGATAGTTAAAACTTCTTTAGCTCCCGTGTTATCTGCTACTTTTAGTCTCGATTCCTGTTGTACCATAATTACTTCGCTCTTTCAATGATTTCAACTAACCTCCAACATTTTGTTTTACTCAAAGGACGTGTTTCCATGATCCTTACTGTATCACCAATGTTACAGTCGTTCTTTTCGTCATGCGCAACAAATTTCTTTGTTTTCAACACGAACTTACCGTATAGCGGGTGTTTTACCCTTGTCGTTTGAGATACAACAATAGATTTAGTCATTTTGTTGCTGGTTACTACACCAATTCTCTCTTTTCTTAAATTTCTTTTTTCTTCCATCTTTCAGCAGAATACAATTATTGTAACTCTCTTTTGCTTAGCTCTGTTGCTACCCTAGCGATAGACCTTCTTACAGTTCTGATCTGTAGTGGGTTCTCGATTGGAGAAATAGCGTGAGCTGATTTTAGGTCGGCATATGTTTTCTGTAACTCACCAAGCTTGCTTTGAAGCTCGGTTGCAGATAGATCTTTTATCTCTGATTGTTTCATAATAATATCGGATTATGCTTCAAAATCTCTGGCAATGACAAACTTGGTTTTCACAGGCAGCTTTTGTGCAGCAAGGCGAAGTGCCTCTTTAGCTACAGAAAGCGGAACGCCTCCTACTTCAAACATTATCCTGCCCGGTTTAACAACGGCAACCCAGTACTCAACAGCACCTTTACCTTTACCCATACGTACCTCTAGAGGTTTTTTGGTGATAGGCTTATCCGGGAATATTTTGATCCACAACTGGCCTTCCCTTTTCATGAAACGGGTTGCAGCGATACGTGCAGCCTCGATTTGGCGGGAAGTGATAAAAACTGAATCTAAAGATTTGATACCAAACATACCATTAGAAAGTTCATGACCCCTTTGGGAAATGCCCTTCATCTTACCTTTCTGTACCTTACGGTATTTTGTTCTTTTAGGCTGTAACATTTTTCTTTAGTTTATTAATTACTTTCTTTTGCGTTGGCCTGATTTATCGCCACCCGGACGTCCACCCGGCCTTCCGCCTTGTGGCCTGTCCTGAGATCCTGAAGACTTAGACTGTTTTTTGTCCATGCCTACTAACGGAGAAAGATCTCTTTTGCCATAAACCTCACCTTTCATGATCCACACTTTGATACCCATCCTACCATAAGTAGTGTGAGCCTCAGCAAGTGAATAATCGATGTCCGCCCTGAAAGTTGATAGAGGAATCCTACCTTCTTTGAACATTTCCGAACGTGCCATCTCAGCACCGTTAAGACGGCCTGAAATCATCACTTTTACACCTTCCGCGTTCATACGCATAGCGGCAGCGATAGCCATTTTGATAGCTCTCCTGTAAGAGATACGGCTTTCAATCTGACGGGCAATACTTGAACCTACAAGGTAAGCATCAAGTTCCGGCCTTTTAATTTCAAAGATGTTGATCTGAACCTCTTTGTCTGTAATTTTCTTAAGTTCCTCTTTTAGCTTGTCTACCTCCTGGCCGCCTTTCCCGATGATGATACCAGGACGTGCAGTGGTGATAGTAACGGTTACAAGCTTAAGGGTCCTCTCGATGATTACCTTAGAAACACTAGCTTTAGACAAACGGGCATGGATATATTTCCTGATTTTGTGATCTTCGGCAAGCTTGTCGCCGTAGTCATTTCCACCATACCAGTTAGAATCCCAACCCCTGATAATACCAAGGCGATTTCCTATTGGATTTGTTTTTTGTCCCATTTCTCTTAGTTGCTTTGTGTGTTATTATTCTTAGCTCCTAGCACGATAGTTACGTGGTTGGAACGTTTTCTTATCCTGTGGGCGCGACCCTGCGGAGCAGGCCTGAGCCTTTTCAGCATCATACCGCCGTCTACCCTGATCTCTTTTACGAAAAGGCCAGCGTCTTCAAGACTTTCTTCAGCGTTCTTTTGCTGCCAGTTGTTGATAGCTGATAGCAACAGTTTTTCAAGCTTGCGTGAAGCTTCTTTTGAACTGAACCTTAATATATTTAGCGCCAATTCCACCTTCTGGCCCCTTACAAGATCCGCAACAAGGCGCATTTTGCGTGGTGACGTAGGGCAGTTATTCAGCTTAGCGAAAGCGATAGACTTATTAGCCTCTTTCCTTGCTTCTGCGGTTTCTCTTTTACGAACTCCCATTGCTATTATTTTTTACCTTTATTTTTAGCACCGGCGTGGCCCCTGAAAGAGCGTGTCGGCGAAAATTCTCCTAATTTATGACCTACCATGTTCTCTGTAACGTAAACCGGTACGAATTGACGACCGTTGTGTACTGCGATAGTCTGTCCAACAAAATCCGGGGTAATCATAGAAGCGCGAGACCATGTCTTAACTACTCCTTTGTTTCCCTTCTCGATATTTTCCTGAACTTTCTTTTCTAATTTATAGTGAACGAAAGGTCCTTTCTTTAATGAACGTGCCATATCTTACTTATTATTTCTTTCTACGTTCTACGATATACTTGTTACTTGGGTTAACTTTAGAACGAGTCCTGTAACCTTTTGCCGGAAGACCTTTCCTAGAGCGTGGGTGACCTCCTGAAGAGCGTCCTTCACCACCACCCATCGGGTGATCAACAGGGTTCATCGCTACTGGCCTTGTCCTTGGCCTTCTGCCTAACCAACGGGTCCTACCGGCTTTACCGGAAACGATCAATTGGTGGTCTGAGTTGGAAACAGCTCCGATAGTAGCCATACATGTAAGAAGGATCAACCTTGTCTCACCTGAAGGCATCTTGATGGTAGCATATTTTCCGTCCCTTGCCATTAACTGCGCAAAAGTACCGGCGCTACGTGCGATAACCGCACCCTGGCCAGGACGTAGTTCAATGCAAGATATAACAGTTCCCAGAGGAATTTTACTTAAAGGCAGGGCGTTTCCGATTTCCGGCGCTGCATCAGCTCCTGAAGTAACGGTCTGGCCAACCTGAAGTCCGTTTTGTGCAATGATATACGTTTTCTGTCCGTCTGCATAAAACAATAGGGAAATAAATGCAGAACGGTTTGGATCGTACTCGATTGTCTTAACCGTAGCAGGAACACCCGCTTTAGTCCTTTTAAAATCAATGATACGATACCTTTGTTTGTGACCACCGCCTGTGTAACGCATGGTCATTTTTCCTTGACTATTTCTACCGCCTGAGTTTTTTTTCGGTGCGATCAAAGAACGCTCCGGCTTATCAGTTGTAATAGTGTCAAAGCTATTTACAACTCTAAAACGCTGACCCGGGGTAATAGGTTTTAATTTTCTAACTGACATTGTTATTAGATATTATTATAAAAATCTATTGATTCACCTTCCTGTACTTGCACAATAGCTTTTTTGTAAGCATTTGTCTTTCCTGAGATCAAGCCACTCTTAGTGTACTTAACCGATCTATCAGCCCTGTAATTCATTGTGTTAACTTCAACAACAGATACACTGTAAGCAGCTTCAACAGCTTTCTTAATCTGTATCTTGTTGGCTCTCTTGTCAACAATAAAACCAAAACGGTTAAAAACTTCGCCGTCTTTGGTTATTTTTTCAGTGATGATAGGTTTTATTATGATACTCATTGCCCTATTATTTGCTTAAATTTTCTTCAATTCCTTCTAAAGCACCTTCAAAAAGAACCACGTTATTTGCGTTAAGTATAGCATAAGTGCTTAATTCTGAAGAAGTTATAACACTAGAAGCCTTTAAATTGCGTGACGACAAATATACATTTTTATTTGTATCACCCAACACAAACAATGATTTTTTATTCTCTAACCCTAAAGCCTTCAAAACGTTAATGAAATTTTTAGTGTTCGGAGCATCAAATTCGAAGTTCTCAACAACTACTAAATTTGACTCCTGAGCTTTGATGGCAAGAGCCGATTTTCTTGCAAGACGCTTAAGGTTCTTGTTCAGCTTGAAAGAGTAGCTCCTTGGCCTTGGTCCAAAAATTGTACCTCCACCTTTGAACAATGGGTTCTTGATAGAACCTGCACGGGCTGTACCCGTTCCTTTTTGCTTCTTGATTTTACGCGTACTACCGGTTACCTCAGCTCTTTCTTTAGCTTTGTGGGTTCCCTGCCTCTGGTTAGCAAGATATTGCTTAACATCAAGGTATACGGCGTGCTTATTAGGCTCAATTGCGAATACTGAATCAGAAAGGGTTACCGTCCTGCCAGTTTCTTTTCCGTTGATATCTAATACTTTTACTTCCATTACTTCTGAATGATTACGTAAGAGTTTTTGTGTCCGGGAACAGCACCTTTAATAACAAGAAGGTTCTTGTCTGCTACTACCTTTAAAACTCTAAGGTTTTGAACTGTTACATTTTCTCCTCCAGTCCTTCCTGCCATACGCATTCCTTTGAATACGCGTGAAGGGTAAGACGATGCACCCACAGAACCAGGCGCCCTAAGACGGTTATGCTGACCGTGAGTAGCCTGTCCAACACCACCAAAACCGTGACGTTTAACAACACCCTGGAAGCCTTTACCTTTAGACACACCCTGTACATCTACAAATTCGCCTTCTGCGAAAAGATCTACAGTTAAAACATCACCAAGTTTAAACTCAGTTTCAAAATGCTTGAATTCAACGACTTTCTTTTTAGCGCCAGTACCAGCTTTTTTAAAGTGCCCTGCAGCAGCTTTAGTAGCATGTCTTTCTGCTTTGTCATCGAAACCAAGTTGTAACGCTTCATACCCGTCAACCTCGTTGGTTCTGACTTGGGTAACAACGCATGGGCCAGCTTCGATCACAGTACAAGGAATGTTTTTCCCGTTCTCGTCGAAAATACTGGTCATGCCAATTTTTTTGCCAATTAACCCAGACATATTAAACTTTTATAAATTATTAATTTTGAGAACAGTACACACTGCTCCCTTTTGAGGGCGCAAAGTTAATTATCTTTTTGGTATACACAACACTTTACAAATAGTTTTTTGTAAGTTTTTTGAACGTAACCTCAAGAAATTAAATTTATTACAGAATACTTAGCTTCTGCGCGCACTGGGCAAGAAAAAAGCCCCGGCATCTGCCAGGGCTCTCTTTTTTATCTCACGTATGAAATATCACACTTTGATCTCTACTTCAACACCACTCGGAAGCTCCAGTTTCATAAGAGCATCGATAGTTTTTGAAGATGAACTGTAAATATCAAGAAGCCTCTTGTAAGAGCTAACTTCAAATTGCTCCCTTGATTTTTTGTTCACGTGTGGTGAACGTAGTACAGTAAAGATTTTCTTGTGTGTAGGAAGCGGAATAGGACCCGTTACCACAGCACCTGTACTTTTTACAGTCTTAACGATCTTCTCGGCAGATTTATCTACCAGGCTGTGATCGTATGATTTTAGTTTTATTCTGATTTTCTGACTCATTTTCTTTCTAATTAAGCGTTACCTTTTGCTTTTTTAATTACATCATCCGCAATATTGGAAGGCGTCTCAGCATAGTGAGAGAATTCCATTGTAGAAGTAGCACGTCCTGAAGATAGCGTCCTTAGTGTAGTTACGTAACCGAACATCTCAGAAAGAGGAACGCTTGCCTTAACTACTTTAGAACCTGCCCTGTCGTCCATGTTGTTGATCTGTCCGCGACGACGGTTAAGGTCACCTACGATATCACCCATGTTCTCTTCCGGAGTAAGCACTTCAAGTTTCATGATCGGCTCAAGGATAACAGCTCCTGCTAATTTAGCAGCCTCTTTGTAACCCATTTTAGCTGCAAGTTCGAAAGAAAGTGCATCCGAGTCAACAGGGTGGAATGAACCGTCAAGAAGTGTAACCTTCATGCTATCCATTTCGTAACCTGCCAGAGGGCCCTGCTTCATAGCTTCTTTAAAGCCTTTCTCGATAGCAGGTATGAATTCCCTTGGAATGTTACCACCTTTAACTTCGTTAACGAACTGAAGTCCCATTGGCACTTTTCCGTCAACTTCGTCAGCCGGCTCAAGGCGGAATACGATATCACCGAATTTACCACGACCACCGGATTGCTTTTTATAAGTTTCCCTGTGGTTAGCAGAACGCGTGATAGCTTCTTTGTACTCTACCTGTGGCTCACCCTGGTTAACCTCTACCTTAAACTCACGCTTAAGACGGTCTACAAGGATATCAAGGTGAAGTTCACCCATACCGGAGATGATCGTTTGTCCTGAAGCATGATCAGTCCTAACAGTAAACGTTGGATCTTCTTCGGCAAGTTTAGCCAAAGCCATACCCATTTTATCAACGTCAGCCTTAGTTTTAGGCTCAACAGCGATACCGATTACCGGATCAGGGAAGTTCATACTCTCAAGAACGATAGGGTTTTTCTCATCAGAAAGAGTATCACCTGTCTTGATGTCTTTAAAACCTACAGCAGCTCCAATATCACCAGCCTCGATATATTCGATAGGGTTTTGCTTGTTAGCGTGCATCTGGTAGATACGGGAAATACGCTCTTTGTTACCTGAACGGTTGTTAAGAACATAAGAACCCGCATCAAGACGGCCTGAATAAGCCCTGAAGAATGCAAGGCGCCCAACGTAAGGGTCGGTCGCGATCTTGAAAGCAAGTGCCGCGAACGGCTCGCTAACAGATGGCTTACGAACGATTGGCTCGTCAGTATCCGGGTTTGTACCTTCGATAGCCTCTTTGTCAAGTGGAGAAGGAAGGAATTTACAAACCGCGTCAAGCATAAACTGAACACCTTTATTCTTGAATGAAGAACCGCAAAGCATAGGGATGATTGCCATATCGATGGTAGCTTTCCTAAGCGCTTCGTTAATCTCTTCTTCAGTAATAGAGTTTTCATCTTCCATGAATTTCTCAAGAAGGTTCTCATCATAAGCAGCAACTTCTTCAATAAGCTGTGCCCTGTACTGGTGAGCCTCGTCTTTCATGTCTGCAGGAATCTCTACGATATCAAAAGTAGCTCCCTGTGTATCATCATGCCACACGATAGCCTGGTTCTTGATAAGGTCTACCACGCCTTTGAAGTCAGCCTCGTCACCGATCGGAAGTACGATAGGCACAGCATTCGACTTAAGCATGTCTTTCACCTGCTGGCAAACAGCAAGGAAGTTTGACCCCTGGCGGTCCATTTTGTTTACAAAGCCCATACGCGGCACTTTGTAGTTATCAGCAAGCCTCCAGTTGGTTTCAGACTGTGGCTCAACACCGTCAACGGCGCTGAAAAGGAACACAAGTCCGTCAAGAACCCTTAGGGAACGGTTTACCTCAACGGTAAAGTCAACGTGTCCCGGGGTATCGATGATGTTGAAATGGTAATCTTTAGAGTCACCGGTAGTCTTACCCTGGTCTGTAGGGAAGTTCCATGTACATGTCGTAGCAGCCGAAGTAATAGTAATACCCCTCTCCTGCTCCTGCGCCATCCAGTCCATGGTTGCTGCTCCGTCGTGCACCTCACCTATCTTGTGGGATTTACCAGTATAGAAAAGGATACGCTCGGTAGTTGTTGTCTTACCCGCATCAATGTGGGCAGCAATACCAATATTTCTTGTATAATTTAAATCTCTTGCCATTATTTATAAGATGTGATGTTTCTTTATGAATTAAAACCTGAAGTGAGAGAATGCCTTATTCGCTTCTGCCATCTTGTGAGTATCCATCCTCTTTTTAACAGCAGCACCTTCTTCTTTAGCAGCAGCTAAAATTTCAGAAGCCAGTCTTTGAGCCATAGATTTCTCGTTTCTTCTTCTTGCATAAAGTATCATCCATTTCATTGCCATTGAGATCTTCCTGTCCGGACGGATCTGCATTGGTATCTGGAATGTAGCACCACCAACCCTGCGGCTACGTACTTCTACGTGCGGCATAACGTTGTTGATCGCATCTTTCCAAGTTTCAAGTGCTGATTTTTCAGCATCCTGCTTCTTCGTTTCAACGATGTCAATAGCATCATAGAACACTTTGAAAGCAGTTGATTTTTTACCATCCCACATTAAGTTGTTTACGAAACGTGTAACAAGTTGGTCGTTAAACCTTGGATCTGGCAAAAGAGGTCTTTTTTTGGCCTGTCTTTTTCTCATGTCTTTTCTTTAAAGCGTTCTTAAATTACTTTTTCTTTCCGGTTGCAGCTGGCGCTTGTCCTGGTTTAGGACGCTTAGCTCCGTACTTTGACCTGCGTTGTGTCCTTCCGGCAACACCGGCAGTATCCAAAGCACCACGAACGATGTGGTACCTTACACCCGGCAAGTCTTTTACTCTTCCACCCCTAACTAATACTATCGAGTGCTCTTGTAGGTTGTGTCCTTCTCCGGGGATGTACGCATTCACCTCATTACCATTTGTCAAACGTACCCTTGCAACTTTACGCATTGCAGAGTTTGGTTTTTTTGGTGTTGTGGTGTACACACGTGTACAAACGCCCCTTCTCTGAGGACAGGAATCTAAAGCAGCCGATTTACTCTTCTTAGCTATCTGGGCTCTCCCTGTTCTTACTAATTGTTGAATTGTTGGCATAATTAATACTAAAAATTTCTTATGTTTAAAAAACCCGCTTTTTACGGGGTTGCAAATGTAGAAATTAAAATTTACAAAACAAACTGTAATACATTAATTTTCAAACCATCCCACACCCAACAATCCCGTTATATTATTTCGGTTATTTTTGCGTTATTTTACAGACAAGAATTCCCGGTTGAAAAATCTACTCCTTATATATATAGTATCATTTGCTTTTTTTTCGGCGAAAGCACAAAACCTTCACCTTAAAATTGAAGGAAAAGACGCCGCTGAAACAAAGGCAATAGATTCTATACCGTATAATAAGATCCACGAAAATGCAAAAGCCGTAGCAGACGAAGCCGCAAGGGTATCTCTAACACTCCTGCAATCAGGCTACCTCGAAAACCGGGAAATAAGCCATTTAAAAGCAAACGACTCCACATTTACATATACATTCTCTATTGGCCGAAAAACAAACACCATCCGCATCAGCACCTCTAAACTCTCCGGAGCCGATAAGCAGCTTATAGGCATATCTTCCGATACGCTCACACTCCGCACCGCCGAAGTCGCCGCATTTATGGAAACCAACCTGGCACTGCTCGAAAAAAAAGGATACTCCCTGAGCTCCCTCCAACTCACCAACTACTCCCGCAAAGGAAATATACTTTCAGCAGACCTTGTAATGACAACCGAAAAGATCCGTAAGCTTGACGACATCTCTATTGAAGGATACGACAAGTTCCCTGAAGGCATACGTAGGAATATCAGGAAACAATACAAGGGAAAAACTTTCAACCAGGACAATCTGCAGCGCATTTACAATGACTTTAACGCACTGCGCTTTGTCACCCAGTCACGCTACCCCGAGATTCTCTTTAAAGAAGACTCCACCAAAGTATATGTATATTTACAGAAAGCAAAAGCGAATGCTTTTGATGGATTCATAGGCTTTTCAAATGACGACCAAAGCAAAGTGACCTTCAACGGCTATCTCGACCTCAACCTGAACAATGTATTGAATTCAGGAGAGAAATTTAATTTGTTCTGGAAAAGCGACGGCAACAAACAAACCACCTTCAATATTGCAACAGAGCTCCCTTACCTGTTCAGGAGTCCGGTCGGGATAAAAGCAAGCCTGCGTATATTTAAACAGGACAGCACTTTTCAAAACACGGTTACCGACGTTAACGCCGGATACTATTTCAGCTATAACTCCAAGCTCTACCTTGGCTATCAAAAAACGCAGTCGGTAGACATCCAAAACACCAACTCCGCTACAATAAGTGATTTCAACAACTCCTTCTGGACCTCTACCTACGAATTCACAAGCTTTAATACAGACGACTTTCTTTTCCCTGAAAGGACATCATTATCCATAAAGGGAGGCTTAGGCCAACGAACTACCAAAACCTCCCAAAGCAGCCAGTATTTTGTTCAAGCCAATATTTTCCACAACCTTTACCTCAACAAGAGAAACATCATCAATGTAAAGAACCAAACTTTTTACCTTAAAAGCGATTCCTATATTATAAATGAGCTGTACCGTTTCGGGGGAATTAATTCCATTCGCGGCTTTAATGAGAACAGTTTACAGGCAAGCCTCTATTCCGCCCTAATGGCAGAGTACCGCTATATCCTTTCACCAAACATGTATGTTCACTCCATAACCGACTATGGTTATTTTCAGGATGAAGCCACAGGAATCAAAGATAATCTCCTCGGGCTTGGATTTGGCTTCGGACTATTAACCAAGACAGGATTGTTTAATATAGTTTACGCCAACGGAAGTACGAAAAATCAACAAATAAAGCTCTCAAACTCTATTGTTCACCTAAGCTTTAAGACATATTTCTGAATATTCTTACATAATAATCTTAAATACTTAATAATATTCTAAATATTTTCTTAATTAGTTTTGTGATATAATTTCTTTGACAGACATTTGAGTTACTAACTCAAATTTATTTCAATGAAAACAAAGCTTCATGTCTTGTTGACGTTGCTCTGCGCGTTGACGATGCAAATTTCATTTGCACAGGAGAGGACAGTATCCGGTACTGTTACAGACGAATCGGGATTTCCGATCCCAGGGGTAAATGTCCTCATTAAGGGGACAACAGTGAGTACACAAACCGACTTTGACGGTAAATTCCAAATCCAGGCGACCCCACAGCAAACCCTGGTATTTAGCTACATCGGAATGGGCACGAAGCAAGTGGCGGCAACCTCTGCCACTCTTAATGTAGCGCTTGAGGACCAGGCAACCGACCTGGAAGGCGTTGTAGTAACGGCAGTGGGTATCCGTAGGGAAAAATCCTCTATTGGTGCCGCGACAACAACACTGAAATCGGACGAGATCCTGGAAGGCCAACAGACCAACATTTCAGACGCTATTAAAGGTAAGGTGGCGGGTGTGGTTATCTCCAACAGCTCTACCGACCCCGGTGCTTCATCAAGCGTTATGATCAGGGGTATTAAGTCCCTGAAAGGCTCTAACCAACCTCTTTATGTTGTGGATGGTGTGCCATTGTTTGAAAGAAGCACCTCTTCTTCAAGTCTGTCCAACGGGTATGATTTTGGTAATGCCGCTGCCGATATTAATCCACAGGACATCGAAACCATGACGATCCTGAAAGGAGCTTCTGCAACAGTTTTGTACGGCTCAAGAGCTGCAGGCGGCGCTATTATTATCACTACAAAAAAAGGAAAAGAAGGAAGGCTAACGGTCGAATACACCAATGCAACATCCTTTACCCAAATCAACAGGACCCCAAAGTACCAGTCCACTTTCGGGCAGGGATGGGATGGTGTGCATTACCTGACAGAAAACGGATCTTGGGGACCACGCTTTGACGGCCAACCAAGAGTATGGGGCCACGTTGTAAATAACAGCCAGTTACTTAAGCCATATTCTTTCCAGAAAGACCAGCTTGAAAACTTTTTTACTACAGGTACATCAAGGGTAAACTCAGTATCAGTAGCCGGCGGGCATGGTGATAGCACTGTACGCCTTTCGTATACCAACACACAGCAGGATGGTATATATCCCACTAGTGCCGACTCTTTTGAAAGGAATGTGCTGAACATCGGGGCTACTTCTAAATTCAAAAACCTTAGCGTAAGCGGATCAATGAGTTACGTTAGTAATTCCGGCAGCAATGTAGCAACAGGACAGGGAGCAACAGTTTATAATAACCTTTTACAAATCCCTACAGACATTCCCATTACAGAGTTTGCCGACTACAACAGTCCGTTTCACAATGTCAGCAACTATTACACTCCATATGGCGTTACCAATCCGTATTTTTCTCTTAATGAAAATTGGGCAAGAAACAAAAAAGAACGTGTATACGGATCTTTCGAAGCCATATACGATGTAAACGAATGGTTTAATGCAACGTACAGGTTTGGTGTAGATTTTTCGAGTGAAAGAGGTAAAATTTGGACGTCAAGAATAGATGCAGCACCAGGCAGCCCTAACGACGGCTCTTCCACAGAAAATCCAGGAAGCTATGCTGAATTCTATAATCACGCTAAAATGCTGAACCATGATGTCCTTGCGAACTTTGATTTTGGGCTTACAGAAAAAATTCGCGTTCAGAGTTCAGCCGGCTTTAACCTGCAAATACGTGATTTCAATAGCCTTAGCGCATCAGTATCAAGCCAGGATATCCCTAATTTTTACAATCTCGCAAACAGTTCTGAAATACCTGCAGTTGGTACCGTAATGTCACAGGACAGAATATATGGCTTGTATAACACTACAACAGTTTCGTTTAATGAGCAATTATTCCTTACCGGAAACATAAGAAACGACTGGTTCTCTACCCTTCCGGAAGCCAACAGGTCACAGTTATATGCAGGTGGTAATCTAAGTTGGGTATTTAGCCGTACCTTTTCAGGAATAGACAAAGTGCTTAATTATGGTAAATTGCGTGTAGGTTACGGATCGGTAGGTACCGGTACCGATCCTTACCAGGTATCTGCCGTGAATACTCCTACCAATGTAATCATGGGCTTTGGAAATCTTACCTTCCCGATTAACGGAATTAATGCATACGGAATTGGAAACAGGATGGCAAACCCGGATCTGAGGCCGGAGATAAAAACGGAACTTGAAATTGGTACAGAACTTTCTTTTTTCAATAACCTCATAACGATCGACGCAACCTATTTTGATGCAAAAGTTAAAGACCAGATATTGAATTTACCTTTATCCCCAAGTACAGGATATACAGTACAGACTGCAAATATTGGTACACTTCGCACAAAAGGCTTTGAAGGATTGATTAACATTAACTGGGTAAGAAATGATGATGGTTTCAATTGGAGTTCAAGTCTAAACTATACCACTGCGGAAACGATACTGGAAGAACTTGACCCGCGTATTCAGAATGTAGAATTAGGTGGCCTTACCACTATGCAATACCTTGCCGAAGAAGGAAAACCGGTCGGACTTATTAAAGGCTATGTACCGGAAAGGGATCCCAACGGAAATGTTGTAGTAGACGTAAATGGTATACCTGTCGCTTCCCCAAACCAAGAAGTATATGGTGATACCCAATACGACTACACTCTGGGAATCAGCAATACTTTAAGTTGGAAAGGACTTTCCCTCGACTTCACTTTTGATATCAGGCAGGGGGGCCTTATGTACTCCAGAACAGCTGACATCACAAGGTTTACCGGTAATTCAATTACTACAGTATACAATGACCGAAATCCTTTCATTGTACCAAATTCAGTTGTAAAAACCACAGCGGGCGACGGTTCTGTAACATATGCACCTAATACAACCCCGATAGATGTGGAACACATGGATGATTACTACCGTGCGGATGCCAATGCCCGTAATACAGTTATCGATAAATCATTCGTAAAACTTCGTGAAGTGGTACTAAGCTATAGGTTCCCGTCTAAATTATTGGAGAAAACTCAAATCCAATCGCTTACATTCTCTGTAATTGGCCGCAACTTATTTCTTTGGACACCAAGTGATAATCAATACATTGATCCGGAAGCATCAACTTTTGGCAACGACCTTGCGGGACAGTTTGGAGAGTTTAGCGCGAACCCGTCAACAAGAAGCCTTGGATTCAGCTTAAAAGCAACCTTCTAATAAAAATATCTATGAAAAATATAAATAAGATTTTAATGTTGTTCATGGTCGGGATCTTTGCAGCATCCTGTGATGAAAATCTCGATATCAACACCGACCCTAATTTTCCGGGTGAGATAAATGCGGGTCTCGCGCTAACCTCTGCGGAAGGCACACTGGCTTCTGTAGTAGGGGGGGAATTTATGAATCTTGGAGGATTCTATGCCCAATATCATACGCAGTCACCAAGTGCGAGCCAGTATGAAACCATTGATTCCTATAACCTCAATACCACGTATGCCAACACGCCATGGACACTACTTTATGCCGGGGTACTTACGGATCTTAAGTATGTAACGGATGAGTCTACTGCCGCCGGTGATACAGCTACATTACTTATGGCAGAGGTATTGCGTGGATATACTTTCCATTACCTTGTAGACCTCTTTGGAGATGTGCCTTATATTGAATCATTGCAGGAAGGCAACATTACTCCTATAGTAACACCGGGTGAGGAGATTTATGCAGATATAATAACAAAGATTGATGCAGCTGTTGCTGCTTACGAAGCTGATCCTACAGAACCACAGGTGGGCAACCAGGATATCATCTTTGAAAGCGATATGGAAAAATGGATACAATTTGCCAATACACTTAAACTGAGAATGTATATGCGGATGGCGTATACTCCGGAGGCAAATCCTACAGCAGTAACTGCATTGATTAACGAAGGTAACTTTATAACAGAAGATGTAACTTTTGACTTGTATACTTCATCAGCAAACAAAAGAAACCCGTTCTATGAAGTGTTTTTATCACAAACAGGACTTGGTGATGTAAACCATATAGCGAGCAATACTATTACAGGTTTTTATAATCAAAATGGCGACCCTCGTTTGCAGGCGGTATTTCGTCCGGGAACGGGAGGTACTTACGGCTCTATTGAACAAGGCACAGGAAATGACTTTAACAATACAGCAGTCGCTTATGCCCGTCCAAATATTGGCCCGCTTACGCCTGTATTCCTGATGACAGTATCGGAAAGTAATTTCCTTCAGGCAGAAGCACTTATCCGTTATTCCGGGGGCACAGGAGCGAAAGCTAAATATGACGCGGGTGTAACGGCTTCATTTGCTACCTATACACAGTATTTTGGCTTAACCGGAGCATCTGCAGCCGACTTTATAGGAGCCGGAGATGTTTATGAGTACCAGCCGGGCGGAACTGCAGAAGAAACGGTAAGGCAGGTAATCATCCAGAAATGGGCTGCATTGGCTTATGTAAACAATATCGAAGCCTATATTGAAGCTACAAGAACGAAATTCCCTGAGGTTGTAGCAACCGGCACCGAAAATTATGCAGAAGGAAACCGTATCCCTTCCGCCATATCAGTACTGCCGGGTACTACAATACCGAGCATACTGTTTTACCCTGATGATGAAGTAACCAGAAACCCGAACATTACACAGCACACATCGCTGACACAAAATGTGTGGTGGGATCAAAAACCAGAATAATCTTCGCAACCATGAAAAAAATATTAAGATATAAAGCAGTTGTTGCGCTCAGTACGATCGCAATGGCTATAACATCCTGCTCGAATGAAGACCCTGTCGGCTCAACAGTAACCGATTATCCCATTCTGGAAATGGCAGGCGACCGTATAACGGTACTTACAGAAGGAGATACATTTACCGATCCGGGCGTGACAAGCACAATTGGTGGAGAGCCTGTAGATGTAACAGTTGATGGTAGTGTAAACACAATTACCCCAGGAGTGTATAACATCTATTATTCGTCTATAAATGATGATGGCTTTCCTGCTGAAGTCCGCAGGATTGTGATCGTACTGGAGTCTGATCCGAGCAGCGTCAACCTTGAAGGTACTTTTTACAGAAGCGGTAATCCGAATACCGTAACTCGGCTGGACGACAGAGTGTATCAGGCGAACAACGCAGGAGGATTGGCTCTTAGCGATGCAAGCAATCTGCTAAACATAACTTTCTATAATATCGATGACGAAACCCTTTACATACCCTATCAGGAAAATGTATCCCCAAGCGGCATTGATGTGGAAAGCATTTCGGGACAAATTGTAAATCAAAATAGTTTTAATTGGGTGCTTTCGGCCTCCGCTTACTATGGAACCGCTGTAAGGAATTTTACCAGATAAAAAATCAAATCATGATGAAATTAAGAAATAAAATAGCTTTTATAGCCATGACATTTGCCCTGCTAACAGTTGTTACGGCATGTGAAGAAGACGGCTATGGTGATTATGATGCAGGTGGCGGCGCAACCGAGGCCCTCAATGGGGAATGGTACATAACTATAAGTGATGAAGCTTCAGGAGATGTTTACGTTGAGCATGCTTATCATAAATTGTATGATAGTAATGATACTCTTATGATAAGTGACCGTGTTCCGGGTGCTGATGCAATGAGTACGGACCCGTCAGATTTTACCGGATGGATGTTGGAAACAAAATTACAATCGGATGTAAAAAATCTCACGTTCAGCTCATCGAATTCTGACAACATTGCAGACGGATCTCTTGTGACCATTACAGAAGGAAAGATCATAAAAAATGGTGGACGTTCTACCTCAGGCGTAGTGGTTGATAGTATTTATTTTAAAGCGGTTTTCGACTATGAGCCAACCCAGACACTGATCTATGCCGGACATAAGCGCACCGGTTTTGAAGAAGATGAGCATTAATTTCTAATATTGCTTTTTGAAACCACCCCTTGCGGGTGGTTTTTTTATACCTTTGCCTCATGGAAAAAGAACACCAGATATTTGGGATAAGGGCTATTATTGAAGCCATAAATTCAGGAAAAGAAATTGACAAGGTATTTGTGCAGAAAGACGCGCAGGGCGACCTGATGCGTGACCTGATGAAAGCGCTTAAAAGGCATAACATCAATTTCTCTTACGTACCGGTTGAGAAACTGAACAGGCTGACACCCAACAATCACCAGGGAGCGGTGGCCACTATCGCGCCGATTGCTTTTCACGACCTTGAAACACTTGTAGAAAAAGTTCTGGAAAGTACGAAAACCCCTCTTTTCCTTATACTCGACCAACTCTCCGATGCCCGTAATTTCGGCGCTGTCATAAGAACTGCCGAATGTACCGGTGTAGACGGTATCATTGTACAGAAACAAGGCTCAGCGCCTGTAAACGGGGACACCGTAAAAACATCTGCCGGCGCGGTATTTAATGTACCTATATGCAAAGTTGAACATATTAAAGATGCTATTTTCCACCTTCAGGGTTCTGGCATAAAGACCATAGCCGCAACCGAAAAAACGGAGGATAGCCTCTATGACCTCGACCTTAAAGAACCATTAGCCATAATAATGGGATCTGAAGACAGGGGTATCAACCCGTCTGTACTTAAAATTGTGGATGAAAAAGCCAAACTGCCTATGTTCGGCACCATTTCCTCACTGAATGTTTCGGTGGCATGTGGTGCTTTCCTATACGAAACGGTAAGACAGAGAAGATAATTACTCCTGAACTGAGGAATTGTCCGGATCATTCTTAGGAACAAGAATATACCTGTAAACAATTTGATGCGCAGGGGGCGGGGATAATACTATTGGATCAATCACCTCTATATCTTCAGGTTTAGGGGGATTGACAAAATTTCCATTTTCGTCAAATCGCTTCATGAACGGATCCTGCCCAGGGTCGAAATCCGGTTTTTGCCAGTCGTATACAATATCTTTTTTAAATTCGGGAGTCTTATAAACCCTCGAGAAAAGCAGCCCTGCGACAAATCCGCCCAAATGCCCTTCCCACGAAATACCCTCGTCTACATCGGGGAAAATATACCATATCATACCACCGTACAGCATGATAACTGTCAGCGACAGCGCTACTAATCTATAATATCCTGTAAAGATCCCCTTAAAGAAAACAAAGGTCACTAATACATATATCAGTCCGCTTGCACCAATGTGATACGATTCTCTTCCGAAAACCCAGGTGAAAAGTCCTGAAATCAATATGCCATAGGCTATCACCTTAAATGCCTGTTTGCGGTAAAAGTAGCGCAATGCAGCAATAAGAACCAGAATCGGGATGGAGTTGTTATATAAATGCTCCAGGCTGCCATGAAGAAAAGGACTTAGAATAATCCCCCTCAGTCCGGAAAATGTCCTCGGCAGGATACCATAGTCACTCAGGGACATGTGGAACTTTACTTCAACCCAATATACCATCCACATCGTAAGGACAAAGTAAAGGGGCCAGGCAAAAACCGACGGCGAAAATTTAAACTGGTCATCGTTCATGCATTGGACACGTCAAAAACATAACCAAAATAATTTTCCTGTTAAATTGTCAGCTAGAGTTCTTTTTTAAGCCAGGCGGTTATCCTGTTCAGAAGGTCGGGGTAATGGCTTCGAAGTGAATGGTCGCCTTCGGGAAAGAGAAATAATTCCGAGCGAATGCCCGCTTTTTGGGCGGCAGCATACAATTCGCGGCTATTGGAAACATCTACATGGATATCTTTTTCACCATGGATAAACAGCAGGCTCATCTTTTTATTCTTTATAGAATCTACCTGATATATAGGCGAAAGCTTATTGAGCACAGCAACAGAATCCCTGGTGTATCCGGGAATTCTCGCCCTGTATACATCAAACATCTTCGGCCGGCTTTTCATCAGGTTAGCCGGCCCCGCTATATTGATCGTTATCTTAATACGTGCAGTCTTTTTCAGCATCAGGAAATTCGTTAGCCCTCCCCGACTCCAGCCTATCTGGCCGATTTTTTTGCCATCTGCATAATCAAGTTTATCGATAATATCCAAAAGCGATAGTACATCGCTTACATCTTTCCCTCCAAATTCGTCTGTGCCTTCACTTCCTTCCGAACCACGCAGCTGTGAGCCGATAACTACATAACCTTCTGCGGCAATCTTAGCCAGGAAATTGAGTATAAATGCCTCCTGCACCATTCCGTAACTACCGTTACCCCCACGATTATAAATGACTACCGGATATTTCTTCGACTGATCTTTAGGCGAAATTACAAATCCCCTTATGCCGGTAGCGTCGAAAGAACTGTACTCAATGGCGTATACATTCACTTTTTTCAGATGGATTAATACGTCCGAACGATTATCGTCCACAGGGTTCAGCGTCAGCTTAAATATTGGTTTTTGCGCATAGACAAAACCAAAAGCGAACAGAAACAAAAGGTATAGTAATCTCATTGCGGATAATTTTACCCAAATATAAAAGTTATACTAACAGCTACAGGAAAAACTGGCGAAATGCTTAATTTTACCGTATGGAAGCACCATTAGCCGAACGCATTCGCCCGCAGCATTTATCTGAATATATCAGCCAGCAGCATCTTGTTGGCCCTAACGGGTCCCTGACACACCAGATCGCAAAGGGAATCATACCTTCGCTCATTCTTTGGGGGCCACCGGGTACGGGAAAGACCACGCTTGCGCAAATCATGGCACAGGAAAGCAACAGGCCTTTCTATGTACTGAGTGCCATACATGCGGGGGTAAAAGATGTACGGGAAGTAATCGAAAAGGCTAAGCAGAGCGGCGGACTGTTTACGGCTAAAAATCCTATCCTTTTTATAGATGAGATTCACCGTTTCAGCAAATCGCAGCAGGATTCATTATTGGGTGCTGTGGAAAAAGGGTGGGTTACACTGATTGGCGCCACTACCGAAAATCCGAGTTTTGAGGTCATCCCGGCGCTATTGTCAAGATGTCAGGTATATGTATTAAATCCGTTTACGAAAGATGACCTTGAAGCGCTGTTGCACCGGGCAATGGAAACAGATGCCTATCTTAAGACAAAAAATATCGGTCTGAAGGAGACCGAGGCACTGCTAAGGCTTTCAGGTGGCGATGGACGAAAACTGCTGAACATTTTCGAACTTGTTGTAAATGCCAGTGACGATGATGCTATAGAAATTACAAACGAAAAGGTAATGCACCTGGCTCAGAAAAATACGGTTTTGTATGACAAGACCGGGGAGCAGCATTATGATATCATTTCGGCGTTTATTAAATCTATGCGCGGAAGCGACCCGAATGGCGCGGTATATTGGCTTGCGCGGATGATAGAAGGCGGCGAAGACCTGAAATTCATAGCCCGGAGAATGCTTATATTAGCCTCTGAAGATATTGGCATTGCAAACCCTACAGCACTTATCCTGGCCAATAATACTTTTCAGGCGGTAAGCACTATAGGCTATCCTGAATCAAGGATCATATTAAGCCAGTGCGCTGTTTACCTTGCAACATCGCCAAAAAGTAATGCCACATATATGGCTATTGGCAAAGCACAGAGTGTTGTAAAACAAACCGGTGACCTGCCTGTGCCATTGCATCTGCGGAACGCGCCTACAAAACTGATGAAAGAACTGGGTTATGGCGACGACTACAAATACGCGCATGACTATGATAATAATTTTGCAGACCAGGAGTTCCTTCCGGATGATATTGCGAACACGGCATTTTATGAACCGGGAAGCAGCAGCCGCGAAAATGCCGACAGGGAATTTTTACGCAGGCGCTGGAAAGGAAAGTACGGATATTAAGTCGGTAAAGCCACTAAGAGCAAGGCATCAGGCCTTACTATTGCCGCCTGACTCTCAACACCTTATAACCTAATGGAATTCAACTAAAATTTGATATTCAGTTTTTTTGTTATAAGCTGCTCGTTGTGGTAGTACTCAAAGATCCATTCATTCCCTTTTTTAAAGACTATGCCATTCCGCCCATCAGTGACGGCTGTGAAAGAGTCAGGATTTGATGTTTTATACAAACGCAGCACTACTTTTGGTGTAGTATCAACCAACTGATAGCCGTTAGTGATCGGCTGTGCAAACAATGTCTCGTCTTTCTTAATTGCTATTGGCTTCACTTCCTGGGTTTGTACTACTGCAGGGGTAACAGGCTGCACAGGAGTTTGCGGTGCGGCTTCTATAGCTGTAGGATCGTATTTATAATTCAGTCCTGCCAAAGATGCGGCAGCTTCCCTCAACGCCTCGTAATATGCCTTTTTATAGTCTTTTATCTTGCTTTTACCTTTTTCGGATTTAAAAAGCAGCTTACCGCTACAATCCTTAATCGTTATAAATACAGCAGTGTTCATCATACCTGAATCATTCTCAACATCTCCGTACAGCGCTTTGCACTTATTCAGCAAAAGCTCATCGGGCATTTTATCATTCGGGTAAAAAACAATAAATCCATACTTCTCGAAAACCATTTTGGTTAACTCGTTCAGGTTATATTTATTTTGCTCTTTCAGGAACTCAAATTTATCGGGAACGATAAGGTATTTGTATTCGTTTATATTTTGGGCAAAGCTTATTCCGGAAAGGAAAAGGGCAAAAACCAGCAGTATCTTTTTCATAATTAAAGTAAGTTCTTAAGTTCAAGGAGATGGTGTACCTGCTTTACGGAAGGATCGGCCTCTTTACGAAACTCGTTAAAATAAATGGCATCAAGCCCGAAACTAATGGCTCCCTGCACATCGGCCTCGATACAGTCGCCTATCATTATACAATCCTGTTTATCAACATTTGCAATCTTCAGGGCATATTCAAATATACCGGCATGGGGCTTTTTACATCCCGCCAGTTCTGAGTTGGTCACCGTTTCGAAATAGTGTTCAATGTTGGAATTCTTCAGCTTGCCCTCCTGTACCTGGTGAAAACCGTTGGTAATGATATGGAGGCTGTATTTCGGTTTCAGGTACTCGAGGATTTCAATTGCTCCTTCGTAGAGATGGTTGTATTCCGGTAAGAGCTTAACATACTCTTCCGCAAGAATAGGGATCAATACGTCGTCCACCTCAAATCCCACTTCATCAAAGCCTTCCCTGAGCCTTCCGTAACGCAGCTCTTCCTGGGTGATCTCTCCGTCACGGTACAATTTCCAGTAGCGATTATTTATCGGGACATAGCGTTCAATAAACAAGCCGTGGTCGAAATCGAAACCATGTTTTTCGAACAGGGTACTGAAAGCCAATGCGGAGTTTTTCTCAAAGTCCCACAAGGTATGGTCAAGATCGAAAAAAACAGCTTTTTTATTAGTGATATTCATTAATTGCCTTTTGTAATAACAGCGTTTTCGATATGATAGATCCAGTCGTCCACATCAGAATCATTATAACGGAAAGTACCTGTAAGCGTTACATACTGGTCGGTCTTCAGCTTCATATTAGGAGCCTTGAATTTAATTCCCATGATCGTTTCCGGACCCGCCTGCCCACAGAAAAAGCAAGATGCGAACACGTTCTTGCTCAGCGCGTAGTTCTTATTGTCAATAGGAATGATGAAGCCGCTCATTACGATCTGCTTCTTATTTTTTGCCTTAAGTGTCGAATTCACTACCGGGAACATTACGCCTTCCGGATAGTCGGCGCTTGGCTTTTTAATGTATTTTATCTGGCCCAGAAGTTTCCATGAAAGTGTGTCTGACACCACCACGGGTGCAGCTTCTGCCGGCTTTACAGCTTTGGATGGAGAACCGACCGAGGCAAAGAAAAGTCCTGAAAATATAAGAGCCGAAAAGAAAAGTATCTTACGCATTTGCAAGTGTTTTTGAAATATTTAATCCGTATGCCTTAACAGCCGGTATCACCGCTGCCAAAATCCCTACAAAGATAGTGAGCAGGAACAAATATCCCTCTTTTTCCCACACAAACTCAAAGGGGTTAAACGAGATTTTGAATTCCGCTTCCGACGAGCCGGAGATCAGGCTTAACGCTATCCTTCCAACAATCGTTCCAAAGATGAATCCCGTAACACACAAAATAAGGCTTTCGATAAGGACCAGCCACAATAATTGCATGCGGCTTGCGCCATTAACGCGAAGCAGCGCGAATTCGTATTTTCTTTCCTTTAAAGTATTGAACAACGCAATGAAGATACTGATGCCGCTTATAAGCATAATACCGTAAGCCAGGTATTGCAGCGCATCGAGGCCTACACCAAAAAGGCTGAAGAGCCTGTTGACTTCATAAGCCGGCGAAGCGGCCTGCATTTTAGTGTTTTGCGCTATAAGGCGCGGCCAGGTAACAATACCCATTTTACTACGGAATTTTATGATGACTGCCGTAATTTCCTTGCCTTCTTCACTTATCTGCGCTTCTCCATGATCGTGCGCGTGATCGTGGTCATGTTCTTCATGATTATGTCCTTCGTGATCATGGTCGTGATCATGGTCATCATGACTATGCGTTGCTTCTTCTGCATCATGTTTATGCCCTTCGTGATCATGGCTTTCCTCACCTTCCGTATGTTCATGGTCATGCATTGCCCAAACGCTTTGTATGTTACAAAGAATCAGGTTGTCCACCACTTTTCCTGTCGGGGAAGCAATACCGGCCACTATGTATGACTGGTGGTCATGCACTTCGCCTTCTTCAGCATCTCCATGCGAACCAAAGAACTTATCGCCAACTTTAAGGCCGAGGTTATCCGCAATGCTGCTGCCAAGGACCACCTCGAAATTCTTTTCGAAGAGCTTGCCTTTTGTTATTTTGGCACCATATTTTTTAAGGTAATCGTGGGTTGTCCCTACAATGCGGTATCCCCTGTAATTATCGCCAAATGCCAATGGTATAGCGGTTTCTACAAAACGGTGCTTCATCCATTTCTTGGCTTCGGTATAATCGATGTTGCCCGTTGGGGCATCCACCTGGTATACCGACGAAAGTATCAGCTGTAGCGGACTTCCCTGCGCGCCGAGCACCATATCGATACCGTCTATATTATCATTAAATTTCTTCTCAAACTGTTCCTCCAGCAATATCAGTACCGTAATGATCGCCACGCTTGCGGTAAGTAAAATGATGCTCAGGGCAGTATTCAATGGCTTGAACCATATATTCTTCCATGCTATTTTTGTGATCATGACAGGGATATTTGGTTAGGAAAACGGTCTTTCAGCCTTTGGTCGTGCGTAACGATAACCAGCGCCGTGCCATATTGTTTTGCAAGCAAATCCAGCATACCGGCTACTGTAAAGGCATTTTCGTCGTCAAGGCTGGAGGTAGGCTCGTCAGCCAGAACGAGCTTCGGCTCGTTGATAAGCGCACGGGCAATGGAGACACGTTGCTGCTGCCCTATACTAAGCTGTGACGGCAGTTTATGCAAATGGTCCGAAAGCCCCAACTGAGATAAAAGCTCTTTTGCTTTTTGTCCGGCCTGCTTACCCGTAGCCAGCCACGAAGCAAGCAACACATTATCAAGCACATCAAGCGATGCGACAAAATAAGATTGCTGTAGTATTAACCCAATATTTTTCCCACGGAAATGGTCGAGCTTTTTCTCTGAAAGCCTGGCAATATCGGTACCTTCTATGGAAACCTCACCACTTTTCGGGCGCAGAAGCCCTCCTAAAATATGGAGCAGGGTCGTTTTACCCTTGCCCGAACCACCGGTAATCAGCAGGCTTTCGCCAGCCTCGGTACCAATGTCGGGGAAACTGAAGTCGGTGCCTTTCCCATAAGAAAAGCGTATGTCTTTTGTGCTGATCATGCAAAACGGTATATGTCCTGCAAGTTAGCGAAATTAAAGGCAAAAAGAAAAGGAATATGAATTTAACGGAATGCAGATGACACTGATTGGGTGGATTCCATGGATTTTAAAGTATAAAACGTACTGAAGGCGTTTCCATCTTCAAAAAGTATCAACCCTAATCGCTACTGACGGCTCAGCACTGGTAATCAAAAACAAATCATTCGAATAAGATACTATTTGTTTCTGGGTATAGATACGGCTTTTATAATTTCCAGCCACCTTATCATCATCAAATCTGTATACAGTTTTTAATCCTGTAATGGGCATGCGCCAAAAAACTTTGCAACAAAAAACTTTGCAACAAAAAAGCGCAATTTTTTTTGATTAATTAATAGCAAACTAGTTGAATGCAATATATCACTTTCCCAAAGTGATTATGCCGTTTCACTGTAACTGTCTTTTTTTTCGAAAACGATTATGCTTTGCAGCAATCCCTGCCCGGGGTCGTCATTTTCATGGGCACGGCTCACAGAAAGGTTGCCATCACGCATCGCCTGAAGGCAGCGGGCATAGATTGCTTCACGCGATTTCATATCGGAACGCGACATATCAAGGCGTATCTCCACAACAGCTCGATGCAGTTTAGGATCCTTTATATAACTATCAATAACATGAGTATCATAATTCTCGGAAAGATTGAAATCAACAAGTTCGAAATCATGTTTTTCCATCTTATCCAGAACCATCGAAGGCAGGCGCTCAGCACGCTCTTCGGGGTCGTTGGGGAGATCGAAATCCCCATCGTACATAAAGGTCATGGTGTAGTTGTGCATTGCAATTTTTTATATAAAATTACAACTAATGAAACAAATAAAGTAACAGATTAACAACTTGATAGCATAGTTATATGAAAAGCTTAAGAATTGCGGAGGTGTTTTTAAATCGTTATAAAATTCCTGTATCCGCAAAGCTAAAATAGCCGGTTTCCGTAATAATCACGTGGTCGAGCACATTAATGCTGAGCGTCTTGCCTGCCGCTTTCAGTTCGCGTGTTATCTGTTTATCCGGCTCACTGGCCTGTAATATTCCCGAAGGATGATTATGCACAAGTATTATCCCCACCGCACTATTTTCAAGCGCCATCCGGAAAACGATACGTACATCTACAACAGTCCCGGTTATGCCACCCTTACTTAGCTGCGACTTATAAATTACTTTATTGGAATTGTTCAGGTACAATATCCAAAACTCTTCATGCGGCAGTTCACCAATTATAGGCTGCATGATCTCGAAAACGGCCCTGCTGGAAGTAATCTTCTTCAGGTCAACGGTCTCCTCTTCCCTTCGCCTGCGCCCAAGTTCCAATGCCGCGGCAATGGTTACCGCTTTCGCTTCACCTATCCCCTTAAAAGCCATCAATTGCTGTAGCGACAGCTTCCCCAGCGCATTAAGGTTGTTTCCCGTACTGGCAAGTATGCGTTTGCTCAGTTCCACAGCACTCTCATTCCGGCTTCCCGAACCTATAAGAATCGCTATCAGTTCGGCATCGCTAAGCGCTGCCTTGCCTTTTAGCATCAGCTTTTCACGGGGTTTGTCGTCTTCAGCCCAGTATTTTATAGAGAAGTTGCCTTGTGTCTCTTCCATGGTTGCAGGAGTTTTTACGAATGTAAGGAAATTCCCGAACCATCCGTATACTATGGGAAACTATTCCGCCGTTAGCCTATAAACCACTGACAATGAAATACCTCATCGTCCTCTTTCTAATAGGATTTTCTGCTTTTCCGGTTGAAAAAACCTACTACGAAAAACTATCGGATGCCGCACTATCACTAACCAAAGACAAGGTTCGCTATGATGGCAAGTACCACAAAATACCCTATCCAAATGGCGATGTGCCCAAGGGTATTGGTGTGTGTACCGATGTGGTTATAAGGGCGTATCGCAAGCTGGGAACCGACCTTCAAAAGGAAGTGCATGAGGACATGAAGGCCAACTTCTCTAAATATCCCAAAAGCTGGGGACTACGGGGCACCGACACTAATATCGACCACCGCAGAGTGCCAAATCTGCAGGTGTTTTTTACCCGAAAAGGCAAATCAATCCCGGTAACTAACAAGGCATCAGATTATAAACCCGGAGATATCGTAACCTGGATGCTGTCCGGCAACCTGCCACATATCGGTATAGTTGTGAATAGAAAGTCATTACGAAACCCCAGCGGATTTATGATTGTGCATAACATTGGTTCGGGACAGGAATTGGAAGACTGCCTTTTTGATTATAAAGTGACAGGGCATTACAGGTATGAGAAAAAATAAAAATAGATTTCTCTTTCATCGAACAGCACATTTCGGAGAAAAAGAAATCTATTAATAATTTATCCGATTATAAAGCACATCTGCATCCGGGTAAAAACAGGGAAAGCTGAACTATAACAATGTCTTCACCTCATCAAAGTTAAGCCCGCCGTAATTGCCAGAACTCATCAGTAGCAGGGCAATCCCTTCAGTGTCGTACTTCAGGTGGAACAGGTATTCCTTAAAGGCTGCCGGGTTGGTATAGATGAGAAGGTCTTCGCGATTGAAGGCTTTAGCGATCTGCTCGTAGGTTACCTCTTCCAGCTGTTTGATCTTCACCGCATCCGGACTGTAGAATACCACAGCTACATCAGCGGCATCCAGCGCGCCTTCGTACTCCTTCAGGAATTCGGCATTAAGGCTGCTATAAGTGTGCAGCTCCAGGCAGGCGATCAGCGTGCGGTCGGGGTACTGTTCCTTCACGGCTTTGGTGGTCGCGGCTACCTTGCTTGGCGAATGTGCAAAGTCCTTATAAGCTACGTTCTTCCCGTTCTCAGCGATCTTTTCAAGGCGTTTGCTTGCTCCTTTAAAGGTGGCTATAGCTTCGTAGAAATCGGCCTCATCTACACCCATGTTCTGGCAGATCCATTTGGCTCCGGCCAGGTTGTTCAGGTTGTGCGCGCCAAAAACCTCAATTGGCATAGGGCCTTCAGGTGTTTCGAGGTAGGTAGTACCGTTGCTCACGGTATATTCCGGAGTGTGGTAGCGCAGCTTGCGTATCGGGTTGGTTGCTGCTTCGGCTACACGCTTTACTTCTGGGTCATTTTCGTTATACACTAAAATACCCCCGTTGGTTATCTTTTCAATGAAAATCTCAAACTGCTCTACATAATTTTCATACGCCGGGAATACATTTATGTGGTCCCACGCGATTCCGCTTATCAGGGCAATGTTGGGCTGATACAAATGGAACTTCGGCCTGCGGTCCATAGGTGATGACAGGTACTCATCACCTTCAAGCACAATAAAGTCGTTATCTTCGGTAAGGTGCACCATGTTGTCGAAGCCTTCCAGCTGCGCCCCAACCATAAAGTCGACTTCAATATTGTGATATTTCATCACGTGAAGTATCATACTTGTAATAGTCGTCTTCCCGTGCGAACCGCCAATTACCACGCGGGTTTTATCTTTCGATTGCTCATAAAGAAATTCGGGGTAACTGTAAATTGTCAATCCGAGTTCCTGTGCTTTCAGCAGTTCGGGATTGTCGGCCTTAGCATGCATCCCGAGAATAACCGCTTCGATATCGGCAGTAATACGTTCCGGAAACCAGCCCAGTTCGGCGGGCAGGAGGCCTTTCTTTTCGAGGCGTGTGCGTGATGGTTCAAAAATGGCATCATCACTGCCGGTTACATGGTATCCTTTATCGTGAAGCGCAAGCGCCAGGTTGTGCATGGCCGCGCCGCCTATGGCTATGAAGTGTGTTCGCATGGGTAAATAAAATAATTGAGTCATTTCGACAACATGTCAAAAATAGTAATTTTGATAATTGTAGCTTAAAGTTGAAACAAATATATATTGTATATTGCCATTAAGAATCAGAAAGCTTGGTATTAATCATGAATAGAGTCGAAAAAGGCGATATCTTCGAAACTAAATCGCTTGAAATAATTACTAAACTTATAGAAGAAGGAACATTATATCTGTCAAAGGACCAAATTAAAATTTCTCCCAAAGCAAAATATTTTTCAAGAGATAGAAATAAAGATATAATTTTTGATTTGACAATTGAAGTTTGGCCGCCTGAAGCTGATAAGTATTCTATGATTTATATTATAGAATGTAAAAATTTTAAAAATCGAGTACCAGTGAATAAGGTTGAAGATTTTTATAGTAAAATTCAACAGGTTACAGGAGTGAATGTAAAAGGCATTTTTATAACAAATTCTGTTTTACAAGAGTCTGCATTTAACTTCGCCAATTCCAAAGGTATAATGGTAATACATGGAGATTCGGTTGACAATGCAAAAGTTGTACTCTTCAAAAGAAGTAAAGCCGAGATTGACTATATCAAAATCCCTTACATCAAGGAAACTCTAAATCTTGAACAGCTCGAAGAAGGCACGGCACTAATTACAAATATAATTGACAAAAATATATTTGCAGCTCTTTCAGAAGAAATGCCCGATGTTTCCTATAATATTGATAAATTATCAAAAGAAGCTATTGAAGATATTGCAAATCGGGAATTGGATAAAATTAATACTGATATTTTGATAAATGGCGAGGGAATTAGCGTTAAAATAATTACAGATTATTTATTAAAAGAGTATGATATCAAAGTAGAGCGATTCTCTTTGACATCACCATATTTAGGATCTTGCAATATTGATAAAAAAATTATTAAGATTCATCCAACTGTAATAAATACTAATAGACACTTATTTATATTATGCCATGAGTTTGGTCATTTTCTTATTCATCAAAAGTTAATGATTGATCAAATTTCTTACGATTCATTTGAAGATTCCAACTATAATTTTCAGACAGGAAAACATGAATTAAATAATCCAAAACACTGGATAGAATGGCAGGCTAACTATTTTTCAATATGCTTAATTCTTAATAAATTTTCATTGCTAGCTTGTATATTTGGATGCCAGATTAAAATGGGGCTACCTAAGAGCAATATCGTAGTTAATGATACTTATTCAAGCCAAAAGGATTTCCATAAAATTCTTAATGACATTGTATTTAAATTTAATACTTCAAAAACTTCGATTATTTATAGAATGAAGGAATTAAAGTTTTTAACCGAAATGTTTAGAACAAAATCTGTAGGACAATTAATTGCTGAATATAAGGAAAATTATTTTGCCTAAGGACTATACTTATTTACAATACATAAAAACCACTTTCAAAGAGCTTTTCAGCATTTAGGCTATTATCCTTATAATTCCCCATCAGCATAAAGTTGCGTATGGCTTCTTTTGCCAATTCTTGTTCGGCAAGCAACGGCATGGCATCATCCGCATAGTAAACTGAAAAAGAATGCCCCTTGTTAAATCCAAACTGCCATTTACCATCCGTATGCCTCGCACTGATAAAGCGAATGTAGTCCACACGCTTGCCTGCCATGTCAACGCTCCGGTCAAAGGCCAAGATCATGGCTTTGGTCCTACTTTTATCTGTAAGCATTGGCATAATGATCTTCATTTTTGAGGCTTTTTCTGTGGACAGGTCATTGTCTCCGTTTTGAAGGTAAATAGCAACACCTTGCATAAAAAACTCCTGCGCCGGATATGACAGGAATGCTGACGAGGCAGTCTGCAGTGCGCCATACTGTTCAGCAACCTTCGAGCTATCCTCTTTAAGTACCGAGTGGTTGTACAGCATTTGTTTTATCTGCTCGCGATAACCTTTACATGCCGAAAGAAACAGGCATAGCAGCAATGCAGGTACTACAATTATTTTACGCATATGATGTTTTTTTTATAACGCGAATAAGCATCACTTGTTACAAATATAAAAAAACCGCCCTTCATCAGGGCGGCCTATTATCTCTCATCTATTGTCTGAAATACTATTTTACGATAGTCATTTCGTCAACAATGTGTTTCGCTCCTGAGAATTTGTCGATCACCCAAAGTACGTAACGGATGTCAACGTTAATCGTCCTTTGCAGGTCTTTGTCGAAGATCACGTCTCCGGCCATAGCCTCGATGTTACCATCGAATGCCAGTCCGATAAGCTCACCTTTACCGTTAAGTACCGGAGAACCTGAGTTACCGCCGGTTATATCGTTATCCGTAAGGAAGTTTACCGGCATGTAGCCCGCCTTATCTGCATAGCGGCCATAGTCTTTCTTCTTGTGCATTTCAAGAAGTTTCTTAGGCAGGTCGAACTCATCATCATTCGGCTTATATTTTTTCACTTCACCATCCATAGTAGTGTAGTAGTTCACTTTAGCGTCATTCCTTTTGTCAGCAGGCAGCGAACGCACTTTACCATAAGTAAGGCGCAGGGTGCTGTTGGCATCCGGATAGTACTTAGCAGTTGGGTTGGCTTCCCTCATACCTTCCACCAAAAGACGGAAAGATTTAGAGAAGTCAGCGTCAAGTTTCGCCTGCTCTTCCGATTTTGCCCTGTATTTTGTCAAAAGGTCGCCAGACAGCTTGTATAGCTCATCTTTCTTCAACACTTCAACATTAGGGTTTTGAAGGAAAGCAATCAGTTTTTCTTTAGATCCGAAAATACTTGAATTGAAGGCGTCATTTACAAATGTTGTAAAGTCGTTGTTTGTCTTCTTACCGATTTCGGCAACCAGTGGAGCAATTTCATATCCTGTCGATTTACTGGCGTAAAGGCCAAGCTGCGCGGCAAGCACATCTTTTTCAAGCGGCATGTGAAGCGTAGCATACGACTCATCTATACCAGCCTGGAGTTCAGGAAGCATTTGCGCCCTTGCCGCTTCGTTGGCATTGGCATACGCCTCAAGCCCGCGGCCTAAGCTGTACGGAAGCGCTGCAAAAGTAGCCGTCCTCAGCATACCTACCAGGTAGTTATCATGACGTGCTTTCTCATTGGTTTTTGAGTAGTAATTGTTTATTGTGCCAATTACCTTCCCATATTTTTCCTGGTTTGCAGGCATATTAGCCCATTTGTTAAACTCATCTTCCGCTTTTTTCTTCGTAGCGGCTGTTTTGTGTTTGGTAAGCGCGTCAATCATACCCTGGCGGTTCTTCCAGTAGTTGGCAACGCTTGCATACTGCGATGCATAGTGCAGGCGCACCTCATCGCTTTTATCCATATACACCTTCATTTTGTCCATACCCATTTTGGATGATTCCACCCATGCAGGGTAAGCAAACTTTACGTTTTGCTCGATACCACCTGCCGGCATCCAGCGGTTGGTGCGGCCGGGGTAGCCAAGAATCATGGCAAAATCATTTTCCTTAATACCTTTAAGGCTTACAGGAAGGTGGTGCTTCGGCTTAAGCGGCACGTTGTTTACAGAATATTCCGCAGGGCTTCCGTCGGCGTTAGCGTATACACGGAACATCGAAAAGTCTCCCGTGTGGCGCGGCCACTCCCAGTTGTCGGTGTCGCCACCAAATTTACCGATGCTCTCAGGAGGCGTACCTACAAGGCGAACGTCTTTATAATCCTGATATACAAAATAGTAATACTCATTGCCCTGGAAGAAAGAACGTACCGATACGGTATATTTACCGCCTTCGTTGTTCTCTTTCTCAATAGCAGCACTCTCCTGCTGAATTGCTTTTTCCCTTTCGGTTTCGGTCATTTTGTCGTTAACCTTGCTCAATATCCTTTTGGAAACATCGTCCATCCTTACGAAGAAACGCACATACAGGTCTTTCGGCTTTAGCTCCGCTTTGCGGTTGGCAGCCCAGAAACCATTTTTAAGATAGTTGGCTTCCGGTGAAGAAAGTTCCGCAATGGCATCGTAACCACAGTGGTGGTTGGTAAGCACAAGCCCGTCTTTCGAAACCATTTCGGCTGTACACCCGCCATTAAACTGCACGATTGCATCTTTAAGGCTATGGTTGTTAATGCTATAGATCTCTTCAGCCGTAAGCTGCAAGCCCATCTTCTGCATATCCCTGTGGTTAAGGCGCTCAATGAACATCAAAAACCACATTCCCTCGTCTGCCCTCACAGGCAGCACCATGAGCGACATGGTAAGGAATAAAACAAGTTTTTTCATTATAAATCGAATAAAGTTAATAGTTTACGCCCAATGAGTCGAACCGAATGCGAAAACGTTACAGTACTGCAAAGGACTTTTGAATTAGTGGTGCGAAGATAATTCAATTTTTTATGAATTTCGTAAAATGGCACCCCCCAAATGGGTAATGTCACGATTTTTTCCACCCAAAAATTCAATCTCCAAGTAACTTCATTACATATTCCAAAGCATCTGCACCTTGCGGCAACATGATGTCCGGCTGTATGCTCTCCTTGTCTGCCACACCGTTAGGGCGTACGTTGAAGCTGGTGGAAACCTGAAAGGTAATACCACTGTTGGGAAGCCGGTACCATATCAGCGGGTCGGCATAAAAACTTGAGAGGTTGCCGGTGGGCTGCCCAACCAGTATACCAAGCTTATAATCTTTTACCATAGCGGCAAACATTGACCCTGCAGAAAAAGTATCGTTATCAATTAATACATACACTTTCTTCGGATGCTCCAACGCCGATCCCCTGGGCTTTCGCTCTTTATGTTCAACAACCGCAATGGTACCGTCTTTGGCTTTCCGTATAGCGTTGGCATGTTCATTAAAAAAATACAGGAATTTCGCCCAACGCATATATCCGGGTATATAAAGCTGCCCGAAGTTTTTTCTGAACTCGGGTGTTACTTTCCACATTGTCCGCGATGCTATCCGGAACGGTTTGTCGGCAAACCATGCGGCAAAGTCTTCGGCATAGCGGCTGTCTCCTCCATCATTTCCTCTAAGGTCGAGTACAATATTTTTAATGCCTTTCCTGTTGAGTTCGCGAAAGGCTTTTCGATAAAACGTATTATAATAGCTGCGGGGTTCCGTTTCAAAATCCCTGACCGTTAGCAATGCCGATGTTCCGTTAAGGTAAGACAGGCTGCATATCTCCCTGCCCGGCGATGGCGCATCTTCCTTATTTAATTCCTCATATGTTATGCCCTCAATAGCCACAGGCAACTCACTATCCGAATATACAACAGCGTAGGGAGGCTCCCATCCGTAGACTTTCCAGATGTAATACGGAAATGAGCCGCATATCGCCTTTTCATCCAAAAAGTCAAGTTCCTTGCCGCATTGCTTTTTCATGGCGGCATAAATCGTTTCTATAGGTATACCATTTATGCTGACAATCCTGTCTGTGGTACTAATCCCCTTTACATCGCCATAAATTTTCGACGTGTAATAACCAGCGTCTTTCTTACTGATCGTGAATGGGAAAAACTTTCCGCCGCGATCAATATATTCCTTCCGGAACGACCAGGGATACGTACGTGTATGCGCATCGTTCATAAACACCAGTACCTGCTCTGCCCTTCGCCAAAAATCGAATTTTGAAAGGCTGTCGGGCAGTCCGCCCTTCATTTCGTCCATAAAAACACCCCATTCTTCCTTACTCCTGGTGGCATAAGGGTTTACATGAGAATAGGCAATTCCGTTTACCATGCCGTCGAGGTCCTGCGCCATCTGCTTCCGGGTAAGCATTTCCTGGGAAAAAATTTCCTCGGCTGCACCACCTATAAAACAAATGATCATTAAAATCAACTTAATCATTTCAGTACATCCTTAAGTTCCACGATCTCAAAGGTATCGTCAAATTTAATGAACTCACGCAGCAAGGCCGTATGGCCCGCACCCATGATCAGCATTACCTTATCGTCTTTGGCTTCGGTAAGCTTTTGCAGCAGCGAATAGATATACAGGTTACGGCGGTACCATTCCGATACAAGGTTAGCCCCGGTAAAATCGCCTGGTTTTCCTGCCTTGTTGGCGACACTCAGGTACCAGCCAATATTGTCTTTATCTTCTGCGGGCTTATTATGTTCCAGCAGCAATTGTGTAAGGGTATAGGTCGCTATCTTTTTATTCTCATTCGCCTCAATCATTTTCATCATATCTTCATTCTTTTTCAAAAGTCCGTCTTGCCCTGCTGCCTTCATGGAGAGCAGCATATCTTCGTACGGGAAAACAGTCTCATTGTAATCCACAGCATACATTCTCTGATGCTTCATCTTTTTGGCAGTTCGCAATGCCACCTGCACCCTCTCGTCGGGGTTGGATTTCAAAAGGCTGTCGGCATTTATACTGTAGAGTTTGTCGAGTCCCGCCTGATTTTTGTACGACCATTCCACAAAAACCTTATCAGGGCCAAATACCTTGATCTTGTTGGTAATGTTTTCCAATTCCGCCTGGCTTTTGGCCGACATGACATCAAAGGTGTTTACCTGTGCCACGTCATAACCGGGATTGGCAAAATGGAATGTGCCAATTATAAGTAGTTTTTTCTTTTTGGCCTGTCCGTAAGAAAATACAGAAACAGCGATCATCAGTGTTGCAAATAATGTTTTCATGGTTTTCATTTTTAAATTCAGGTCAAAAGTATATACAGAATAAGGGCTGGCTTAAAACTTTTGACAGACTGGGCAGTTTACGGCATCAAAAGCGATTTTGCCCGATTTAAATTTTTAACACTGTATTTTTGCCCGTTCATATAACGGAAATAGCTGTTGGTGTAATTTATTCAACTACCTTTATAGCTATAGGTACTTTTGGGTGAAAATCCAATTATCATGAAACAGAAAATCCCTTTTTACTACCATGTACTGCTATTTATAGCATTGTTCCTGTTCTTTACCGGATGGGAAATGGGTTCGCAAGCCGAAAGTATGACCGCCCAGCTCAGTACGTACAGCATAGTGTTTGGCGCTACGTATGTATTATCTTTATTTGTAATGTACCTTTTCAATTATTATTTGGTATGCCCGACATTACTTAACCGCAGGCGTATTGTGTTCTACGCATGCTCCATACCGGTATCGCTGCTGCTATTTACGGGACTGCGCTACCTGATAGAGGAAGTAATCGTAAGTGGCATCACGGGTGTACACAATTACTCACCCGCCTCGCTGGAACCTTCTTACTATATTCGGGACAATTTATTTTTCGGCTTCCCATCTGTGCTGTTGCCTGTTTTGGTTTATCTCGCCTGGCAATCGCACATATACCGCATGAAGAACCAGCTGCTGGAACTTGAAAACCGCCATGCACAGTTTGCAGTGCTGAAGTCACAGGTAAGCCCTCATTTTTTGTTTAATACGCTCAACTCCTTTTATAGTGAATGGGTAGAAAAAGACGAGGAAACTGCCGCAGACCTGCTGGTACTCTCCGACCTGCTGCGCTACATTATCACTGAAAGCGACAAGGAACGTGTGGCACTGGAAAGCGAACTGAAGTTCATTGACGGCTACATCAGCCTGCATAAAAAGCGTTTCGAAAACCGGATGTTCCTTGATTATACGGTTCAGGGCAATGCCGGAGACAAGGCAATACTTCCCTCTGTGCTTATCCATTTTGTAGAGAATGTGTTTAAACACGGAATTATTAGCGACAGTACCAAAACAGCCTCCATACACATTGTTATATCCGATAGCAGCCTTGAGATACGCACCTGCAATTACATTCAGAAAGGTGAGAATTATTCCTCGACCGGCATTGGCTACAAAAACCTTTCCGACCGACTGGGTTATGCGTACGGCGATAACTTTACGCTGGAAAAGACAATGGAAAATGATATTTTTACAACACATTTAAAACTGCCGCTGTACCGCTCATGAAACTGACCTGCATAATTGTTGATGACGAACCGCCTGCCATCCGCCTGCTCGAAAAGTATGTGGAGCGTATCCCGTCCCTCGAAAAGCTTGCCGTGTTCAGCGATTCGCTAAAGGCGCTGGAATTCCTCAACATGAATACCGTTGATGTGGTTTTCCTCGATATACAGATGCCACAGCTTACGGGGTTACAGCTTTCTAAAATTATCGGGGATAATGTAAAGGTTATCTTCACTACGGCCTATCCTGACTTTGCCCTGGAAGGCTTTGACCTCAACGCAACAGATTATTTACTGAAGCCTATCGCTTTCGAGCGATTTTACAAAGCGGTTTCAAAACTCGCTCCGGAGAACAAAACGGTCCCGGCAACAACGGCAGCGGCTACAGATTTTATTTTTATTAAAACCGATGGAAAGAATAAATTTTCAAAAATCTTCCTGAACGATATACTGTATGTGGAGGCGTTGCAGAACTATGTAAGCATTCACACTTCCGGCGGAACGGTAATTACCCATAGCTCGCTCAAAAATATCCTCGACCTGTTGCCTGCTAATGATTTTGTACAAATTCACCGCTCGTATGCCGTAGCTCTTAAGCACATTGATACCACCGACAGCTTCTCAGTGTTTATTAAGGAAAAAGAACTGCCTTTGGGAAGCACCTACAAAGAAGCGTTTTTTAAGAGGATTGGCGATCTATAGTTAAGAATGCTTTAGGAGTTACACCCAAACCTTTGCTAAATTTCGCAATGGCATTTTTCCTGGTGCAATGGCTTTGCTAACTTTATTTATCCAAAACTTAAATAACCATCCCTATGAGTACGGTATCATTCATGAAAGAACTGGGCGAAAAACTGTTGAGTAATGCTTCGCAGGCCACTCCGGAAGCCGAAAATCTTAAAGCAGGCGAACTTTTAGCTTTTATTCAGAAACTTGGCCTCCAGTTTAAGAGCCTTAAAGTTATAACACGCGGCAGCAAGGTAGAATTGCTGGGCGATGTTGAAAAACAATCTGATGCGGAAAAAATAGCCCTTGCAGTGGGTAATGTAGCCGGGGTTGACGCTGTAGAAAACAATATGAAAGTCGCAACGCCTGAAGCGGAATCAAAATACCATACAGTTGTGTCCGGCGAATCGCTCTCGAAGATAGCAGGCAAGTATTATGGCGACGTACAGAAATATAATATTATTTTTGAAGCCAACAAGCCAATGCTTTCGGATCCCGACAAAATATATCCGGGCCAGGTTCTGAGGATTCCCGCGCAGCAATAACCGCATACGGAATTACTACTCTGCCTCTGCCCTTGGGTTCTCCACATCCACAAATTCATTTTCCGATTTGGAGATCACGATAGTTGCCACGCCATTGCCAATAAAATTGGTAATGGCGCGTGCTTCGCTCATAAATTTATCGACGCCCAACAAAAAAGCCAGTCCCTCAATGGGAATCTTGTTGATGGCTGTAAGGGTTGAGGCCAGCACGATAAATCCGCTGCCTGTAACACCCGCCGCCCCTTTTGAAGTAATCATCAGCAGGCCAATAACGGTTGCTATTTCGCCAAATGTAAGATGAACATCATACAGCTGTGCGAGGAATATGACCGCCATCGAGAGATAGATGGATGTTCCGTCGAGGTTAAACGAATAGCCTGTAGGAACAACAAGGCCAACGACCGATTTGCTGCATCCCATTTTCTCGAGCTTTTCCATCAGGTTGGGTAACGCGCTTTCAGATGATGATGTGCCCAATACAATAAGCAGTTCGGCTTTTATGTACCTGATGAATTCGATAATGCTTAATTTATAATACCTCATAATGCTGCCCAGCACAACAAAAATGAAGAGTGCCATAGTAATGTAGACCGTAAGCATCAGCTTGCCGAGTGGCACCAGCGTATGCAGGCCAAACTTCCCTACGGTAAATGCCATACCGCCAAACGCGCCAACGGGTGCGAGATACATAACCCACTTCAGCGCCAGGAAAACATATTTGGAACATTTGTATAGGAATGATACTGCCTCTTCCCTGCGCCTGCTGTAATTCAGCACAATACCTGTTATAATGGCGACCAGCAAAACCTGCAATGTACTATTATCCATGAAGAATTGCACCCAACTAAAATCCTGCGCCTTGTCGGTATATTTGGAAGCATCGCCTATATCCAACCCGGCCTTATCGATCTTACCCGGTTCCATAAAGTACGCCACGGTGACACCTATTGCCAGGGCAAGGGTAGTAACTATTTCAAAGTAAATAAGCGATTTCAGGCCGATGCGCCCTACCTTCTTCAGGTCGCCCATGCCGGCAATACCCAATACGATGGTAAGGAAAATAATGGGTATGATAAAAATCTTGATGATATCTACAAACGTTTTACCTACCACTTCCATTTCTATGGCAGTTGAAGGAGCATAATGCCCAAGTATTATTCCCGCGGTAATAGCGATAAGTACCCAAAATGTAAGGTTGGTTACTACGCGAAAGAGCAGGCTTTGTGTGGGTTGCGGTATTTCGGGAGAATGTTTCATTGTGCCGAAGATACGCATATTCCGCAAAAACAATAAAGTGTCATATTGAGCGCAGTGGAAATCCGGCCTTTTGTTGTTTGTCCCCTACAAATACGATACATCAACGATTATACCGTAAGCTTCTGCAGGATCTCCTTAGCGGCAGCCTTATAAGCCGCGGTATGCTTTATCGAATCTTCGGATAAGACGCGTTGCAGTTCGGGGTAAATCCAACCATCCTCTTTCCCGAGGAGGTATAGTGCCCGCATAGCATAGGCCTTGGTGGCTACTTTTCCTGCAGGGTCTATCAGCCAGTCGAAACACGACACTGTTATCTGGCCAATATGATCCGGACTGAGAAATGATTGTTTTTGGTGTTTCTTCACCGCAAAAAGGCAGATTTTAGAAACGGAGCGTAAAGCACCCTCGTGCCCGTATAGCGGAAGCACTTCACAAAAAGCATCAAGATGGGGTGCAAGCCATTCAATTTCGGCCTCCATAACCAGTTCGAGCGTCCAGCAGGCCTTGTGGTGGTTTTTATCTTTTATATCGAGGTCGAGCCGCAACAGTTCCGGCAACAGCCCGGGATCGGCAAGCACCATCCCCGACAGCAGGTCGCGAACAGGCCGGTGGGCCGTACTGTTGGCTATCCTGATATAGAAGTCATCAATGTGCATTACCAGCCATGTTCACAATAACAACTACAGCGCCAACAATTACTCCTATTGTAACGATAAAAAACATGAGTATGAAGTAGCTCAGCACAGATCTTACTATCCTTGAAGTGATGCCATACATATTGAACACTCCTAAAAACACCCATGCCAAAAGTGCAAGATCCATGATGTAGTATATGGGCAGGTAATATTGTATCAGGTCGTTCTTTTGCGCGGCATACAGCAGCGGAAACATCACAATCAGCGCGCCCATTTTCATGGAAGCCGCATACATATTGATGACCAGATGCTCTACATAGTTATACCCGCTTTTAAAAAATGCCAGACGGGAGGCCAGCGCTGAAAACGGGATGCTGGCCAGCATTATAAGTGAGTAATGGCTGGCCATCCAGGCCTCCATTTTTTTTTGCAGTATATACTCCTTCGTGCCCTCATCTATGTACACTGTAGAAATATGTATGTCAAAATAATGATACAGAAAGCCATAGAATGTTGCTAAAAGGAAAAGCATTGCTGTCGGCTTGAAATAATTCACCCGCTTCCCGGCAAGGAAATTACGAATGGTAACACCTGGCCTCAACAACAATTCCTTAAGCGTATATAATATACCCTTATCAACATGCAAAATACCGTGCTGTATATCATGGCCTACATAGTGCCAGTTGATCGTGTGGGTATGGGCAGACTGCCCGCAGTTATTGCAAAAGTTGCCGACAAATTGTTCGTCGCAGTTCTTACAGGTTGTTTCCATAAATTCGGGAAGATTGGTCTTGCCCGTAAAAGTAGAAGAAAATACGAAAGTTTAAAACAGATAACTAAAAGAAATATTGCCGTAATAATTTACCGGCAGGCCGGGATAGTAGTATCGGGGAGCGGCCCCGCCAAACCCTGTGGCATTGACCAGCACCATCGAAGCGTAATGGGTATCGGTAGCATTATTCAGCCCTGCGGAAAGATGCGCCATAAAGCCTTTGAAAAGTTCCTGACGCCATCCTGCTTTTGCATTGAGAAGGTTATAGCTATCTGCATATAATGAATTGGCATCGTTCAGCGGAAGCCGGCCTATATAGTAGTAATCAGCGGAAAGGTATAATCCGTAAGGAGCATTAAGCATAAAGCCGGCATTGACCTTATTATTCGGCACGCCCGTAAGTTCATTGCCGGAATAGTCAATGTCATTGTTCACGAATTCTTCAAACTCGTATCGCCCCAGCGAAGCCGCCGCATACGGACGCAGCCCCCATGAATCACTGATCTGCCAGTTATAATTTAGGGCTGCCTCAATGCCCTGGTGCAACGTTTCACCAGCGTTTACGCCTACATACTGGTCGTCGCCCAAACGCTGTGCCACGAGCAGGTCTTTTATTTCCATGCGGTACAAAGAGACTTCGGCAAACAGGTTGCGGTTCAAAAAGTAGAACTTGCCGCCCACCTCGAAATTATAACCATTTTCCGATTTAATGTTGGGATTGATGGTTCCCTCGGCAGTCAGTGTTTCTTCAATTGAAGGAAGCGAAAATCCACGGCTTACCGATGCATAAACCGTCTGCCATCGGGAAGGCTTAAATAGCAATGAGAATTGTGGCGACCAGATGCCGTCATAACTATAGGTTTCGGAAGAAGCAGCATCAGCAGGAAAAGTATTGTCCAGTTCAAACTGCGTTTTATTGTAGTTCAGCCCCGCCTGCAGTTCCAGCTTTCGCGTAAGCTTCACCCTAAGCTGTGCAAAGGCATTGATAAAATCACGTTGTTGTTCACTGCCCGTAAGCCGATCCCCCTGAAGGCTGCCCTGCCCGTTGTTATCCTCATATAGGTTGGCATAGGTGCTACCTTTAAACCCATCGTTAAAATATTCCAGCCCGGCTATAAACTGCGATTTGATTCTGCCCAGGCTAAAGTCTCCGAAGAATTGCGTACGGGCACCCCAGGCCTTTGTGTCCTGTGTAAGGATATCGAAAGGGCGCGGCTCATAATTATCCTTAAAATTCAGGAAGGCCGAAGTCGAATTTTTTATGCTGCCGATTTGCCAGTCGTAAGCCAGCCCGCCCAGCCACGAATCGTACTGCTCATATCCTTTCGCGGCATTCCAGGTAAAAGCCGCAGCCTTGGGGTTACTCTCAAAGGTTGCTTTATCTACCGAACTTGGGATATACGCTTTAAGGGTGGTGTAATTACCAAAATACGTCAGCTTGCTTTTCTCCTTCCGGAATAATTCCCCCGCCAGCGTAATCCCTTCACGGTTGTAGGCGCTGTTGTCTCGGTAGCCATCGGTTTCAAGCCTGTGATAAGAGAGGTTCAGGCTGCCTTTTTTAGTATCAAGGCTGTAGCCGACAGTATTCTTCATCAGGCCAAACGACCCGTGTGTGGTGCTGACCCTTGCTGTACTTCCCGGCACAGACGATAACTTCGGCGAAAGCAGTATCGCACCGCCAAGGCCTGCACCGTATATACTGGAAAGTGGACCCTTAATAACCTCCACCTGTTCGATAATCTCCAGGTCGATATCCTCGATAGTGGTCTCGCTGTCACCGGACGTCAGCGGGATACTCCCATAAAATGCACGGATCTTATTGGTGCCGTAGGGGGTTCGTGCGCCGATACCCCTAATGGAAATGCGGTTGGTATTGATGCCGCCCGACTGCATAAAAACGCCAGGAAGCGTATTGAGTACCGGAGAAATGTCGGACAGATTGTTGCGCTGGATCTGGGATTGTGACAACACACCGATAGAAGCCGGGGCATTCAGCAGGCTGTCGGAGATATGGTACCGGCTTATGGTGACTTCATGCAAATTTGTTTTTGCCGGAATTGTGTCCGTTTGTTGTTGCGCGAAAGCATTTAGTGTAAAAAGTAAAAGAACCGGGAGTAGATTTTTTCGCATGGTACATTAAAAAGCAAAACTAAGAAAATGTCACATTGAGCGCAGTCGAAATGCGGCATTTTCTTAGTTTGCTTCCCGACTGCGCTCTAAGTGATGAGTGCATCTCAATTTGGTTATTTGGAAATTTTGTTATGGAATTTATTTAGACACACTCACCCTCCATAACGTATTACCCGAATCGTCATTTACTAGGAGGGATCCGTCGTTCATTACGGTAACATCCACCGGGCGGCCGTATACTTTGGCTTTTTTCTCGTCGGCGATAAAGCCTGTAAGGAAATCTTCCGGTGGTTGCGGCTTGCCATCCTTAAACGGAACGAACAATACTTTATACCCTGTAAACGTACTGCTGTTCCACGAGCCGTGCTGGCCCACAAAGGCACCATTCCTGTATTTTTCGGGGAAAGCATTGCCATTGTAAAAGGCAAGTCCCAACGAAGCCGTGTGATTGCCTACCGGTACATCGGGAATAATGGCTTTGGCAACAAGGTCTTTTGCCTGGCCTTTAAGTCTTGGGTCTTCAATCTGCCCAAAATATGAGTACGGCCATCCGTAGAAACCGCCTTCCTTTACACTGGTAATATAATCCGGCACGAGGCCATCGCCCAGTTCATCGCGTTCGTTCACGGCTGTCCACAATTGTTTGGTAACCGGGTTCCAGTCCATGCCCACAGGGTTACGAAGCCCGCTTGCAAAAATACGCTCGCCACTACCATCCGGATTTATCTCCAGGATGTTCGCCCTGCGTTTTTCCTCCTCAATGCCATGCTCGGCCACATTACTGGCCGAACCTACCGAGATGTATATTTTAGATCCATCGGCACTTGCCAGAAGGTTACGAGTCCAGTGATTATTATAACCTCCCGCGGGCAGCTCCACGATCTTCTCACCCTTGCCGTTTAGTTTTGTATCGCCTGTTTTATAAGGATAACGGTACAGTCCGTCGGTATTGGCAACATAAAAATAATCCTTCAGTATCAGCAGGCCGTACGGTTGGTTGAGCTTTTCGGCGAATACTACCCGGGTTTCATAATTGCCATCCTTGTCCTTGTCGCGGAACATCGTGATCCGGTCGGCACTGCCTGAAGTACCGCTTTCCGCTACAAAGATGTCGCCGTTCGGCCCGATGTAGGTGTTGCGCGGGTTCTTCAGCTCGCCTGCAAATTTTGTTACTGTAAATCCTGCAGGAGCTTTTGGCGTCTGTCCTTCCGGCCAGTCTTTCATGGCATTGCGGTTGGTTACGCTTTCGGTAACAAAAGGCGCCGGAAGTGTAAGCGGGCCAATAGCGGTTTGCACAGTGGTACTGCCTTCGGCTTTGGCGGCTTCCTTTTCTTTGGCCGTTACGGTGTTTTCCTTGCAGGAACTCAACGCTGTAAGCGCTATCAGTGAAAAAGTAATGACAGATGTTTTCATGGTATGGTAATTTCGTTTTTATGCATGCTGAACGAATTTACTTATTATACATTTTTTTACCTGCTTAACTCCCTTAATATTAAATATAATTTAACACTCATAAAAATATTGCAAAATAGAAGGATATTCTAAAAGAGCTATTGGCGAATTAGTATATTTGCAAATTATTCCAAATCATCAAATTAATAGTGATACAGCTTCACGATAAACATTTTGTGCCATTTATCTCCGCGGCGGATATTGATGCCGTGGTACAGCGGATGGCAACACAGGCTGCCGAAGACCTTAAGGGCGAAACACCGGTTTTCATCGGCGTGCTGAACGGCGCGTTCATGGTGGTTTCCGACTTTGTAAAACATTATCCCGGCCAGTGCGAGGTAAACTTCGTTAAGCTTTCGTCGTATGAAGGTACCGAAAGCACCCATGAGGTAAAGCAGCTGATAGGCCTCGGCAACAACCTCGAAGGGCGTACCGTGGTAATTATCGAAGACATTGTAGACACGGGTAACACTATTGTAGAGCTCAAAAAAATGTTTGAAGGGCAAAACGTAAAGCAGCTGAAAATTGCCACGCTTTTCTTTAAGCCCGAAGCCTATACCAAAGACATTGCACTGGATTATATCGGGTTTGAGATCCCGAACAAATTCATCGTGGGCTACGGCCTCGACTACGACGGCCTGGGTCGCAACCTTCCGGAAATTTACCAATTACAATAAATAACACAACTAACACCAAATGATCAACATCGTACTTTTCGGAAAGCCGGGAGCCGGCAAAGGAACACAAGCCGAATTCTTAAAAGAAAAATACAGCCTTAAGCACATTTCAACGGGAGACCTGTTCAGGTTTCATAAAAGCAACAATACAGAACTGGGCCAGCTGGCACAGTCGTATGCCGATAAAGGAATGCTTGTTCCGGATGATGTAACTATAAAAATGCTGCAGGATGAAGTAGAACGCAATCCTGACACGAAAGGCTTCCTTTTTGACGGATTCCCAAGGACAAAGGCACAGGCGGAAGCGCTTGACACCTTCCTGGAGTCGAAAGGCTGGAAAGTAGACGCTACCATAGCGCTGGAGGCAGATGATGAAATACTGGTACAACGACTGCTTGAAAGAGGCAAGACCAGTGGCAGGCCGGACGACCAGGATGAAGACAAGATACGTGTGCGCTACCAGGAATACAATGAAAAAACCGCGCCGCTTATGGATTACTACCAACAACAGGGTAAATTTCACGCGGTAAACGGCATAGGCGAGATCGCCGATATTACACATCGATTAAGTTCGGTAATCGATACGCTTAACTAAAAATTCCACACTTGGAAATAGCCATAATATTATTTCTTATTATCCTTAACGGTGTTTTCTCCATGTCGGAGATAGCGCTTATTTCGGCCCGTAAGAACCGCCTGGAAACTGCCGCCAAAAAAGGCAATAAAAGTGCCCAGACCGCGCTCGACCTGGCCAACTCACCAAATAAGTTCCTTTCTACCGTACAGATAGGCATCACGCTCATCGGTATCCTTACCGGTATTTACAGTGGGGATAAAGTAACCGATGATGTTGAGGTTTTTGTATTGCAGTTTGACGCGCTGAAGCCTTACGCGGAGAATGTAGCAGTGGGGATCGTGGTGGTTATACTAACGTTTTTCTCACTGGTACTTGGAGAGCTGCTACCGAAAAGGATTGGCCTGAACTACCCGGAATCGATCGCGAAGACCGTGGCGCTCCCGATGAAGTTCATTTCCATCATTACAGCACCGTTTATCTGGCTGCTTACCACGTCGACCGACTTCCTTTTAAAGATATTCAGCATCCGCCCTACAGCAGATGGAAAAGTAACAGAGGAGGAGATCAAGGCCATTATTAAAGAAGGTACAGAGGGCGGCGAGGTACAGGAGATCGAGCATGATATTATGGAGCGTGTATTCCATATTGGCGACCGTAAGGTAAACTCACTTATGACACACCGCAAATCGGTTTCGTACCTGTCTACAGAATCTACCAAAGAAGAAGTACGGGAAACGATGCTTGAAGAACTTCATTCTATGTACCCTGTATGCGAAGACGGGAGCCTGGATGATGTGATCGGGGTAGTATTACTTAAAGATATATTTGCAAATTTCGACAAGCCCGATTTCAGGCTCAAGGATATTGTAAAAGAACCGGTATACCTTATCGAGCATACCTCTGCCTACAAAGCTTTGGAAAGCTTCAAAAAAACGAAAGTACACTATGCACTGGTAACCGACGAATACGGCGTATTCCAGGGCGTTATTACATTAAATGATATTTTGGAGGCGTTGGTTGGCGACGCAGCCGATTTTTATGAAGATGAATTTAGCCTGACAGCCAACGAAGACGGTACCTGGACGGTTGACGGCCTTTACCCGCTGCATGACTTCCTCACCTACTTCGACCTGGACGAACTCACAAACGATTATGATGTGACTACCGTAAGCGGACTGATCATGACCGAACTTTCATACATACCGAAGGTTGGCGAAAAGCTGGCATGGAACCTCTACGAACTCGAAGTACTTTCGATGGAGGGCGTGAAGATAGGAAAGGTTAGCGTACGCTCTCTTAAAGAATAGCTTTTCAGTCGCAGTTACAGTTTTTAGCTCGTGGTGCGGCGTTATAAAATAATAATGGTTTAAGGAAAAGGATTAAAAGTGCTGATTTGCAACTTTAAACTTTGGACTTAAACTTTAAACTAAAAAGATGACAGAAGGTAATTTTGTAGATTATGTAAAGATTTATGTATCCTCCGGAAAAGGAGGCAAGGGATCTACACACCTGCACAGGGAGAAATTTATTGAAAAAGGAGGTCCCGACGGTGGCGATGGCGGCCGCGGGGGACACGTGTTCCTTGTAGGAAACAAAAGCTTGTGGACGTTGTTTCACCTGAAGTTTGCACGCCATATTAAAGCCGGGCACGGAGGTGACGGCGGCAGTGCTCGCAGCACCGGAGCTGATGGCGAAGACAAATACATTGAAGTGCCGCTGGGTACGGTTGTAAAAGACCAGGAAACCGGCGAGGTGCTTTTTGAAATAACCGAACACGGCGAAAAACAGATCATCGCTAAAGGCGGCAAAGGCGGGCTGGGTAACTGGCATTTCCGCAGTTCTACTAACCAGACTCCACGCTATTCACAACCGGGTATGCCGGTTGAGGAAAAAGATATACTGCTTGAACTGAAAGTACTGGCCGATGTTGGCCTTGTTGGTTTCCCGAATGCGGGCAAATCGACGCTGCTTTCGGTACTTACCTCAGCCAAGCCAAAAATTGCTGATTATCCGTTTACAACACTAAAGCCTAACCTTGGCATTGTAGCCTACAGGGATTACCAGTCGTTTGTAATAGCCGATATCCCGGGAATTATCGAGGGTGCAGCGGAAGGCAAAGGCCTTGGGCATTACTTCCTGCGCCATATTGAGAGGAACTCCACGCTATTATTCCTTATCCCTGCCGATGCGGATGATATTAAAAAACAATATGAGATCCTTTTAGATGAGCTGCGCCGCTACAATCCGGAGATGCTCGACAAAGACAGGCTTGTGGTTATCTCCAAATCGGATATGCTGGACGATGAGCTGAAAACCGAAATGAAAGCTGTATTAGATGCGGAATTCAAGGGTATGCCGTACCTCTTTATATCTTCTGTAGCCCAGCAGGGACTTACCGAACTTAAAGACAAGTTGTGGCAGATGCTTAACAATTAGAAATACTGAAAGCGCCGGAAGGCGCTTTTTTTTTTATGGATACTCCCTAAACATTTATAAATCACCCACCATTACGCAATCTGTCGAGCAGCGTCCTGATATTTACCGTGGCAAAGCCGGAACTGTGGTCGGATAGCCCGTACGGCAATATCAATTCACCGTTATGAATCACCGATCCGCAGGAATATACCACATTGGGCACATAGCCTTCCCGCTCATCGGGGTTGGGCACAATAAGCGGATCCTTCAGCCTGCCAATCTCTTTTGACGGATCGTGGATATCCAGCAGCGAAGCCCCGATAGTATAGCGGCGCATTGGACCTACCGCATGGGTTATTACAAGCCAGCCGTATTCGGTTTCTATGGGTGAGCCGCAATTACCGATCTGCACAAATTCGAAATGATATTCCGGACTTTGTATCTTTATCGGATCTTCCCATTCGTTAATGTTGTCTGAATACATAAGGTAGTTGTTCCAGCCATCAATGCGGGACAGCATGGCATACTTGCCGTTTATCTTCCGGGGGAAGAGCGCCAGGTTTTTATTCTTTGCACCGGCACCATGAAGCGGGCTGGTCTTGAACTCGTAAAAGTCGGTAGTCTTTAGCAGCTTTGGCATGATATGCAGTCCATCGTAAGCCGTATAGGTAGCATAATAAGCAATCTTACCATTATCCTCGGTAAATTTTACAAAGCGGGCATCTTCAATACCCTTCGATTCAAAGTCGGATATCGGGAAAATTACACGGTCACTAATGTCGGTGTCTTTTGAGAAAGTGATCCTGCGGTAGCTGTCAGACAGCGCAAGCAACAAATTGTACTGCCTCAAAATAACGGGATCGTCGGTTTTCTGGCGTGCTTCAATCACCAGCTTCTTGAGTTCCTCATAATCAAAACGATCTTCGAGTTGCTCTGTTACCGCATTCAAAAATTCCTCATTAATATCAGCTTCCTGCGCTTTCTTCAGGAAAAGCCTCTTTTGGTAGATGATGTTATGGATTTTTTCGGCTTCGTCTATGTAGTTCCCCGCAGGAATAACGGTTATATCATTATTGCGGTCGATCAGCGCACGGCGGAAAACTACGGACGAGACGTGCCCTTCTCCTACAGCACGGAAACTTATGATAACACGCAACTGGCCTTCTTCGAGGTTGTGCTGATCGGGATCCGGAACAATAGACGGGTTAAAGAACGCGGCCGATTCGATAGAGTACTCATGAGTAAAGTACGCGCCAATAAGCAATCGGGTATAGTCGTCCAACTTCTCATAATTACCGCCTGCCTTGTTGATATAGAACTTTACGCGTTCGCAATGGCGGAACAGCTTACGGGTGATGCTGCGGTGCCTTTTGGAGAAATCCTGCAGCAACGGCAAAATAAGTTCCGAAACTTCTTCCTTATCCAGTGCCAGGATTTTTTTTATCAGTTCAATAGCCCTTTCTTCACCATTAAAAAAAAAGCGCGCGATTACACGCCTTGTATCGGGGAGTACCTTTGCAGGCTTTCTTTCCACGGTCAATCTCATATATAAGTCATTTACATCCGCGGGGGCGGATAAGTGAGCCTCTAAATTACGTATAATCCACACAGTAGTAAACGTCCAAATGCTAAATTTATGGTAAAAGTACTACAGGAGGATTTCATTTTCAGGTAGAGAATTAGCGCAAATCACCAGTTTGATAAAGAGTGATTTACTGAAAAATGACAGGCAGGTGAATTAGTAATAGTAAATTCTCTTTCCGAAATTGTTACTAAAAGTATTTTCCAATAAATAAGTATCTTTGGCATAGAAACAACACACAACAATGAACTATTTTTCTTCTGATTTTAAGCTGGGTATTCTCGGAGGCGGCCAGTTAGGCAAAATGATGCTGACGGATACACGCAAATTCGATATCCAGACCTATGTGCTCGATCCGAGCGATGAGGCGCCGTGCAAGATTGGCTGCAACAAATTCTTTAAAGGCGACCTGATGGATTTCGACACTGTATACAATTTTGGGAAACAAGTGGATGTACTGACCTTTGAGATTGAGCATGTAAATGTTACCGCCCTGGAAAAGCTTGAAGCAGAAGGCATACAGGTATACCCCTCACCGAAGACGCTAAACCTTATCCAGAACAAAGGAACGCAGAAAGATTTTTACGCAAAGCACAATATACCAACCGCAGATTACCGCAGGTTTGAAAAACTCTCAGAACTTCGCGTGGCTGTGGAAGACCATAACATTTTAATGCCTTTTGTATGGAAAAGTACAGAGGGCGGGTATGACGGCATGGGCGTAAAAGTTGTGCGCAACGCCGAAACACTTCAAAGCCTGCCGGACGTGCAATGCATTGCAGAGGCAATGGTGCCTTTCAAAAATGAACTGGCGGTAATCGTGGCGCGGAATCCGTCGGGAGAGATAAAGACGTATCCTGTAGTGGAAATGGAATTCCACCCTGAGGCCAACCAGGTAGAGTATGTGATATGCCCTGCACGAATAGATCATGTAGTATCGGAGAAAGCCCGGGCAATTGCATTGAAAGTCTCACAACAATTTGACCATGTAGGATTGCTGGCCGTAGAAATGTTTCAGACCATAGATGACGAAATACTGGTAAACGAAGTAGCACCAAGGCCGCATAACAGTGGGCATTACTCGATCGAGGCGAGCTATACCTCCCAGTTCGAGCAGCATCTCAGGGCAATACTCGACCTTCCGTTGGGCAATACCGACAGCAAGGCAGCCGGGATTATGGTTAATTTGGTTGGTGAAGAAGGCTATAGCGGTAATGTGGTATACGAAAACATCGAAAAGATTATGGGTAAGGATGGTGTGACACCGCATATTTATGGCAAAAAGCAAACCAGGCCATTCCGCAAGATGGGCCATGTAACAATAGTGAATAAGGATGTAGAAGTGGCGAGAAAGATTGCGGAGGAAGTGAAGAATACGATACGGGTTATTTCTTAGTTTTCAGTCGCAGTCGCAGTTTTCAGTCTGATGCCGTGATGTGAAACGGATAGCTCTGCGTGAGGGATAGAGGCGATATCTGCGGAGGCACAGAGCAGATAAAGCCCAAAGCCCGACCCGTAATGCAATGGAGCGGAATGCCCAAAATAATAAAAAACAACACACAACGATAAAAATGAAAGTAGCAGTAATAATGGGCAGCATATCGGACATGCCGGTGATGCAGGATGCCATAGATATATTGAAGGAATTCGGAATTGAAACAGAGGTGGACATTGTGTCGGCACACCGCACGCCGGAGAAATTATTTGAATTCAGTACCGGCGCACACATGAGGGACATTTCGGTAATCATTGCGGGTGCAGGTGGCGCGGCACATTTGCCGGGGATGGTGGCCTCCATGAGCCCGCTGCCTGTGATAGGTGTGCCCGTAAAATCGAGCAACTCCATCGACGGGTGGGACAGCGTACTATCGATACTCCAGATGCCGGGCGGCGTACCAGTAGCCACTGTAGCCCTTAACGGTGCGAAGAACGCGGGAATACTGGCCGCACAGATCATTGGGAGCCATGACAAGCTTGTGCTGGCAAAAATCGTAGCTTATAAACTAGGCCTGAAGGAAGCTGTGAATAAGGCTTCGGAGGGATTGAGGAATAAGGAATAGTTTTTGTGATAATGAAAGACAAGGATAAACTTTCTGAAGAACAAAAGAAAGCAATCGACTTGGCGATTGAGCAATTTTGGGCGGGAAGAAACTATTCCACACGAAGTTGTCATGGCTGAAACACGAAAGTGCTATCCAAAATATTTTAAATAATTAAAACATCCGATAGCAGGAAACTGCGTTTATTATATGAACCTACTTACACAAAAATTTACCACAAAACACGATACCGCACCATTTAGCGGAATAAAAACTGAAGATTTCATGCCTGCTTTTATTGAGGGCATTGAAATTGCACGCAGGGAAATTAATGATATCGTCGCTAATCCCGAAGAACCGACTTTTAATAACACTATTGCTGCCATGTCATTTGGCGGCGAGGTGCTGGAGCGAACCTCATCGATATTCTTTAACCTGCATTCGGCTGAAACCAATGATGCGATACAAAAGATTGCCATGGAGATCTCTCCCCTGCTTTCTGAATTTGGCAATGACGTACGCCTGAACAAGGAGTTGTTTGAGCGTGTAAAGGCCGTTTACAATAAAAGGGATTCGCTAAACCTTACACCGGAACAATACACCCTGCTCGAAAAAAAATATAAAAGCTTTTCACGTAACGGCGCTAACCTGCCGGAAGATAAAAAAACAAGGCTGCGCGAAATAGACAAAGAAGCGTCTAAATTAAGCCTTGAATTTGGCGAGAATGTACTGGCGGAAACCAATGCCTACCAGCTGCACATTACTGACGAAAAAGATCTTACCGGATTGCCGGAAGGTACTGTAGAAGCAGCCCGTGAACTAGCCATGAGCCTTGAAAAGGAAGGTTGGGTGTTTACTTTGGATTATCCTAGTTACGTTCCTTTCGTTACGTATGCCGACAATCGCGAGCTGCGTAAGGAACTTGCCATTGCTTTTGGAGCGAAAGCGTTTCAGAATAACGAATTTAACAACGAAGAAATAGTATTAAAATTAGCAAAGCTGCGTCACGAGCGTGCCAACCTGCTGGGCTATAAATCACATGCCGATTTTGTGCTTGAAGAGCGCATGGCGGAAAGTCCTGAGAAAGTGAAATCATTTCTGACAGACCTATTGGCAAAAGCCAAGCCTGCCGCTGAAAGGGAATTTGCCGAACTTACCGCATTCGCAAAAGAACTTGACAACCTTGACCAACTGGAGAAGTGGGACGGCGCTTACTATTCGGAAAAGCTGAAGCAAAAACTGTTCAACCTTGACGATGAGAAATTGAAGCCTTACTTTAAACTGGAGAATGTGCTTAACGGCGCGTTTATTATTGCGGGCAAGCTGTACGGATTGAAGTTTGAGGAAGTAAAAGATATTGATACTTATCATAAAGACGTAACAACGTATGAAGTAAAAGACGAAGCCGGAAATCTCGTCGCTGTTTTTTATGCCGACTTCTTCCCGCGCAAGGGAAAACGCAACGGCGCCTGGATGACCTCATTCAAATCGCAGTCTATAAAAAATGGCGTGAACGAAAGGCCCCATGTTTCTATAGTTTGCAATTTTACCAAACCGACCGAAACCAAGCCATCACTATTGACTTTTAATGAAGTAACAACGTTGTTTCACGAGTTTGGGCACGCCCTGCACGGTATGCTGGCCAACACGGTGTACCCAAGCCTCTCGGGCACGAGTGTGTACTGGGACTTTGTAGAACTGCCAAGCCAGATCATGGAAAACTGGTGCTACGAACCGGAAGCGCTTGCCCTGTTTGCACATCACTACCAGACCGGTGAAATGATCCCGATGGAATACATCGAAAAAATTAAAGAAAGCGCCAGCTTCCTGGAAGGTATGGCCACCATGCGACAGCTGAGTTTCGGCCTGCTGGATATGGGCTGGCACAGCGCCGACCCAAGTGGCATTACCAACCTCAAGGCTTTTGAAACGGAGCAGTTTGCCTCTACCAAACTTTACCCCGACGTAAAAGAAAATGCCATGAGCACCTCTTTTTCACACATTTTCCAGGGTGGATACTCTTCAGGATACTACAGCTATAAATGGGCCGAAGTGCTGGATGCCGATGCGTTTGAATTCTTTCAGGAGAAAGGAATTTTCGACTGGGAAACCGCAACGAAGTTTAAAGACAATATCCTGTCTAAAGGCGGAACGGAACACCCAATGCTGTTGTACAAACGTTTCCGCGGACAGGAGCCGAAGCCGGAAGCTTTGTTGAGAAGGGCGGGGTTGCTGATTAACAAATAATAGATATAAGATAATATTAAAACCCCGTAGTTTATGACTTCGGGGTTTATATCTTTAACTAAATTTGATATTTATAATGGAGTTTAATAGCCTTTATATTCATTGATTATACTTGAGAATAGGCAGTAATGTAGACAGTGAATGATCCGACATTATCATCATATTTATCGTCATTTACAAAAGCAAACACATCGGTAACTTTATATCCACGATCGCCACTTTGCATATTACCTGTTTGAGATCCAATACCTCCAAATTCAAGAATTAGGCAATGTCTTGGCAAACCAGGATAAGCAAATCCATCTTTACGATCATTTAACGGTTGAGGAATGTAATAATTTTTCCAGCCAATACCAGCACTCCAATTAATATCTTCATACCCATAATGTATTTCACGTGCTAATACAGGTCGATTATTTGCCCAAAAAAGCCTATTCCTTTTGGCTGGATCACATACCCATTTACTAACCGTCATGGTGTTACTGTCTTTTAGGTAAAGCTCAAATTCCTCCCCCATTACGTCTATCGTGGGACAAATATTTACTTCATTTAAATTTTCCCCGTTTGGTAATTTAAGTAATTCTTCAAGTGTTTCCATAAAATTATATTTATTTCCCTACTCTTATGGCTTTTCGGTTACGCCCCGTTTAAAAATGGTTTCTGGCTCCAATCAATTTTTTTGTAGCTTAACGTTATGGCTTTTCAACTTTATAGGTTTTTGGAATTATATAGCTTATTATATATAGCATTGCGATAAATAAAGATTTAAAACATTGTCAAACTTCTACATTTTTCTCGAACAAAAAAATCCCGAGCGCTCGTGATTTTTTATACATTTACTTAGTCCTAAATGGAGTACGCGTGAAACCTATAATTTTTAATGAAGCGCAAAAAGTATGGAAGAAGGTCATGCAGGAAATACCTGTATCCATTCAGCCTGACCTGAATGCGCAAAAGAAAATACTAGACCTTTTCCACATCGGCCCGTACTATTACTACATCGCAGAATGGGAAAAGTTGCAACTCACTTACATCAGTCCCGAAGTAGAAAGCATATTAGGCTATTCGGCAGACACATTGGATGTTCCTTTTCTACTATCTCTGGTGCATCCTGATGATCAGCCCCTTTATCTTAATAATGAAGCCACAGTTGTTGATTTCATGAAGACATTAACAAATGATCAACTGGTACGTTATAAAATGAGCTATGATTTCCGTATAAGGACAAGTAGCGGAGAATATAAGCGTATATTGCAGCAGGCGATTGCGCTGAATGTTGATGAAGCCGGAAACTTACTGTTTACACTAGGAGTGCACACCGATATCTCGCATATTAAGCAGGGAAACAAACCGGTACTGTCATTCATCGGACTGGAAGGCGAGCCTTCCTACATTAATGTAGTGCCGGCAACAATTTATAAGCCTACAGATGAACTGTTTACTAAAAGAGAGAAAGAAGTATTATCTTATATTATAAAAGGTTTTCAAAGCCAGGAAATAGCAGACTTGCTATATGTAAGCAAGTACACGATAGATACCCATAGACGCAACCTCCTTTTTAAAAAGAATACCAAAAACCCAATAGAGCTTGTGATAAAAGTGATAAGCGAAGGGCTGATCTAATTCCCCATAATAAACAATTATACATTGAAAGACATTGAAAACAGGAAAGACCTGGAGCTATTTTTAAGTGAGTTTTATAATAAGCTGCTTGTGGATGATACGATTAGATATATCTTTACCGATGTGGCCATGATCGACCTGGAGCACCACCTGCCGATCCTTGCCGATTTCTGGGAACTCAGTATTTTTCATACCGGAGGGTACCGCAACAATACCATGCAGGTGCATCTCGATCTCAATAAGAAAGAAAAGATGACAAAAGACCATTTTGACATCTGGATAAAACACTTTAACACAACTGCCGATGCGCTTTTTGCCGGCACAAATACCGAAAAACTGAAAACCAGGGCATTATCTATAGCAACTGTTATGCAGATAAAACTGGAGGGCAGGTAGAGGGTTTATAACAAACAGGTACAAATTAATTAAATAGTATGCAGGCATAATATTTTTACGCTTTTGTATATGTTATTTATGTAACTTAGCTTAAAAGACATTTAAAAATGAACATCAGGATTACGGGCTCAGGAAGCTACATACCTACACGAAATGTAACTAACCTGCAGTTTTTACAACATGAATTTATGGATGAGGAAGGCAAAGTTCTGCCTTACCCCAATGAAGTAGTAGCGGATAAATTCAGGCAGATTACCGGTATCGAAGAACGTCGGTATGTAGAAGATGATTTACTGACTTCTGATATCGCTTTTTTTGCTTCACAGAAAGCAATTGAAGATGCGGGAATTGACCCTGAAACACTTGACTATATCATTTTTGCCCATAATTTCGGTAATGTAAAACAAGGCGCTATACAAACCGATATCCTGCCCAGCCTTGCTTCACGGGTGAAGCACAGCCTGAGAATAAAAAATCCGCGTTGTGTGGCCTATGATATCCTCTTCGGCTGCCCCGGATGGGTAGAAGGCGTAATACAGGCTCAGGCTTACATCAAGGCCGGTATGGCAAAACGCTGCCTTGTGATTGGCGCAGAGACCCTTTCACGCGTTGTAGATCCGCATGACCGCGACAGCATGATCTATTCTGACGGTGCCGGCGCAAGCATTATCGAGGCTACCGATGAAGAAGGCGGCATCCTTGCGCATGAAACGGCTTCGTTTACTTATGACGAGGCGTATTTCCTGTTCTTCGGAAACTCCTATAATAAAGACCATGATCCCGATGTACGCTATATTAAAATGTATGGACGCAAGATTTATGAGTTCGCGCTGAACCATGTTCCGCTTGCCATGAAATCGTGCTTGGAGCAAAGTGGTGTTGCTATCGAAGACGTAAAAAAAATACTCATTCACCAGGCAAATGAAAAAATGGACGAAGCTATCGTTAACCGTTTCTTCAAACTGCATTGCAAAACTACTCCTCCCGGCATTATGCCCATGAGTATTCATAAGCTGGGCAACAGTAGTGTGGCAACTATCCCTACTTTATACGATATGATGATAAAAGGCCAGTTGGATAACCAGACACTTGATAAAGGCGATGCTGTAATTTTTGCCTCTGTAGGTGCAGGAATGAACATCAATGCTTTTGTGTACAGGATCTGACAAACAATAAATTTTTTCTGCTCTATTTCCTTATCCGGCCTAAAATATTATCGATTGAAACATTTACCTGGTAAACAAGTTTTAGCTTGTATAGTACCAGTACAGTTAAACCGGTATAAGCAAAAACTTTATAGGTGACATTCAAAAAATGCGACCCGGTTTCCGGTAAAATGTAAATAAAAATCCCTAAAACAGTAAAGATTGCCGCCATTGTAAGGAATTTTTTATCAAAGGGTAGTATACCAAACTTTTTATAGATAAATAATAATTTACTTACATTGAATAAAGTCATACTTATAAATGACGCCCAGGCAACTCCCTCAATGCCGTAACCGGCATTTATAAAGTATATATTCAGTACAACAGTAACAGCGATAAGCAGGAATACTGAGACGAGATTAAAGCGATAATATTTTGAATAGGTAATTATCTCACCATTAAAACCTGTTGCCATATTGATCAAAACACTAAATCCTAATATTTTTATAATTGGTATTGTTGCCTGAAGCTTATTGTAATCAGGCATCAGGCGGAATAAGTCTTCCAATCCTAGAAAAATGCATCCGTACAATACCGCCCCTATGAAAAACAATAATCTGGCAGTTTCTTTGTACTTAATATTAAGGCGTAAAAAATCCTGATCTTTAAGATAATTTGATATTATAGGCGCATAGAGGGCAAACAATCCAACTGCCGGTATTTGTAAGGTAGTTGCGAGTATCGCACCAATACTAAATATACCGTTGGCCTCCATTGAGATCATTTTCGGAATTATCAACCCATCGATCCTAAATGCAAGAAGCGATCCTAAACTGCCTGCAAGCGAAAACAGGCTATAACGAAAATATTCTTTGCGTGAAATTTCTCCGAAAAGCGTTTTAAAACGGTAATTCAATGTTGGCTTATACCTTTTAAACAGATAAATGGCTGTAAAGACAAGAATTAGCACATATCCGGCAACATATATTGCCAGTACGGCGTCCCGGGTATAATTTGCATAAATCAGGAGTAAAAAAGCTATTGGCAATACTATTTTAGGAATTAGCTTTTCAAACATTGCGGGCAATGCAATCTTTTGCAAATCCTGAAGCTGCTTTTTAAAAAGCTCTACAAAAGCAAGAGATACCGCTACCGGAAATGCAAAGTAAACCAATCCTTTGTATTGTGGGTCTCCAAAACCTTCATAAGATACGATCCCTAAAAAAACAAAAACACTGATTACGCCAACCGATACTAAACTATAATTAAACAACTGCTTTTGCCGCTCCTCACTTATGGCCGGATAAAACTTGATGAGTGCCTGGCTGGCGCCAAAAACCATAATTGGAAACAGCAATTGTGCAATACTGTCTATATATCGTACTATCCCCTGAAATTCCAGATTTTTTGGATACAGAAGCAATGAAGAAACAATCCCGATAGCGGTTCCCATGTAGCTGATTATGGTAAACCATACAACCTGTTTTATCGGGGCGACTCTATGCTTTTCCATTATTATGCTCTTTTCCTGGCAGAAATTATCTGCGAAGGATTTAAAATATAGGCGCTGTAAAATGAAATGAGTTTACCCAGCATTTTCCGCACCTGGTTTGTACTGTAATAGCTTCGAAAATACTTAGGCAGCCCAAAAACTTCTCTTAATGCTCCGGCGTATGCCCCGGCAATACTCCGGTTTGGGTCGATCAGGGTTGAAAGTATTTTATAGCGGCTCTGTACAACGTCTTTCTCAAAGTTACGTGTTATTATACGGTCATGAACAATTTTGGCATCCTTGGTAATACCTACTAAAAACTTGTGATAACGCACCCGGTCGCAATAATTGCGATCTTCCCCATAATGCCCAAACAATGGTTCAAAATATCCTACAGTTTCAACACATTTCCGGCTGAGCATCCATGCTGCCGCATTTACAAATGGCACAATAGCAATTCCATCTGCATCTGCTGTTCTCCGACTTAAGTAAGTAGCAAATGACGTATCGGGAGTTGTTTCATCCGCATAATAATGAAAAGGACTTAAAATTCCGAGCCTGGCATTTGCTTCCATCCCCAAAATCAGGCTTTTAATTGTATCTTCAAATACCCATGCATCCTGATTAAGAAGGAAAATATAATCCGCCCCTTTTTCCAGGGCCAAAGCTATCCCAAGATTATTCCCCTTTCCGAAACCAAGATTATTCCCCGGCTGAAGGATGTGTGTTCCGGGATATTTTTTAAGCAATTCTACAGTATTATCTGCTGAATTATTATCTACAACGATTATTTCTAAAGGATATGAAGAACCTTCCAAAGCCTTCATATTCTTATGGATCCAACGGCTGCCGTTGTATGTGACTATTATTACAAATACTTTTTTATCCAACGGGTAGTTCTTATACTGCAAAAATAGGATATTTGTAAATATTTCAAGACATGAACTATTACGTTATTATACCGGCCTATAATGAAGACGCATTTATCGGCGCGATGCTTGAATCGCTTTCATCCCAAACCGTTCTGCCGGCAAAAGCCATTGTAGTGAATGACAATTCTACCGATGCTACAGGAATGATAGCCGAAAGGTTTGCTGAAAAACATACCTGGCTATCGGTTGTAAATACACAATCGGACGCGATCCACCTGCCGGGAAGCAAAGTAATACAGGCTTTTAACGCCGGTTTCGACACCGTTGATAATAGGTATGATATTATTGTAAAGCTGGATGCCGACCTTATCCTCCCCCGCGACTATTTTGAAACCATACTCAAAGCTTTTGCTTCTGACACCAGGGTGGGCATGGCAGGCGGCTTCGCCTACATCGAAAAAAACGGCCGGTGGATATTGGAAAGCCTTACCGATAAAGACCATATACGCGGCGCGTTCAAAGCATACCGCAAAGAGCTTTTCCAACAAATGGGCGGACTCAGGGCAGCCATGGGATGGGATACAGCCGATGAACTGCTGGCAAAGTTTTACGGCTGGAAAGTGATCACTATCGGCACGCTTAAAGTAAAACACCTTAAGCCCACGGGTGCCAATTATGATAAAACGGCCCGCTACAAACAGGGAGCCGCCTTCTACACGCTTGGGTATGGCTTGCTGATCACTTCTATCGCCGGGGCCAAACTTGCCCTGAAAAAGAAAAAGCCACTTTTGTTCTTCGATTACATCAAGGGGTATTTTAAAGCCCAAAAAGAAGGCAAAGAAATGCTTGTTACCCCCGAACAGGCAAAATTCATCCGGAAGTATCGCTGGAAAAAGATGAAAGAGAAAATCTTTTAATAAGATAAGTATTAAAAAACTATTAACGAGTACCGGATACTGGCTACAATTCGGTACTTTAGCCTATTATTTTCAAGCTATAAATGATCCGAGCATTACACCAGATAGGCCGTTACTTCCTGATGCTGAAAGAGGTTTTTAATAAGCCTACGAAATGGAAGGTAATGAAGCCTTTGATATTTAAAGAGATAGATGACCTTATTATAGGCTCTATGGGCATTGTTGCTTTTATATCCTTCTTTATCGGGGGAGTTGTCGCCATACAAACTGCCCTGAACCTTAACAATCCCCTTATTCCGAAAGACCTTATCGCATTTGCCACGAGGCAGTCGGTAATCCTGGAATTCGCGCCGACTTTCATTTCTATCATTATGGCAGGCCGTGCAGGATCGTATATTACATCAAGCATTGGCACAATGAGGGTTACGGAGCAGATCGATGCGCTCGAGGTAATGGGTGTAAATTCATTAAACTACCTTGTTTTTCCTAAGATAATTGCTTTCATGCTGTATCCTTTTGTAATTTCAATAGCAATGTTCCTGGGGATGCTTGGCGGATGGCTTGCAGGTGTATACGGCGGATTTGTGGGCAGCGATGCCTTTTTAAGAGGCCTTCAGACCGACTTTATACCGTACCACATTTTCTACGCTTTCTTTAAAACATTCCTGTTCGGTTTTATCCTGGCAACGGTTCCTTCATTCCACGGCTATTTTATGAAGGGGGGCGCACTTGAAGTAGGCAAGGCAAGTACGACAGCGTTCGTCTGGACCAGTGTGGTGATTATTACGATAAATTATATTGTAACGCAATTATTGTTAAGCGCATGATAGAGGTAAATAAGATAGAGAAGTCGTTTGGGGAGGCAAAGATACTGAAAGGTATTTCAACTACTTTCGAAACAGGCAAAACCAACCTTATAATAGGACGAAGCGGTTCGGGAAAAACCGTGATGCTTAAAACATTACTGGGTATACATACACCCGACTCAGGAACCATATCCTTTGACGGCAGGATTTATTCTGAACTTAGCCCTGATGAAAAGAGGACATTGCGTACCGAGATCGGGATGGTATTTCAGGGCAGTGCGCTTTTCGATTCCATGACTGTTGAGGACAATGTGGGTTTTCCCTTAAAGATGTTCACTAAAAAAAGGACCCGCGAGATAAAAGACCGCGTAAATGAGGTACTGGAACGCGTAAACCTGAAAGATGCCAACCGTAAATTCCCGAACGAAATATCGGGTGGTATGCAAAAGAGGGTGGCTATTGCCCGTGCAATCGTAAACAACCCTAAATATCTGTTTTGTGACGAACCCAACTCCGGACTCGACCCTGAAACCTCGATAGTTATCGATGAGCTGATCCAGGAGATTACAAAGGAGTATGAAATTACTACCGTAATCAATACCCACGATATGAATTCGGTGCTCCAGATTGGGGAAAAGATTGTTTTCCTAAAAAATGGTCTGAAGGAATGGGAAGGCGACAATGAGCAGATTCTGGAAACACGTAACAAATCCATTGTGGAATTCGTATATTCTTCCGACCTGTTCAAGAAAGTACGCGAAAGTCTCCTTGCCGAGGCTGACGAAGAAGATAACAATCCGAAATAAACAAAAACAGCTTAGAAAAACTCTAAGCTGTTTTTGCTTTACTACAATGCATCTCCGTAATATCACAAAGTGCGTAAACTGATTGTGGGGTTTACTGCGCATCCCGCAACCTAATGATCGTAAACAAAAAGCCCGTTTCTTTCGAAACGGGCTTTAAGAAGTTCTAGTATACTAGTTTACTTCCCTCTGGAGATAAACCCATCCTGTTACCTGTTTGCCCTGAGACAATGTGGCAACATAGAAATACGTACCGGTTGGCAATTCACCCTGATCGGACTGACCATACCATTCGTCTTTATAGTTCTCTTTTTCATATACTTTAGAACCATAACGATTAAATATCATAAGGTTTCTAAGATCGAGATTAGAAAGGTCGAAATTCTGATTGTATTCATCATCGTTAGGTGATATACCCCTCGGAATAAAACACCTTGTGTTATCAACCGTTATAGAGTTTGATACACTACAGCCCTCTTCATTAGTTACTGTAACGAAATACTCCCCTGCCGGCAGTTCGGTAATATCGGCAAATTCAGATGAAGAGCTGTAATTGTTCGGGCCTGTCCATGAGAAAGACGGATTGGTTATCTCATCCACATTGGTCATGGTAATGAGGTAAGCATAATTTTCACAACCTGCTTCTAACTCAACGGCAAAGGCATTGTTATTAAGATTAACCTGGAAGGCTGCACTATCCGAACAACCATTCCTAGTAACTTCTACTTCATAAACTCCTGCTTCAGACACCTCAATTGCACTGCTGTTTATACCGGCAAGTAAGTTGCTGTCTTTATACCAAACATAAGAAACTCCCGGTTCGTTGGCATTAAAGTTTGAAGGAACAATAGCTATATCCGTACTCTGTCCCGGACAGATAGTTGCGTTTCCGTCGAGCGTGAATGCCGGGGTTTCATTAACAACAACTGTAACAGTTGAAGCCGGCGAAGTACATCCGTTTATTGTTACCGTCAGAGAGTACACACCTGCATCTGCCGCATCGGTTGCTATAAGAAGCGGATTCTGTAACGCGGAACTATAATTGTTCGGCCCTGTCCAGGCATAAGCAGCACCCGCTACAGCCGTAGCAGAAAGCTGTACATCTGTACCCGCGCATACCGGGGCAACTGCTGCCAATACAGGGGCAACAGGCCTGTCTTTAAGTTCAATTGTTATCACAGCTACATCATCAGGACCGCAACCGGAAGCAGTATAGGTAAACTGGTAAGTCCCCCCGGCAACTCCCGCAGCGTTGAAAACACTTCCGGTAAGTGCGCCCGAAGCACTTGTCTCAGTCCATACACCTCCTGCGTCCGCATTAGCAGACAGGTAATCGGCAAGGTCGATGGATTGTCCGTCGTTACAAACCGATGTATTATTATCAGCACCCGCATCCGGGGTCGCACCAACAGATACCGCTACGGTTGCTTCCGGCGATGAACATCCGTTTACAGTTATAATAAGAGAGTAGTTTCCGCTTTGGCCTACAGTAGCGTTGGATAATAACGGGTTCTGGCTTGTTGATGTAAAGCCATTAGGCCCTGTCCAAGCGTAAGTAGCACCCGGAACGGCTGTAACAGAAAGCTGTACATTATCACCTTCACACGCCGGGGCAACTGTTGCCAATACCGGGGCAGCCGGGATATCTTTTAGCTGGACAGTAATGGTAGCTACATCTGTAGCACACGCACTGGTTACAGTATATGTAAACTGGTAATTACCGCCCGCAATACCCGTTGTGTTAAGTACAGAACCGTTAAGCGCTCCTGTACCGTCAACATCGGCCCAGATACCATCCGCATCGTGTGGCGTGCTAAGCAGGCTTGCAAGATCAATTGTAGTGCCACTGTTACACAATGTAGTATTGTTGTTACTACCCGCATTTGGCATTACACCCGGCACGATTAGGAAATCCAGAACCTGGTTGATACAGGAAGCCGGGTTTGGCGAAGAGATACGTACGTGGTAAATACCGGCCTCGGCAGCCTGAAAGTTAGGAAAATCCAAAACGTTTGTTGTGCTAAGGATATTCGTAGGATCGTTGTCGGCATACCACTCGTAGGTAAGAAACGTAAAGTTTTGTACAGACAGCGTACTGTCCTGTCCTTCGCAGAAACCGTCAGCATCAATTTCCATCGGCTCAAGTAAATTGATATCCAACTGTATATTCAATGAGTTTCCACAGGCATCGGTTACCCTGAAGTTATACGTAGCCGGCTCTAATCCTGTAAAAAGGTTAGATTGCCCATTGTTTACCACAAATGGATTGCCATTCTTGGTTGTTATCTGGTAAGTAAGGTTCCCTACTCCTGTTGCGTCAATAATCACTTCAGAAGTGTTATTGGAACACGGGAAACTATAAGCGCCATTAATTACAGGCGCACCGCTTATCGTAAATGTTGAAATTACATCGTCAAAGCACCTGAAATTTGATGCAGCTCCATTATTATATACATGGAACACTTTCAATATCCTGAACTTTCCGGTATAGGCAAGGTTGATATTAAGGTTGTTGTTGGTAAGGAAAACCGAGTTGCCGTTGTTAGGCAATGTTCCTGCCGGATAATCTGTTCCTGATCCCGGATGCTCCCAAACACCGTCAGCTTCGTTCCATTTTTGAAGCCAGAAAGACTGTACATAATTACCATTACTTGTATGGTGAAGATCGATATTGAATGAACCGCAATTAGCAATGACATCTACATCGTTTACAACCACCTGGTAGCCCTGTATCGTTACAGTCCTGTTACGTGCGGTGCCACAGTTGTCTATGGTTTCAAACACATATACACCAGCCGGGAGCGAATTCATGTAGAAATTACCGTCTGCCGCAATATTGAAAGAAACCGTATGGGGAAGTGTTTGATTATAAGCTGCAGGCGCTGATGTAATAATAACAGATACCAGTATATTACTATCTGTTGAAAGTTTTACTGACCCCTCGCCTTCAGCACAGCCGGCTCTCTGAACCTCAGCAAGCAACAGGTCATCACCAGAAGGCGTTATTACGTGAACCACATTATACGTATCGCCACACTCATCTACAACTGTAAATGTATATTGGCCGAGTGGCAGTCCTCCCATAAGGAATCCTGTCCCGGGAATAATATATTGCGACAGATCCTGGGGTACAGGGCCTGTATATGCAGCCGGAGCCTGTGTGATAGTTACCTGGGCAACCTCCCTGCTTCCTACCGTTATAGATATCTGCCCCATACAGGTTTGCGGGTCAAGGCTGCTCGACGCGGTGGCATTTGCATCATCAGACAGTTCAAGTATATGTTCTTCCGTATGACCGCACGCATCGGTAATGCGTATGGTATAACTGCCCAGTGGCGTAGGATTGCTATCCGATCCATAAACCGTTTCCGGACCGCTATGGGTTGGAAATGCAGGGTTGAACGCAGATGGATTAAATCCAGCCGGCGCAGAAACAAAAGTTATGGTATAAGGCGACTTGAATGTTGTTGGCTTAATTTTGAAGAAGAAGTTGCCACAACTTTCATTCTGAGGCAATGCTTCAAAGTCAAACTTCATATTAACCGTGTTGTTGTTCCTTATAAATACATTCCCACAGGCATCCGTAACTTTGACGTTATATTGGTATTGCTGATTGTGATAAAACGGGATCTCAGTATAAATATGGTTCTCGATATTGTTGCCCGTTGCAACAGTTTTCGTTATTACTGTCGGTGTGCCGCCCCCCGGAGGGAATACGGTATACTCGAAAGAAAGCGGAAAAAAGATCTGGTTTCCGGATACCGTCGCGAAAAAGTGGTCGGTAACAATAGTGTTACATGTTGGCAGTTCCACAGCCGGGAACGCCGGCTCATCAATAATTACGCTCGTAGACACTTGTGTAAGCTGCACGGTAACCACAACAGTATTGCCACAGTTATTTGTTACCCTTACCATGTACGTCCCTATGGGAAGATTGTTAAACACATTGGTGGTCTGCACCGGACGGGTAACAGGGCCATCAAAAATTTCATAAGACACAGCAGTACCCGATGTCACATTTACTGTAATAGCACCATCGAAGGGGCATTTTACGTGTTGTGGCACAAGAGTATAGGCAAGCGGCACGATATTATTCGCAATCGTAACAGTAGCAGTTGCCGTATTGGAAAGTGCTCCCAGCGATTGTGTGGCTATTACCTGATAGTTTCCGGCGGCAAGACTTGTAACAGTAGTGCTTGTAACTGTTGCAACCGGTGTGGTTGTGTTCGGCAGCAGGTAAACTTCATAGCCAATCGTCGATCCGGCAGTAGTACCGGCAACCGTAAAGCTCAAAGAGCCATTACCCAAACAGGTTTGGGGGGTCGGCGTAACTGTCAACGTAAACGGGTTAAGCTGTGCATAAGCACCCTTAACTGCAAAAAACGTTAACAGAAGGCACAATTTTAAAAATAATTGTTTCTTCATAATAATTATTTAGGTTGATAGATGGTTTCAAAAAAACATACCTGTAATAGGCTTTGCCCTATTCCTTCACAGAAAGGAACAAGGCTTAACAAAATTATAACAGTTAAAACATAAAAAACACTCCAAAATATTTCAAATTTTAACAAAAAAAATCCGTATAAATAAATAAAGTACTGAAAATCAATATTTTATTTAAATTTCTCTTTGAAGGTATACCCACCCGGTAACTCTTTTACCCGTTGAGAGCGTAATTACATAATAATAAGTACCGGTTGGCAGATCCCCCCTATGCGATTGCCCGCGCCATTCGTTTAAATAAGCATCTTTTTCATACACCTCCAGACCATAGCGGTTGAATATCTTAATGTGCTTCACATCAAGATTGGAAAGATCTAATGAGTCGTTCAGGCCGTCATTATTTGGAGAAATGCCTTTAGGGATAAAACACGTGGTATTGTAAACCATAAGAGAAGCATCCCCGCTACAACCGTCTCCATTGGTTACAACCACCGAATATTCACCGGGGGTCCGATTGGTAATATCGGCTTCCGGGCCTGTATAGGAGTAGCCGTCTGGCCCCGACCATAGAAAAGTAGCCCCGGGAATTTCGGAAAGATTGACAACCGAAATAATATAATCCAGATCCCTGCACCCTGCGTCGAGCTCCACAGTAAATACATTTGTGTTAGCCATAACATTTATCTCCGCTTCGGCAAAACAACCGTTCAGGCCTGCTTCAACTTTATAATTTGCGGGAATGTCCGTTTGCAGTATATTTCCCGAGGCACCTTCAATCTCGATATCATCACGGTACCAGGTATAAGAAGCCGTGAAGTTTACAGGCAGCACCGAAAGTGTGGTGGATTGTCCCGCGCAAAGCAATTCGTTCCCGCTAAGTGTAAATTGCGGCAAAGGATTTACAACCACTTCTACATTTGACGGAGGGGAAACACAGCCGTTTACCATAATCGTAACCGAGTAATTACCGGCTTGCGAAAGTGCCGCCGACGGAAGCACGGGATTTTGCTCTGATGATGAAAAGTTCCCCGGCCCGGCCCATTGATAAACAGCATTGGCTACGGAAACAACGGATAACTGTATAGCATTGCCTTCGCATACGGCAGCAGGAGGGGCTGTAACGGGTGCCTGAGGCTTATCTTTCAGCTCGATAGAAATTACAGCTTCATCCTCTAACCCGCACATTCCGGTTACTTTATATAAAAAACGGTATACTCCACCGGTGAGCCCTGCTGACGCAAACTGGCTTCCCGTTAAATTTCCGGAAGCGTCGAGATCTTCCCAGCTGCCACCGTCATCATGCGGGGCAGACAAGTAATCATCAAGATTATATACCAGGCCATCGTTACAGTAGGAAGCAGAGAAATCATCTCCCGCGTTCGGAAAAACATTTGGCAAAACTTCGTATTGAAGCAACTGGTTTACGCAAGAACCTACAACATCGGAAGTTATACTAACAAAATAGGTTCCTGCTTCGGCCGCTGAATTGAATGCCGGAAATGTAAGTACGCCGTTGGTACTTAATATCACTCCCGGGCTGCCCGCCTTCCACCATTCATAGTTGAGAAATGAAAATTCTTCTACCGAAAGCATACCTGCTTCTCCCTCGCAAAAGCCCTGAGCCTCTATAGCAATAGGGTCGAGCGCGTTGATATCAAATTGTATGTTGCGTATGTTACCACACATATCGGTTACCCGGAAATTATATGTTGCCGGTTCCAATCCGCTAAAAAGATTCGATGTGCCGTTATTTACCACAAATGGCTGGTTGTTTTTCGCAGTAATACTATACGTAAGCGGTGGAACGCCTTCTGCAACAATTATAACTTCCGTAAGCCCGCCCGCGCACGGAAAGCTGTAAGCATCCGTGATCGCAGGCCCTCCCTCAAAATCAAACTCATATATCTCATCCAGGCACCGGAAATTGGACACCGTGCCATTACTGAATATATATGCCAGCTTAAGAATCCTGAAATGGCCTGTGGCATTTATGTTCGGGTTGTTGGAATTGTTATTCAGGAGATAAGCCGTAGACGTGTTCGGGGTAGCGTTTGCAGTATAGTTAGCACCTGTAATGGGATGTTCCCAAACTCCTTCTGTTTCATTAAATTTCTGCAGCCAGAACGACTGGAGATTATTACCGTTACTGATGTGCAGGAGGTTTAGCGCAAAAGCGCCACAAGCCGGTGTAAGGGTTATAGTGTTGGTTTGTATATGATATCCTTCCACGATAACCTGTTGGCTGATTATCGCTCCGCATTGGTCTGTGACCTTAAAGGTATAAACGCCTTCCGGCAGCGAATTCATATAAAACCTTCCATTTGGAGCTATATTGATCGATACATTATGTGGAAGCGTTTGGTTATAGGCCACAGGTGCGGCAGTAATTTCAACATGCGTAATATCGGCAGCCGCAGTTATCCGTATGGAGCCATATCCCGTTTCGCAGCCGGGGTTCTGGGTTATGCTCAATGGTGCTGCTTCCGGGACTATTCCAAATGATTCGTTAAATACGTTTCCGCACGAATCGGTTATAACAACGGTATACGAGCCCAATGGAAGGTTATCCATAAAAAACTCACCATTTGATATATGTTCCGAAACATCATCCGGAAGTGTTTCCGTATAGGCAGACGGCGCCGTAATAATCACAACAGATACCACTTCGGCCGTTGGCACAACTATAGAGACGGAACCAAAAGGGTTACATCCCGTTACCTGGGTTATAATATCAGGCTCAAGCTGAGGGTCGGTCACTTCAAATGCACGTGTGGCAGTGCGTCCGCATGCATCAACGATCTGTACTACATAATTACCTTCGGGAACGGGATTTGTATCGGTGGTACCATATAATACCTCATCCGAATTAAACACAGGATGTGAAGCATTGAATGCAACCGGGTTAAAACCTGCAGGTGCCGTAGTAAAAGTTACAGTATATGGGGCCACATAATTAAGAGGGTTCAATGTAAATGTATGGTTACCGCAGTTGGCAACATCCTGGTCTACAGAAAGCATAAGTGGCCTGCTTATAAGGTTGCTGTTTCGGTTATACACATTGCCGCAGGCATCTGTAATCCTTATATTGTAGGTATATTGGCCACTGTAAAGCGGAAGTTCTGCTCCTACAGTAAAGCTGCTTTGAGGGCCGGAGGCGACCGTACCGCTTACTACTACAGAGGGTCCTGTTGGCGGAAAAACTGTAATTTGGTAGGAGACAGGGTAAAAAACCTGTAATCCGGCAGAAGATATCGTTACCGTATTGCTTACTGTTATGGTAGTGCACGATGGCAAAGCGGTATCGGGGAAAGTCGCCGGGCCAATGCTAAGGCCTGTACTTACCTGACCCAACTGATAGGTGAGAACAACAGCTTCGCCGCAATTATCATGAACCCTTACCTGATAAATTCCCGGCTGCAGGTTATTGAATGTATTGGAACCCTGTTGGGGAATTATTACAGGGCCGTTCATTATTTCATACGACACTGCTGTACCGGAGGTTACATTCACCACCATCACCCCATCATTCCCGCACCGGGCCGGTGTAGCCTGTATGTTATAGGACAAAGGCACTACAGCATTTCCTATGGTTATATTTTGGGTCGCTGTATTCGATTCCCCCGCGAGGGATTGTGTTGCCACTACAAGATAATTTCCTGCAACAAGGCCTCCCACTGTAGCTGTTGTAACAACAGTTAGCGGGGTAGTTGTATTCGGCAACAGATATACTGCGTAATCTACAGAAGCACCCGGAACTGTGCCTGCAACTGTAAAAGCGAGCGATCCGTTGCCAAGACAGGTCTGGGCAGCAGGCACCACTCCCAGTGTAAAAGAGGGTAGCTGGGCAAATCCGCATAAAGAGAAAAGCAGCGTTATTAGTACTAATAACGCCCTGCGACGGGGTAATCTTTTATCCATTGCAATTTTTTGAATGGACTAAAGATATGCATTAAGACTATATGACAATCAGAGGATTACAAAATTTAACACAAAAACCTTACGATTTGTGTTTTACATATTCTTTGTGACGATTTCCGTGATTTTTTTTATCTCCTGCTCTTTCATTTTAGGATATATGAGCAAAATATTTTCTTTATCCACAATAATATAATCATCCAGCCCGTCTACAATTACAATTTTGTCTTTGTCTGTCCTGATAATATTATTAGATGAATTCTCTATGAAAAGCCTTGCATTCACTACCGTATTATTGTTGGTGTCCTTTGTGAGCTTATCGTGAAGCGACCCCCAAGTGCCAAGATCATTCCAGTCGAAAGCAGCAGGAACCACATACACGTTCTCCGCATTTTCCATCACGGCATAGTCGATTGAGATATTTTCGGCCTCAGCATAATTTTCATTGATGAATGGCCTTTCAGCATCTGTATTATAGCTATCGATACCTTTTGCGAACAATGCATACATATCCGGCTGGAACTTTTTAAAAGCATCCGTTACCGATTTTGCCGTCCATATAAAAATACCGGCATTCCAAAGGAAATTACCGCTTTGCAGAAACGTTTTTGCCGTTTCGTAATCCGGCTTTTCCCTGAAATGGAATACCTTTTTTACTGTTTCTTTGTCCTGTGTACCATACTCTATATAGCCGTATCCTGTATTTGGAAACGTAGGCTGTATGCCCAGTGTCATCAATACGTCATTATTTTGGGCATAGTTAAAAGCAAGCTGGAGGTTTTGGATAAAGGCCCCCTCGTCTTCTATCCAATGGTCACTAGGGGCAACAACCATAACAGCATCGGGGTTCTCTTTTTGTATCTTAAGGGATGCATAGAGTATACATGGCGCCGTATTGCGCATAGCGGGCTCCAATAGTACCTGCTCCTGTTTTACCCGGGGCAATTGCTCCAGTACAAGATCGTTATATAACGCATTGGTAAGTATAAGTATATTCTCTTCAGGGATAAGTTTTGTAAGCCTGCTGAATGTCTTCTGGATAAGGGTTTCGCCTGTACCCAGCATATCATGGAATTGTTTTGGGAACTGTGCCGTACTCACAGGCCAGAAACGAGATCCTACTCCTCCGGCCATCAATACAGCATAATAATTTTTGTTCATCTTATATGGCTTATTTATAGAGTAAAGATTCCACTAAATGGATAAATTTCCAAGGTGTTTAGTTTTCATTTAACAATTACGGAAGCAGCTCCACTTCCGCGTTGGGGTTAAACAGGTAAATCCTCCCCGTGCCCAGCTCCACACACTCAAAACGTTTTACGCGCTGTGCCCCCTTTTTAAATATCTTTCCGTTGTGTATCCGGAAATTGGCACCATACGGCAGCTGGAAAATATAGGTTTTTTCGGAAGACTCGTCGTCAAACTGTTTTAACGCCAGCGCCAGCGAGGTATCGGTATCACTGCTGGCCTTCGGGTTCCTGAAATGCCTCGCCAGTAGTGGCAGTAACTGGCCCGGAAAAATATCTGGCCGTATAAAAGGCACCATCAGCTTTTGGAACGTAAGCTTCCACTCATCGCCATGCGGCTTTATGTTCCGCCCGAATTTTTCGAAAGCCGCAAGGTGCGCTATCTCATGGATAAGGGTGATCAGGAACCGGTATTTATTAAGGCTTGAGTTTACCGTTATCCTATGATAGCCGCTGTCATCCCTTCGGTAATCGCCATGACGGGTAACACGCTCATTTACGATCTTCAAATGAACGCCGTAGAGCCTTATAAGCTCAAAAACAGCATCAACAGAATGCTCCGGTAAATAGCGCTCTAATACCTGCTTCACGTGTTTCCTTATGGAGTGCTGGAGGAAACCTGCAACACCTTTCCGTTAAAAAATTTGTTGCCCGTAAGGGCAAAATCATAGATATAATCTGCCATTTCCTTTGCTGAAAGCGGTGCTTCGTACCCGGGAAAGGCTTCCTGCAGCATTTCAGTATTCACTGCCCCCAATGCCAGAACATTAAATGCAATGCCACTGTCTTTGTATTCTTCAGCCAGCAGCTCAGACAGCGTAATTACCGCCCCTTTGCTGGAACTGTAGGCCGAAAGACCGCCAAACTTCATAGTGCCCTGTACACCTCCCATACTGCTGATTGTAACCACATGCCCCCCCCTGCCCATATAAGGCAGGACAGCCCTGTTGAGTGCCGCCACTCCAAATACGTTCACTTTGTAAATGTACTCAAATTCGTCGGCCGTTATCTGCGCAAATGGCTTCAGTAGTAAGGCACCGGCATTATGGATAACAACATCCACCGTTTTCCATGTGGCATCTATAAAATCTGTTACGGCAGCAATTCCCGAACCTTCAGAAAGGTCCAGAGAAAGGCTGGTAATATTCGGGTTGCCCGTAAGGTCCGGATGTATGTTACGGGAAATCGCCAGTACTTTATGGCCGGCCAGGGCAAATTGTAAAGCCAGTTGGTGGCCTATACCCCTGCTTGTGCCGGTAATTATGATATGCTTCATTATTTTTTCAGAACAATTTCTTTGGTTGGGGCGTTTACCATTTTGTCTACTACCGGTATCATCTGCTGAATGAAAGAGGTCATGTGCTTTGTATCCATAGCCCCAAATTCATCGTCCAGCTGGTGGTACAACTGAAACGTACTCATTTCGGTAGTGCTAAGCGTGTGTGAAGGCACATTGAACTCTACAAAGAACGGATAATTATCCGATGCCCTGAAAAGCTGGTACTTCATTTCAAACTCATTAGAGCCGATTATCTTTTTGCCTGCATAATCATTAAACTTATCTGCCATATTGCTCCTGCCGTAACCGGTTATATACGCCAGAAGGTCGCTGCCCAGCGGAACGCCTGTCATTTCAAAGTTCAGCATGATGTAAATATTAAAATCCTGCGATTTTAATTTCTTAGCCAGGTGATAGCTTCCTAAAAGGCCGGCTTCTTCGGCAGAGAAAAAGCAAAACAATATACTGCGCTTGTTGCTTTTGGATTTGCCATAGTAGTTTACGAGTTCGGCAACGGTTGTAGTACCGGTAGCATTATCATCGGCGCCATTATAAATATCATCACCGTTCACAGCCTGCTTCGCCATACCGATATGGTCATAATGCGCACCGATCACCACGATCTCGCTTTTAAGCTTAGGGTCGGTCCCTTCCAGGAAACCAACGATATTGTATGCTGTTTTCCCGTAGTTGGCCAGCGTGTCGCGATAACTGGCAAAATAAGGCTTGATGCCATTTTTCTTAAGAACATCTTCAAGATATACCGCAGCCATCTCCATCTCAGGTGTACCGGGCTCTCGCCCTTTCAATTCATCCGATGAAAGAAATTTCAGTGTTGCGGAAACACTTTTTTCATCCACTTTATACGCTTTCGCAGCTTTTCCCTGCCCAAACGATAATGTGATTACCAACAAGGCAGCAATAGAGAACAACAGTTTTTTCATATCCGATATTTTAGCTAAGGTAAGAATAAATGGGAATATCCCTTCACGGGTTTGTATATACGCCCAAACAGCAAAAATATCATAACTCCGCAAAGCAGGCAAGCATTCTTTAAAATGTAATTTTTTTTCGTAAAACATAGTATTTAAATCAAAACGATTGATAGATTTGCGTTCAAACTAATTATTCAACCAATGAAAAAAATCTTTCTATTTGCGGCAGCCTTTGCAACAGTACTGACATCGTGTTCGGATGACGATTCAAGCTCTAATGGCGGATCTAATGCACCCCTTACCGTAAAAATCAACGGTACACAAAAAAATTTCACCAATGTTGAAGTAGATCTTACCGGCCAAAGGGTTACTGTTGTAGCTATGAGCACCAGCCATTCTGAAATTCTGTCTTTTGAAACCGATCTTGGCTATACAGGAGAGGATCATATCTTTTATGTAGAGTACATGAAAGACAACAAAATCTATTATGAAACCGAAACAGGAACAACAAGTAATGTTGAAGTAAACACTGAGCACCTGCTTAAGGGGACTTTTAGCAGCACTCTTGAAACTTTCGATGATAATGGTGAGAATCCGGAAACACTTACCCTTACAAATGGTAAATTTAACCTGCCTTACTAATAACAGCAGTATACCGGTATAGGAGCCCCGCATTAGCGGGGCTTTGCTTTTCGTTAATTAACCAAAATGGTTTTCCGAAAAAAAGCAATTTTATATACCTTCGTTATATGGACGAAGACAAATTTATTTTCTGCCTGGAAGGTGTTCCCGATGCCGAAGACACAACGATTACCGAAACCCTAAAAAACCTTGAACACCTGGCTTATGAAAATGGTGTTGGAAGTATTTACAAGACCTGCGACAGCATTGAAAGTTTTGAGGAAAGCCTGAATGCTTTGTTGTATGACGACCATAATTTTAAGAACTACGAGGTTATTTATCTTGTGATGCCCGGTGAAGCCAACTCCGTATGCCTGAACGACTACCATTACAGCATGGACGAAATAGCCGAAATTTTCGAAGGCAAAATGCGTGGTAAAATAATTCATTTTGCCAATGCCAAAATACTGGATCTCACTCCTGAAGAATCGCAGTATTTTCTGGACATTACGGGTGCGAAAGCCATTTCGGGATATGGCAATGCCTATAATACCCTTACAAGCAGCGGCCTCGACAGGGCGTTCTTCAGCATTTTTGAAAATGAAGACAATATATTTGAGATTGTAGAAGAACTGCATCAAAAGCATTACGCCCTGTGTAATCTGCTCGACTTCAGGTTATATTATTAGAAGTCTTCTTTCACTTCAAAAAATACCCGTTCGCCACTTAACGGATGCTCAAATTCTAATTGAGCCGCATGAAGATGCAGGCGGGTTGAAGAGGTGCCATACAGATCATCACCCACTATAGGAGCGTTCAGTCCAAGCTCATGAGCCGCGTGCATACGAAGTTGGTGCGTACGTCCTGTAAGCGGCCAGAAATGGATCTTTACAGTCGTTTCATTCCGTTGCGTAATCTTCCATCTGGTCAGGGCCCTTTTACCAAATTCAAAACAGACCAGCTGGTATGGGCGGTTATCGATATCTCCCCGAAGCGGCAGGTCTACTTCTCCATCATCGCCTGCAACAGGCCTCGAAAGCAATGCCGTGTATCGTTTGGCTACCGTACGCTTCAGGAATTGTTTCTGGATGTGTTTGTGCGCTTCTTTTGTTTTAGCAACGACCAAAAGCCCGGATGTAGCCATATCGAGCCTGTGTATAATTAGCGGCTCCATGTCACCAAAATAGGCTTTTAACCGCGCATACACAGAATCGTATATCTCAATACCGGGAACAGAGAGCAGCTCCGCCGGTTTATTGACCACCACAAAACTATCGTCCTCAAAAATGATATCCATTTTCTTACCCTCCCCGGGATTGTGCAAAAGCGGGTTCTCATCTATCGGTATACCTTCCAGCATGTGCTGCAGTATCGGCTTGCACTTACCTGTACAGGCGGGATAGAACTGCTTATGCTTACGCACCTCCGACTTTGGGGGCGCTCCCCACCAGAATTCGGCCATAGCAAGAGGCCTGCAACCATTCCGAAACGCGTACTGCAACAATTTAGGCGTTGCGCATTCACCGGCAGCAGCGGGCGGTTTGCCGAATACCGTTTCACTAAAAATGGAATACAGGCTTTTTTCCTTACCATCACGGTTCAGGAAAACATATTGTTCGAAGAGTTGCTGCTGCAGGGCTGCCGACCGCTCGCCACGTTCTTTCTTTAACCGTTCTACAATATCTGAAAAATGTATGATCCTGCTTTTCACATTTGACAGGCGGCTATCCCATTCGGCACAAACTACATTAAAGCGGTGCTTGTCGTGCAGGCTGTGTTTTATCATCAGTGCCTCATGATCGGCATACTCCGGCCCGGTGAGTACCTTTTTTTGTTCGGCCCGAAGTTTCTTTCGTTGCGCCTTATTGGCCTTAAGCTCTGCCTTCAAAGTATTTATTTGAGATTCCGCATCGGCGGAAAGGCTTTCCAGCTCATTTTGGAGACGGAGGTACTCCTCATCCGATTCAATATCTTTTACCTTGCGGTTAATATCATTCAGCAGGTATTGTTCCTTCAGGAAAAAACTATCTTCCACCAGCATATCAAATACCGGCGGTACAAATTTAGGATGGCCGTTTACTCCCGCAAGTTTACCGGAAACACCCGACAGGTATCCAACCTTTCCTTCAGCATCCTGCACTACCAGCACGCCGAACATTTTCCCGATCACCAGACCGGGCTGCCCTTCAACAAGTCCAAAGTTATGGTCAAGTTCAGCCTGTGTTTCCAGCCAGTGCTGAAGTTCTTTTGCCGCGATTTTTGTAAGCGCGTGTGGTTCATAAAAAAACGGAAAGGTAAACCGCTCCGGCAACACCATATCTTTTAGGGTATCTTCGGAGAAATAAGTGATCTTATCCTGGCTGTTTTCCATTTTAAAATTTTTCGCGAAAGTAGTGATAATATGTTTTCAGTACATCTGCTGATAACCTGACAATTTTTATATTAAATTGCCCCCTATACACAAAATAGTATCATGAAAACCAAACTCACTCTATTGCTATATCTCGTGATATCATCTGTGATGTATTCGCAGGACATATCTATATACGACATTGATCCATACGAAATATCAAAGACGGAAAGTATTGCCTTTATATCACTTTCGGATAATTATCCCCTCAGTGAGCATCCCGATTCCCTGGCCATTCCCGACCAACAGGGTAAATCTATAAAAGAAATTGAGCATTTTAAGCTTGAAGGCAAATACAGGAAACGGTTTCTTGACAAAATGAAGATCTCCGGCACCGACAATGTTTTTATATATGATTATGCGTCCGACCTTTTGGTTGCACTCCCTGTAAAAGACCTGTCTGTTGTTGCGTGCCTTAATTATTATGTATCAGCAGAGGAAGGGCCGTTTACCCAGGAGTATTATATGATAGGCTTTGAGGTAAAGAAGAGCAATTTAAAAGGATTCAAGGAATATTATACCGATGCTTTTGCGTATGTAGGAAAAGAACAGCCATTTGCACGCGGAAAGATGAAACCATTGCGATGGAAAAAGATCGAAACAAAAGACGTCCCTGTGGTTAAAATTGATCCTGATCATCAAAAGATATTATTGGCTTCGGGCGGTGGTAATTACTGGGCAGGTGCCGATTATAAATACGAAGCGGAAGGCTATACGTACTATGTGAGGGAGATCGTGAATAAAGAGAATGAAACCTTTGCCAGGCGGCTATTGGTAATGAATACCAAAACCGGGAAAGTTGTACTGAACAGGTTTTATTACAATAGCGAAGGCACTTCACTGGCGCCCCTGAATTATACCACAAAAGACGAGAACTACTTTCCGGACCAATGGACGGGACAATTGTTTAAAAATAAGCCTCCGGTAGTCCTCGGATTCCATTACATTTCATTTGGCTGTCCTGATATTTTATTTTTAGACCCTTTGGTAAAAGCTATTGAAATCAGCTGTGACAACCGGCATTAATCAATTGCTACATCACATATAACCGGCAATCATTATAGAAGAATTCCTTAAGCAACCTTTATAACCCTTTTAACCAATCGCTAACACCCCTGCTTTCCTTTTTGGCGGAACTTTATAGTACGGAAGTTACCGTACCTAAAAACAAAAAGCCATGAGTAAAGTACAAAGTTATCTGGCAGGGCTTGGCGGCGCCATTGCCCTGAATATCCTTCACGAATCATTAAAGAAAAAAGACAGCGATATGCCGCGCGTTGATTTGCTTGGTGAAGAAGCGCTACAAAAAACATTGCAGCATTTTAACACGGGAATTGATGATGAAAAGACACTCTACACCGCCACCCTTGCAGGAGACATCATTAGCAATACGCTATACTACAGCATGATCGGAAAAGGTGATAATGAGCACGTATTTACCCGTGCCTTAGCCTATGGCCTTGCTGCCGGCGTGGGCGCCGTTACGCTCCCTAAACCTATGGGGCTGGATGAAGAGCCTGTTGCCCGCAGCGGTAAAACAAAAGCGCTAACCGTGGCCTATTATGTTGCGGGTGCACTGGTTACAGCAGGAATACTGAAGGCTATTTCGGGAAGAAAATAATCCTGTCCTTTCAAGCATACAGTTTTTTGTTACATTTGACGTATGCTGGAAATCTTCGGGGATATTATAACTTTAATAAACAGGCATTTTGTAAGGGGCTTACTTGCAAGCGGGCTGGTTTTGCTATTTTACAGGATCGCGACCAAAAATTATCCGGTGGTAAATACCGCATTGTTTTTATTAAGGATTGTAGTCGTAATGTATTGCCTGCTTTCGCTAAGCCATTATTTATTAGCCGTCACTTTTTCAACAGAAGATTATATCAGCAGGCTTACCGGTTCCTATTGTTGGAGTTATGCGCTTCCGCTATTCGGTCACCTGATGCTGCCGCTGGTATTGCTTACGAAAAAACCCGGAAGGAATATCTATTTTTTCCTCATCACGGTATTTTTTATGAATATTGGATGGGTGTTTGAATTATTTGTCATCCGGATGTCTTCTTTACACAGTAATGATCCCGGTCGAAACCCCGCTTGGCTGTTCTTTCCATCCGATACAGAAATAGCAGCCGGCCTTAAAGGCAGTATCATCGGTTTAGTCGCCATCGGAATAGCTCATTACAGCAGCCGAACTACAGCTGAATTCCCTGAAAGCAAACTCTGACTTACAGTAGTTCCAAAGTCCGTTCAAGGGCCATACCCCTCGATCCTTTTATAAGGATTACTTTATTTTCGGGCTTGGTAGCGGCAAATGAATCACTAAAAGCCGCAAAGTCAGGAAAGAAATAAAGATGGTCGTCATCTGTACGCGCAGCATAAAAGTCCTTACCTACAAACCATGTTTCGATATCTTTCAGAGAAGCCATTTGTTCCACAAGCTTTGCGTGTTCTGCCGGGCTTTCATCACCCAACTCAAACATATCACCCAGAATAGCTATCCTTTGCCCCTCAGTTTGCCTGAAGTTAGCAATAGCCGCAGCCATACTGCTCGGGTTGGCATTATAGGCATCCATAATGATCCTGTTAGTATCCTTTTCCATCAACTGCGAACGGTTGTTTGATGGAATATACCCTTCTATGGCCGCTTTTATTTTTTTATCGCTTACCTTAAAATAATTACCCATAGCAATGGCCGCACTTATATTCGGGGCATTATAACTGCCAATAAGGTTAGATTGTATTTCATGTCCGCCGTAATCAAGCCGTACCATATCATGACCCGGTACAGCCTCTATATGAATGTCTGCCACATAATCTGACGCCGAAAAGCTAAAACGTGGCAGGTTTTTTGTTTTTTCCTGCTGAATGGCATCATCCAGGTTTACAAAAGCCATTTTGGTATTCTCCTCCAAATAAGCATAGAGTTCGCTCTTGCCTTTTATAACGCCTTCAAATCCTCCGAAACCTTCCAAATGGGCTTTCCCAAAATTCGTGATATAGCCGAAATTAGGTTCGGCAAGGCTGCACAAAAATTCTATTTCTTTTTGGTGGTTGGCACCCATTTCCACAATACCAATCTCGGTATCGTTTGTAAAGGATAATAATGTAAGCGGCACCCCAATATGGTTGTTAAGGTTACCGACAGTTGCTTTGGTAGCATATTGCTGCGAAAGCACCGCATTAATAAGTTCTTTTGTAGTTGTCTTTCCGTTACTGCCTGTTAATGCAATAACCGGAACACCCAGCTGCCTGCGATGGTGGCGCGCCAGCTGCTGTAATGCTTCAAGTACATTGGCAACCAAAAGGGTATTTGAGCCTTTATGAAAATCCGGATTATCTATAACAGCGTATTTTGCACCTTTCGAAAGTGCTTCTTCCGCGAAAGCGTTCGCATCAAAATTCCCCCCCTTTAGCGCAAAAAACATACTGCCGGGGATTATTTTCCTGGTATCGGTAGAAACCGCCCCGCATTCGAGAAAGCAACTATAAAGTTCCTGTATTTCCATATAGCTATATAAAAAATAAAAGCCCTAAGTTAGGGCTTTTATAATATTCTGTATACAAAAATTTTATTTAGTTTCTGGCGCTTTTCTTACCGCTCTTAGGACCAACTTTAGACATTGCGCAACGGAAACCGATGTAGTCTGTTGCCATATCCTGAGGGAAGTACCTTCTTTGTGCAGGGTCAAGCCAGTAAGCACGGTCTCTCCATGAACCACCTTTGTAAACCCTTACGTTGTCATTGATAAGCGTAGTCCTTTTTGAAGACTTGTCATACTGCCTAACCATGTTGCCAAGGCTGTCTTTGGACACAAGGTGTTTCGGTGAATCGTACATCCTTTTGTCATCTTTTGAATTGGTCTCTTCATCGGAAGCACCATAATCAAAATAACGTGTAGACTGCTTATCACCATCTTTGTAGTTCCTGTTGTCGCTACGGTTGTAGTTTTGCCTTAGGTAAGTATCGTCAGAAGTGATCTGCGTCTGGGCAATTTGTCCCGGCAGGTTCCTGTACTGGATCCTTCCGTTAGCAAGCGTATCGTATTCGATAGTTTCAGCCGTAACAAGCTCAGCCCTTCCGTCTTCACCAATTTTATTTTTCATATATACGTTACCCCTGTAGTAGTTGAAATCGTTTGCCTCATCATCAACTATCGGACGGTAAACGTCTGCTACCCATTCTGCAACGTTACCGGCCATATCATACAAACCGAAATCGTTTGGCGGGTATGATTTTGCAGGAGCGGTAATATCTGCGTTATCATCAGACCATCCGGCAATTCCGCCGTAGTCACCTTTACCCTGTTTGAAGTTGGCAAGCTGGTCACCTTTAGACTGACGCTTAGAGTTACGGGTGTATTGGCCTCTCCAAGGATATTTCTTATTACCTCTGTACATGTTGTACTCACGGTTTCCTACAAGGGCAACTGCAGCGTATTCCCATTCAGCTTCGGTTGGAAGCCTGTACTCCGGAAGGATAAGCCCTGAAGTCCTTTGGGCAAAAACGTTTGTAGCGCCTTCTTTGTTAGCCAGTTTATTTCTTTTACCTTTTAATACGACCTCTTCATTACCGCCATAACTTTTGGTTGGGCTCTCAAGATACGCTTCTGTACTAAAAGTACTTTCAGCAGATGCATCTGTAATTTTCGCGTCTTTTTTAAGGTAGCCTTCTTTCTCAAGAACACCTTCGTTAACACGGTCTGTCCTCCACTTGCTGAATTCTACTGCCTGGATCCAGTTTACGCCAACTACAGGATAGCTACTGTAAGCAGGGTGCCTTAGGTAGTTGTTGGTCATTGTTTCGTTGTAACCAAGCGCGCTTCTCCAAACCAGTGTATCCGGCAGGGCGCCAACATAAATATTTTTATAGTTCTCCTCTGTTGGAGGGAAAACCCTTTTTAGCCAATCCAGGTATTCCATGTACATAACATTGGTAACCTCTGTTTCATCCATATAGAAAGACTGAACGTGCTGCTGTGTAGGAGTGTTGTTCCAATCGTGCATAACATCGTCCTGAACCTTACCCATGGTAAATGTTCCTCCCTCCACTTCAACAAGCCCCGGAGCAGCTTCCTGCTGTTTGTACTTCGAGTTATGCTGGAAACCACCTTTCTTGTCATTGATTTTCCAACCCGTCGCTGTTGATGTGTTACCCCCTGAGCCTTTCTTGCTACAAGCGGTAAAGCCAACCGTAATCGCTAAAGCGACCAACAATCTTAAAGCCGTGATTTTGTTAACTTTCATCTTTCTGTAGGTAAATAAAATTTTGTGGCGCAATATAGCAATTAACCATTAAACTGCAACACGTTTTAAAAATTTTTAATAAAAAACCAAAATTGTGTTAATTCTGTCATTCTATAACGGCCAAAATGAAGTAATATTGCAAATAGATGCTGTAAATTTTTTTTCGCTTTACCTGTAATATATCATCGCGAACAGCGTTTTGTCAATGATGAAAAAGAGATTACTCCTTATATTATTATTTTGCTCCTTCTTATCTTTCGGCCAGCAGCAAGGCGAAGTAACCCTTGAATGGACCGCCAATGAAAAGTCTTTTGTTGGCACTACAGAGATGACCCTTCCGAAATTCCAGAAGGAATATATGGGCTTTGACGCAACAGCCTTAAAGCTCTCTTACACCAGAGTGATCAATACAGAAGGCGCGGCTAACCCCAACTCCCTCGTGATAAGCAATGTGGTATATGAGGCCTTGCAGCCGGCAGCACTTGGCAGCCTTTCACAGAAAAATATTCCTTCGGCGATTAATGCAAAAATAGCACCATCACTTGCACGCGATAAATGGGGTGCCGTACTTACTTTCAACCCCATCATCAAAGAGGGCAGCTCCTATAAAAGAGTTAAGTCTTTATCCTATTCCTTTGAACTGAGCACCTCAGGAACCGCAATGAGAAGCGCTTCCGCCACAAACGCAATTACCAACTCGGTGCTGACCTCCGGGAGCTGGCACAGGTTTTATGTGGAAAAATCAGGAGTTTATAAAATCTCCAAAAGCTTCCTGCAACAAATAGGCGTAAATGTAAACGTAGACCCCCGTACCATAAAAATATATGGCAACGGAGGCCGCATGGCCCCACTGCTCAACAGCATACCATATCCTGATGACCTTGCGGAAAATGCCATAAAATTTGTAGGGGAAGACGACGGAAATTTCGGGGCAGGCGACTACATACTCTTTTACGCGGAAGGGGTAGACAACTGGAACACCGAAAGCGAAACGCACAGTAACCTGTATGCCAATCGCTCTTACTATTATGTAACGTCAGGCGGCAGTAACGGAAAACGCATCAATGTGCAACCACAGCCTTCCGGCGCGGCAACCACCACTACAGCTGTATTTGACGAATACCAGTACCACGAAAAAGACCTCGTTAATATTGCCCGTCTCGGACGTAAATGGCATGGAGAAGAATTTAATATAGAAAATGAAAAAGAGTTTGAGTTTACCATTCCGGATATCGCGCCGGGGCCTGCAACCGTTATTGTAAGCGCGGCCTCTACCTCCAAAACCTCTACAACCATGACCGTTACCGCAAACGGTTCACCTCTAGGCTCAATGAACTTCTCCGCACCCAGTAACAATGCAGATGCGCAGGATGGAAGGGTAACCGGCACATTCAACCCATCAGGCGGAGCAATCACGGTAAAGCTATCTTATAATAACAATGGTGTTCCCGGTTATAACGCCTGGCTCGACTTTATCATAGTAAAGGCAAAGCGAAACCTAACCGGCAATGGCAAGCAGTTTCGTTTTCGTTTTAATGACACAGCCGGCAATATGGGTGTGATACAATACAACCTGTCAAACGCATCAGGAATAAGCGAAGTTTGGGATATCACCAATATTTATGATGTGACCAATATGCCGAACGACGGCGGGCAGTCGCAATTTTCCTTTAAGGCACAAATGGGTGAACTAAGGCAGTACATAACAGTTGTACCCAACGATTATTATACGCCGCTGCGTGAAGGCAACACCAGGGTTGCGAACCAAAACCTGAAAGGATCGATATTCAATAATGCACAGGGGCAATTCCAGGATCTGGACTACCTTATTGTAACGCCTGCATCACTTACTTCTACCGCTGAAAGGCTTGCAGTAATACACCGCAATATGGGCCTCACGGTAAAAGTTGTCGCTCTCGAAAACATCTATCAGGAATTTTCCGCCGGCAAACAGGACATCGCAGCGATTCGTAATTTTGTAAAATACATTTATAACAATGCCTCTTCTCCCGATAAGAAGATAAAATACCTGAACCTTTTCGGGGATGCCTCCTTTGATTATAAAGACAGGATCACGGGAAACACCAATATAGTACCCACATTTCACGGATATAGTACTCAGACCAATGGGCGCGACAATTACAGTGTTGTAACAACATTTGTATCTGACGATTTTTTCGGATATATGGATCCGAACGAAGGAAGGATGAGCTTCGATGACAGCAGCGAACGCCTCGACCTTGCCGTAGGCCGTATGCTGGTAGACGGACGCAGGCAGGCTGATGAAATGATCGACAAAATAGTGGACTATCTAAGCCCGGAGTCTTACGGAAGATGGCGTAATGAATACATAATGATTACGGACGACATCGATAAAACTGCCGATATACCGTTCACAAGGGAAATGGAAAGCCTTTATGGCGCTATTACAGAGAACAGGCAATTTGTGAATATTAAAAAAGTTCATTCCGACGCATTTGTACAACAGGCCTCACCAGGCGGGCAGCGGTATCCGGAAGCAAGGGAAGAAATAAAAAGAGCCATTAATTACGGAAGCCTTGTAGTAAATTACCTTGGCCATGGCGGCGAGGATGGGCTGGCCAGTGAACGCCTCTTTGAAAAATCCGACGCACAAAACCTTACCAACCGCTTTAAATACCCATTGTTCCTTACCGCAACATGTGAGCTGACCAAATTCGACAATCCTTTCCGTCCCACAACCGGCGAATACATTTACTGGAACCCGAAAGGAGGCGCAATAGCGATGATAACCACAACAAGGGCTATATATACCGATGCGGCATACAGGCTGAACAGGGACCTTACTTCAAAATTATACGCTTTTGACAATCAGCTTGGTAACCAGTACCCAACTATGGCTGAGGCACTGCGACTGACAAAAATCACACTATCCTCAACATCTATACGCTGCGTTTCTTTTATTGGTGATCCCGCACTAAAACTTGCGATACCCAAGCCAAAAATCATATTGACTGAAATAAACGATGTACCTGTAGCACAATCTACCGACGTGCTTCAGTCTCTATCTTATGTAAAGCTTGCCGGCCGGGTGACCGATGAAAATGACAATCCACTGAATAACTATAACGGCGAACTGGAAGTAACAGTATTTGACAAGAAAATGAACCGGTCAACCTTAGGTAATGACGGCATAAGGGAGAGCACTCAAAATATACTTGCCATCACCAATTTCGAAGTACAGGGCGAAACCATTTTCCGCGGCAATGCTTCGGTAAACAACGGGCGTTTCGAGTTTGGATTTGTAGTACCGAGAGATATCCGTATCCCGATAGGTGAAGGACGCGTAAGTTTCTATTCCAAAAAGAATAATGCACTCGAAGACCAGACCGGCTACAGTACCGACATCCGCATCGGGGGTGTAAACCAAAATGCCGCCGCAGACAACACATCGCCAACGGTAAGGCTCTACATGAATGACGAGACTTTTGTTTCGGGAGGCATTACCAACGACTCTCCTATTTTATTGGCTTTCCTGGAAGACGAGCACGGCATCAACACCGCGAGCGGTATTGGGCATGATATTGTAGGCATACTGGATGGCGATGAGAATAATCCGTTCATCATGAATGATTATTACGAGACCGAACTCAATGACTTTACAAAAGGCAGGCTCCGTTTTCCTTTCTCTAATCTTGAAAAAGGGCTGCATACGTTAACGTTTAAAGCCTGGGATGTATATAATAACCTTGTTACGGCAGAAATTCAGTTTGTGGTAACCGGTGACGAAGTACTGAAACTCGACAAGGTACTGAATTACCCTAACCCATTTGTAAGCTATACCGAATTCTGGTTTTCCCACAACAGGCCGTTTGAGCCGCTTGATGTACAGGTACAGATTCTTACCGTTACCGGAAAAGTAGTTAAGACAATCAACCAGTCGGTAATCACAGATGGCTTTTTGTGCCGCGACATCAAGTGGGACGGACGGGATGATTTTGGAGATAAAATAGGTAAAGGCGTCTATATATATAAGCTAACGGTGCGCTCTGCATCGTCAAACAAAACTGCAGAAAAATATGAAAAACTTGTATTGCTATAAAAAACGTTATATTTGTTCCCCCTATAATTTCCAAAAAAGAATGAAAAAGATACTTTTATTAGCGCTGTGTGTATTGGGAGCACAGATAGCTAAAGCACAGGCTGACAGAGTAATTACCACAGGAGTTCCTTTCCTTTTGATCGCTGCGGACGCACGTGCGGCCGGTATGGGCGACCAGGGTGTTGCAACGTCTTCCGACGTATATTCCCAGCAATGGAACCCGGCAAAATATGCATTTGCACTACAGGAACATGGCCTTTCTGTTAGCTACACACCCTACCTTACCGACATTGCCAACGATATTTCTTTGGGACAGGTAACGTATTTCAATAAATTTGATGAAAGGATGGCTTTCGCCGGAAGCCTCCGCTATTTCGGACTTGGGGATATCGAGCTGAGGCAGACCGGAGATCCGAACGAGGTGCCGGTAACACGTAACCCGAACGAACTTGCAGTAGACCTTTCGTATGCATTGAAGCTTTCTGAGCAATTCTCTATGTCGGTTGCGGCACGATACATCCGCTCTAACCTCCGCATCCCGGAAGCATCCGGCGGAGGTGATTCAAAAGCAGCAAGCTCATTTGCTGTAGATGTTGCCGGATTCTACCAATCGGAAGAAGAAGCGTATTCTGACTTTAACGGGCGTTGGAGAGCCGGTTTTAACTTCCAGAACCTTGGGCCGAAAATCAGCTATGACAATGACCCTACGCTAAGCTCCAACTTTCTCCCGGCAAACCTGAGGCTTGGTGGCGGTTTCGACTTCATCTTTGACGAATACAACAAACTTGGGGTGAATGCTGAGATTACAAAACTTTTAGTACCCACCCCTCAGGATCCTGACAGGAATGGGGATGGCGAAGTAACTTCTGAAGAATACCAGCAGACCTACAGGGAGTATAACGATATTAACTGGACATCGGGTATTTTCCGCTCGTTTGGTGATGCGCCGGACGGTTTCAGCGAGGAGCTGAAAGAACTTACGTATGCTGTAGGTGCCGAATATCTTTACCAGGATTCCTTCGCGCTTCGCCTGGGATATTTTAACGAAGACAAATCAAAAGGGGCACGTCAATTCTTTTCATTGGGTGCCGGCTTTAAATATACAGTCATAAAAATAGACGTATCTTACCTTTTCTCTGCCTCACAGGTGCGCAACCCGCTGGAGAATACACTGCGTTTCTCGCTATCCTTCAACTTTGGCGACGAATACGACGAATATTAATATATGGAAAAAATCAGTATAGCTACTACCTTTAGCGTATATGATTCGGCAGAAAGCCTGCCGGAAGATGTAAAACTATTAATGCAGCGTGCGGTAGCTGTACGGAAAACAGCATACGCGCCCTATTCGAATTTTCGCGTAGGAGCAGCATTACTGCTTAATAACGGTGAAGTGGTTATAGGATCTAACCAGGAAAATGCCGCCTACCCATCAGGGCTTTGCGCCGAAAGGGTTGCTATATTCCAGGCCGGGGCTGTTTATCCGGGAGTAAAAGTACTTAAACTTGCCATCAGCGCCGCTTCAGACCATAAAGTAGTAGATACTCCGATACCGCCTTGTGGTGCCTGCAGGCAGTCATTGGCAGAATATGAAATGAAACAGGATGTTCCCCTTGAGATTTATTTTATGGGCGAAACCGGAAAGGTTCTTAAATCCGATTCATTAAAGAACCTGCTACCCCTGATTTTTGACAAAGATTCTTTATAAGAAATACAAGAGGCTCCGGCCTCTTTTTTATTGATCAGCAGTTATGATTACGCGTTCCCTCAAAGCTTGCTGATCCTTACTCATTCCCGGATAGCCCTTTCAGTAACTACTGTATGGAATACCCGGATTCCCTCAATGCCGTTGATACTGAAATACCTGAGGCATGGCGTGAACTGATCGAACAGGGGCAAAAAGTTACGGATACGAAAGCATAGAAAATCGTACAACCTTCGTTACCACGAAAACCGCAATTCCCGACAGCATTACCCATGCTAAAATAGATATCTTTCATTATGGATGGTATGAATGTGCCGAAAAGCATGTTTTTCATATAAATGAAAAAGGATTAAAAGAAGATTTCGAAAAGCTATCTCAGATATAAAGAAGGATTGCCGCCGAAACCGGAAACCGAACGAATATAGATACATCGATATAGTTGAACACAACGAATTTACCTGCACCTATATATTAATAAACCACATTTAACACGCCAGAAAATAGCAAAATACTTGGTTTAAATTTTTACTTGTTAGCGGGAAATCTTATTTTTGCAATTCGCAAATTTGTGTGAGGAAACTTTTTGCGGCACGAAGACATTTTTCACAAAATCACATTAGCAACAATATTTGAGCAATGAAAGAAATAACAAAAGAAGTTTATCTGAAGTGGTACGAGGATATGCAGTTCTGGAGAAAATTCGAGGACAAATTAGCAGCCCTGTACATCCAGCAAAAAGTTAGAGGTTTCCTTCACTTATACAACGGACAAGAGGCAGTTTTGGCGGGCGCTCTGCACGCAATGGACCTGTCTAAAGACAAAATGATCACCGCTTACCGTAACCACGTGCAGCCGATTGGAATGGGTGTGGACCCGAAAAGGATTATGGCCGAACTTTTAGGTAAAGCTACCGGTACATCCAAAGGCCTTGGCGGATCGATGCACATTTTCTCGAAAGAACATGGCTTCTATGGCGGTCACGGTATTGTAGGCGCACAAATACCTGTAGGTGCAGGTATGGCATTTGCTGATAAATATTTTGAAACCGGCGGAGTTACCCTCACCTATTTTGGTGACGGCGCGGCACGCCAGGGATCACTTCACGAAGCATTTAACATGGCAATGCTTTGGAAACTTCCTGTAGTATTCATAGTGGAAAACAATGGTTACGCCATGGGTACCTCTGTAGAACGTACGGCAAACCATACTGACATCTGGAAACTGGGACTTGGCTACGAAATGCCATGTGGCCCTGTTGACGGAATGAACCCGGTAAAAGTTGCCGAAGCGATGCACGAAGCTATGGAAAGGGCAAGAAGGGGCGATGGCCCAACTTTCCTTGAAATGAAAACATATCGCTACCGTGGCCACTCGATGAGTGACGCGCAGCATTATCGCACTAAAGAAGAGGTGGAGGAGTACAGGAAGATCGACCCGATTATCCAGGTGCTTGACATCATCAAAGAAAACAACTACGCTACAGATTCTGAGATTGAAGAAATTGACGAAAGGGTAAAGAACCTGGTAGAAGAATGCGAAAAATTCGCGGAAGAGTCTCCTTATCCGGACCTAAGCGTTATGTACGACGTTGTTTACGAACAAGAAAATTATCCATTTTTACCACATAAACTACAATAACCATGGCAAAAATCATTACAATGCCGCGTCTTAGCGACACCATGACGGAAGGTACTGTGGCTACGTGGCTTAAAAAAGTCGGAGATACTATAAAAGAAGGTGATATACTTGCTGAGATTGAGACCGACAAAGCTACTATGGAATTTGAGGCTTTTGACGCGGGCACATTACTCTATATCGGCATACAGGAAGGTGAAACCGCTGCCGTAGACTCTGTTCTTGCCATTATTGGTAAAGAAGGTGAAGACTATAAAGCGCTTCTTGATGGCAAAGGAGGGAATTCTGAATCGAAAGAAGAGCCAAAAGCTGAAGAGAAGAAAGCAGAAGACAAACCGGCTGAAAAAGAGGAAAAACCATCTGAAGAGAAAAAAACATCGCCTTCGGCTGAATTGCCTAAAGGTGTAAAAGTGGTTACCATGCCCCGCCTTAGCGACACGATGACGGAAGGTACAGTAGCCACCTGGCTTAAAAAAGTAGGTGACAAAGTATCGGAAGGTGATATCCTGGCTGAGATCGAAACCGACAAGGCTACTATGGAATTCGAATCTTTCCAGTCCGGGACACTTCTATACATCGGAATCGAAGAAGGCCAATCGGCACCAGTAGACAGCGTGCTTGCTATTATCGGCCCTGAAGGCGCCGATATAACCGGTGTTGCCGAAAATTACGGAAAAGGCGGTACTCCTGCTGTTGAAAGCAAAGAAGACAAGTCTGAAGCCAAAGAAGATAAAAAGGAAGAAACTAATGATGCTCCGAAAGCTGAAGAATCTTCTTCAAACGATGGAGGAAGAGTATTTGCCTCGCCACTGGCCCGAAAAATTGCCAAAGACAAAGGCGTAAACCTGGGTCAGGTAAAAGGAAGTGGAGAGAACGGACGTATTGTTAAGAAAGATATCGAAAACTTCACGCCACAGGCAGCAGCTCCTGCTCAACAGGCCGCAGCTCCTGCAAGTACAGCGCCGGCAGCCGCTCCGGTATATACTCCGGCAGGACAGGTGGAAACCGAAGAAGTTAAAAACAACCAGATGCGCAAAACGATTGCCCGCCGTTTGGCAGAATCGAAATACAGCGCACCGGAATACAGCCTAACGATAGAGCTTGATATGGATAATGCCATCGCAAGCCGCAATGTGATCAATGCTATTCCTGACACAAAAGTATCTTTCAATGATATGGTGATCAAGGCAAGCGCAATGGCACTTCGCAAACATCCGCAGGTAAATACCCAGTGGAAGGACGATGTAACCATTTACAACAAGCACATCAGCATCGGTGTTGCCGTAGCAGTTGAAGATGGCCTTGTAGTGCCTGTAGTTAAGTTTACCGATATGATGTCGCTTTCACAAATTGGCGGTGCAGTGAAAGACCTTGCCGGAAAAGCAAGGAACAAAAAACTGACTCCTGCCGAAATGGATGGAAGCACATTTACCGTATCGAATTTAGGAATGTTTGGTATTCAGGAATTCACCTCAATTATCAACCAGCCAAATTCAGCTATTTTGTCTGTAGGCGCTATTGTTCAGAAACCTGTAGTGAAGAACGGGCAGATTGTAGTAGGAAATACAATGACTGTAACCCTCACCTGCGACCACAGAACCGTTGATGGTGCTACAGGAGCACAATTCCTTCAAACACTGAAGCAATACATAGAAAATCCGGTTACAATGCTTGCATAAGCAGAGAATCCAGTAATGTAAAAGATACCCGTCCACTAAGGCGGGTATTTTTTGTATAAGAGTCTGGAGAATCGTAAGTACAGTTTACAGCAGATAATTGAATGGTTATTTATACAAGTTATATAATAATTCATGAAGGATTTAGGGACATCTCTTACTTTGATTTTTAAGCGTCTCCATTATACTATCTATATATTCTGCCGGCTCCTGATTATCTTTCTACAGCAAGACTAGCCCTAAATATATATCCTCTATTGAGATCTCAAAAATCGACGCTCAATAATATAAAACTCTCACATAGTATACTATCTGTACAATGGGATAACTAAGTTATAGTAAAACAAAACCTATCCGATATGGATAGGTTTAAAAGAAAGGCGATGCCCCCGATACCTATCGGGGCTCCCACAAAATGAAGTATATCTGTATTATGAGTAATCCTGAAGTTTCCACAAAAACAAAACCCCCTTCATCGTGATGATGAAGGGGGTTTAAAAGAAAGGCGATGACATACT